>Ga0308174_10001093_pt1 | contig 12248 bp, 10 predicted proteins | sample PhyPR2_FD_203894 | JGI IMG/M metagenome (GOLD analysis project Ga0308174, IMG submission 203894) | Soil microbial communities from UC Gill Tract Community Farm, Albany, California, United States - DLSLS.P.R2 | ecosystem: Environmental > Terrestrial > Soil > Agricultural land | place: USA...
CGAATCCGGCAATCGTGGCCCGCTACGCGGCTGCTGGTGTGGATTTGTCTACAACCATACAAAGTGGATTCATTCGGATGCGTTTCGGCCCCGACATGCTGCCGACAGTGGTCGAGCGCGGTCGCATCGACCGGCATCCTTATTGGCGGGAGGAGTGAGCGGGAGAGGAGCGAGGGCGAGGGAACAACACCATCCCCACCCAACCCTCCCCTTGAAGGGGAGGGCTAAAAAGCTCCCGCTGATTCCAAACTGTCACTTCTCGCCCATGACTGACAGGGCACGATACGGATTCCCTCCCTTCTCCTTCTCCCTTCTCCCGCTCTCGGCCTCTCATTCGCTGGTATCATTTAGCGGCAGGGGAAGCGACCCTTAACGGAGTTCTCGTAAGTGCTAGAAATTCTGCTTGCTGGCGGCTGGGCCATGGCGCCCATCCTGCTGTGTTCCGCGGTTGCCTTGGCAATCATTCTGGAACGGTTCTGGTCGTTGCGGCGCTCCACCGTCATTCCGGCCACGCTCGGGGCCGAGGTCCGCGACTGGGCCCGCACGCGCAAGCTCGATCCCGAGCATATCGAAGTGCTGCGCAAGAACTCGCCGCTTGGCGAGCTGCTGGCTGCGGCGCTGAGCGTGCGCTCGCGCCCGCGCGAGATCATCAAGGAGCGGGTCGAAGACACGGGGCGGCACGTCGTGCACCGGCTCGAGCGCTTCTTGAATACGCTCGGCACGATTGCGCTGATCTCGCCACTGCTCGGGCTTCTGGGCACCGTATTCGGGCTGATCAGCATGTTTTTCGCGGTCATGGTCAGCGGTGTCGGCGATCCGCTGAAGATGGCCGGCGGCATCGGCGAAGCGCTGGTCTGCACCGCGTCGGGTCTGTGCGTCGCAATTCCCGCCTATTTCTTTCATCGCTATTTCCGCGGCCTGGTGGCCGATTACGTGATCACGATGGAGCAGCAGGTCATCCTGTTGATGGATGAACTGACCTCGCAGAGCGAACTCGCGCCGCCCGCGATGCCCGCTTCGCCGCCGGTGGTGCGAGCCGCGCGAACGCGCCAGACGTCGGCCGCGACGGAGTAGCACGTGCGAATCGGCGCCGCCCGACAGGACGATTTCGAGATCAACGTGATCTCGCTGATCGACGTTATGCTGACGCTGCTGATGTTTTTCGTCATGACCACGACCTTCGTGCAGCACTCGGCGATGAAAGTCGCGCTGCCGGAAGCGTCGGAGAATTTGCAGGAGTCGCAGCGCACGTCGCTGATCGTCATGGTCGATAGCAACAGCCGCTACTTCGTCGACAACAACGAAGTCCTGAACCCTTCGGTGGTCACGCTCAAGGAGGCAATCGCCCGCGTTGCGGGGGATGATCGCGAGCGTACGGTAATCCTGCGCGCCGACGCCATGACGCCCCATCAGGCGGTGATCACGGCTATGGATGCACTCGGCCAACTCGGCTTCACGCATCTGTCGATCGCGACCAGCACGTCGAAGGACCATGCCAAAAAGTGATGCCGAACAGGGTAACGCGATGCAACGCGGTCCAGTGATCATGCGCGCGTGAGCAAGTTACGGTGACCGCAAGCGCCGAGACTGCGACGTCCACAACCTACCGGCGTCTGCTCGGTTACTCGGCCCGTTACTGGCCGATCGCGATTCTGGCCGCCATCGGCATGGTGTTCGATGCCGCATGCGGCTCGGTGTTCACGTTCCTGATCAAGCCGATGCTCGACCAGCTGTTCGTGGTCAAGGATCCGGCCACGATTTTCTGGATGCCGATCATCATCGTCGGCCTGTTCCTCATACGGGGCGCCGCCACTTATGTGGCCGACTACGGAATGGCACGCATAGCGCGCGGCGTGGTGCAGACGCTGCGCACCGAAGTGTTCGACAAGTACCTGAGCCTGCCGACCGCGTTCTTCAACAGCGAGCCGTCCAGCCAGCAGATCGCACGCATGACCTACACGGTCGAGCAGGTCGCGAATGCGAGCACCGATGCCCTGAAGATCGCCGTCATGGACGGGCTCATGATCGTCGGCCAAGTCTGCGTGATGCTGTACTGGAGCGCGCGCCTGACGCTGGCCCTGTTCGTGCTCGCGCCACTGGTTGCGGCGGTCGTTTACTTGGTCGGCCGTCGTTACCGCCGCATCAGCCAGCGCATCCAGAACTCGGTCAGTTCGGTCACCGGTATCGTTGATGAAGTCGTCAACGGCCAGCGCGAGGTCAAGGTCTACGGCGGCCAGGAGTACGAGCGCTCACGATTTGCCGATGCCAACACGGCGATACGGCGCCTGAACCTCAAGGTCGCAGCGACCAATGCCCTGGCAACGGCGCTGGTGCAACTGGTCGCGGCTTGCGCGCTTGCGCTGGTGATCTTCCTCGCAACACGTCCTGGCACGCTGCGCGGAATGACCTCCGGCACGTTCATGTCGCTGATCACGGCGATGCTGGTGATGCTGCCCTCGCTCAAGCGACTTACGACGGTGCAGGCGAATCTGCAGCGCGGCGTCGTCGCGGCCCGCGACCTGTTCGGCGTGCTCGATAGTGAAGACGAGCGCGACAGCGGCAGCGAGCGCCTCGGTCGTAGCCGCGGCGAAATCGAATTCCGGAACGTGGAATTCACTTATCCCTCGGCTGCGGAACCCGCGCTGCGATCGATCGACCTGCATTGCCTTCCCGGCAGCGTGACCGCGCTGGTCGGTCGTTCCGGCAGTGGCAAATCGAGCCTCGCGAGCCTCCTGCCGCGCTTCTACGATCCGCAGATCGGTGAGCTGCGGCTCGACGGACGTCCCGTCACCGACTACACGATTGCAAGCTTGCGCGAGCAGATTGCGCTGGTCGGACAGCACGTCGTGTTGTTCGACGACACGATCGCGCACAACATTGCCTACGGCGCGCTCGGACGTGCGAGCGAAGCCGACGTCGTTGCCGCTGCCGACGCTGCGAACGCGATGGAATTCGTCAAACGACTGCCGGACGGATTGCATAGCCGCATCGGCGGGGGCGGTGCGTTGCTGTCGGGCGGCCAACGCCAGCGCATCGCCATCGCACGCGCGATCCTCAAGGATGCGCCGATCCTCATTCTCGACGAGGCGACCAGCGCGCTCGACAGCGAAAGCGAGAACCTGATCCAACAAGCGCTCAAGCGCCTGATGCGCGACCGCACCGTGATCGTGATCGCGCATCGATTGTCGACCATCGAGCATGCCGACCAAATTGCCGTGCTCGATCAAGGGCGCGTCGTGGAACTCGGGACGCACGCCGAATTGATCGGCCGCGACAGCTACTACGCGGCCCTCCACCGGTTGCAGTTCCGCGATCATGGTGCCTGAGGCGCGCATGTCGACACCCGAAGTCTTCATCCTGGCGAGCGAATTGACCTGTCCGCGCTGCGGTCACAAGTCGCTCGAAACGATGCCGACCGATGCCTGCATCTTCTTCCACGAATGCGCCGGCTGTGGTGAGCTCCTGAGGCCGAACCGGGGCGACTGCTGCGTGTTCTGCTCGTTTGGCACGGTTCCGTGTCCGCCGGTACAAGCATCTGGCGGCTGTTGCCACCGGTCTGGCTGATGTTCGACCCGGGCAGGCTGCAGGATGTCTGGTACGGCGGCGCTCCGGTGCCGTGGGTCTGGCGGGTTTTGTCGGTCGCGTACGCGGCCACGGTCAACTTGCGCCGCACCTTGTATTCGCGGCGGCTGCTCGGCAGCACGCGTTTGCCAGTGCCGGTCATCGTCGTCGGCAACATCACCGCCGGCGGCACCGGCAAGACGCCGTTGACGATTGCGCTGGTCGAGGCGCTGCAGGCGCGCGGCCTGCATCCCGGCGTAGTCAGCCGTGGCTATGGCGGCAGCGCGAGCGCCGTGCTGCGCGTCGATGAGCGCACCGATCCGCGCCTCGCCGGTGACGAGCCGTGCCTGATCGCGCGCATGACTTCGGCGCCGGTTGTCGTGGGCCGCGACCGGGTCGCCGCCGCGCGACTGCTGCTTTCGACCGGCGAGGCCAACCTCGTGATTGCCGATGACGGCTTGCAGCACTATCGGCTGGCTCGCGACGTGGAAATTTGCGTCATCGACGGCAATCGTCGCTTCGGTAACGGCTGGATGCTGCCGGCAGGACCGCTGCGTGAGCCGGCAAGCCGCGCCAGCGAATGCAGCTTTCGCGTTTGCAATGGCGGTTCGGCACGGCAATCTGAAATTGCCATGACGCTTGCGGGTGACGAGGCCGTATCACTGAGCGATGCGAATGTGCGGCGTTCGCTGGGCTCGTTTAGCGGGCAGCGCGTGCATGCGGTCGCGGGAATCGGCAATCCGGGACGGTTTTTTGCCCAGCTGCGCGCACTACATATCGACGTGGTCGAGCATGCATTCGCCGATCATTTTGCCTTCGCCCGGCAGGACATCGACTTCGGCGACGCGTTGCCGGTATTGATGACGCAGAAGGACGCGGTGAAATGCGTTGCGTTTGCCGACGCGCGCCACTGGGCGGCTCCGGTGCGCGCGCAGTTGCCGGACTCATTCTACGACCAACTTGTTGCGCTCCTCAAAATAGTATAAACGTGAAATCCTGGAACAGCCGAACCGGATCGTGATTGCACATTTCACGATTCCACGTGATACGGGGCAGCATCATGGCGGACAGCGGGCGCAGCACACGCGAGGCGATGACCAAGGTCGACACGGCCTGGCTGCGCATGGAAAGCCCGACCAATCTGATGATGATCACCGGCGTGCTGATCCTTGCCGGCAAGCTCGAGCTGAATAGACTCAGGCGCATCATCACCACGCGTTTCCTTTCGTTCCGGCGCTTTCGGCACAAGGCGGTGGATGATGGCTCCAGCGCATTCTGGCAATCCGATCCGGATTTCGACATCGAGTGGCACGTCCATGCCGCGGCGTTGCCCGGCAAGGCGGACAAGCTCGAGCTTGAAAAGTACGTCAGCGAACTGGCATCGACGCCGCTCGACCATGCACGGCCGCTGTGGCAATTCCAGTTGATCGAGAATTACGAAGGCGGCAGCGTGCTGATCTCGCGCATCCACCACTGTTATGCCGACGGGCTGGCGTTGGTGCAGGTCATGTTATCGCTGACCGATGCGGCACCACGCCCGCAGCAGCACAAGGAGCTCGGCAAAGTCTGGTTGCCGAAGGACCAGGGCAACGTGTTCGAACGCCTGCTGCAGCCGGCACGCGCGGGGCTGGCGAAGGCGGTGACGCTCGGCGGCAAGGCGCTCGAAAAGGGGAACGAGCTGCTGCAGAACCCCGTGCTCGCCGCCGAGGTCGCAAAGCAGGGATCGGAAATCACGCGCGAGCTCGCGATCGCGCTCAGCCTTGCCGATGATCCGCCCACTGCATTCAAAGGGCCCCTCGGCGTCAACAAACGCTGTGCCTGGGCCGACCCGCTGCCGCTCGATGAAGTCAAGGCGATTGGCCGCATTCTCGGCGCCACGGTCAACGACGTGCTGCTCGCCTGCGCCGCCGGCGCGTTGCGCAGTTACCTGCAATCGCGTGGTGAAAACGTCGATGGCGTGACGATCCGCGCCACGGTTCCGGTGAACCTGCGTCCGCTCGAGCACGCAAAGAAACTCGGCAATCATTTTGGCCTCGTGTTTCTTGATCTGCCGATCGGTGAGCCGAACCCGTTGAGCCGGCTCGAGCGCGTCGCCGCGTCGATGCGCGAGTTGAAGCGTTCGCGACAGGCGGCGCTCACGTTCGGGCTGTTGGCTGCGGTCGGCATGGCGCCCATTGCAGTACAGCGCGTGGCGCTCGAATTATTCAGCCGCAAGGCAACCACGGTGGCGACCAACGTGCCGGGTCCGCAGATGCCGCTGTATCTGGCGGGCTGCCAAGTGCGCGAGATGATGTTCTGGGTGCCGCAGAACGGCTCGATCGGCATGGGCCTTTCAATCCTGTCATACAACGGCAAGGTTCACTTCGGCGTGATCGCCGATGCCAAGCGCGTGCCCGACCCGGAACCGCTGGTCGAGCGCTTCATGCGCGAAGTCGAAAAGCTGACGTTGATTCCGCTGATGGAGCAGTGGGACGGCGAGATCTCGGCCGCGGACGCGGAGGCGACGCTGGTTCGATATCTGTAGAGCGGGAGAGGGGAGAAGGGAAGGGAGAAGGGAAAAGGGAGAAGGGATAAGGGAAATCAGGCAGCACACTGCACTGGGAGAGCGAGGCTCCACGGGTAGGGCGGCACAAGGCGCTCTGCTTCCTACCTCTCACGTCTGAGGTTCAACGCACATCGAGGGCTAGTCGTGTTTTTCGTTTTCCCCTCTCCCTTCTCCCGTCTCCCCTCTCCCGTGTTACCATCCATTTAGCCATCCAAATCACCGAGGCGCAATGCAGCTCCAGACCAAGCTCCCCAAGGTGGGCACCACAATCTTCAGCGTCATGTCGCAGCTGGCGATCGAGCACAAGGCGGTCAACCTGGGCCAGGGCTTTCCGGATTTCGATGGCCCGCAGTCGCTGCGCGATGCACTGGCGGCGGCGATGAATTCGGGCAAGAACCAGTACGCACCGATGACCGGCATCGCCAAGCTGCGCGAGCAGATCGCGTTGAAATCCGAACGTCTCTACGGCTGCCGCACCAGCCCCGATACCGAAGTTACCGTCACCAGCGGCGCCACCGAAGCCTTGTTCGCAGCGATCGCGTCGAGCGTGCGCACCGGCGACGAGGTGATCGTCCTTGATCCGTGCTACGACAGTTACGAGCCGGCCATCGACCTTGCCGGCGGGCACGCCGTGCACGTGCCGTTGCAGCTGCCGGATTTCTCGGTCGACTGGCAGCGCGTCAAGGATGCCGTCACGCCGCGGACGCGCATGATCCTGGTGAACTCGCCGCATAATCCAACCGGCGCAGTGTTCTCGGCCGCCGATCTCGACGCGCTGGCGCAGATTACGCGCGGCACCGATATCCTGGTGCTCTCGGACGAGGTGTACGAGCACATTGTGTTCGATGGAGCTCCGCACCAGAGCGTGCTTCGCCATGCCGAGCTCGCCGCGCGCAGTTTCGTCGTGTCGTCGTTCGGAAAAACCTACCATTGCACCGGCTGGAAGGTCGGCTATTGCGTCGCACCGCCCGCCATGAGTGCGGAGTTCCGCAAAGTGCATCAATACCTGACGTTCTGCACCTTCCAGCCCGCGCAATGGGCGTTTGCCGAGGTGCTCGAGCGCGATCCGCAGCACTATCTCGATCTTCCGGCGTTCTACCAGGCCAAGCGCGATCATTTTCGCGCGCTGCTGGCAGCTTCAAAGTTCAAGCTGTTGCCCGTCGGCGGCGCGTACTTTCAGCTCGTGGACTATTCGTCCATCAGCACGCAGGATGACCTGACATTCAGCGAGTGGCTGATCCGCGAAGCCGGTGTCGCGGCTATTCCGGTGTCAGCGTTCTACGAATCCCCCCCCGATGCGCGCCTGGTCCGCTTCTGCTTCGCCAAGAATGAAGTGACGCTTGCTGCCGCAGCCGAGCGCCTGTGCACACTATGAGCGATTCCGGATTGCGAGTTTCATTGGTCCAAGGGGCGACGCGCTGGCACGACCTCGAAGGCAATCGCGCCTACTACGGCGACTTGATGCATGGACTGCGCGGGCAAACCGACCTCATCGTCCTTCCGGAAACCTTCACGAGCGGATTTTCCAACGAAGCGATCCATCACGCAGAAACGATGGAAGGCGTGACCGTTGGCTGGCTTCGGGAGCAGGCCAGGGAACTCGACGCCGCGATCACCGGCAGCGTCCAGCTGCGCGTAGGCGAGGGCGCCGGGGCGAAAGTATACAACCGGTTGTTGTTCGTGACGCCGGACGGCAGCGTGCGTCATTACGACAAGCGCCACCTGTTCCGCTACGCCAAGGAGCACGAGCGTTATGCGCCGGGGGCGGAGCGCCTGATCGTGGAGTGGCGCGGTTGGCGCATCTGCCCGCTGGTCTGCTACGACCTGCGCTTTCCAGTGTACGTGCGCAATCGCCACGATCGGGCCGCATTGCAGTTCGATTACGACCTGGTGATCTTCGTGGCGAACTGGCCGGCCGCACGACGCTACGCCTGGAGCACCCTGCTGCGCGCGCGTGCGATCGAAAACCTGAGCTATTGTGCGGGACTCAATCGGGTCGGCATCGACGGCAACGATCTGGCCTATGCCGGGGACAGCGTGGTGCTCGATTTCCTTGGCCAGCCCCTGGCCGAACTAGGCCCGCAGCAACAAGTCGTGACTGTGCGGATCGATCGCGACGCTCTGACAGCGCATCGCGAACGCTTTCCGGCCTGGATGGACGCCGACGACTTTTTGCTGCGTTCTTAGCACGGACGCAGCGGCGCGTTCGCATAACTCAGCGGCCAGGTTGCTCAGCCCATGTTGCTCGACGACCCTGTTTGAGCGTTCCTGCTGAGGTATCGAGCACCTTCAGCGCGTTCAGAGTCCTGTGAGACCGATCAGAAACAGTAAACGCCGCAGAGACAGCGCAGCGCAATCAGGCCGTCGGGCGAATGAAGCCGCGATTGCTGGCGGCGTGGCGGCGAGCACCTTCCAGCTCGTGCCACAGCACGAAATTTTGAGCGGCGCGCAACGTCGGATGGCTTCCGCCGATCATGATCTCCCCGTCGCCATCGATCACTTCGTAGGTCGTGTACCAGCGCATTCCGTTGGCATCGACGCTGTCGACGCGTTCGATCGTGTAGCCGAGCATCACCAGTTCAGTCGTTCGCACGCTGCGCATAGATGTTTCTCCGTTCGGGGACCGGGTCAGTCTACGCAGCGTAAGTGTCGGCCCGGTTAATGGTGTGTTGCTGGCCTGTTAACGCCAGACGCGCTCCGAAGCGCCATCCGGCGGGAACAAATACTTGTCCGTGCGTCGAGACTGCTCATCGACGAACAAATGCTGCAGCGCATCCGCGTTGCATCGTTCAACGTGGGTCTCGCAAAGCTAGAAATGACGCGGCCGGTGCGCTCATTCTGCCTGCCTTCGTTGCACTCGATCGCTGCATCGCGGAAGAATCTAGCGCAGGTACCCAGGGTTTCAGGTGACCTGAAATCGATCCGGGCGCTCGCGTCATCCTGGTTGATACTTCGGGCATCCCGAGTGACTTGTTCAGCGTTGACCATCGCCGCCGATTCAGCGTGCAAGAGCATTTCAGCGACGAGCACGATCTTTTTTTTTCAGGTCGGTTCGGATTTGCCCCGGTTTTGCGTTTCAACAAAGGTCGCAGGCAGTGACGAGTCGATACCGGGCGACGAATGTGCGACGGATCGACACCGCCGATGTGATTTGCCGCACGCCGTTGCTGCGAGGCGTGTCGCTGGCACGGAGTTGGCGTAAGATTAGAATCATGCAATTGCAGGACGGCGGCATTGCGCCGGCGTCGTTTCCATTGGTTTGTCGGGGAGATTACTCATGAAGAAACTGGTACTTGCGGTAGCAATGGCGGTGGCGGGTCTGGCAACCGCAGGCAGTGCGCTGGCAGCCGGGGACGGTCGTCCCGTAGTCGGTGTGGCCGAATTCACCAACCAGTCCGCGGCAGCCTGGTGGCGCGGCGGAGTCGGTTGGGAATTGTCCGGAATGTTGTCGAACGAACTTTCCTCCAGCGGCAGTTTCAAGGTCGTCGAGCGCCAGAAGTTGCAGAGCGTGCTCGAAGAACAAAACCTCGCCGCCTCAGGACGCGTGGCCAAGGGCACGGGAGCGAAGATCGGCAAGGTGACCGGCGCGCAGTACCTGATCACCGGCACGGTAACGGCGTATGAGGAAAATACCTCCAGCACCGGCGGTGGCCTGAGCTTCAAGGGCATTGGCCTGGGCGGAAAATCGAGTGAAGCCTATCTCGCCGTCGACGTGCGCGTGATCAACACGGAAACCAGCGACGTCGAGTTCTCGCGCACGATTGAAGGCCGCAGCAAGAGCAGCGGCGTGGCGGTGGGTGTTTCCCACGGCGGCTTCGGCGGCAGCCTCGCGCACGAAGAAAACACGCCCACCGGCAAGGCGATCCGCGCCGCGCTGGTCGAGATCACCGATTATCTGGACTGCGTGATGGTCAAGCGCAACGGTTGCGAGGCTGACTTCAACGCGAAGGAACAGAAGCGCCGTCAGGGCGACAAGAAGGCGCTGAAGCTCGATTAGGAACCTTTTGAAAATCTGAACTGGCATCCCGGCCAATGCCGGGATGCGGTCTCGGAAGAACGGTGGGCCAAGGCCCATTCTGCGGCGCGCTGGGCTTCGTAGGGTGGGGCTTGGCCCATCGCGTTTCTAGTTCGGGTGCGATCCCGAAATAAAGTGCGGATCGGACCTCTTTGGGATCTGATCGATCAAGGATCCGATCGATCAGGGCCGCGGACGTTTGCGATTGCGCGGGCCGCCACCGGGACGAGGTTCGTTGCCGCCGATGCGGTTTCCGATATCGTCGCGCGGAGGATTGCTTTCGTCGAAGCGACGCGGCTGCCGATCGCTCGGACCGCGCATCTGGCCCGGCATGCGTGGCTGGCGATCGCCGGGACCGCGCGGTGGACGCCCCGGATTGCCTCCGGGACCACGCGGACCACCGACATTGCCGCCGGGACCACGGGGACCACCCGCGTTGCCGCCCGGTCCGCGCGGCGGGCCACCGGGACCGGGCCGCCGCGGCCGATTTTCATAACCTATCGAGTTGCCGAAACCATCGGGTTTGAGGCGTGGCTCGCCGCTGTTCGGATGCCGGGGACCGCGAACGTTCCCGCCGGGCCCGCCCTGACGCGGTCCTTGACCGCCTCCGGGACGTGGTCCGCCGCGGAATCCGCCGGGGCCGCCGGGACGCGCGCCAGCACCCGGAGGGCCGCCGCGTTTATCGCGCCGAGGTGGCCGCGCGTTTCCGGCGGTTTCGCCGGCCAGCCATGCCGGCTGATAAACGCCAATCTGAGGCTGCGCCCCGCGCGCTGGTCCGCGCCGCGGCGGTCGCGGTCCGCCGGCCGGACGGCCGGCGGTATTCGGTGCGCCACGCGGCGCACCCTTGCCGCGCTTCTTGCCGCGCTTTGCGCCGGGCCGGAACGGTGTGTCGTCGCGGATCCGATCGAACGCGCGGATCTCGCGCGCTTCGTCGGCATAGGCGCCGGTCCATGCCTGCTGAGAGCGCGGTGTCGGCCGGAATTCATTCGAGGGTTTTGCGCGGCGCTGGCCAATCACCGGCTGCAAGGTCAGGGTCGGCTCCGGATCGGGCGCGCCAACCAGGTTGCGCAGCGCCTTGACCTGATCGGGGTCCAGCGGCTCGCTATGTCCCTTGAGCAACCCGCGCGGCAATTCGACGTTACCGTAACGGATGCGTTTGAGGCGGCTCACCATCAGGCCTTGCGATTCCCACATGCGACGCACTTCGCGATTGCGGCCTTCGCCGAGCACGACACGGAACCACGAATGGCTGTCGCCACGGCTGATGATCGCGAGTTCTTCGAACTTCGCCGGTCCGTCTTCCAGATCCACGCCGGCGCGCAGGCGCTCGAGCGCCTCGTCGGTCACTTCGCCGTGCACGCGGCAGATGTATTCGCGCTGCACTTCGGTGCTCGGATGCATCAATGCATGGGCGAGCGCGCCGTCGGTGGTCAGCAGCAGCAGGCCGGTCGTATTGATGTCCAGGCGGCCGACGGCGATCCAGCGCGCGCCCTTGAGGCGGGGCAACTGCTCGAACACGGTCGGGCGGCCTTCGGGATCGTCGCGCGTGGTGACCACGCCGTCGGGTTTATTGAAGACCAGCACCTGCGCATGTTCGGCACTGTCATTGATGGTGACGAACAGTTTGCCGTCGAGTTCGATGCGGTCGCCGGCGTGCACGCTCGAGCCGAGTTCCGCAACGATGCCGTTGACGCGGACTTCGCCGGCTTCGATGCGCTGTTCGAGCAACCGCCGGGAGCCGAGCCCTGCGTTCGCAAGCACCTTGTGCAGTCGTTCCTCGATCTGTTCGGCGCCCGTGGGCGAGCGTTTGAGGGTGAGCAGCGTACGCGGCGCGTTCATGCGGTTTGCTCCGGTGCAACGGTGTCGGCGGCATCGGCCGCCCGGTTGATTGATTCGTCCGTCGGCTCAGCGCCTTCGGCGCCGGCTTCCCCGGCGTTTTCGGATGCGGCCTGCACATTGCCCTCGTCATCTTCATCCTCGGGCGCTTCTTCGGCCGGCGCAATCGGGCCTAGCGTCAGCTGCGCATCGAAGTCCTCGACGTCGCGAATCTCGGCAAGCGGCGGCAACTGGTCGAGCGATTTCAGATTGAAGTAATCCAGGAAGGTCTTGGTCGTGCCGAACAGTTCA
>Ga0308174_10001094_pt1 | contig 12242 bp, 16 predicted proteins | sample PhyPR2_FD_203894 | JGI IMG/M metagenome (GOLD analysis project Ga0308174, IMG submission 203894) | Soil microbial communities from UC Gill Tract Community Farm, Albany, California, United States - DLSLS.P.R2 | ecosystem: Environmental > Terrestrial > Soil > Agricultural land | place: USA...
CTTCCAAACCATTCATTCTAAACTCTTCTAAACTTCCTAAACTATTTTCTCAATGTTCATTTCCATGTCCCTGCGGATGCTTTATTCTTGAGCCTTTAGCTTTTGCAAAACCTTCCGGGTCTGTTTTTGGATCTGGAATTAAAAGATCTTCTTTTCCATAAATAAATCCTTTTCTCTGGTAATTTGCCGGGGCAAAAGTTTCTGACAAATAAACTGCATCTTTTGGGCAAGCTTCTTCACATAATCCGCAGAAAATACAGCGCAACATATTTATCTCATATTTTGCTGCATATTTTTCTTCACGATACAGATGTTCTTCGCCTGGTTTACGTTCTGCACATTCCATGGTAATCGCTTCTGCTGGACAGGCTAAGGCACATAATCCGCATGCAGTGCAGTTTTCACGTCCTTCTTCATCACGATTTAAAATCTGCAATCCACGAAAAACAGGACTAAAAGGCCTTGTTTCTTCAGGATAATTTATGGTGACTTTCTTTGTAAAAAAATGTTTGAGTGTAATGCTCAGACCTTTGACAACAGCCGGTAAATAAATCCGCTCCCAAAGGTTCATTTTCCTTCTATCTACCGGTTTTACTCTATTTGTTAATGCTTCCATTTCACTATATTTAAATCTGGCTTCTATTCTTTCTGCTGCAAAAGTATCGTTAAGTTTTAGAAATGCCAGTGATTTTGTCTTAATAAAATTAATGCGCCTGTTACCAGCATATTAAAAAGCGCCAATGGCAATAAGATCTTCCATCCCAGGTTCATCAATTGATCATAACGGAATCTAGGAACTGTCCATCTTACCCACATAAAAAAGAAAATAAAGAGGCAGATTTTTACAAAAAATACTGCGCCTTCGATGATGGTTACCCAATTTTGACCAATAGTGTGAATGAGGTTTGCATCATTTACAAAAGGAATATCATATCCTCCAAAATATAAAGTTGTCATCACCGCACCGCTTAAAAACATGTTTACATATTCGGCGAATAAATAAAATCCGAGTTTCATCGACGAATATTCTGCATGATACCCTCCCATTAATTCATTTTCTGCCTCTGGCAAATCAAATGGAGTACGGTTTGTTTCAGCAAAAGCACAAATAAGGAAGATTAAGAATCCCAAAGGTTGAAGGAATATATTCCATAAATGGTCTTTTTGCTGCACTACCATTTCATTGAGGCTCAAGGTGCCGGTGATCATTAATAAAGCAATCAAAGCAATTCCAAGTGCCAGTTCATAACTAATGATTTGCGAAGCTGCACGCATGGCGCCAAGCAAAGAAAACTTGTTATTACTTGCCCAGCCACCAATCATAATTCCATAAACACCCAAACTTACCACACCAAATACATAAAGGATGCCGATATTGATATCAGCAATCTGTAATGAAACATCTCTTCCAAAAATATGCAATGTGTCGCCCCATGGAATTACAGCGCTAACCATAATTGCCGTAAGCATTGCGAGAATTGGACCAAGAATAAATAAGAATTTAGAAGAAAAATTAGGAACAATTTCTTCTTTAAAAAATAATTTTAAACCATCTGCCATCGGCTGAAGAATGCCAAAAGGCCCGGCTCTGTTTGGGCCGCGTCTATCCTGCATAAATGCCGCTACTTTTCGCTCGGCATAAGTTGAATACATCGCGACAAAAAGAGAAACCATTACCACAACTACAATTAAAACAAGTTTTTCTGTGAATAAAACCCAGTCGATGGCTAAAAGAATTTGGTTTGAATACATGTGTTTAAAACTAAATTTTAATTATGGTTTTTTGTGGTCATTTATTGATAATCGTTCCGCAGATGTCTCTTTTATTTCTTTTTCTTTATCCCGGTCAATAAAAGTAGTGGATGTAGCAGGACCTGGCAAAACACTTAAATCAATATCAGGTGTATTTACCTGGCTCACCTCATTGATATCCATCATTAGCATCGGAGAACGACCATTAAGAACTTTGTTCAAAGGATCAGGTGGAACCACTTTTTTCAAATAATGATTGGTAGAAATAACTGAATGACGATTTACTTTTGTAGGCCCTTCAATAATCCAGTCGGAAGTATTTTTCTTTTCAAAACGGCAGGTATTACAGATCCAGGCTGGTTTTCCATCAATTACCTGTACTTCTCCCCATGGATCTTTCCTGGATGTTACCCGGAAAACTTCTTCTCCCCGGTTCCATAAAGTTACTTTTCCACAACATTTATCACAATCTCTGTGAGCATCTACTGGTTTCAAAAACCAAACACGGTTTTTAAAACGGTAGGTTCTATCGGTAAGCGCACCAACGGGACAAACATCGATCATATTTCCGCTGAAATCATTCTCGATCGCTTTGGAAATATAAGTTGAGATTTCAGAAGAATCGCCACGAAGCAAAATGCCTTGTGAACGTGAATTGGTCAGTTGATCAGCAACCATCAAACACCGATAACATAAAATGCACCTTGTCATGTGAAGCTGAATATATGGGCCGATATCTTCTCTTACAAATGTTCTTCTTTTAAATTCGTAACGCGTTCCTTCTGTCCCGTGGTCGTAGCTCAAATCCTGTAAATAACATTCTCCCGCCTGATCACAGATAGGACAATCGAGCGGGTGATTGATCAATAAATATTCAACAATTCCCTTTCTTGCATCCAGCGCTTTCTCGCTGGTAATATTTTTTACAACCATTCCATCCATTACTTCTGTTCTGCACGAAGCAACTAATTTAGGCATTGGCCTTGGATCTTTAGTAGAACCAGCAGCCACTTCTACCAAACACGTTCTGCATTTGCCGCCGCTACCTTCCAAATGAGTGTAATAGCACATGGTTGGTGGCGCTACTTCCGGGCCTATTTTTCGTGCCGCATTTAAAATAGTAGTTCCCTTTGGAACTTCTACTGTAATGCCGTCTATTGTTACTTTAAATAATTCTTGTTGTTCAGCCATTATCTTTTCATTTTTTTAAGCCGAATTTCGGCAAAATAAATTCTTCAAATTTTGTAGCTATTTCTAATGCTCGGTTGCATCTTTAATGTCGATGCTTTTCAATTTCCAATTGATCTGCAACTAACAAGTCGTTTTTTGCATACTCAATCCATCTATTAAAATCATTGCTATCGTTCATACAACGTCTTTGAATTTTTTAGGACACTATATAAAAAAGATTGTCTATTCATCTTTAGCTCTTTATACTCATGTTTACTATACATCTTTATATCTTTTGGAAATAAAAGATGGGGCAAGGCAGTTTTCAAATTCAAATTTACTAAAGCATCAATTCTGTTTTTTTTATCTAATTTTTTATTTACCACTACTATAATATCAATATCACTGTGTTCATTTGGAACACCTGTCGCATAACTACCAAATAGCAAAACTTTCTCCGGTTGAATTTCTTCAACAATGATATCGGTTACTTGCTTTATTTGTTTATCAGTAATCAAAATAGTTTTTTACGCTGTAACTGTATTCTCCAAGGGATCAGCATAATGCGCCAATCCATAATTCCTTACCAAACATTCTTCCGGATTTAAAACATGCCATTCAAATTCATCTCTGAAATGCCGGATCGCTGCTGCAACAGGCCATGCGGCTGCATCGCCAAACGGACAAATGGTATTTCCTTCAATCCTTCTTTGTACATCCCAAAGAAGATCGATATCTTTCATTTTACCTCTACCATTTTCAATATTGTAAAATATCTTTTCCATCCAGCCGGTTCCTTCGCGGCATGGCGAACATTGTCCGCAGCTTTCATGATGATAAAAGCGGGAAATTGTATAAGTATGTTTTACAATGCACTGGTCTTCATCCAACACAATAAAACCGCCTGACCCCATCGAACTTCCTGTGATGAAACCACCTTCTGCAAGGCTTTCATAATTCATTAAGCGCGGTTCACCTTTGGCTGTTCTTAATAAAAGATTTGCAGGCAAAATAGGAACTGAAGAACCGCCGGGAATGCAGGCTTTCAATCTTTTTCCGTTGGCAATTCCACCACAATATTCATCACTGTAAATAAATTCTTCGACAGTGATCGTCATATCTATTTCATAAACTCCAGGCTTATTAATATTTCCGCATGCTGAAATTAATTTTGTTCCGGTCGATCTTCCAACGCCGATTTTTGAGTATGCTTCTCCGCCTCCATTAATTATTGGAACCACCGCACAAAGCGTTTCCACATTGTTTACAACAGTCGGACAACCCCAAACTCCTTTTATCGCCGGAAATGGAGGTTTAATTCTTGGCAATCCCCGTTTACCTTCCAGGCTTTCCAAAAGGGCTGTTTCTTCGCCACAGATGTAAGCGCCTGCTCCGCGATAAATATATATCTCACAATCAAATCCGCTGCCCAAAATATTTTTTCCTAAAAAACCATTTTGTCTTGCTTCGTTAATCGCTTCCTGCAAAATATCAGCAACCCAATCGTATTCGCCACGAATGTAGATATAGGAAACAGTGCTACCGAGCGCGTATGACGAAACGATCATTCCTTCAATCAAAAGATGCGGAATGTACTCCATCAGATAACGATCTTTAAAAGTTCCGGGTTCGCTTTCATCTGCATTGCAAACGAGGTAGCGAGGAATTCCTTCAGGTTTTGCCAGAAAGCTCCATTTCATTCCGGTAGGAAAACCGGCGCCCCCACGACCTCTCAGCCCGCTTTTCTTTACCTCTTCCACAATATCTCCGGTTTGCATTTTCAATGCTTTTTCCACACTTTGATAACCGCCTTCGCGACGATACACATCAAGGTTTTTTATCCCAGGGATATTTATGTTTTTTAATAATAATTTTTCTGCCATAATCTATATTTCCTTCAGGAAAATTTTAATTATTAATTGTTTTTATATTAATGGCTCAATTTTATTAAATAACCCATTTCCACCTTTTATTAGTTATTCCAATTAGCCATTAGTTCTTCATTATGAATACTTGCCCATTCCGCCACCAGCCCTAACGCTTTTGGTGGTAAATACCCTTCTAAAATTCCCAAATCTCTTATTGAAATTTGAGCCAAAAATTCCGCATATTCAGATGAAAATGTAGTGGCAGATGATCACCAAAATACATTTTCATGAGAATACTGTAAAAACTGCTGATCACCGGCATATTCAGAAAAGGTTTTATTTACTATCTCTAAATAAAATGCATCAGGATCCATATCTATATCCTCATTCCATTTTATTTTTTTATCGGAATTATTTCAAACTCGCGAAAGTTGTTTTCATCATTCCAAAAAACAAAAACACCCTTTCCTTTCCATTCACATAAATCAATAACACCATTTATTCCATCTTCAAATTCCACTGACAATTTATATACTGGCAATGCTTCAGCTTTCTTTAAATATGGTATAATTTTATTCATTTTTAAAAAGCAACTTTTTATAAAAATGCGCATGCGGATCACATATGCTTACTTCTTATAATCATGATTGAACATCCAGTTAAATCCATATTTATCCTGAAGCATTCCAAATCTCGCTCCCCAAAATGTATCCTGTAATTCCATTGTAACCTTTCCGCCTTCTGCTAATGCAGCAAATGTTTTATTCATTTCATCAGCATCATTAAAATTTAATGAAAGCGATAAATTACTTCCTGAATTTACACGCTGTCCCTGCATTGAATCAGAAACGAGGAAATTCAAATCGCCTGCTTTAAAACTGGCGTGCATGATTTTATCTTTCTGCTCTTCTGAAGATTCCATTGGCGATTCTCCAAAGGTTTGTTTGTAAACCACTTCTCCATTCAATGCTTTGCTGTAAAAACCCAACGCTTCGTTGGCATTTCCATCGAAAGTTAAATAAGGGATAATTGCTTCCATAAATACTGATTTTACAATTAATTATTCTAATTATTTCTCTCACTGTTTTTCCTGCATTCATCAATGATGTGATCCACTTTTTCCGACGTTAAATGCTCTTTATAATATTTACCCATTTGCATCATCGGTGCATAACCGCAAGCACCAAGACATTCAACTGTTTTTAAAGTAAATAAACCATCTTCAGTTGTTTCGCCCACTTCAATGTTTAATTTCTGCTTAATATAATCAATTATCTGGTCACATCCGTTTAGCATACATGGGCCGGTCTGGCATATTTCAAATACAAATTTACCAACTGGTTTCAGATGGAACATTGTATAAAAAGAAGCAACTTCATAAACTTCAATTGGTTGAAGATTTAATAAAGATGCTACATAATCCATCGTATTTACGCTTAGCCATCCGTATTCTTCCTGCGCCATATGTAGCACACCCAACAAAGCACTCTTACTTTTACCTTCCGGATATTGCTTTATCAGTTCGTTTACTTTCTCTAATTTTTCAGGTGAAAATTGCACACTCATTTGTTTTTATTTCTTTTTTAAAGCTTCTCTACATCAGCAATATCTTGTGGCCGACCAGCTTTTTGTTTCACGATTTAAAGATCATTATAACCGATAAAAAGTATTGGTATATTTTCAAAACTCACAATTTTTTTATTTTTCCATGCTAATGGGTTCTTCATATTGTTTTCTTTTTGAAACTACTTTCTTTATTTGTCGGTCAGCATCTCCCAAAAAAATGTATTCCTACCTAAGCATCCAACTCTCCCGCTATCAAATTCAAACTACTCATCGTAATAATTGCATCACTCAATAATCCACCTTTTGTAAGTTCAGAATAGGCCTGGTAATAAACAAAACATGGCCTTCTGAAATGCAGGCGGTACGGCGATCTTCCTCCATCTGTTATTAAATAGAAACCGAGTTCGCCGTTTGCTCCCTCAACAGATGAATAAATTTCTCCAACCGGTAAATGAGTTTCACCCATGATGATTTTGAAATGGTAAATCAAAGCTTCCATTTTAGTATAAACATCTTTCTTATCGGGCAAATAAAAATCGGGAACATCGGCATGATAAACTTCAGCTTCCGCGCCCTTAAATTCCTGTACTTTTTGATAAGCTTGTTTAATGATTTCCATACTCTGCCACATTTCCTGGTCACGAACTAAAAAGCGATCATAACAATCACCAGTGGAACCGACAGGAATGGTAAAGTCAAAATCTTCATAACTGCTATATGGTGTATGAACCCTCACATCATAGTCTACACCAGCAGCTCTCAGATTCGGGCCGGTGAAACCATAGTTCAAAGCTCTTTCAGCAGAGATGGGTCCCACGCCAATTGTGCGATCCATGAAAATCCTGTTGCGTACAAACATTTCATCAAATTCTTTCAAAGCCGGTGGCCATTCTTTCATAAATCTATCGAGTTTCTCGAAAGCCTGATTGGTAAAATTTCTTTCAAAACCACCAATCCTGCCCATGTTTGTCGTGAGTCGCGAACCGCATATTTCCTCGTAAATTTCATAGATCAATTCGCGGTATTGCATTAGATATAAAAAGCCTGAAAATGCGCCGGAATCCACTCCTACAATAGAATTACAAATTAAATGGTCAGAAATCCTGGCAAGCTCCATGATGATAATACGGAGATAATCTACACGTTTTGGAGTTTTGATTCCCAATAATCTTTCACAGGTAATATGCCATCCAAAATTATTTAGTGGAGAAGAACAATAATTTAACCGATCTGTAAGTGTGGTAATTTGATAAGGAACTCTATGTTCGGCAATTTTTTCAAAAGCGCGGTGAATATAACCAACCGTTTGCTCGGCACTCACAATTGTTTCGCCATCCAGTTCTATGATATTTTGAAACACACCATGAGTGGCCGGATGTGTTGGTCCAAGATTTATGGTTGTTGTATGTTTTTCAACATTTCCTTCCGGTAAAATTACGTGTTCACTCATTTTTTATTCTTTCACTTTTATAACTACAGTAAACAAACAAATATGCAGAATTCCCTTTTTAATTCATTGATAAAAAGCAAACGTTTTAATCACGCCCAAACATCTCATCGTCTTTATCCGTGCGTTTTTGATCTTCCAAAGGATATTCTTTTCTCAAAGGAAAATATTCCATTTCCTCTACATTTAAAATTCTTTTTAAATTTGGATGGCCAACAAAATTTACCCCAAAAAAATCAAATGTTTCTCTTTCCATCCAGTTGGCCGCAGAAAAAAGAGCTGACGCAGTGTAAACATCCGGTTTTTGAATATCAGTAAATATTTTATAACGAATGCGCACATTTTCTTTCAGATTATGTAAATGATATACCACTGCCAATTCTTTTCCTTCCTGGTTGGGATAATGAACTGCAGTAAGATCTGTCATGAATTGAAATCCTAATTCAGGATCATCAAAAAGAAATTGCAGCACTTTCAGGTTCAAATTTTTATCGGAAGTGAAAGTAAGCATGCCATAAGGCTCTTCCCATCCGGTAAGTTCCTCATCAAACTTTTCCATTAATCTACTCCTGATAATTTCATTCGTTAAAGCCATAATAGTTGTAGTTCTTTGTTCGTAGTTCTTAGTTATTGAATTCCGTATGTTTCCATCAACTCTTTATATCTTGGAGAATTACGCCTTCTTAAATTTTCACTTCCTACCAACTCCTGCACTCTCAAAAATCCATCAATAACTGCTTCCGGCCTTGGCGGACAACCAGGAACGTAAACATCCACCGGAATAACCTGATCTATTCCCTGGAGAACAGAATATGTATCGAAAATTCCACCGCTGCTCGCACAAGCTCCCATTGCCAAAACCCAACGTGGCTCTGCCATTTGCAAATAAACCTGCTTTACAACAGGCGCCATTTTTTTAGCAATTGTTCCAATTACCATTAAAAGATCGCACTGACGTGGAGTAAAACTTACTCTTTCTGAACCAAACCGAGCCAGGTCATAATGAGATGCCATCAAAGCCATAAATTCAATACCGCAACAACTGGTTGCAAAAGGTAAAGGCCAGATAGAATTTTTTCTTGCTAAACCAACTACATCGCTCAACTTGGATGCAAAAAAACCTTCGCCCATATAACCTTCCGGTCCCTGAACGATAGAGTATGGTTTTTCTAAAGGTTTGTCAGTAATATTATATTGAACAGGACGTGCCATTTCTTTAATTTTTTAATTTGCTAATTAGCAAATATGCTAATTAGAGTTTTCATTTATTTATTTCGTTTTCCAATTTTCTCATTTCGCATTATTCTCCTTCCCAATCCAATCCGCCTTTTTTGATAATGTAAATAAACCCGCAAAGAAAAAATGCGACAAACATGCAAATGGCGCCAAAGCCTTCCCAGCCTAATTCTCTGAAATTAACAGCGTAAGGATAAAAAAAGATCACTTCAACGTCAAACAAAACAAACAAAATCGCTACCAAAAAGTATTTTACCGCAATCGGCTTTCTTGCATTTCCCTGAATCTCGATTCCGCCTTCAAAATTCTGTAGTTTGTCTGCTGTATTTCTTTTAGGTCCCAAAACATTTGTTCCATAAATCATTAAAGACAATAATATCGCGGCGAAGATGAGTTGGATACCGATGGGTAAGTAATTCGATGTGCTGTTTACACTTTGTACCTGTAAAAATGTGTATATCAAAATTGGAATTTTAATTCTGCAAAAGTAAGGCACCGATATCAATTATCCATAAGAGAAAATGATGTTGATATTTTTATAAATTTTTAAAAAGATTAAAATGAATTTTTAAAAAAAATTTAAAAAAAACAAAGACATTCTTTTTGAAAAAATTAAAGGCAGAAAAATTTCCTGCCTTTCCATCATTTATTCCCCCGCCAATTCATGTGGAGAAATGTAATAAAATACAATCGATGTTTAAAACGCCGGATTATCTTTTTGCTTATTCATATATTTCTGTAATAATCCAGGAAGAGCACCTGCTATCGCACCTGTGACAGATGGAGGCAATCCAAACTTGGTAGTAAGACTATTTACCAGCCCACCTTCTACCGCATTGGTGATGGTACCTCCTGAAGCAATACTACTTTCTAATTTTGAGAGTATTCCACCGAAGCCTCCGCTTTGAGATGCTTGTTGGTTTTGCAAAGAATTGGCGACATGAGTAGCTATTTCATTATGCACTGCATCTGCCTGTCCGGCAGGAATAGAAGCTGCAACCTCAGGGTTATTGCCAAGATGTTCTTTTACTAAATTCAGAATTTCATCAAACATTTTATTAAGTTTTAAAAATTTGAAATAATAATTAAATGTACCTGATTTTTTTATTTACCTAAATTCTTTTATCCAAAGACAATTGCACTTAAAAAAAACTAAAATACAAATTTGAGTTATTTCTTTATTTGCTGAAAGATTAGAACTGACAATATTCCAATCAATCATAATGAAGAGTGCATTCTACATTTTTTTCAGAAGTGCAACTTTTTGTACTCAAACTGAAATACATTATTATTAAAAAGTAATGGCATAAAAATTAGAAGGAAATATTTGATTTAAACTTTTAAAATGTCATTATGAAAAACATTATTTTATCAGTTTTTGCATCATTGATGATCATGACTGCAATGTGTCAAACAACCGGAACCGGCACAGGAAGTTCTGCAGGCACACAAAGCTCAAATAACCAACAAAGTATTACAAAGCCGCCCATTCACAAAAAACATTCATCAACAAACCTTTCTGCAAACAGCAGTATTAATGCAACAAATGCCAGGAATAATGGCTTGAAAAATACCGATTCCTCTGGCAATAGTGCTACCAGCAAGACATCTCATCCGGGTACATCTGTTTCTAAAAGCAGGAGCGGCCACACAACATCTAACAGAACCCATGCTCATACAAACAGAAGCAGCAGAAATACTAAAGATTCGAGTGGATCGTGATTTTTAAATGTTGATTTTTGTTAAAAAAAGCTGGATCAAAAACCAGCTTTTTTTATTTTCTACTGATTTTTTTATTCTTCCTCTCCTTAACAAATCATTTTGAATGAAAAACGCAGGAATGACAAGAAGCATCCGTCAAATAATGACCTTCGGTATTAAAATTATTTCAGAAAAAAATATTGAGAAAAATGGAAGAAAAAAATAGCAATAAGTCTTCACACATTTTACCACTTCTTCAAATTTATTAGGTATTTGTTTTATCGTTCTTACTTCATTGCGAATTTTGCATCTGGATGGCAAAATCGATGAATTTACTGCAGTTGCCATCATCATGTTTATGATCAGTAGTGTACTTTCTTTTCTATCAATGAGAAGTAAAAATGGAAGGGGTGAGCGCTATGAAAAGATTGCAGATATTATTTTTCTGCTGAGGCTTTTTTCTTTGTTTGTTATTACCATGTTTGTGACCTTCAACATTATGAAGTAAAAAGTTTAGGAAAACCTGGTGATCAGAATTTTAATTCCTACAATTCCGATAGAAACAGCAAGGGCTTTGATAATATATTTTCCATTGATTTTCCTGGATAAAAAAGCACCAAGCTGTGCACCCGGAATGACACCGATAACAATACCTATAACCATTTTTACAACTACAGGATCGTTATAATTTCCCTGGAAATAATGTACTATCACACTTACCGTACTCATGATCGCCAGAATAAAATGCGAAGTAGCAGTAGCAATATGCACGGGAAATAAAAGCCATTCAGCCATTGCCGGTACATGAATAATGCCGCCACCAATACCAAGCAATGGAGAAAAATATCCGACAAACACACTCAGTAACATTCCTAATCTCAGATTATAAGCATAGTCATAATGTTCGCCCCATTTATCTGTAAGATGTTGTTGTATCCAGCCCTTATGAGCGGCAACAGGTTTCTTGACAGATTCTTTTTCCCCACCTTTAAAAAAAAGAAAAACGGCAAGAGCAAGCATGATGATGCCAAAAATAATATCAAAAATACCGCGTGGAATTATCGCAGTGGTGAGCACACCAAGAATGGAACCGGGAATCGTACAAATGGCAAAAATAATTCCGGCTTTGTAATCAACTCTTCTTGAGGCCATATAAGCAATTGAGCCTGAAATAGCATTACAGGCAACAACGACCATGGAAATTGCGGTAATGGTTTCCGGAGTAAAATGCGGATACATGATGATAAGGATTGGAACCAATAAAAAGCCACCGCCGGCACCGATTAAAGTGCCCAGAGTACCAATAAAAAAACCAATCCCAATCAATAAATAAATGTTTTCCATGCTGCCTGTAAAGCTCCAAAAGTAGGGATTGATTATTGATTATTAAATTATTCAATTATTCAATTATTTAATTATTATCGTCAGCTTTATTAAAGCGCGGGAACATTTAATTTAAAGAAGTTTGTATTGAAACTTTCTCAACGCTTGAAAGTAAAAGG
>Ga0308174_10001095_pt1 | contig 12241 bp, 9 predicted proteins | sample PhyPR2_FD_203894 | JGI IMG/M metagenome (GOLD analysis project Ga0308174, IMG submission 203894) | Soil microbial communities from UC Gill Tract Community Farm, Albany, California, United States - DLSLS.P.R2 | ecosystem: Environmental > Terrestrial > Soil > Agricultural land | place: USA...
GTCGGCCGAGGTCCGCGCCAACGGACGACATCTTGGCGATCGCCTGCTTGGTCTTGGTCAACAGGTTCCGCTTCGACTGCTCCAGCGCGCGCTGCGCCTTCTCGTAGTCGATCTCCGCCTGACGCTTGATCGTCGGCGCTTCGTACTTGGCCTGCTCGCGGGCCAGCTTCTTCTCCTCGAGCCCGAACTCCGCGGTGCGCACGTCTTCTCGCGCCTGCGCGAGGTTGAGCGCCGAGTCGAGCTGCGCGGTGGTGAAGTCCGCCTGTGCCTTCTGCAGCGTCAGCGTGACGTCGGCGATCTTGGTGGCGACCGGCTGCCGATCCAGCTCGGCGATCACGTCACCCACCTTCACGACCGAGCCTTCGGGGACGATCGACGAGATCTTGGTCTGGTAGACCTGGACCGACTGCGCCGTGGCGGGCCCGCTCACCTGGACGAACTTGCGCGCGCGAAGCTCGCCGGTTGTCGTCACGAGCACCTTGAACTCACCGGTCTTCACCGGCGCCATGAGCACCGCTTCGGCCGCGGAGCTCGAGGAAGGCCAGGCGTACCAGGCGACCGTGGCGAGGATGAGCAGCGCGGCAACGGCGGTGGGACGCCAATGCTGACGCAGCACGCGGATCGGATCCATGAGGGGATCGGTCGAGGGGGCGGAGGAGGTGAGCGCTGATTGGACACCACGCTACCGGCGATCGTTGACTCAGGCAATACGATCGGCATTACGAAACGGTGAAGCCGCCGCGGCCGAAAGCGGGCAGAAGCGGCATCCCGAACGCAATGAAGGGCGTGCCTCGCGGCACGCCCTTCATTGTGGAACCACAGCTTGCTGCCCCCAGCAAGCTGCTTTCTCGGCTGGGTCAGTACACCCAGATCGCGTTGAGACCGATCGTTGCCTGATTCTTCTTCGCGATGCCCTTGTCGTCCTTGAACGGGTCGGCATCGGACGAGTCGTAGCGGCCCTCGGCCCGCAGCACGAGGTTGCTGCCGAACTTGAACGAGGGCGTGATGGTGAACTCGTTCACCCGCGCTTCGCCGATGCCCAGACGGGTGCCACCGTTGTCCTTGAACGTCTCGGCGCGCACGGCGAGCGAGAAGGGGCTGGTGGTGCTGATCTTCGCGTAGCCGGCGACGCCGTTCCACGTGGCGTCCTGACCCGTGACCACCGTGCTCGTCCCGTCCTCGGTGCCGAAGTCGGCGTTCACGCCCAGCGACAGCATCGGATTGACCGTCACCGTTCCGACCAGGTCGAGGACCTGCCGAATGCTGTGGTTGTCGTCGGCGTTCTCCGGACCGCCGATGTAGTTCGCGTAGAGCTGAATCGCGTCGATGGGCTTGATGCCGAGCTGCAGACCGATCGACTTGCTGGCGTTGTTGTCGATCGCATCGTCCCAGCCATTCACCACCATCGCCATCAGCGACACCCTCGACATCGGCGAGTAACTCGCCTTGATGCCGGTGTGCGTCAGCGGAATCGCATAGTTGAAGAGCAGGGAGCGGCTGTAGTTGTCGTTGTAGCCGTCGTAGCCCTCGATCAGCTCGTAGCCCATGTGGGTGACGAACTTACCGATGTCGAACCGCAGCCCCGTGCCGAGCGGTGCCACGTAGCTCGCGAACGCCTGCTGCAGATCGGCGTTGTCGCCGATGCGAAGCCCCGACGACTGGGTGAGTCCCGCGAACGTGCCCGCGGTGAGATCGATGCGGAAACCCGCGTCGCCCGCCTTCGCCACCGCCTTCTGGACCACGAGCTCGGCGAGATCGGCGCTGAAGGTGTTCGCGCGGTTGTCGAAGTAGCGCAGACCGATGCTCTGGTCCTGCGGCTGGTTCAGGTTGCTGATGTAGCCGAACGAGGCGAAGGCGTTGGCCTGGATGTCACGGAAGAAGTTCGGCACGGCCTCCGCGGCCTTCGCTACGGAATCGCTCTTGGGGGCAGGGGCCTTGGATGTCGTATCGCCGGCTTGGGCCACCGACTGCGCGGACGCAATCTGCGCGACCGAGGTGAGAGCGAACATCAGGCCGAACGCTGCGGATCGGTGTCGAAGCAAGGGACCTCCTGGCGAAGTGAGTGCGTGCGCTGGAGCGTGGGGGCTCCGGCAGGGTGAAGAAATCGTCGACGTCGACGGAGGCCGGTCAGACGTGCGCGGGCTCGAGCGCCTTGCGGCGCACCTCGTCCGCGGTGACCGGCGTGAGTGCCGCATTGTCCTGCTCGCCCGTGCGGATGCGAATCACGCGCTCGATCGCCTGCACGAAGATCTTTCCGTCGCCGACGGCGCCGGTGCGCGCGCCCTTGATGATCGCGTCGATCGTCGGCTGCACGTACGGCTCGGAGCAGACCATCTCGATCTTGACCTTGTCCTGGAACTCGAGCACCACGGCACCGCCGCGATAGTGCTCGAGTCGATCCTGCTCGCCGCCGTGGCCGCTCGCGCGGCTCAGCGTGATGCCGGTGACGCCGGCGCGGAACAACGCTTCCTTCACGGTCGGCAACCGTTCGGGGCGAATGACGCAGGTGATGAGCTTCATCTCAATTCATCCTTGGGTGACGAGAGTGAATGCGGGGAAGGGGGCAGGGGTGTGGCGAGCGGAGCGACGAGCAACGTCGCTCCACTCGGCCACGCACCTCAGTCGCCCGCCACCGGGGCGTAATCTCTGGCGGTGGTGCTGAGCGACGGCGCTTCAGCGTGCGCCAACACCACGCCGGTCGTCATGTCGCCACGATCGGGGTAGGCCAACCCACCCATCTCCGGGATGTCGAGCCCGAGCTCCTCGACCGCTGCGGAGACGCGGCTGCCGCTGGTGACGAGATCGGTGATCTTCCAGGCCGCGTACGCCGTGCCGCCGACCCACACGAAGTTCGCGACGATGCCCACGAGCTGCGCGGCGATCTGCGTCGTGCCGCCGTAGAGCAGTCCGGTCACGTTGCCCGCCACGCCGTTCAAGCCGCCGCCGTACGTACCGTCCGCGAACACGCCGACCGCGATCAGTCCCCAGGCGCCGTTCACGCCGTGCACCGAGATCGCACCGACGGGATCATCGAGCTTGAGCGTCTTCTCGAAGAATACCACCGCCCAGCACACGATCAGGCCGGCGATGAGTCCAATCGCGACCGCCGACGGCGCGGTGACGAAGGCGCAGGGCGCCGTGATGGCGACGAGGCCAGCGAGCATGCCGTTGGCCAGCATCGAGGGATCCGGCTTTCCGTACTTCATCCACACCCACGCCATCGCCGAGACCGCGCCGGCGGCGCCGGCGAGCATCGTGTTCGTGGCGACCACACCGATGCGGACGTCCGTGCCGGCGAGCGTGGAGCCCGCGTTGAACCCGAACCAGCCGAAGGCAAGCACGAAGGTGCCGTAGATCGCCATCGGGATGTTGTGGCCGGGGATCACGTTCGCCGAGCCGTCGGCGTTGAACTTCCCGCGCCGGGGTCCGAGCAGCTTGCAGGTGATGAGCGCGATCACGCCGCCGGTGAGGTGCACCACGCCGGAGCCGGCGAAGTCCACGTAGCCGTTGCCGAGTCCGATGTTGCGACCGAGCGCCGAGAGCCAGCCGCCGCCCCACGCCCAGTTGCCGAACACCGGGTAGATGATCGCGCCGAGGAAGATCGTGAACACGCAGAACGACGAGAACTTCCACCGCTCGGCGAGCGCGCCGGTGGGGATGGTCAGCGTCGTGTCCATGAACACCATCTGGAACAGGAAGAACGCGAACACGGAGGCGTTGTAGGCCACGCCGGTGAGGAAGAAGCCCTTCGTGCCGAAGAGGCCCCACTCGTGGCCGCCGACGGTGATGCTGAACATGCCGTTCAGCGCGTCGTACCCGCCGAGAGTGCCCAACGCGCCGACACCGCCCATGTGGATCGCGAAGCCGACGACCCAGTAGGCGAGCATGCCGATCGCGTACACCATGAAGTTCATCGTCACGGTGTGGCCGGCGTTCTTGGCGCGCGTGAAGCCCGTCTCCACCATGGCGAAGCCGAGCTGCATGAACATCACGAGGAAGCCCGCGATGAGCGTCCACACCATGTTCAGCGCCGCGCCGTTGTCGGCGACCGCCTTGGCGACGTCCTCGAGCTTCGGCGGCGCCGGCGCAGCGGCCTGCGCGAGCAGCAGGGTGGGTGCCGCGACTGCGGCCAGAACTGCTCCGGCCATCAACGCTCGGCGCATGTGTGAGTGTCCCCGCGATTCCATGTTCGCTCCTGAGTGATGGTGACTAGGTCGGTCCGTCATGGCCTGCGTAGCTCTCGCGCGCCGGCCCCGCGTCGGGCACATGCGAAACCCCCATGTCGTCTGGCGATTCACGGGGGCGGGCGGCGCTCACACTGATCTTGCGACTTGCTGCGTTCAGCCCGGTCCTTCGCTCTGATGCTTCGGATTTTTGCCGCGAGCCCGCGCGTGCGGATTCGAACGGCGGTTCGGGTTCCAGACCGGGTTTCGGCTGTGCGTCGAGGCGTCACGATGCTTCCGGGACGTCGAGACGGGGGCAGGCACAGCTGGCTGATTCGTCACGCCGGCAAACTAGGACAACAAAATCCGGGTGTCAAGCAGATGTTGCAGAAAATGCAAAAAATCCTTCAAAAGCGGCTGTTATGCAGTACAAAATTGCAGAATGTCGGCTGGTCTGAACGTTTACAACACAAATTATCGAGCGACCTGCGCCATCGAACCCCCCGTCTGAGCCAGGTGGAGGACAAAAAAAGAGCGAGCCCGCACCGCGGGCTCGCTTTTGTGATCTCGACGCTCGGCGCCGGCTGCGCGCTAGAGCACCACGTGCGTCGGGTCCGGCGTGTCTTCCGGTGAGAACAGGACCGTTGTGAGGTACCTCGCCCCCGTGTCCGGGGCGATCATCGCCACTCGCTTCCCCGGGCCCAGCGCCGTCGCGACCTGGAGCGCCGCGAAGGCGATCGCGCCGCTCGACATCCCCACGAACAGCCCTTCCTCGCGCGCCAGGCGGCGAGCCACCGGGAACGCATCCTCCTCCCACACCGGGATCACCCGGTCCAGGAGCGAGCGGTCGAGATTGTCCGGGATGAATCCCGGCCCCATCCCCTGGAACTGGTGCTGTCCGCGCTGCCCGCCCGACAGCACCGGCGACCGCGCCGGCTCCACGGCGACGATCAACGTGTCCGGGCGACGCTCCTTGAGGAAGCGCCCCACCCCGGTGATCGTGCCCCCCGTCCCCGAGCCGTACACGAACGCGTCGATCCGGCCGTCGAGCTGCGCCCAGAGCTCCGGGCCCGTGGTCTCGTAGTGGATCCGCGGGTTGGCAGGATTGGAGAACTGGTTGGGCAGCCACGCCCCGGTCTCGTCGCGGATCTGCTCCGCCGCCTCGATCGCCGCCAGCATTCGGCGCTCGGGATCCGTGAGCACCAGCTCCGCTCCGTACGCCTCGAGCGTGCGCTTCCGTTCATCGCTCGCCGAGTCGGGCAGGCAGAGGATCAGCCGATATCCGCGTGCCGATGCCACCTGCGCGAGCCCGATTCCCGTGTTGCCGGAGGTCGGTTCCACGATGGTGTCGCCGGGCTTGAGGATGCCGCGCGACTCGGCATCGAGGATCATCCCGAGCGCGGTGCGGTCCTTGATCGAGCCCCCCGGATTCGCCCCTTCGAGCTTGATCCATACCTCCGCCATCTCGGGTGTGGCCACACGCTCGAGGCGAACCACCGGCGTCCGCCCGATCACCGCGTCGACGCGGTGGCCGGCGACCGCGACCGCATCGTTGCCGCGCGCCGAGCGATCGGCGGTCGGCTGCGCGACCGTGCTCACGACGGCCCCGCGCCCGCCAGCACGACCTTCAGCCCCGCGTCGCCGACGCGGCCCGTCCACGACCGGATGCTCTCCCCTTCCTGCTTCTGCGATACGTACGAGGAGAACAGCCGCTCCAGTGCCTCGGGCACTTCGTCCGCAGGCGCACGGAAGCCGATGCGATGACCGAGCGTGCTGTTCTTTCCGAGCCCGCCGCCGACGAAGAAGTCGAAGCCCTCCACCTGCTTGCCGCTCTGATTCAGCAGCACGCCCTGCAGTCCCACATCGGCGATGGGATGCTGGCCACACGAGTTCGGGCAGCCGGCGACGTGCAGCTTCACCGTATCGGTGAAGCCCGGCAGCCGCTCCTCGAGCTCCTGCGCGAGTCGGATGCTGAACAGCTTCGTCTCCGTGATCGCCAGCTTGCAGTACTCGCTTCCCGTGCAGGATGCGGTGCCGCGCTGGAACGGTGATCCGTCGAGCGCCACGCCGAGCGCGCGGCTCCGCTCCAGCAGCTCGCCGGCGCGCTCGTTCTTCACGTTCGTGATGAGGATGTTCTGCATCGCGCTCAGTCGGAGCGATCCGTCCCCGAACTCGTCGGCGATCGCCGCGAGGCCGCGCAGCTGATCGGTCGAGATGCGTCCCGACACCACCGAATAGCCGGCATAGCTGAGGCCCGGCTGCTTCTGCGGCTGAATGCCGAGGTGATCGCGGTAGTGACCCTCGGGCGGATGCTCCTCGGCCGGCGCGTCGAGCTTGTAGCCAAGGCGTCGCTCGACCTCGGCCAGGAACTTCTCCGCTGTCCAGCCGTGGTTGACGAACAGGAACTTCATGCGCGCCTTGGCGCGGTTCACCCGCAGCTCGTCCGAGTCGCGGAAGATCGCCGTGATCGTCTCGATCACCTGCGGCACCTGCTCCGGATGGACGAACGCCGGCAGCAGCACCGCGAGGTGCGGCTTGGTGGACAGGCCGCCACCGACGCGCATGTGGAAGCCGACCACGCCGTCGGCGCGCCGGACCGCCGTGACGCCGATGTCGTTGATCTCCGGATACGAGCACCAGTGCTGGCAGCCGGTGATCGTGATCTTGAACTTGCGCGGTAGGTTCCCGTACTCCGGATTGCCGTTGAGGTGTGCGTCGACGGCACGCACGATCGGGCTCGCGTCGATCAGCTCGTCGTGCTCCACACCCGCAAGCGGGCAGCCCGTGACGGTGCGCGGATTGTCGCCGCACGCGCCCATGCTCGTCCACCCGACTTCGGCGAGCGACTCCCAGATCGTCGGGATGTCCTCGATGCGCAGCCAGTGCAGCTGGAAGTTCTGACGGTTGGTGATGTCGATGCTGCTGCGCGCGTACTGGTCCGAGATGTCGGAGATGCGACGCACCATCGCCGAGGTGAGGAAGCCGTTGGGCGTCCGCACGCGCATCATGAAGAAGGGCATCTCCTCGCCGCGCGTGCCGCCGCCGTCGCCCTGGGTGTAAAGTCCCCAGGCGCGGAAGCGCACGGTCAGATCTTCGTTGGAGATGGCCGAGAAGCCTTCGCGCGAGTAGCGACGGATGTCGTCCATGATCGACCACGGCGCCTTCTCGCGCTTGATGCGCTCGACGCGCTGCGCCGGCGTCTCCTTGGCCGGCGTCAGGTCGGTCGTCGTCTCGGGCGTGGTCGTGGTGGGTCCGGTCATTGTCTCAGGCTCGGGAAAGAAGGGTGAGGCCACTCAGAAGCACGAGCGTCGTCGCGCCCCAACGCACCGCGCTGGGCTTCGACCGACGGGCGAGCCATCCGCCGGCGAGCACGCCGGGGATGGAGCCGATGAGAAGCTGCCCGACGAGGGCAGGATCGACGTTGCCGAGATTCCAGTGCGCGGCGGCGCCGGTCCCGGTGATGAGCACGGCGTGCGCGATGCCGGTGCCGATGAGCACCACACCGGACAGCGGTGAGAAGAGGACGAGCGCCATGTCGACGAGGCTGCCGCTACCCACCGACGTCGCGCCGACGGTGATGCCGATCGCCGCGCCAATCGCCGCGATCGCCGGTCCGCTGGGATGGCGCAGTTGCTCCACCCACCGCGCATCGCGGCGGCGGGCGATCTCCATCAGCACGGCGAGCACCGGCGTCATCACGAGCACGATGCCGATGAGGAGCTTGATCGTTTTCGGTGCCCCGGCGAAGTGCGCGAGGATGCGAGTGCCGACCAGCACCCCGGGCACGCTGCCGATTGCCATCACCCACACCCACCGCCAGGAGATCGTGCGATGCTGCAGGTGTGAGCCGACGCCGACGATCTTGGTGAGCAACCCGAAGAGCAGGTCGCTGCCGACGACCGTGGCGGGCGGGATGCCGAGCAGCAGCAGCACGGGTGCCATCAGCGCGCCGCTGCCGACACCGGTGAGGCCGATCATGAATCCGACGACGAGTCCGGCCACGATCAGATTGAACAGCATTGAGCTCATGCGCTGTCTCCGTCCGGCGTCGGAGTGCCGACCGACGTGAAGGTGTGCAGCCCGCACTCCGTCTTGCCGGAGCCCGCCCAGCGGCCCGCGCGCTCATCCTCGCCCGCGCGCGTGGCGCGCGTGCACGGCCAGCAGCCGATGCTCGTGTACCCTTGATCGAGCAGTGGGTTGTACGGGATGCCCTTGTCGAGCAGGTATCCCCAGATCTGTCCGCGCGACCAGTAGGCGAGAGGATACACCTTCGCCAGCGGGCGACCGTTCGCCAGGTGATGCTCCACCACCTCGGTGTTCGCGCGCGTGGGTCCCTGATCGCGCCGAACGCCGCTCACCCAGGCGTCGAAGTCGCCGAGCGCGCGCTGCATCGGCTCCACCTTGCGGATCGCGCAGCACCCATCGGTGTCCGTCTCGTACAGGGGGCCGGGATCGGTCAGCGGCTTGTACTCGACGAGATTGAGACCGTAGCGTCGCACGAGCTCGTCGCGCAGCGCGTACGTCTCGGGAAAGAGGAAGCCCGTATCGAGAAATACGATCGGCGTCGTGGGCTCGATGCGACTCGCCATGTAGGCGAGCGCCACGCCGGGCCCTCCGAAGCTCACCGTCACCGCGGTGCGCCTGGGGAACGAGCGAAGCGTCCAGGCCAGGATCTCCTCCGGCGACTGCGTTCGCAGCTCGGCCGCCGCGGTCTGGAGACCGACGGGAGTGAGCGTCGTCGAGGCGAGCGGGCGCGCGTGAGTGGTCATGGCATCACGCCGCGGACGGCGACTGGAGGGAAGGGATGAAGCCGCGCCGACGGAGCGTGGCGAGCACCTTCTCCACGCCCTCGTCGATTGTCTCGCGCTCGGTGTTCACCTCGACGTCGGGCGCCGTCGGCGGCTCGTACGGATCGGACACACCCGTGAACGCGGTGATCGTCCCGGCGAGCGCCTTGCCATACAGGCCCTTCACGTCACGGCGGATGCACGTCTCCAGCGAGGCGTTGACGTATACCTCAACGAACGCGTCGCCAATCTCGCGGCGCGCTTCCTCGCGCGCCGCGCGATACGGTGAGATCGCCGCGGTGATCACGGCGACGCCGTTCCGGCAGAGCAGCTTCGCCACGTAGGCGATCCGCCGCACGTTGATGTCACGGTCCTCGCGTGAGAAGCTGAGCCCCTTGGACAGGTGCTCACGCACCTCGTCGCCGTCGAGCACCTCCACCGCGGCGCCATCGGCGCGCAGCCGCTCGGCGAGCGCACCCGCGAGGGTGGACTTGCCGGCGCCAGACAGGCCGGTGAGCCAGAGCGTGAAGCCGCGGCGCGCGCTCCCGCTCGGGAGCGTTGCCGGCGCGACCGTCACCGACGTGTGATGCGTGGTGTGTGACATGGAGCTCCGAATGCCGATTGCGTTGCGATTACATGTAGCCGTCGCGGCGAAGCGACTCGAGGCCGCCGCCGTCGTCCTTGTCCTGCGCGCGCCCCGACCGCTCCGCGATGTTCGCGTACCGGCCGCTCTTCAGCTCAACGATGATCTCCTGCACGTCCTTGGCGTCCGACACCACCGACTTCGTGCACGGCCAGCAGCCGAGCGAGCGATAGCGCTCGCCCTTGCCCTGGTCGTAGTACAGGCTCACGGTAGGAATGCGTTCGCGCTCGATGTATTCCCAGATGTCGAGCTCGGTCCAATCGAGCAGCGGATGGATGCGCACGTGCGTGCCCGGCGCGAACTCCGTGGCGTACTGGTTCCAGAACTCCGGCGGCTGATCGGCGATGTTCCAGTTGTTCTCGCCCGAGCGCGGTGAGAAATAGCGCTCCTTCGACCGGCTCCCCTCCTCGTCGGCGCGCGCGCCAACGATCACGCCGGTGTACGGCTCCTTGTTGGTGTCGACGACGTACTTGCCGACGGTGTGGTCGAAGCGATACCGCTTCCCCTCGCCGGAAAGCGTGCGCCGCAGCGCCTCCGTCTTCAGGTTGCCGCAGCAGGTGAGCCGATCGACGTTGCCGTCGGGGAAGGTCTGCTTTGCCGCGAGCGCCTCTTCGTTCTGGCCGTAGATCACCGTGAGCCGCCACTCGGCGGCGAGCCGGTCGCGATACTGGATCATCTCGGGGATCTTGTAGCTCGTGTCGATGTGTACGAGCGGCATCGGCACGTGGCCGAAGAACGCCTTGCGCGCGAGCCATAGCAGCACGGTGCTGTCTTTTCCGATCGACCAGAGCATCGCGAGCTGCGGAAAGCTCGCATACGCCTCGCGCAGGAGGTGCACGCTGCGATGCTCGAGCTGGTCGAGGTGATCGATGCGGCTCGCGCGACTCGATGCCGGGGCGGCGATGGCGGTGCTCATGACTGACTGCTCCATTCCTGAAGCCACGCGATCACTTCCGCGCCGGCTTCGTCCAGTGAGAGGCGCCCGGTGTCGAGCCGCAGCTCGGGCTGCACAGGTGCTTCGAAGGTGACGTGATCCCGCACACCGCCGCGTGCGGTGAGGACCTCGGGCGCGGCGTGCAGGTGAATCTCGACCAGCTCGGACGCGACGGAACGTGCGTAGCGGCGCGCCTCTTCCTCCGGTGAATCGACCGCGACGATCACCGCCGCGCCGTGTGCCTCGAGTCGTGACGCGAGCCACGCGAGCCGGCGCACCCGAAGCTCCTGCTCGGCACGCGATCCACCCTCCGGGAACAGGGTGCCGACGGTGTCGTCGTCGAGGACCTCGACGCGGGCGCCAGTCCGGTCCACGCGGCTTGCGAGCCACCGCGCGAGCGCGGTCTTGCCCGCGCCCCGCTCGCCGGTGAGCCAGAGCACGCCGGCCCGCAGCGCGACTGCGCCGCCTTCACCCGCGCGCGGTGCATGCGCTTCGACGGGGCGCAGAGCGTCGCGCACGACGCCGCCTCCGCTGATGCTGAAGTTGTCGACGAGCACGAAGCGGCTCGTCGCCGCGAGCTCGGACGCGCGATCGAATGCGATCGGCTGTCGCAGCTTGAGCACGCAGTCGGCGACCTCGTTGCGCACCACCGCGGTGCGGTCCGTCACCGACTCCAGGGTCGAAGCGTCGAGCACGCGCTCGATGTGCTCGAGATGCACCGACACGCGCGCCGTGCCGAGCTTGAGTGTGTAGCTCCGCCCGACCTCGAGCGGCCGCGCGCCGAGCCAGAAGATGCTGGCGCGGATGCGCGTGGCCGTCACCGGCTGCGGCTCGTGCGCCAGCGTCGCCAACTCGCCGCGGGTCACGTAGATCTGCTGCGCGAGCGTGAACCCGGTCGACTCTCCGGCAGCCGCCACCGACGGTGCGACGCGATTGAACGACTCGAGCGACTTGACGCGCGTCCGCTTGCCAGATGGATGGAAGACGACCTCGTCGCCCACGCGCACCCGACCGCTGTCGATCGTCCCCGCCACGATGCGCCGGTCGTCGCCGTCGTTGGTGAACTTGAAGACGGCCTGCACCGGCATCCGGAACGGCCCGTCCACCGCTTCGCCCTGGCTGCGGAAGGCATCGAGTGCCTCGAGCACGGTGGGACCGGTGTACCACGACATCGTCGCGGACCGCATGGCGAGGTTGTCTCCCTCGCGCCCGATCACCGGGATGATTGCCGCCGGCGTCATGTCGATCGTGGCGAGGAAGGCGCCCAGCTCGCGCGCGAACGCGTCGAATGCCTCCTGGCGGCATTCCACCAGGTCCATCTTGTTCACGACGACGGCGATCTGCCGCACGCCGAGCATCGAGAGCAGGTAGGCGTGCCGACGCGTGTTCTCCTGGATCCCTTCGCCAGCGTCGAGCACGAGGAGCGCTGCTTCGGCGCGCGCGGCCCCGGTGACCATGTTCTTGAGGAACTCGACGTGGCCCGGCGCGTCCAGGATGAGATAGCGCCGCTTGGGCGTGCGGAAGAACACCCGCGCCGCATCGATCGTGATCCCCTGGGCGCGCTCGTCCTTCAGCGCATCGAGCAGGAAGGCGTACTCGAACGGCTTCGACGTGCGCGCGCAGAGATCCTTGATCTGCTCCAGCTTGCCGTCCGGGAGCGTGCCGGTGTCGGCGAGCAGCCGGCCGATGATCGTGCTCTTCCCGTGGTCCACGT
>Ga0308174_10001096_pt1 | contig 12237 bp, 5 predicted proteins | sample PhyPR2_FD_203894 | JGI IMG/M metagenome (GOLD analysis project Ga0308174, IMG submission 203894) | Soil microbial communities from UC Gill Tract Community Farm, Albany, California, United States - DLSLS.P.R2 | ecosystem: Environmental > Terrestrial > Soil > Agricultural land | place: USA...
CAGTCGTACGCAGTCGGCAAGGCCGCGCAGACGATCAACTTCACGTCGACGGCGCCGATCGGCGCGAAGTTCGGCGATCCCGGCTATACCGTCACCGCGACCGCGACGTCGGGCCTCGCCGTGACACTCACTATCGATCCGGCGTCGGCGTCGGTCTGCTCCCTGAGTGGCAGCACGAGCGGTTCGCAGGTCACCTACCTCGCGGCGGGAACCTGCCTCATCGACGCGAACCAGAGCGGCAACTCCAATTACAGCGCTGCACCGCAAGCGCAGCAGTCGTACGGAGTCGGCAAGGCCGCGCAGACCGTCAACTTCACGTCGACGGTACCCGCGAGCGCGAAGTTCGGCGATGCGGCGTACACGGTTACCGCGACTGCAACGTCCGGCCTTGCGGTGACGCTGACGATCGACCCAGCGTCGGCGTCGGTCTGCGCTTTGAGCGGCAGCACGAGTGGCTCGCAGGTGAGCTATCTCGCGACCGGCAGCTGTGCGATCAACGCGAACCAGGCTGGCAACAGCAATTACAGCGCAGCTCCGCAGGCACAGCAGTCGTTCACGGTGTCGAAGGCGAGCCAGACGATCAACTTCACGTCGACGGCGCCGGCGAGCGCGAAATTCGGCGATGCGGCGTACACGGTTACTGCGACCGCCACGTCCGGACTCGCCGTGACGCTGACGGTCGATGTGACATCGACATCCGTCTGCTCCCTCAGCGGAAGCACGAGCGGTTCGCAGGTGACCTATCTCGCGACGGGCACCTGCGCAATCAACGCGAACCAGGTCGGCAACAGCAATTACAGCGCAGCTCCGCAGGCACTGCAGTCGTTCACGGTCTCCAAGGCGAGCCAGACGATCAACTTCACGTCGACGGCGCCGGCAAGCGCGAAATTCGGCGACCCGGCGTACACGGTGACTGCGACCGCCACGTCCGGCCTCGCCGTGACGCTGACGATCGACGCCACGGCGACATCCGTGTGCTCACTCAGCGGCTCGCAGGTTACCTACCTTACGAGCGGCACGTGCAAGATCGACGCGAACCAGAGCGGCAACGCGACGTATGCGGCCGCGACGCAGGCGCAGCAGTCGTTCGCTGTCGGCAAGGCGGCACAGGCGATCAACTTCACATCCACCGCGCCGGCCGGCGCGAGCTTCGGCGATCCTGCGTACACGGTTACCGCGACTGCAACGTCCGGCCTCGCGGTGACGCTGACGATCGACGCGACGTCGACATCCGTGTGCTCACTCAGCGGCTCGCAGGTCACCTACCTTGCTCCCGGCACCTGCAAGATCGACGCGAACCAGGCGGGCAACGGCAGCTACAGCGCCGCGGCGCAAGCGCAGCAGTCGTACGGAGTCGGCAAGTCCGCGCAGACGGTCAACTTCACGTCAACGGCACCGGCGAGCGCGAAGTTCGGCGATGCGGCGTACACGGTTACCGCAACTGCGACATCGGGGCTCGCGGTCACGCTGACGATCGATCCGGCCTCAGCCTCGGTCTGCGCTTTGAGCGGCAGCACGAGTGGCTCGCAGGTGAGTTATCTCGCCACTGGCAGCTGCATCATCGACGCGAACCAGGGCGGGAACAGCAACTACAGCGCTGCGCCGCAAGCGCAGCAGTCGTATGGAATCGGCAAGGCCGCGCAGACGGTCACCTTCACGTCCACAGCGCCAGCCAACCCGAAGTTCGGTGATCCCGCATACACGGTCACCGCGAACGCGACATCGGGGCTTGCGGTCACGCTGACCATCGACGCGACCTCGGCATCGGTATGTGCATTGAGCGGCAGCGCGAGCGGATCGCAGGTGAGCTATCTCGCGACTGGCACCTGCATCATCGACGCAAACCAGGGCGGAAACAGCAACTACAGCGCCGCGCCTCAAGCGCAGCAGTCGTACGCGGTCGCCAAAGCGTCGCAGACGATCAACTTCGCCTCGTCGGCGCCCGCGAGCGCTAAAGTCGGCGATCCAGCGTACGCCATCACCGCCGCGGCCACTTCGGGACTCGCCGTGACATTGACGCTTGATGCCGCGTCGACCGGCATCTGCTCGATCAGCGGCAGCGCGAGCGGCTCCCTCGTGACGTTCCTCGCGAGCGGAACGTGCGCGATCGACGCGAACCAGGCCGGCAACGGCAGCTACAGCGCGGCATCGCCGGTGCAGCAGTCGTTCACGGTGGGCAAGGCCGCGCAGACGATCAATTTCACGTCCAGCGCGCCGAGCGGGGCGAAATTCGGGGATGCAGCCTACGTCGTGACGGCGACCGCGACGTCGGCGCTGCCGATAACTTTGTCGATCGATGCGGCGTCCGCCGGCGTGTGCTCGCTCAGCGGCAGTTCGAGCGGCTCGCAGGTAACGCTGCTCGGCGCCGGCGTCTGCACGATCGACGCGAACCAGGGCGGAAACGGCAGCTACAACCCGGCGCCGCAGGCGCAGCAGACGTTCACGATCGGCAAGGCCGCCCAGACCGTCAACTTCACGTCGACCGCACCGGCGAGCGCGGGCTTCGGCGACGCCGCGTATGTCGTGACCGCGACATCGACGTCGGGGCTGCCCGTGACCGTGTCGATCCACGCGAACTCGACGAGCGTCTGCGCCCTCGACGGCAGCGTAACCGGATCGCACGTGACCTACCTTTCCCCCGGCACGTGCCGCATCGATGCGAACCAGGGCGGAGACGGCAACTTCGACCCAGCGACCCAGGCGCAGCAGACGTTTGCGGTCGGCAAGGGTTCGCAGACGATCGACTTCACGTCGACGGCACCAGCGAACGCAAAGGTCGGTGATACGGCGTACGCCGTGACGGCCACAGCGACATCCGGGTTGCCGGTTGTGCTGTCCATCGATGCCGTTTCAGCCGGTGTCTGCGCGATCGACGGGCCGAACAGCGGCGCGCACGTGAGCTTCCTCGCCGCCGGCAACTGCACGGTCGACGCGAACCAGTCCGGCGACGCAGACTACGATGCAGCGGCGCTCGCGCAGCAGGCATTCACGATTTCAGCAGGCGCATCGCATCTCGTGTTCACGCTGCAGCCCTCCGACGTTGCGGCAGGCGCGCCGCTGGGGTCGATCAGCGTGTCGAAACTCGATCCGCTCGATCAGCTTGTCGAGGACAGCAGCAGCGACGTGACGTTCACCATCCCGGCGTGCGGATCGACAGTGACGATCGGAACGACAACGATGCTGCACGGCATCGCGATGATCACGCCGGCGCTTCGCCTGTACACGGTCACCGATCCGGCGACGCTGAAGGTGACGGCACAAAGCGCGGATCTGTCGGCGCTCAGTAACGCCTTCAAGGTCACCGCCAACACAGGGCTCATGTTCGCCGACGGCTTCGAATGCAGGCTTTGAGGCGGCGCGCTCCGGCGGCGGTCGTTCGTCGCCGCGGCACGGCCGCCGCTGCCGGTCCGCGCCCGCTGGGCGCGGAACGCGGGCTCACAATGTCGGCGATTCATCCCCCAGCATCGCGCGGCGCACGATCTTGATCGGCGCGAAGCCCTGTTGCATGAACGCGTCGTGGAACTGCTCCAGGTTGAAGGCTTTGCCTTGCCTGACTTGCATGTCGGCGCGCAGCTTCAGGATCTGCAGCTTGCCGAGGGTGTAGTACAGGTAGGTTGGATCGGCGGTGCCGCGCTTGGTTTCCACGTTGCCGACGCTGCGCGACTGGTAGCCCTCGTTGACGAAGAAATCCACTCCCTGTTCGAAGCTAAAGGCGCCGGTGTGCAGCTTGATGCCGACGATGAAACGCGCGTTGCGCAGCAGCGCGTCCTGCAACTGGCCAAGGCGCAGCAGCTTTTGCTGGCGCGCGTCGTTGGGGTAGATGGCCTGTGCCAGGCCTTCGTCCAGCATCATCTGCTCGGTGTAGTGGGCCCAGCCTTCGGCGTTGCTCGAGCAGCCAAGCAGCTTGCGCACGCGGTCGTGCACCTTCTGCATCCACAGGAATTGCACGTAATGGCCGGGATAGGCCTCGTGCGTGGCGATCGCGCTGATCACCGGATAACTGAACTGCGCCATGAATTCCTCGGTGTGTTTCTTTTCCCATCCCGCTTCGGGCAGCGTGACGTTGAAGTAGGCCTCCTTGGCGACGGTCTCGTACGGGCCGGGCGTGTCCATCGATGCGAACGTGATCGCGCGCATGAACGGCGGCGTCTCCTCGAGGATGGGTTTGACGTCGGACGGAATCGTGATGATGTGCTTGGCGTTGATGAAGGCGATCAGCCCGTCGAGCGTGCCGCGGAACGTGTCGAGCAGCTTGTCCGGCGCCGGATGATCGGCCGCCATTTCGGCGAGCACATCCTTCGGCGCCTTGTCGGGCTCCAGTTCCTTGGCGACGCGCGCGAACTCGGCCTGGTTGCGGCGCAGGTTTTCCATGTCGATCTCGACCAGATGCTCGAGCGGCGTGTCGACCATTTCGTCGAACGCGAGCTTTTTGCGGTAAGTCTCCACGCCGAGCTTGAAGTCGCCATCGGATTGCGCAAGCAGCGTGTCTTTCAGCCAGACGCGATAGTCCTTGAGTGCGGCGATGACCGCGGCGTTGCTCTTGGCAAAGTCCGCCTGCAGCGTCTTGTCGGTCACGTCCGCAAATGCCGCCGGCACGTCCTTGGCGAAGAAGTTGGTCGAGCCCGGCAGTTGTTCGAGCGCGATTTCGGTGTAGATCTTCGGTGGGTGCGACAGATTCGAGCGCGCCTGCTGCAGCGCGCCGGGCATCAGCTTCTCGCGTGCGATCAGAACGCGCAGCCGGTCGGCCGGCGCGGCGAACTTGCGCTCCATGATCGAGAACGCGCTGTTGGTGATGCCGCTGGAGTAGGTGTCGGGATTCTTCTGCCACGGCTTGATCGTCTCAAACGTCAGCAGCGTGCCGTGGATGTAGTTGAGCACCAATTCGCGGTCGCCGCGCGTCTGTTCGTCGAGTGTCTTGGCATCCACCGCGCTGACGCGCCGGTCGAAACCCTTGAGCTGTTCGATCGAACGGTCGATCGCGGCGCGACTGAAGTCCTCGAGCTTGCCGTCATAAGTGTGGATGCCGCTCAGGGTCGCCGTCGTCGGGTTCGTCGGAAAATAGTACTGGTCGAAGAATTCGTCCGCGACGCGCATGAACGCCGCATTCGCATCGACCGGCGCCGTGTCGGCGTGGCCAAACGACGCAACTAGAAGGAGTCCGTAAAGCGAGCGGCGCAGCGCAGGCAGGGCACAAAGCATGGCGTGGATCCGATGAGGGGGAGACGAGGCAATTATCTCAAATAGATTACCTCTGGAGCGAAATGGTCATGCGCCAGCAATGGTTTCGGGCGATGGCGCCTTCCAATTTTGCATAGGGGTCGGGGAAAGGCTTCGCCACTCGCCATTTTGTCAATTTGCCCCGGGGTAGTCGGGATCGATTACGATTCTTCCAACTCCCGCTGATCGTGGGGCGTGGTGGCAACCTCCTGCCAGTCGAGCTGCTCCAGGAGTTGCTGGTAGACATCCTCTTCCACGTCGCCTCTGGCGCGAAGTTTCGCGAGCGCATCACGTTGCGCAGCCAAAGACTTGCGTCGCAGGCGACTGAGTTCAGCGCCAATGCGGGTCACATTCTTCCTTGGGGAGCTCTGCTGTTTGACCTCGAGTTCGGTCCGCAACGCGTCAGCGGCCGGCCCGCTCTCGGAGCTCATGCTGTCAAGGGCCGCTCGAACCAATTGCTCCCGCGCTCGTACGAGTTCGTCACGGAGTGAGAGGTCGGCTTTGATTCCCAGCAGCCGGATCAACGGCACGATCGTGCAGCCCTGCAAAACCAGCGTGCCGAATACCACGACGAAAGCGCTGAGCACCACGATATCGCGTCCCGGAAATCCTTCGGGCAACGCGAATGCCGTCGCGAGCGTCACGAGTCCGCGCATGCCGCACCAGGACACGAGCAACCCAACGCGCGTATTGGGTTTGGGGCCCGATACGGCTTTGGGGAAGCGGGTCATGACGAATTCCATCGACGTCCCGTAGAGCATCACCCAGGCGAACCGCACGAGCACGACCGTGAGCAGCACGGCGCCGGCGACAAGGAGCGCATGTCCCATGCCCTCGCTCGACAAGCGCGAAAGAATCACGCGCGCCTGCAGCCCCATCAACAGAAACGCCAGCACGTTGAGCACGAAGACGATGGCGTCCCACACGGCGTACGAGTGAACGCGGTCGCGGGCCGAGGTCTGGTCCGGTGCGTATCGCCCCAGGTACATTGCAAACGCAACGATGGCGAGAATCGCCGATAATTCGAAAGCATCGGCAATGATCCAGACGGCCCACGTTCCGCAAAATTCAACGATGCGCGCGCTCATTGCGCCGGCGAACCACTGCCGGAAGCGCAAAAACACAAAGCCGGCCGCGAGCCCGAACACGACGCCGCCGGGAGCGGCGATCAGTAGATGCGGAATCATTGCACCAAAATCGGCTTTGTGCGCGACGAGCGACATGCCGATCGCAAAGATCAGTAGCGCGACCGCATCATTCAACAAGCTCTCGCCCTGCAAGACCGCCATCGTGCGCCGCGGCAGGTTGAGCTGCGACAGCGCCGCATTGGCTGCAGCCGCATCGGGCGGTGCGACGATGGCGCCCAGAACGACGCAGGCCGCCAGCGGGAGCGCGGCCAGCATCCAGGCAACCCATGTCACGGCCGCGGTGGTCAGCAGCACGGCGACGACAACCAATGCGAACAGCGGCAGCCAAAGGCGTCGCAAGTCTCTCGGGGCCGTGTCGAACGCGGCATCGAATATCGCCGGCGGTATGAACAATGCCAATGCCAACTTGGGGTCGATCTCGATATTGGGCACAAACGGAACCGCCGCGACGCCGGCTCCGGCCAGCGCCAGCATCGACGGGTAGGGGACGTTTACGCGACGCGACACGCGCATGAGGACCGCCGCAACCATCAGCAGGCACAGCAGGCTTTCGAACAATTTCATGGTCGGCTCACGTCAATAGCGATTGTCCAGTGAGGTTGCGGCCGAGTTTCACAGATGATTCGGTTGCTTGTCTGTTGGTACGCAACCGTACCGCGCGGTCTTGTTCCCTCGCCAAGCTATGCAAGAGTACGGCAGGCATCAGTGCTGGTGCCGGTGGTGCACATCCGGGAAGTGCGGGTGCTTGTGCGTGATTGGCGCGTGGTGGTGCGCATGCGTGTGCGGTTCGCTGCCATCCCAGGAAAAGTCGTGTTCGTGCCGGTGATGCAAATCGTGATGATGCGGATGGGTATGATCCAGCGTTTCATGCGTGTGTTCGTGCTCGTGGCGTTCGGTCAAGTGCAGCCATACGCCGGCGGCCATGCACGCGGCGGCGATCGCCAGGACCGGCGTGGGCGTCTCGCCGAAGAACGCGATCGCGATGGCGGCGCCGATAAATGGCGCGGTGGAAAAATACGCGCCGGTTCGTGCCGTGCCGAGGCCGCGCAGCCCGATCACGAACAGTACCAGGCTCGCACCATAGCCGAGCAGGCCGACCAGCAGCGACTCGCCGATCACGAAGGGTTCGGGCATGTCGGCGCCGGCCGACACTGCAATCGACACGTTGACGATTCCGGCGACCGCGCCTTTGGTGCCGGCAATGAACAGTGCATCGGACGCCGATACCTTGCGCGTGAGGTTGTTGTCGATCGCCCAGGCCAGGCACGCGAGCGCCACGAGCACCGCACCGAGGCCGCCGCCGAGCGACGCCTGCGAAGGCCAGGCCAGGACCGCGCCGCCGGCGACGATCAGCGCCATGCCGAGCACGATGCGGCGGTCGGCGTTTTCCCGAAAGACGATCCAGGCGAGGAGCGCTGTGAACACACCCTCCAGGTTCAGCAGCAGCGAGGCGCTGGTCGCCGAGGTGCGCTGCAACGCGTGCATCAGCAGCAGCGGCGCGATGATGCCGCCGAACAGGATCGCACCCACGAGCCAGCGCCACTCGCCGGCGGGGATTTGCGGTGAACGCCAGCCGCGATCGCGAGCGCTGCGAATGATCGTTAATCCGATGCCGCTGCCGAGGTAAAGCAGGCCGGCCAGCAGCGTCGGCGACACGTGTACGCCCAGCGCCTTGGCCAATGGCGTGCTGGCGCCGAACAGCATCGCGGCCAGCAGCGCCGCAGTGGCTGCGGCGGGAATGCGCAAGGTCGTGCTCATCGTCGACGGTTCTACCGATGAGTGCGACTCAGGTCAATGCGCCGCCGAACAATGCCGGCGCGAGCGCGCGCAGCAGGCCGAGCACGCCGCCGGCGAGCACGACAACAACTACATTGAGTCGCCATTTCCAGAAGGTCAGCAGGGCGAATGCGGCGAGGCCCAACACCACCGTCCACCAGTCGATCGCTCCTCGGGGCATGAACGCCACTTGGGCGAGCGGAATCGAGATCGAGAACATCAACCCGACGACGCCGCTGGTAACGCCCTTCAAGAATTCCTTGATGCCCGGCTGCGAGGTCAACCAGTTCATGTAGCGCGCCGTGGCGAGCACGAATACGAACGAGGGAAGGAACAACCAGAACGTCGCCGCGATCGCGCCGAACCAGGGCACGCCGGCGCCGTGGCCGGCGAGATAGCCGACGAAGATGCCGATCGAGATCAGCGGGCCCGGGGTCGTTTCCCCGAGTGCGAGCGCATCGATCATCTGCGGATCGGAAATCCACGCGTATTGCGCGACCGCGCCGTCGCGAATGTACGGCAGCACCGCGTAGGCGCCGCCGAACGAGAATAGTCCCACCTTGAGGAAGAACCAGGAGATGTCGTTCAAGCGCGCGGCCGCGGTTTCGACCGCATCGGCCCGCAGCGACGCGAACGCGAGCGCGAGCGCCGCCGCACTCGCCGATCCCGGACCGAGGTGACGCCAGCCGATGTATACAATGCCGCAGCCCAGCAATACCAGGATGAACGGTAAGTGCGCGAAGTAGAACGCGGCAAAAGCAGCAAGCGCCAGAACGACCGGAAACATGCCCTTGAGCGCGGCGCGCGAGATGCGCACGAGCGCGGCGAGCAGCAGCGCCAGCCCGACCGGACGAAATCCCCACAATACGCCGAGCACTTCCGGCGTCTTGCCGAAATGCACGTAGACCCAGGCCAGTGCCGTCAACGTGATGAAGCCCGGCACAATGAACAGAATGCCGGCGAGCAGTCCGGCGACATAGCCGCGCTGCTTGTAGCCGATGTAGATCGCCAACTGCAGCGCTTCGGGCCCGGGCAGCACATGGCAGAAATTGAGCGCGCGCACGAATTCCTCTTCGCTGAGCCAGCGCCGCCGTTCGACGACGTCCAGGTGCATCAATCCGATCTGTCCGACCGGGCCACCAAAGGCGAGCCAGCCCAGGCGCAGGAAATACCAGAAGATCTCGCGCAGGTTGACCCGCGCCGGCGCAGCGGATTGCAGATCAGTCATGATGCGGTTGGTCCGTATTCACAGGCGAAAATCCCAACGCAGCTTGGCGATGAAGGTGTTCGATATCGGCTGCAGCCGTGCCGTGGGATCGGCCAGCGAGGTTTCGATGCCGTGGTTGAGCACGAGGAAAAAGTCCTTGCCCGGCGCGATGATCCAGCGCAGGCGCGCGTTCACGCCGGTGTGGCCGATCGTGGAGTCGTATTGCGCGAAGCTCGACAGGATCAGGTCGGGGCTGAACGCGTAGGCGATCTTGAACTGGTACAGCCGCTGGATGAAGTTGCCTTGCGCCAGATAGCCGTAGTCGGTTTCGTTGCTGAGTTCCAAGCGCAACTGGCCGCCGAGCGTGGTCCAGTTCGCAAAAGGCCTGACCTGGTTTAGATGGCCGCTGTAGAAATCGCCGACCTCGACGACGCTGCCGATGCGCCATGGGCGCGAATCGGCCGATTGCGCCTCGAAGCGGAAGCGATCGAAGTGATAGCCACCGACCGGCAGGATCACGCCGTCGGCAATTTCGAACGGCTCGCTCAGTGACTCGTAGTCCGGGATCCAGTCGAACTCGAAATGCTCGCCGGATTCGGTGTCGACGTTGAACGGCGCGATGAAGATGCGGCGCGTCTGGGTGTGGCCGTGCAGGTCGTCGATCTGCTGCGGCTCCAACTCGAAGAAGAACTGCCGCGCCCAATCCCACGGCGGACCGCTGGGACGCGGACGATAGTCGATATACAGATCGAACTGGCGCGTGCCGGGCCGCGGCAGGAAGCCGAGCGCCGGATCGAGCGCGTCGCCGAACATGTTGATGTTGACATAGCCCTTCCATAAATCGTTCGGATATTGCGCGTAGAAGCCCCAACCCGAGTGCTGACCGGGCGCGGCGTCGCCGCTGCTGTGCGCCGCCCAGCCGGACAACGTGAGATTCTTGTCGCCGCGAAAAGTCGCGGTGTGCCAGACCGCATCGACGCCGGTAAAGGTGTTGTTGGTCTGGCCGGTCGGATCGCCGTGCGTCGCGAGCGTGCCGATGCGCAGGTGCTCGTCGACGTCGTAGGCGAACTTGCCGGCGAAGAGATTCGTTGGCGCGCTGACGCTCGAGCGCCCGGTCTCGACGTCGAGCGCGCCGATCGACCACGGGCCGGCCTGACCGATCACTTTGATGCCTTCGTCCAGCCGCACCGTCTGGCCATCGACGAGGCCGATCCGGCGCGAATAGAACGGGATCATCACCGGGAAGTCGGGAGAATCCAGGCCCGCGGCAAACGTGAACTGGTTGGAGCCTTCGAGAAAAAAGCGGCGCTTCTCCGGAAAAAACAGTGAGAAGCGCGTGAGGTTGATCTGCTGCGCGTCGGCTTCGGCTTCGGCGAAGTCCGGATTGATCGTGAGGATGGTCGCGAGATCCGGCGTGACGTTATAGCGCACATCGCCACCAACCTGGCCGCTGGTGCGGTCGCCGACGTTGTCGTGGCGCACAAGCCCGTACGGCGTCACCTCGATGCCGCGCTCGGGCTCGAACTCGCCGATGCCGGACAGCGCACCCATACGTGACAAGTCGAAAATGTTTGCATCGAGCGTGATATTCGCCCATTGCAGGTTCAATTGGTCCCGCGGGACGTAACGCTGCACGTTGAAACCCCAGTGCTCGAGTCCGCGGCGGAATTGCAGGCTGCGCGTGTCGATTGCGATTTCCGCGGTCCAGCCATTCGCCGTAGGCTGCACGGCAGCATCCCAGATGCCGTCCCAGTCGAATGAAGGGTCGCGCGACGAGGGCGAAATCAAACCGTCAGTGCGGCCGCCGCCGGCGTTGACCTGGAACACGTAGCCGGTGCGATGCGCGCCGAACGTATCGAACACGAGCGTCAGATGATCGTCGCCGGTTTGCTCGCTGTCGCGTTCGAGCGTGTGCACGGATCGGCGCGCGAAATCAGGATCGGTGCAGGTGATGCCGACAAAGACGTGCGTGCGATCGGAGAGGACGCGCACGTCGGTCGCGTACGGCGTCGGCGCGCCGGGATGCGGATCCTGCTGCGTGAGAGCGACCGGCGTGGAGTGCGTCCACGCTGGCTCGTCGAGCCTTCCATCGAGCACGATCGCACCAGTGGTTGGCGCGGCCTGCGCAATCGCGTCGTTCGCGTCAGTCTGCGCGGCATCACCGCCGCGCGCGAGGATCGCTGCGAGCGCGAGACTCATGGCGGCCAACATTCGAATCGGTCGCCCGCGGCGCGCGCGTCAGGACTTCTTCACGGCGGCTTGCGTGTCGAGCGCGGCGCGGAACGCGTGCGCGAGATCCGCGGTCTTGCCCTTGGCCCAGAAGTGGGTGAAGTAGAAGGTCGGCTTCTCGCCGGTCATGTGGGTGTGCAGGGCGACCACGTGGATGCCACCCTTGCGCAGGGCGTGCAGCACCGGCTGCACCTCGTCGGCGGTCATGATGAAATCGCCGTCGATCGCGGACAACGCATCGCTGCCGCTGAACGCTGCCCACGTCGTCAAGCCCATCGATCCGCCGATCGGCATGTCGTGCATTGAGCCGTCGCGATTGATCGTGACCTTCACGACGCCGTTCGTGTCCGCGGCTTTCTGACCGAGAATGTTGCTGACAGCCGTGGCGTCGATTGAACCGGGTTGGGGTGTTTCGCCGCCGAAACCCGACGCCGGAGAAGCATGCGCGCTGCGGACGCTCTTGATCGCCGCCCAGACCGCCTTGACGGCCGATGCGAGCGCGTCGGGCTTGCCTTCACCGCCGATGTGCATGAAGAAAACCTTCGGTGCGTCGTACAGGAAATGATTGTGCAGTGCGCTCACACTGAGGCCGTTCGCAAACGCGGCGTCCATCGCCGCATCGACTTCGTCTTCGAACACGACGGTGTCGCCCATGACCAT
>Ga0308174_10001101_pt1 | contig 12216 bp, 9 predicted proteins | sample PhyPR2_FD_203894 | JGI IMG/M metagenome (GOLD analysis project Ga0308174, IMG submission 203894) | Soil microbial communities from UC Gill Tract Community Farm, Albany, California, United States - DLSLS.P.R2 | ecosystem: Environmental > Terrestrial > Soil > Agricultural land | place: USA...
CACTTCGTGAGCATGGAGAAGATCCTCGAGAGCGCCATGTCGGGGGAGCCGGTGGTGGCGCTGTGCGGCAAGGTCTGGGTGCCCGGCCGCGACCCCAAGAAGTTCCCCGTGTGCCCCACCTGCAAGGAGATCTACGAGGGCCTGCGCGCCCCGCAGGACGGCGGGGAGTGACCGGCGCCGCGAGCAGCTGACCCCAGCCGCTCGCCCGGAGTCACCGCGTCCCCAGGAGACCACCGCGCCCTCGCAGGCTCCTGACCTGCCCTTTCGCGAACGAGTCTTTACCTGCCGTTGAGGCCAGGCCGCCCGTGCGAAACGTAGCGTCGCGGCGTCGGCCCCGGTCACCGCAGGCCGGGTGCCCTGTGAAAGGACACCCATGAAGCTTCGATCCCGCATCGCACTCTCGTCCCTCCTGCTGGGTGCCGCGGCGCTCGGCGTGGGCCAGGGCAGCGCCACCGCGCAGCCCATGGCCGGCGAGAGCACCGTCGCCGCCGAGTGCTCGACCCACCACGACCCGGTCAACTCGGCCCGCTCCGCCCGTGGCGGCAACCGCCAGGACGGCAACGAGCTCTCTGCCTCGCAGGCCAAGGCGATGGAAGCGAGCCTGGCCAGGGCCATGGCGGCCAAGGGTTACACCAAGACGGCCAACGGCTCGGCGCGCAAGCCGGGCGGGGGCTCGGCGTTCGTCGCGACCACCGTGCGCGTCTACGTGCACGTCATCACCAGCGGCTCCGCGGGCGCGATCAGCTCCAGCCAGGTCAGCAACCAGCTGTCGGTGCTCAACAACGCCTACGCCTCCTCGGGATTCAGCTTCGTCCTCGCCGGCACCGACACGACCAACAACAGCAGCTGGTACAACCTGTCGCAGGGCAGCAGCGCGGAGCGCTCGATGAAGACGACGCTGCGCAAGGGCACCATGGCCGACCTGAACATCTACACGGCCAACCTCTCCGGTGGCCTGCTCGGCTGGGCGACCTTCCCGAAGTCCAGCTATGACGCCATGGACGGCGTCGTGGTCCTCGACCAGAGCCTGCCGGGCGGCACGGCCTCGCCGTACAACCTCGGTGACACGGCCACCCACGAGGTGGGCCACTGGGCCGGGCTCTACCACACGTTCCAGGGCGGCTGCACCGGTCAGGGCGACTACGTGTCCGACACCCCGGCCGAGGCCTCTCCCGCCTACGGCTGCCCGACGGGTCGTGACAGCTGCGCCTCGTCCTCGGGCCTGGACCCCATCAAGAACTTCATGGACTACACCGACGACGCCTGCATGAACACCTTCACCACCGGCCAGTCCACCCGGATGCAGAACTCCTGGGTGACCTACCGCCAGGGCAAGTAGGCAAGGCTTCCGCACCGGCGCGGTGGGGCGACAGCACCCCGTCGCCCGACGATCCGACCGGTGCGACCTAGCACACCCCGAGGGCCCGGCAGCGATGCCGGGGCCTCGGCATGTCGTTTCCCGACAGCGGCTACCGTGGCTCGCCTATGAGTACCGCCGCCGCTTCGCACCTGTCACCAGCCTTCCCGGAGCGGGCGGCCTGGGGCACGGCATCCAAGCTGCGCGCGTGGCAGCAGGCCGCGCTGAGCAGCTACCTGCAGGCCGACCCGCGCGACTTCCTGGCGGTGGCCACCCCGGGCGCCGGCAAGACCACCTACGCGCTGCGCCTGGCCACCGAGCTCCTCGGCCGCGGCGCCATCTCGGCCGTCACCATCGTCGCTCCCACCGAGCACCTCAAGACCCAGTGGTCCGAGGCAGCGGCCCGCGTCGGCATCCACATCGACCCCAAGTTCTCCAACTCCTCGGCGCGGCACTCCAGCGAGTACCACGGCGTGGCCCTGACCTACGCCCAGGTCGCCAGCCGCCCGTCGCTGCACCGCACGCGCACGGAGTCGGCCCCGACGCTGGTCATCCTCGACGAGATCCACCACGGCGGCGACAACCTCTCGTGGGGCGACGCCATCCGGGAGGCGTTCGAGCCGGCCACGCGACGGCTCGCGCTGACGGGTACCCCCTTCCGCTCGGACACCTCGCCCATCCCGTTCGTGACCTACGCCGAGGACCGCGACGGCATCCGACGCTCGTCGGCGGACTACACCTACGGCTACGCCGAGGCGCTGCGCGACGGCGTCGTGCGGCCGGTGCTCTTCCTCGCGTACGGCGGGGCGATGCGCTGGCGCACCAAGGCCGGTGACGAGATCGCGGCCCGCCTCGGCGAGATGCTGACCAAGGACGCCATGGCCCAGGCCTGGCGGACGGCGCTCGACCCCAAGGGGGAGTGGATCCCGTCGGTCCTCGCTGCCGCCGACAAGCGGCTCACCGAGGTACGCCGCGGGGTCCCCGACGCGGGCGGCCTCGTCATCGCGTCCAACCAGACCTCTGCGCGTGCGTACGCCCGGATCCTCGAGTCGATCACCGGCGAGAAGGTCACCACGGTCCTCTCCGACGACGCCGGGTCCTCCGAGCGCATCGAGGAGTACGCCGCGGGCGACTCGCGCTGGATGGTCGCCGTGCGCATGGTTTCCGAGGGGGTGGACGTGCCCCGGCTCTGCGTCGGCGTCTACGCGACGTCCACCTCGACGCCGCTGTTCTTCGCCCAGGCCGTGGGCCGCTTCGTGCGCGCCCGTCGTCGTGGGGAGACGGCGTCGGTGTTCCTGCCGTCGGTGCCGGTGATCCTCGAGCACGCGGCGCGGCTGGAGGACGAGCGCGACCACGCCCTCGACCGGCCCCAGAGGGACGACGGCAGCGCCGCGGCGATGTGGGCCGAGGAGGACGCGCTCCTCGAGGCGGCCAACCGCACCACGCGCACCCCCGACATCGACCAGCTCACCTTCGAGGCCCTGGAGTCCGACGCCGAGTTCGACCACGTGCTCTTCGACGCCAAGCAGTTCGGGCTCAACGCCGTCGTCGGCTCGGAGGAGGAGCAGGAGTACCTCGGCCTGCCCGGGCTGCTGGAGCCCGACCAGATGGCGGTGCTGCTCCATGAGCGTCAGACCGCCCAGCACGGGCGACGGCCCAAGGCTGGGGAGGCGCCGGTGTCCGCGCACCGGGCGCTGGCGGCGCAGCGCAAGGAGCTCAACAAGCTCGTCGCTGCATACGCCCGCAAGAACAACGCCCCCCATGGTGTCGTCCACAACGACCTGCGACGCGCCTGCGGCGGGCCCTCCCTCGAGGAGGCCACCTCCGACCAGGTGACCGCCCGGATCGAGAAGATCCGCGCCTGGTTCGTCGGCCGCCGCTGAACCCAGGGAGCGGGAGGAGCGCGACGTCGCGATGGCTCTGGGTTGGGGCCGCCATCGTCGCCCCGGTCACGGTGTCGTTCGCCCTCGGCAACGCGAGCCGAGGCGCCGCCGCCCGCCGAGGTCCCAGACCTCGGCCCGTGGCCGCCCCTCATGCCCCGAAGTCCGGGACCTCGGCCCCTGGCTGGCCCTCATGCCCCGAAGTCCCAGACCTCGGGGCGGGGTGGGGCGGGGGTACGGCGCGCGTGTGCCCGGCGCGAGGGCACCATGCCCTCAGCCGCCGGACTGCACCAGGGGCAGGGTGCGGAGCGGGATCCGGGTGGCCAGCGAGATCGTCGTGTTGGCGCGCACCACGTGCCGGTCGTCGACCACCGCGTCGATGACGCGCTGGAGGTCGGCGTTGTCGCGGGCGACGATGTGGATGAACACGTCGCCCGACCCGGTGATGGTGTGGGCCTCGAGCACCTCGGGGATCCGTTGGAGGTGCTCGACGACGGGGGAGTGGCCGCGGCCCTGGCGGATCTCGAGGGTGCAGAACGCCGACACGGGGTAGCCCATGGCCGCGGGGTCGAGCTGTGGCGCCCACGACCGGATCACGCCGCGGGACACCAGCCGGTCGAGGCGCGCCTGCACGGTGCCGCGGGCGACACCGAGCGCGCGGGAGGCCCCCAGGACACCAACTTGCGGCTGGGCGGCGAACAGCGCGAGCACCCGGCGGTCGAGGTCGTCGAGGATCATGGTCACATTGTCCACCCGAGGCCGACGATCGGCAGGCAGTCTGCGCACTCTGCCCAATATGGCGACGCACGGTTGCCCACACCTGGACCCAGCCGCCACTCTGCAGCCATGACGGACACCACCCTTGACCTGACCCCGCAGGAGCGCGAGGCCAACCTCGACATCGAGCAGCTGAAGCAGCTCGTCGGCCTCGTCGAGTACGACGAGTCGAAGGACCCGTTCCCGGTCACGGGCTGGGACTCCATCGTCTTCGTCGTCGGCAACGCGACCCAGACCGCGCACTACTACATGTCCGCGTGGGGCATGGAGCTCGTCGCCTACTCGGGCCCGGAGAACGGCCAGCGCGACCACAAGTCGTTCGTGCTGAAGTCCGGCTCCATCCGCTTCGTCGTCAACGGCGCGGTCACCCCCGACAGCCCGCTCATCGCCCACCACGCCAAGCACGGCGACGGCGTCGTCGACATCGCCCTCGAGGTCCCGGACGTCGACAAGTGCGTCGCCCAGGCCAAGGCTGCCGGCGCCCGCGTGGTCCGCGAGGCCGAGGACATCACCGACGAGCACGGCACCGTCCGCATCGCCTCGATCGCCACCTACGGCGAGACGGTCCACAGCCTCGTCGACCGCTCGCGCTACACCGGCCCCTACCTGCCCGGGTACGTCGCGAAGTCCTCGACCTTCCAGAAGCGCGACGGTGCCCCCAAGCGCCTGTTCCAGGCCCTCGACCACATCGTCGGCAACGTCGAGCTGGGACGGATGGAGGAGTGGGTCACCTTCTACAACAAGGTGATGGGCTTCGTGAACATGGCCGAGTTCATCGGTGACGACATCGCCACCGACTACTCCGCCCTGATGTCCAAGGTCGTCGCCAACGGCAACCACCGCGTGAAGTTCCCGCTCAACGAGCCGGCCATCGCGAAGAAGAAGAGCCAGATCGACGAGTACCTCGAGTTCTACGACGGTCCCGGTGCCCAGCACCTGGCCCTGGCGACCAACGACATCCTTCGCACGGTCGACGAGCTCCGCAAGGAGGGCGTGGAGTTCCTCGACACCCCCGACAGCTACTACGAGGACGAGGAGCTGCGCGCCCGCATCGGCAACGTCCGCGTGCCGATCGAGGAGCTGCAGAGCCGCAAGATCCTCGTCGACCGCGACGAGGACGGCTACCTCCTGCAGATCTTCACCAAGCCGCTCGGCGACCGCCCGACCGTCTTCTTCGAGATCATCGAGCGGCACGGCTCGCTCGGCTTCGGCAAGGGCAACTTCAAGGCGCTCTTCGAGGCCATCGAGCGCGAGCAGGATGCCCGCGGCAACCTCTGACCAGGCTCCCTGGAGGACATGCACACGGGGCCGGTACGGCGGGTGGACACCACCCGCGGTACCGGCCCCGGTCGTGTGCCCCGTCAGTCGCGCTGGGCCAGCTTGGCGTTGCGGCGGCCGTAGAAGAAGTAGACGAGGAAGCCCACCAGCATCCAGACCAGGAAGCGTGACCACGTCTCGAGGGACAGGTTGGTCATGAGGTAGAGGCAGGCCAGGGCCGAGAGCAGCGGGATGACCGGGTTGAACGGCACGCGGAAGGGCCGCTTCATGTCCGGGCGGGTGCGCCGCAGGATCGGCACCGCCAGCGAGACGACGACGAACGCGAAGAGCGTGCCGATGCTGACCAGGTCGGCCAGGTCCTTGAGCGGGACGAGGGCGGCCAGCAGCGTCACCAGCACGATGGTGCCCATCGTGATGCGGTACGGGGTGCCCCAGCGCGGGTGCACCTTGGCCACGGCCGGGGGCAGCAGCCGGTCGCGGCCCATGGAGAAGCCGATCCGCCCCATCGCGACGATGTCCACGAGGATCACCGAGGTCAGGCCGGCGACGGCCGCGATCGAGATGAGCGTGGCGGCCCAGCCCGCGCCCACCGACTCGAACGCGCTGGCGATGGGGGCGCCCTCGTTGAGCTGGCCGAACGGGACCATGCCGGTGATCACGAGGGAGACGCCGATGTAGAGGACGGTGCAGATGCCCAGGGTGCCCAGGAGGCCGAGCGGCAGGTCACGGCTCGGCTTGCGCGTCTCCTCGCCGAGGTTCGCCACGGCCTCGAAGCCGGTGTAGGCGAAGAACACGACGGCGGCCGCGGTGAGCACCCCGGCGAAGCCGAACGCGGTCGGCTGGATACCGAAGACCGCCTGGCTGAGCGGCTGCTTGAGACCCGAGACGTCGGCGGCCACGGGCCGGGACGGCGGCACGAACGGCGTGAGGTTGGCGCCCTTGACGAAGAAGGCGCCGGCGACGATCACGAAGACGCAGATGGCGACCTTGACGGCCACCAGAACGTTGGTGACTCGGGCACTCTCGCGGATGCCGACGACCGCCACGACGCCGAGGACGAGGACGATCGCGACGGCCCCGACGTTGACCGGCGCCTTCTCACCGAACAGGGAGGTGGGCAGGTTGAACAGCTCCTGCATGTAGCCGGACCACCCACGGGCGACCACCGCGGCGCCGAGGGCGAACTCGAGGATGAGGTCCCAGCCGATGATCCACGCGAAGACCTCGCCGATGGTGGCGTACGCGTAGGTGTAGGCGCTGCCGGCCGTGGGGACGGCAGCGGCCATCTCGGCGTAGCAGAGGGCGGCGAGCAGGCTCACCAGCCCGGCGATGGCGAACGAGATCACCACCCCCGGCCCGGCGTGGTTCTTGGCCTCGATGCCGGTCAGCGTGAAGATGCCCGTGCCGATGACGATGCCGATGCCGAAGCCCATGAGGTCCACGGCGCCGAGCCGTCGCCGCAGGTGGGTGACCTCACCGCCCGCCTCGGTGCCGGCGTCCTCGGACTGGGCAAGGACGTCCTCGACGGGTTTGGTGCGCAGGACGGAGTTCCTGGGGCTGCTCATGGCCATCCACCCTAGGGTCGCCCGGACGACGCCGCCCGGCGAGCACCTCACCTGTGCCGGAGGGGGGAGGACGCGTGAGAGGCTGACCCCATGCAGACGCCCACGCACGCCGGCTGGTTCGACGACCCGGAGGACCCCGAGCAGCTGCGCTACTTCGACGGCGTCGTCTGGACCAAGCACACCACCCCGCGATCGACCCGTCGGGTGGCGTCGACCCCGGTGCAGCCCGGGCAGCAGCAGTTCCCCGGGCAGGGGCACCCGCCGCAGTACCCGGGACAGGTCACGCCCCCCCGGGCGACTCAGCCACCTGCGCCGCCGACCGGGGCGGCACAGCCGCCCGCACGGACGCAGTGGCAGCACACGAACCAGCAGTTCCCCGGGAGCCCCCAGCCCGCGCAGTGGGCGCCCCCCGCCTACGGTGGCCTGCCCACGGCGCAGCCGAGCACCCCGGACGGCCAGCCGCTCGCGTCGTACTGGCAGCGGGTCGGCGCCTTCATCCTCGACTGGGTGATCCAGGGCGTCATCGGCGCGATCCTGGGCTACTACTTCCTCGCCAAGGCGATGGGCAGCTACCTGGACCAGTTCAACACCATGATGAGCAACGCCGAGAGTGGTCAGCAGCCTGACCTCACGGCGCTGGCCGACAGCATCGACAGGGGCGCGCTGCTGGCCTACAGCGTGGTCGCGATCGTGGTCTTCCTCGCCTACCAGACCTTCTTCCTCACCCGGTTGGGCGCGACGCCCGGCAAGCTCGCCGTCGGCATCAGTGTGCGCCTGCGTGACCGGCCCGGTCGCCTGTCGACGGGGGAGGCGCTGCGCCGAATCGCCCTACCGGTGGCGCTCTTCGTCGGCCAGATCGTGCCGCTGCTGGGCGTGCTGGCCCTGCTGGTGCGGGTGCTCGACCTGCTGTGGGCGGCGTGGGACCCGCAGAAGCAGGCCCTGCACGACAAAGTGGGCCGCACGAACGTCGTGGTGGGCCGCGCGCCCCGAGGCTAGGTCGACGCGGCTGGTTCGCCGCAGCCAGATCGGCGCGGTCAGAGCAGCGCGGGGACGATCGTGCCCCGCACCTCACCCAGCCCGACCCTGCTCCCTCCGGGCCCCGCAGCCCAAGCGCGCAGCACGACGACGTCGCCGTCCTCGAGGAACGAGCGGGTGGAGCCGTCCGCCAGCACCAGCGGCTCCGCACCGTTCCACGACAGCTCGAGCAGGCTGCCGCGGGACTTCGGGTCGGTGCCGGAGATGGTCCCCGACCCGAAGAGGTCTCCGGGGCGCACGGAGGCTCCGTTGACGCTCAGGTGGGCGAGCATCTGGGCGGGGGACCAGTACAGGTCCCGGTACTCGGGGCGCGAGACCACGGTGCCGTTGAGCTCCACCTCGTAGTGGATGTCGAGCCCGTACGCCGTGCCGTCGCCGACGAGGTAGGGCAGCGGCTGGGGGTCCTGCGCAGGCAGGGGGACCCGCGCGGCCGCGAGGGCCTCCATGGGCACGACCCAGGCGGAGATGCTGGTGGCGAACGACTTGCCGAGGAACGGCCCGAGCGGCACGTACTCCCACGCCTGGATGTCCCGGGCGCTCCAGTCGTTGAGCAGGACGACCCCGAAGAGGTGCTCGTCGGCCCCGTCCACGGACACCCGCTGGCCGAGGGTGGTCGAGCCGCCGACGACGAAGCCCAGCTCGGCCTCGATGTCCAGGCGGGTGCTGGGGCCGTAGGTCGGGGCGGACTGCGTCGGTGCCTTGCGCTGCCCGCTCGGGCGCACCACGTCGGTGCCCGAGACGACCACCGTCCCCGCCCTGCCGTGGTAGCCGATGGGCAGGTGCCTCCAGTTCGGCGTGAGGGGCTCGGAGTCGGGCCGGAACAGCCGGCCCACGTTGGTGGCGTGCTGCTCGCTGGCGTAGAAGTCGACGTAGTCGGCGACCTCGAAGGGAAGGTGCATCCGGACCTGCTCCAGCGGGACCAGGTGGGGCTCGACGCAGTCGCGGTGGCTGTCCTGGGTGAGCACCTCGGTGAGCCAGGCGCGGGCCGCGCCCCAGGCCTGGCGGCCCTGGGCCAGGAACGGGTTGAGGGTGGGCGCGAGCCAGACCTCACCGGACTCCATGCCCGCCTTCTCCGCGCAGGCGCCCGCGTCCAGCACGAGGTCACCGACCCTGACCCCGACCCGCGGTGCGGTGCCCTCGGTCGAGAAGATCCCGTAGGCCAGCGTCTGCAGCCCGAAGGGGTGGTCTGCCGGGACGTCCAGCCACGAGGGCGCGACGGCCCCGGTGGTCTGTCCGGTCTCGGTGGTCGAGGTCTCGGGGTTCTGGTCGGGCACGGTCAGGCTCCTTCGATGAGGCGGCGCGTCATGAGCTCGCTGATCGGGTCGGTGACCTCACAGCACCCGTAGGCCGTGAAGGTCCTGCGCACTGCCGCCACGTCGTCTGCGCCGAGGGCGGCGGCACGCCGGGCGAGGGCGTGTGCGTCCCGGTCCGCGAGGACGGGGACGAGTGGGTCCGGACCGTCGCCGGCCAGGGCCCGGTGGACCGCGAGCAGGACGTTGAGCAGCCCGTGCTGCTCGCCCTCTGCCCTGGTCCCGCGGACGAGGTGGTGCAGTCCACCGGTGAGCTTGAAGGGAACCCCGCCCTTGACGGCTGCGGCGACGAACCCCGCGAGCTCCTCCTCGGCCGGCCACGGCCAGGTGGGCGTGACGCCGGTGCGGAACTTGGCCTGCACCCGCGCCCCGTCCTCCAGCGCGCGTCGTACGTCGTCGAGGGCGGACGCCTGACCGTCTCCGCGCGCGACCTCGAGGGTGAGCGGGAGCCCACCGAGATCCGCCTCCCGCCAGCGCGGGTACCAGGCCATCTCGACGCCCACCGGCGTGACCCCGTGGCCCGCCGCCACGGCAGCCACTGCCGCCTCGGTCCCCGTCGTCGGGACCCCGGGCCGTGCGACCAGTGCCACCTCCAGCGGGGGACTGAGCGCGGACGCGGTGCTCGCCACCACCGCCTCGAGGCGGGATGCGTCAGGGACGGGCACGAGGAGCGGGCCGACGATGGGCGCGTACGCGGCGGCCCGGTGGAACCGGTGGCGGCGCACCGCTTCGTCGAGGGGCGCGTCGCCAGGGGGGAACACCGCCGCGTCGTCCACGAGGCCCCTGAACAGGGCCGGGTCGGCGACGCACTGGGAGGCGGTCTCCGACGGCGGTGTCATGGCGGCGAGGCTACTAGGGTGGCGAGGGGTCGAGGATCCGGCCCGCGGTCCTGCCCGGACCAGCCGACGAGACCACGACGAGGTGGACAGTGGCGCACTACCAGGCCATGGGTGACATCCCGCCCAAGCGGCACACGCAGCACCGGCGACCGGCCCGGGGTGGCCGCACCGGCGAGCTCTACTACGAGGAGCTCATGGGGGAGGAGGGCTTCTCCTCGGACTCCTCGCTGCTCTACCACCGCAACATCCCCTCGACGGTGGTCGCGGCGCGGGAGTGGGCCATCGGTGACCTCTCCACGACGCCCAACCACCCGCTCGTGCCACGGCACCTCAAGCTGCACGACCTCTTCACCCCGGCCGACGTGAAGCGCACCGACGTCGTGACGGGGCGTCGCCTCGTCCTGGGCAACGGCGACGTGCGGATCTCGTACGCCGTGGCCGGCGCCCCGAGCCCCTGGTACCGCAACGGGGTCGGCGACGAGTGCGTCTACGTCGAGCGCGGGCGGGCCAGGGTCGAGACGGTCTTCGGGGCCTTCGACGTCGCCGAGGGGGACTACCTGGTCATCCCCCGTGCGACGACGCACCGGTGGATCCCCAAGCGCTCGACCAAGGACCCGTTGCGCGCCTACTGCATCGAGGCCAACTCGCACATCGCGCCGCCGAAGCGCTACCTCTCGCGCTACGGGCAGCTCCTCGAGCACGCTCCGTACTGCGAGCGTGACCTGCGCGGTCCGGACGGGCCCCTGCTCGCCGAGGACGTGGGGGCGACGGCCGGCGAGGAGACCGAGGTGCTCATCAAGCACCGCGGCAGCGGGCCCGGGGGGGTCGTCGGCACCGCGCACACCCTGCCCTTCCACCCCCTCGACGTGGTGGGCTGGGACGGCTGCCTCTACCCGTACGCGTTCAACGTCCGCGACTTCGAGCCCATCACCGGCCGGGTCCACCAGCCGCCGCCGGTGCACCAGGTCTTCGAGGGCTGGAACTTCGTCATCTGCAACTTCGTGCCGCGCAAGGTGGACTACCACCCGCTGTCGATCCCCGTGCCCTACTACCACTCCAACGTCGACAGCGACGAGATCATGTTCTACGTCGACGGCGACTACGAGGCGCGCAAGGGCTCCGGGATCGGCAGGGGGTCGATCTCCGTGCACCCCGGTGGCCATGCCCACGGTCCGCAGCCAGGGGCGAGCGAGGCCTCGATCGGCGCGGAGTACTTCGACGAGCTCGCGGTCATGGTCGACACCTTCCGTCCACTGGAGCTGGGGGAGGGCGGACGTGCCGTGGACGACGGGGCCTACGCCTGGTCCTGGAGCGGCGGCGCCAAGGGGCCGGCGAGCACCACCTGACCCGGATCTCGCTGTGACACAACGAGATCGGTCCCCTGACAGGCGCGCGAAGGCTTGGCCGCAGGGTCGTGTGGGCCGGTCCGGAGCACGATTTTGGCACCGCGCCGAAGCAGTGCTACAGTTTCGTCATCGCCGAACGCCAAGCGCGCTTCGATCCCGGTGCCCCGCTGAGCGGGGAAGGGATTTGACGCCCAAGTTGCGAAGCGAATAACCTACAACGGTTGCCCCGAAGATCTACGCCGGAAACGGCAGGTCGATGGTGTGCGTCCGATCCTTGAGAACTCAACAGCGTGTCAAAAATCGATGCCAATTACCTCGTCTCTGGGGTGCTGGTTCTGCGAGCTTTGGGTTTGTGGGGTTGGTGCTTTGGAACGAAAATCCTTTGGTTGAACATTGAATGCTAGTGATTTTGCTAGTTGTTCTTGCTCAGTCAGTTTGACGACCCTTCTGGGGTTTCGCTTTTCCTGTCGCGCTGTGGCGTGGTGGGTAGCAAACATCAATGGAGAGTTTGATCCTGGCTCAGGACGAACGCTGGCGGCGTGCTTAACACATGCAAGTCGAACGGTGATCTTGAGAGCTTGCTCTTGGGTGATCAGTGGCGAACGGGTGAGTAACACGTGAGTAACCTGCCCCAGACTCTGGAATAACCCCGGGAAACCGGAGCTAATACCGGATATGAAACGAAGCTGCATGGCTATCGTTTGGAAAGTTTTTCGGTCTGGGATGGACTCGCGGCCTATCAGCTTGTTGGTGAGGTAATGGCTCACCAAGGCGACGACGGGTAGCCGGCCTGAGAGGGCGACCGGCCACACTGGGACTGAGACACGGC
>Ga0308174_10001102_pt1 | contig 12216 bp, 7 predicted proteins | sample PhyPR2_FD_203894 | JGI IMG/M metagenome (GOLD analysis project Ga0308174, IMG submission 203894) | Soil microbial communities from UC Gill Tract Community Farm, Albany, California, United States - DLSLS.P.R2 | ecosystem: Environmental > Terrestrial > Soil > Agricultural land | place: USA...
CTTCGGCCGCGCCCGCCGTGTCCAAGGGGGCCACGCCAGTCAGTTCCTTCTCGCCGTCACCTTCGTACGTCGCGCCCAGCCATTCCGCCAACTCGCGCACTCTCATGGCTAGATTTTAGCGCGCGTATTCGGGGCGTTCCGCGCGTGCCTGCACGGCGTTCAGCAACTCGCGCCGGATCATGCCACTGCCGGGATAGATGAGCGCCCAGTATTTCGCCATCTTGTAAGTGGCAGCCTTGTCGCTGGCGAGGACGCGGGTTTCGGTGACGATGCGCGTGTTGCCGCCTCCCGCATCATCGACTCGAAAATTGGCTGCGATCTTCACGGTACCCGACGGCGACCATGTCGCAAACTGCTCGGGCGTTAGCCGCACCCCAACGTTGTCCCAAGGCTTGCCCGCCAGCCCGAAGACCAGCTCGGACGGCGACTCGTCGAGCGGGAAGAAGCCCGACCGGGGATCGTGAATCATCTGCACGACCGTGAGCGTTGGAGGCACTCCCTTGCCGGAACGGTTCATCCGCTGGCGCAGCGCGGCTGCGCGGATCCGGCCGAGCGCCTGCATCGCCCCCACATCGGCAAACGACATCTGATTGAGCGCCTCGCGAACGCGTTCCTGCGAGGCATGTACCATCGCCTCGTGCCGCTCGTGGAAGTGGTAAACCGGCATGATCGCGTCCAGGCGGCTCGTCTGCGCCGTTGTGGTAATCGATCGGACAGGCCAGCCGAAGGCGACGAAACAAAGCGCGAAGCCAAGAACCGTTCCGATCAGCACTCCGTGGACTCGGCGGGGCAACCCCGACCAGCGCCGCGGCAGGATCGTCGCTACCAATCCCCAGAGAAAAATGACGACTCCTGAGTACGCCAGTACCGTAGGCAATTGAAGCTCACCGAACGAGCGCATGATGAGCAGTCCCCCGGCCGCCAGGATTACGGCCGCGGTAAGTCGCAGAACTTGTGGGCGTGCCATATTCACTATTGACGCATAAAACATATACAAGTTCCGTTTGTCCTTTTTATGCCGTACGACTCCTGCACGCAAATCGTCACCGAAGTTATAGTGATGCAAGGAGCTACGAATCCATGGACAACACCAGAGTGTTCAAAATGTCGTTTGCCAGCGTTTACCCGCATTACATCGCCAAGGCGGAGAAGAAGGGCCGCACGAAGGAGGAGGTGCATACCGTCATCCACTGGCTCACGGGCTACGATGAGCGGGCGCTGCAACAGCAGATCGAGAAGAAGGTCGATTTCGAGACTTTCTTCGCCAAGGCGCCGCGGATCAACCCGAACGCCTCCAAGATCACCGGCGTGATCTGCGGCTATCGGGTGGAGGAGATGGACGATAAGCTGATGCAGCAGATCCGCTACCTGGACAAACTGGTGGACGAACTGGCCAAGGGCAAGGCGATGGAAAAAATCCTCAGGAAGTAAGCCGGGCACTCCGCCCGCTTAGGTGGCGCGGAACGGGATGGGAGTGATACCATTCCTCACACTGCCCGATGAGCCCGCAAGAGTCGATCGCACATTACCGGATTGTGGCGAAGTTGGGCGAAGGCGGTATGGGCGCGGTCTATCGGGCAACCGACACCAAGCTCAACCGTGACGTAGCCATCAAGGTTCTCCCTCAGGCGTTCGCCGAAGACGCCGTGCGGATGCAGCGCTTCGAGCGCGAAGCGCAGTTCCTGGCCTCTCTCAACCATCCCCACATTGCCGCGATCTACGGCATCGAGCAGGGCGCCATCATTATGGAACTGGTGGAGGGGCCGACCCTTGAGGAGCGCATCGCTCAGGGCGCGATCCCGATCGCCGAAGCGCTGCAAATGGCGGCGCAAATTGCCGACGCACTCGAGGGCGCACACGAAAAAGGCGTGGTCCACCGGGACCTCAAACCGGCCAATATCAAGCTCACCACCGATGGCAGGGTGAAGGTATTGGATTTCGGCCTTGCCAAAGCCATGACGGACGAAGCGGCGGCGGCGAACCCCGCCAGTTCGCCCACGCTTACCATGCGCGCCACCGTGGCGGGTATGATCATGGGGACGGCGGCCTACATGAGCCCCGAACAGGCTGCCGGCAAGCCGGTGGACAAGCGCGCCGATATCTGGAGCTTCGGCGTGGTGCTGTGGGAGATGCTCACCGGACGCCGCCTGTTCGACGCGGAAACGATCTCACACACTCTGGCGGACGTGCTGCGCGCTCCGATCCCATTCGACTCCCTCCCGCCGGAGATTCCGCCGGCGGTGCGTAGGCTGATCGAACGCTGTCTCGACCGCGGCCAGCGCACCCGTCTGCGGGATATCGGGGAAGCGCGCGTCTTGTTGTCGAACCCGCCCGCGCCGGACACCGCGCGGGAAGCGCCGCCGGTCCCGGTGGCTACCCGCCGAGTCTGGGTTCCCTGGACCGCCGCGGCCCTGTGCGCGCTGGTTGCGCTCGCCGCCTGGATTCCGCGGCGCTCCGTGCCCGCTGCCGTGAGCCGGACCAACATCGCGCTGCCTGACGTCATGGGGGTGTATTCGATCGCTTTCTCGCCCGACGGCAGCCGCATCGCCTACACCTCGCCGCAGCAACTCCATGTTCGCTCGATGGACAGCTTTGACGCTGTACCGCTTCCTGGGACGGAAGGGGCAAGCTCTCCTGTCTTCTCGCCCGATGGGCAGTGGATCGGCTTCTTTGCTCATAACCGCTTCCTGAAGGTCTCGATTCGCGGTGGCGCGCCCACGCTACTGTGTCCCACCGTGGGCGGCCCGAACAGCGCCTCCTGGGGACCTGATGGGAAAATCGTGTTCTCGCCTCGCGGCGGCGTGAACGGCCTTATGGAAGTTCCGGAGACCGGTGGAAACCCGAAGGTCATTGCCGCTCCGGATGCCAGTAAGGGAGAGAATGCCTACCGATCGCCCGTGGTGCTGCCGGATGGCAAGAACGTGCTGTATACGGTTTCGACCGACTCCTCCACATCGCCCACGCAGATTGTGGCGCTGAATCGCTCCACCGGCGGACGGAAGTTGCTGGTGGAATCCGGCGCGTACGCGCATTACGCTGCGTCGAGCGGCCACCTTGTGTACATGAACGGCGGGGCGCTGATGGCGGCGGCATTCGATCCCAACAGCCTTCGCCTGGGCGCTACCCGGATAGCCGTCCTGGACGGCGTCCGGTATACCCGCTCAGGCGAGGGCTGGTGGTATTTATCGCCGATGGGCTCACTGCTGTATGCTCCAGGCGGCCTGCAAACGTCGACGAGCAGGTTCGTTTGGGTGGACATGGCCGGCGCCGTTACCGCTTTTGCCGCGCCGCCCCGCCTCTACGGACAGTTCAGTCTTTCTCCGGATGGCCGCCAGATCGCGACCGCGATGCACGACGGAAACCGCCCCGATGTGTGGACCTACGATATTCCCCACGACAGCTTCACGCGCCTGACCTTCCAGGGCATCAACAATTTTCCTGTCTGGACACCGGACGGCAAGCGGCTCACCTATTACACGGGCACCGGCATCGCATCGAAACCGGCGGACGGAAGCGGACCCGAGGAACGCGTGCTGGACGGAGGGTCGGCCCTGGCATGGTCGCCGGATGGCCAGTGGCTCGTCGCCCGCCACAATGCAGCCCTGTGGATGCTTCCGGCCAAGGATCCGCGCAACGGGCGCCCACTGCCGGACAGCGGGGCGGGGGACAACCGGGCGCGCTTCTCGCCGAACGGAAAATGGCTCGCCTATTGCAACGACGATTCGGGCCGAAGCGACGTCTTCGTGCGCGCGTTCCCGGGCCCCGGAGGGAAATGGCAGATCTCCACCGACGGCGGCGGCGAGCCTATGTGGGATCCTTCGGGCAAGCTGCTGTACTACCGTACCGGCGGCAAGATGATGCGGGTGGAGGTAACCACGGATGGCGCGTTTCATTCCGGCGCGCCGAAACTCCTGTTTGAAGCCCCGGTGCTGCCTCCCATTCTGCCGATCGGCTACGCCGCGCTCGCCCCGGACGGCAAGCGCTTCCTGATGGTCCAGGCGGTGGAACCGCAACAGCCCGTCACGCAATTGAATCTCGTCCAGAACTGGACCGCCGAACTCAGCCGCAAAACGCCCGGCGCGAAGTGAAGGGGCGACCGATCTGCTCCAACTAGTTCGACCGTGTTTGCTTCCGGAGTTCCTCCGCATCAATGCGGTCCTTGGGCCGGCCCGTGGCGTCCTTGTTACGCAAGAGAGCCGACCGGCCAATGAAGTTGACGGGAAGACCATCCAGGTCACCGGGAGTTCGGTCGTCCCATGCCTCGTCAAAACTCACGCCCGTGACGGAAGTCATTAGGTCGATACGGTTTGGCTCGTAACCGAGCTGGATCACTCTTCCAGGGAGTGTCAAATCGTCGGCGGATATGTTCAGGCTGCCGAAACCAAATTTAGAGAGAGCCCGAAGTACGCGCGCTGCGTTGGGCTGACTCGGGCGAATTAGGAAATCGATGTCCGCGGAGTACCGGGGAAATCCGTGCCACGAGACGGCAAGCGCCCCGACCACAAGATATTCAACTTCGTTCGAGTTCAAGCACTCGATAAACTCTCGCAAGTCGCTGCTTAAAGGCATCGGGGTGGGCTCGCTCTCGTAGTTCAAAGAATATGCCGACTCTCTGCTGCGGTGTCATTTCGGCGCGCGACAAAGCATCGGCGGCATCGGCCTCTTCAAAGCTGGCGAAAATGCGGACCACTTTCTCCACGATCCGATTGTACGCTGTTCTTCGATTCCGGCGCGAATGCCCGGCCAATCGAGGGAATCCTTGCGTCTGCAGCACGTCAGACAGAGCCGCGACCGTCAGGGAGCGATCGTATCGGGAGTGACCTTTAGCTGGTGAAGAGTCTTGATTCAGGGCGGACGGCAGCGCTCCCTAACGGTCGCGGCTCTGCTTAGGCACGGGCTACCGAGTTCACTACCATAGGTCTTTCATGGCCATCGATCCTTCCGCGCAGGTGGCGCCCCTGCCCGCATTCACCGCCCAAACCTCTAGTAAGGCCCGAAATCCACGATTCTAGAGAATATGGATATTAACTATCATATTTGCCCTAGATTACAGATTTAAAGTGGTTTAGGGTATTGAGCGATTGGTATCTCTTAGTGTGGATTCGCTGTTACTGGGATTAAAGGCACCAGGCCAAGGAAAAGGGGTTCTCCCTAAGTCCTGCATTTTCACCGTGTTCTTGCTTGTTAACAAGTTGGTCATAAATCTGCTGCGCGTGTTGCAATTGTTAATCTGTTCACATTTTCGACGAAAGATCGAGACGAACATGTTTAAAAACGCAACGCGAGTTAGGTTGTACATGTCGCTAGCACCCGTTGTGCTAGCTGCGCTTGTGGCACCGGCCTTGTTTGGCCAGGAGACCACGGCGGGAATTCAGGGGACTGTCAAGGACGCCAGCGGTGCTGTCATCCCAAACAGCACGGTGGAAGTTACGAGCGCCGCGCTGATCGGCGTCAAGACAGCTCAAACGGACCAGGGACACTATCGGTTTGTGAACCTCCCTGTTGGCACATACACGCTGACGGTCACTGCGACCGGCTTCCGAACCTATAAACAAGCGAACATTCCGCTCGACGCGGGACGCCTTCCGACCGTAGATGTGAATATGGAAGTCGGCACTATGACCGAAACCGTGGATGTTTCGGCCAATGCCGCCAATGTCGATGTAACGCAGAGCAAGGTCCAGGCAAACATCCCCGCACAGGGCCTCATGGACCTTCCGACGCAGAGCTTGTCCTTCCAGAGCGTCATTCAATTCGCCCCTGGCTCCCGGTCGGAACCGCTGCAGGGCGGCTATCAGGTCAACGGCGCCAGCAACTCGGAAAACTCCTATCTCGTGGAAGGCCAGGAAACTGCGTCCCTCATCGATGGTCACTCCAACGCTAACGTACCCATGGATTTCATCCAGGAAGTACAGGTGAAGACGAACGGCTTCGAAGCCGAGTACGGTGGCGCCTTGGGCGGTGTGGTCAACGTCATTAGCAAGCGCGGATCCAACGAATGGCACGGTAGCATCTTCACGTACTACAACTCGGACCGGTTCAATGCCGCTCCCAGTCCAAGCCAGATCAAGAACCCGCAATTTGCCGCGAATTATAACGGCAACGTCCGCATCGACCAGCCGATGGAATATTACTACCCCGACAAGGACCATTCGCGAGTTGTGGATCCCGGCTTCACGCTGGGCGGCGACTTAATCAAGGACCGCCTGTGGGCATTCGTCTCGGCCGCGCCCGATTTCAATAACCTGGCTCGCACCGTGAACTTCACGTTTCCCGGAGCCGTTGGACCCCGCACGTTCCACGACACCAACAACACCTACTATTCGGTTGCCCGTCTCGATTTCCTGGCAACACAGAAAATCCGGCTATTCGGCTCATGGCAGTACAACTATGCGCGCGGTACCGGCACTTCTCTGCCCGGTGCGGATGAGGTTCACAAGCAGTTCAACACGTCGTCTACGCAGAATCCCGACATCTATAACAGCAGCATCGGCTACGTAGCGCCGAACCTACTCTACAACACGGGCGCGGACGTCACGATCAGCCCGACCGTAGTCGCAACCACGCGGTTTGGCTATTTCGCTTACAACTACGAGGATCGCGGCAAGCCGACCGGTATCCAGTACACCTACCGCGACACCAACTATCCGTATGCCACCGGCAATGCTCCTGCGCTGTCCGGCACCAAAGCCCTCAACGGTGCCGTTCTGCCCACCGCATATGTGAACTCCGCCGGTTATACCAACATCGGAGGCAACAGCCAGACGCAATTCGACCTCTGGCAGCGGTATTCATTCAACCAGGACCTGAGCTTCTTCAAGCCGTGGCATGGAACCCACAACTTCAAAGTCGGTTACGGATTCATGCATGGCACCGACAACACCTTGGTTGGCTACAACACGGCGGATGTTTACGTGGCGTTCAACGTTCAGTACCTGCCCACCACGGTGGGTGGAAAGGCCAACTGCAAGAACATCGTCGGCCAAAACCTGGGGCTCTACGGCGTAGCGGGCGGCAATGCCGATGGAACCGCCTGTCAGGGCAATTGGGGCACCGTGAACGTGCGTGACGTCTCCACCGGCGGCAAAGTCGGCGGATGGAACCACTCGTTTTACGTTCAGGACGCCTGGACCGTCGCCAAATACCTGACGTTGAATCTCGGTGTGCGCTTGGACAAGGAAAACCTTCCCTCCTACGACACGACTACTGGCTATCAGGGCGTCAGCTTCGGTTGGGGCCAAAAAGTAGCGCCCCGCTTGGGAGCCGCCTATGATCTGCTGCACAACGGCAAGGTCAAGTTGTACGGCAGTTTCGGTTACTTCTTCGACATTATGAAGTACAACCTGCCGCAAGGCAGCTTCGGCGGTCAGTACTGGCATGATTGCGTGTACGCTCTGGATGATCCGAATTACTTCAATATCATCCCGCAGCGCGATATGAGCACCAATCACACGCCCTATTGCCCGGCTACAGGCGGCGGTTCGCCCGCCACCGGCCAGATTCCGAATGCGCGGTTCATCGAGAATGTCGACTACCGCGAGCCGGCCAATGCACCCAGCCAGATCGGTTCTCTCGGCGCCACTGGCCTGATCGATCCGAACCTTTCGCCCATGAAGCAACACGTCACCACCATCGGCGCCGCATGGGAGATCGGCCGCAGTTGGGTGTTCGAACCCATCTACACCCGCTCCCGCCTGGACCGCACCATTGAAGATTCCGGTGTGATCACCTCCGACGGCGAAATCTACTACATCGTAAATCCCGGATTTGGCGTAAACACAGCCGTGCCGAACTGCTCCGGCTGCCCCAAGAACCCCAAGGCCGTCCGCAACTACGATGGACTTGAGCTCCGCGCCACGCGGCGATTCGCCAGGAACTGGTTCGGTTCCTTCTCCTACACCTATAGCCGCCTGTACGGTAACTACAGCGGGCTTACTGCCACCGACGTTAGCGACGGTGTTGGTCGCAACGGCGCGAACACCGATCGCGCGTTTGACGAGCCTTTCATGTCGTTCGACGCACACGGCAAGGCCATCGATGGACCGCTCGGCACTGATCGTCCCCACACCGTGAAGATCAACGCCTTCTACACCCCGCAGTTCGGCAAGTTCCGCCCCAGCATCGGGATTTTCCAGCAGGTCTACTCCGGCACGCCTCTGAGTTCCTATGAGAGCGTCGCCGGCGCCCCGGTCTTTGTGGAAGGACGCGGCAAATTTGTCAATATCACCCGCGATCCCACCACAGGTAACTTCGTGAGCGGCACGGTGACCGACGCGCGCACGCCGCATTTCGCTCAGACAGACCTGAGCGCTTTCCAGGATTTCCACGTCCACGCGACCAATGAAAAGATGGTTGTCCGAGTGGGTGCTGAATGTACCAACTGCTTGAATCAGCATCACGTCACGATCATCAACCAAAACATGCTCCGCACCGGAACCATCACACCGTACAAGTGCAGCACGGCGGGCTCTAACTGCTCCGGAGTAACCGACACCCAAGCCGGCTTTGCCTATGCTTCGGTGTTGAAGGGGTACGACTATCTCGCACTGTCGAATTCGACCGCCCTTACCGTGAACTCGCTTTACGGTTCGCCGCAAGCGTGGCAAGCCAAGCGATCGCTGCGTTTCCAGGTCCGGTTTACCTTCTAGGAGGGTATACCCGCCTGGTCCAATTCGAATGACCCAAGGGGCCGGAAAACCGGCCCCTTTTTTCTGGCAGCCAGTCAAATCAGACGACAACCCTTCGCTTCGGCGAAACAAACCCAATTCCTGGCGCCGCCGGCGAGCGCAGCGAGCTGAATAACCCGCAACCCCCCACCCCCGGTTTACCATAAGACTTCATGGCCATCGATCCTTCCGCGCAGGTGGCGCCGACCGCCCGCATTCACCCCGACGCGGTCATTGGCGCCGGCACGCGCATCGCCGATTTCTGCGTCATCGAATCCGACGTCGTCATCGGCGCGCAATGCATGCTCGAGCCGTACGTCTACATCAAGCGCTGGACCACCATGGGCGACCGCAACGAGATCTCGGCAGGCACCGTGCTCGGCACCGACCCGCTCGACAAGAACTTCACCGGCGATCGCAGCTATCTCAAAATCGGCAGCGGCAACAAGATCCGCGAACATTACACCATCTCGCGGGGCACCGCGCCCGAATCCGTCACTGAACTGGGCGACGGCAACTACATCATGACCAGCGGCCACATCGCCCACAATTGCAGAATCGGCAGCAATACGGTGATCGCCAGTTGCGCGCTGGTCGCCGGGTATGTCGAAGTGGAGGACCAGGCGTTCATCTCGGGAGGCGTGGTGGTCCATCAGTACTCGAAAATCGGGAGGCTGGCGATGATCGGGGGCAACACCCGCATCAATAGCGATGTCCCGCCGTTCTTTATGTACGCCGGTCACGACGTGGTCGCCAAAGGACTTAATGTCGTCGGACTCAAACGTGCCGGCTACAAGGCCTCGGACGTCGCGATTCTCAAGAAAGCCTACCAGATGCTCTACCGCTCCGGCCTGAAACTGCAGGACGCGCTGGCAAAAATCGAAACCGAGATCCCGACCCCCGAGACTCTCCATCTGGTCGCTTTCATCCGCCGCAGCGAGCGCGGAATCTGCCGGGAATAGCATGAAGCCAGTCGCCCTCGGAATTCGCATGCATTCCGGCTGGGGGATCCTCGTCGCGGTGGCCGATCCGGGGTTGGTGGTGGCGCGCCGCCGCATTGAAGTCCTGCCGCAAGGGGGAGTGAAACAGCCCTATCATCACGCGGCCGAAATGGAATTACCGGATGCCGAGCGATTCCTTGCCGCCTCTTTCGCCGCCTGCCAGACGATGGCCGCAGCCGCCTTAAGCGACGTCGTGAGCGCGCTACCGTACGAGATCCGCGGATGTGCGTTGCTGCTGAGTTCTGCCCGTCCGCTGCCGCCCCTCGCCCGGGTGCTGTCGTCGCACCCGCTGATCCATACGGCCGAGGGCGAGTTCTACCGGGATGTAATCCGGCGGGCCTGCGCCGACCTGAACTTTCCGGTTCACGGCTTTGTGGAAAAACAGGTCACCGAGGTACCCGGTCTGGCCCCCATGGGACCGCCGTGGACAGCCGACCATAAAGCGGCCGCGTCAGCAGCTTTACAGGTCCTGAAGAGAAATTCGGACGGAATCTGACGTATCGGACTGTTTTTCTCCCCTAAATCATTGCATTTGTATTCCGATCTGCATATCTCTTATACTGTGTGGTCGGTCGTCCTTCTTAGATCTCGTCTCAGTCTCGGTCCTCTACGGGCAGACAGAACGCGTGGAGGGGGCCGCAATTCGTACTGGAGGATTTTCATCCCATGCTATCGCATACAGGCACCAACGGTGTCGCGCGGCTTACCGGCCGCACCACCGCAGCCGCGCGGGCCTCGTCGATTCTGCGCATCCTTCTCGGTTTTCTGATCCTGGCAGTTCTGTGCTGCCCACTGATGGCTCAGGAATCCGGCGGAGGCGAAGCCAATCTGAAACTCCCCGATCTCAACTCCGCTACCTTTCTAGGCGGCATCAATGGTGGAACGCTGTTGATGGGAGGCCTCGTTGTCAGCGCCCTCGGGCTTGTGTTCGGCCTGATCATTTTCGTACGGCTTCGCAAGATGCCGGTACATTCTTCCATGCTCGAAGTTTCCGAGCTGATTTACGAAACCTGCAAAACCTATCTCGCGACCCAGGGTAAGTTCCTCGTGATCCTGGAATGCTTTATCGCGGTTATCATCGTGTTTTATTTCGGTTTCCTGCAGGGCTTCGCAGCTTACAAAGTCGCCATCATTCTGGCTTTCAGCGTGATCGGTATCAGCGGCAGTTTCTGCGTCGCGGCTTTCGGCATGCGCGTAAATACGTTCGCCAACTCGCGCACGTCCTTCGCCGCGCTCCGCGGCAAGCCGTATCCCTGCTACGACATCCCGCTGCAGGCCGGTATGAGCATCGGCATGCTGCTGGTGGCGGTCGAACTGCTGATTATGTTGTGCATCCTGCTGTTCGTCCCGGGTGACCTGGCCGGCTCCTGCTTCATCGGCTTCGCCATCGGCGAATCGCTGGGCGCCGCGGCCCTCCGCGTGGCGGGCGGCATCTTCACCAAGATCGCCGATATCGGCAGCGACTTGATGAAGATCGTCTTCAAAATCAAGGAAGACGACGCGCGCAATCCGGGCGTCATCGCGGACTGCACGGGCGACAACGCCGGCGATTCGGTTGGACCGAGCGCCGACGGTTTCGAAACCTACGGCGTCACCGGCGTCGCGCTCATCACCTTCATCCTGCTGGCCGTCCACGACCCGCTGGTGCAGGTGCAACTGCTGGTCTGGATCTTCACCATGCGCGTCATGATGGTGATCTCCTCCGCGGTCGGTTACTTCGTCAATGGCGCCGTGGCCAAAGCGCGATATGCCAATGCCGACAAGTTCAACTTCGAAGCGCCGCTCACCTCTCTGGTCTGGCTCACTTCGATTCTTTCCATCGTCCTCACCTATATCATTAGCGACCTGATGATTCCCACCCTGGGCGGCGATAGCAGCCTGTGGTGGAAGCTCGCCTCGGTCATCAGTTGCGGTACCCTGGCCGGCGCGCTCATCCCTGAGTTCGTCAAGGTCTTCACGTCCACCAACTCCCGTCACGTGCGCGAGATCGTCACCAGTTCGCGTGAGGGCGGCGCGTCGCTCAACATCCTGTCCGGCTTTGTCGCCGGTAATTTCAGCGCCTTCTGGCTGGGAATGGCCATGCTGCTCCTGATGAGCGTCGGCTACTTTATGAGCACCATGGGCTTTGCCGCCCTGATGCTGGCGCCGGCAGTTTTCGCTTTCGGGCTGGTGGCCTTCGGCTTCCTCGGCATGGGGCCTGTGACCATCGCCGTCGATAGCTACGGTCCTGTGACCGATAACGCGCAGTCCGTCTACGAACTCTCCATGATCGAAACCCTGCCCAACATCGAAGCGGAAATCAAGAAGCAATACGGCTTCACTCCCGACTTCGAAAAGGCCAAAGAGAATCTGGAAGAGAACGACGGCGCGGGCAACACCTTCAAGGCCACCTCCAAGCCCGTGCTGATCGGCACCGCCGTGGTGGGCGCTACCACCATGATTTTCGCTACCATCGTTTCGCTGACGCATGGCTTGGACGACAAATACATGAGGATGATTTCCCTCATGCATGCGCCGTTCCTGCTCGGCATCATCGCCGGCGGTTCGGT
>Ga0308174_10001103_pt1 | contig 12215 bp, 10 predicted proteins | sample PhyPR2_FD_203894 | JGI IMG/M metagenome (GOLD analysis project Ga0308174, IMG submission 203894) | Soil microbial communities from UC Gill Tract Community Farm, Albany, California, United States - DLSLS.P.R2 | ecosystem: Environmental > Terrestrial > Soil > Agricultural land | place: USA...
TTTAATCATAGATACGAAGCGGTCGAATATAAATCGGCCCTACCGATTTCCGTAAGTCCTCTGCTCGGCGGTATGCCGATTAAACTGCCCGGCGCTCACCCAACCAACGCCGCGCAAGCCGCTTCTCTCGCGGACCCCACCCTCGGCGAACAACCCCTGCGGTTGCCGCCGGCCGGACTGCAGATCGCTCTCGACGTCCCCGCGCAGAACGACGAATTCGCCACGCCGCCCGCGTTGGCGCCACTCTTCGACGTTCCCGCGGCAGCCGCCGCCGAGCGAATGATTTTAGCAGCCGCAAATCCGCGGGAAGTCGCATCGCCCATCGCGGAAGCGACGCCTTGCCTGACCCTTCAGGCCGGCGCGCCTTCCTTATCGCGGGCTGAACAGACGCGACCTCTACAGGTAACCACTGCACCTGTTCCGGCGCAGTTCGTCACGCCCGCGGCCACGACCGCCGACCCGGCCCCCGCAACCGCCCAGCTTCCGAAATTCGAGATCGCCGCAGCCGACGCCTGCATCGAGCCCGTGCCCGTGCCGGCCGTCTGCGACGCCTTCGTACCCGGCCCGGCCGCCGACCTCGTGGCTGTCCACGTCCTGCCGCAATCCAATCCGCAAAGCTGCGACTTCACCTTGACCGCTGAGGCCGTCCGCCTTCCGCGCTTCGAGATCGCCGCGGCGGATGCTTGCATCGAGCCCATGCTCGTGCCGGCCGCCTGCGACGACCTGATGGCGAGCCCCGCGGCCGAACTCGTGGCCATCGAAGTCCTGGCGAAATGCAATCCGGAAAGCTGCGAATTCCCGGTCACCGCCCGTCCTGTCGGATTCCAGTTCGCTGCAGCGGCAATCTCCGCCGACAGCGTCCCGCTCCCCGCCTGTGACGCGTGGATGCCGAGTCCCGCGGCCGAACCCGTGGCTGTCGAAGTGGTGGCGTCCTCCGCCCATGAGGACTGCGGCGTTTCCGAGTGGATGCTGCCGGACCTCCGCCGCTTTGCAATCGCCGATCCCTGGATGCCGTTGAGCACGCGGCTGCATGCGTCTCTCAGCGCCGAGCCGGTCTCCATGACCGTCTGGCCGCTGGCCGCCATGGTCGACGAGCCGGCCTATAACGACGTTGCCGAGCCGCGGTTGCCCGGTCCTCAGCACCTGCCATCCGGCAATCAAGGTTCGCGCACCACTCCGCTTCAGCCCGCCGTGGCCGGCCTCAAGCCGGAGTTGGTGGAACGCATGGTCGCGGCCGAGGCCCACCCGGTGGAAGCGGCAATGGACAGCGTGCGCGTGCTGCAAATGCCCGCCTTCATCAGGCAGGATCTGCGTCCCGCGACCCGCCTGGCCGGCCAAGCGATGGGGCCCTTTGCCGAACCCGTCGAAACCATGCCTTCTTTCGAGGCTCGACAGGCCAGCCCCGCGGCAGCCGCGATCGAATTGCGATTGCCCTTGCTGCCTGAGCCGCGGGCCGAGGCATTTGAGATTACGCCGTCCACCCCGGCGATGCCGTCGCAAGTGCGTTTGGCGCAGCCCGCGGCTGTGCAGCATCCTATCGTCGTGAAGCCGCTGCCCACGCTCTTCGTCACTGCGCCGCAACCGCCGCAGCCCGAAGAGCAGCAGGCAACCATCGCTGCACGCGGATTCGTTTCCCTGGAGTTCTTCACCCAGAGGACCCCGGGCACTCCGTCGCGCAAGATGGTCTGGTGCGTGCCCGTCATCGCGCCCGTTCTTCCCGGCTTCGCGGTGCATCCGATTCTCGAGCGGCTGGAGAAAGAACCGCAGCAGAAGAAACCGAAGAAGCCGGCATTCGCCGAGATCTTCGAGATGCCGGAAGCCGCTCGCAAGAAGGCCGGCAATGCCATGCTGCGGCATGCCATCAAGGCCATCGCCGCCTGCTTCCTGCTGGGCACCATTCTTTGGTTCGGCCTGGGTACGGTGCGAATCGGCAGCCAGACGCCGGCCGTGAACCGCGATGTATCCATCGGCGATCTGGCTTCCGGCGGATCGTCCGGCTCGGCCTCTCCGGTGGCCATCTCGCCCGTGCCCGGCGCGCCGCGCTCGGCCAAACCCGCCGGCGCTCTCGGCAAACTGCGTGCGGCTATTTCGGACCGCGCCGCGGCGACCGTCACCGACAGTTTCAAGAACGGCATGGAAGCCTGGGGCACGGCATCGAAGCAATGGGCGCCCGGCTGGTCGCGCAATCCCGACGGCTTCGTGCGCACCGGCCAGTTGGCTCTATTCCGGCCTACTTTGACCTTCAAGGATTATCACCTGGAATTCTTCGGGCAGATCGAAAGCCGGAGCATGGGCTGGGCGGTGCGCGCCCACGATTCGCAGAATTACTACGCCATGAAGCTCGCCGTCGTCGAGCCCGGTTTGCGGCCCATGATCGCTATGGTGCATTACGCCGTGGTGGGTGGCAAACGGGGCCGGCCCATACAGATTCCGCTCAACATCATGGTCCACAATAACGAGCCGATGCAGGTTTCCGTGGACGTCAAGGGCAACAAGCTCCTGACCTCCGTCGACGGCCAGTTGGTGGACACCTGGATCGACGACACGCTGGTGGCCGGCGGCGTGGGCTTCTTCAGCGATGCCGGCGAGCGTGCCCGCCTCTACTGGATGAAGATTTCCAAGAACGAAGATTTTGTCGGCCGCATCTGCGCTTACATCTCCAGCACGCTCGGCGACGGCACGCGCGCCAGTGCCGAGTTGTGGCCTCGCGAACTGCCCGGCGAACCGCAGCATCAGCCGCTGCCCGTACCCGAACGTAGCCAGGAGGCCGCCCTGGCAGCCACCGCGGCAGGACTTCAGAACCGATTCACCAAGGACCGGAGGACCCAACGATGGAATTCGTGACGACCAATGAACCCGCGAACGTGATTTCGATGCCGCTCGGCGTTACCTCGATCGAGGAAGCCAAGACCAGTAAGAGGAGCGGCAGCCGCACGCTTTCCAAGGCCGTTTCGCTGCATCTGGAAGGCAAGCGCGAGAGCGCGGCCAAGATGCTGACCAAGGCTATCGAAGGCGGCGAGCACGATTCGGCGCTCTATTCGGCCCTGGGACACATTCAGTACGAAATGCGCGACTACGAAGCTGCGGCCGGCACCTACTCTCACCTGGTCGAATTCGAACCGCTGCACCGCACCGCGCACTTCAACCAGGCTGTCTGCTATGGCAACCTCAAGAACTGGAAAGCCTCCGCCGAGGCTTTCCGCCGCGCCGCCGAGGTGGACGCCACTCGCGCCGACGCGCTGCTCGGCCTGGGCATTTCGTTGATCCACACCGGCAGCCCGGCGCAGGCCATGGAGCCGCTCGACAAGTACCTGCGGCTGTTCCCGGATCATGAGCAGGCGCTCTTCGGCAAGGCTGTGAGCCTGCAGCAGACGGGCCGGCCCAATGAAGCGGTCGAGGTCTACCGCAAGGTGCTGGCGCGCAATCCGCGCTGTGAAGAGGCGCTGTCCAACCTGGTGGCGATGTTCCTGGAGCGCAAGGACCACGAGTCGGTCCGCCGCTACGCCGCCATGCTCACGGAACTGCAGCCCGATTCCACGGTGGCGATGGAAGCCATGGCAACCCTGGCCTTCGCCGACGGCGACTATCTGAGCGCCGCCCGATTCTGCCGCAACCTCTCCGAGATGGTCCCCGAGCGGTTTGAAAACTGGTTCAACCTCGGCGTGGCTTATCACAAGATGGGCAATTTCCAGAAAGCGGCGCAGGCTTACCAGCAGGCGACGCAATTAAATCCCGGGTCGGCGCAGGCTCACCTGAATCTCGGGGTAGCGCACCAGGAGTTGTCCGACCTGGCCGCGGCTCGCGCCTGCTATGAAAAGGCCTTGGAGCTCGATCCGCGGCAGGCCGGCGTGATGTGGAACCTGGCGCTGGTGCTGGAACAGCAGAACGAGCGCAACTGGGCCGAAAAGCTCTACGCCAAGATCCCCGAGGACGCGCCCGAGTGGTGCGACGCCTGCTTCCGCCTGGGCTATCTGCGGCTGCTCCGCGGCGATTTCACCGGCAGCGCCGAGAATTTCCAGGAATGCCTGGCGAAGCGGCCCGAATGGCCCGAAGCCTGCCTCAACGCCGGCATCGCCTATGCCCGGTCGGCGAAGCCGGATCTCGCCAAGAAGTGCTTCCAGGAAACGCTGGTGATTCGTCCCGATTCGTCGGACGCGGTCCGCGGCCTGGCCGCGCTCGCGCTCGAGCAGCAGAACTACGAGGAGGCTTACGAGCTTCATCGCAAGCTGCTCGACCTTGGCGAACACAGCCCCGAGCTGTTCTACAATGCCGCTCTGATCTGCCAGAAACGCGGCCAGACGGAGGATGCCGTGCTCCTCTACCAGCAGGCCCTGAGCGAGAATCCGCAATTCGCCGAAGCGCTGCTGAATCTGGGACATGCGCTCATGGCCATGGGGCAGGAAGACGAAGCCCGCTCTTACTGGCGCAAAGCCATTCGCGAGAAGCCCGAACTGGCCCAAACCTACTTCGAGCCGCCAACGGCATAGCGGCATCGCTCACGGTCGCCAATCCGAGCCGCGCGCGTAAGCAAGCGGTGTTTTGCGTCCGCACCCAAGTAACCGATCGCACGTCTGCCGCATCAATATTAATAGATAAGGCAGTTATGGCAACCCCCAAGCAGTCAGAAGCCGTTTGTGCGTCTTGCGGTCACACCGAATCCCAGCATGGAACCACCGGCAGCCGCCCGTGCCTCGCCATGTCAGGCGATCTGGTGGCCCGTGAATTCTGTATTTGCGACCATTTCAGCGTCGCCATGCCGAAAGCCGCGTAATCGGGCCATCCTTTTGGCATCATAGAGGGCATGCGATTCACGATCGCGCTGCTCCTCATTATTATCGCCTGTCCTCCGGCCGCGCCCGCCCAACAGCACCGGGTCCATTCGCTGGACGTGAAGATTCTGTCCACTATGCTCGCCGATAGCGCGGGAGTCGGCGAATGGGGCTTCTCCGCGCTCGTTGTGGCCGATGGACATCGCATTCTGCTCGTCACAGGAGCGCGCCCCGACACCGTCCTGAACAACGCCCGCGAACTGAATGTCGATTTGAGGAGCGTTCCCGACGTCATCCTCACGCACAACCACGGCGACCACACCGGCGGTCTCCTCACCCTGCGGCGAGCCGTCCGCGAGAAGAATCCGGCGGCCCTTGCGACCGCGCACGTGGCCCAAGGCATTTTCCTCAAGCGCGAAGGTCCGATGCGCGGCTGGCAGCCCATGGACCAGGTCCGCGAGGCTTACCAAGGGCTAGGCGGCAAGGTGATTGTGCACGACAGGCCTGTGGAGTTGTATCCCGGCGTCTGGCTCACCGACCCCGTCGCGCGCGTCTATCCGGAGCGGAACTACGGGATCGGGCCGGGCGCGAAAGTCCAGATGCCGGACGGATCCTCCGTGGACGACACCGTGCCCGAAGACATGTCGGTGGTGATCGACACCGATCAGGGCCTCGTCGTGATTACCGGATGCGGCCACGCGGGAATCGTCAACACGCTCGAATTCGCCCGCGCCAAGACCCGCCAGGCGCCGGTGCACGCGGTGATCGGAGGCATGCACCTGTTTCAACTGGACGACGATCGACTGAAGTGGACTGCCGCCAAGCTGCGCGAGTTCGGTGTGCAGAATTTTCTGGGCGCGCATTGCACGGGAATTGAGGCGACCTACCGGATTCGCGAACTCTGCGGCCTTTCCCGCAAGACCGCGGTGGTGGGCGCCGTGGGCGCCGGATTCAGGCTCGGCGAGGGCATCCTCCCGGGGAACATCGCGAAATAGAAGCCGCTAATTCGGGAAGCAGACTCGCGACGCCTTCAACTGGGCTTCGGTCATCTGCACGCGGACCTCTTTCAGATTGCCCTCGCCGTCGTGAATCACCTGTACCGTCGGCGGAGTTTTCTCCGGATTCACCACCGCTTTGTACATTTTCTGTTGATACAAGCCCAGCTTGTTCTTCCCGTACGCCGGGTCCCCGTAGAAGTAGTACACGGTGGGCGTGCCGCGCTTGTCTGCTTTAAGCGACAGCCAGAAAAAATCGCCGCACTGCACGTCGTCTTTGTCGATCTGCTTGCCGATCTGCGTCTTGAACACGACATTCTCCTTGTCGGGAGAATAATCCGGCGTCTGGGCGAGCGCGCAGGCAGCGAACAGCAGGAGGATTCGGGCGGTCATCATCTCTGATTGGACGCCGCCTGGCCGAGCGGAGTTCCGGCCGTCTCGATCCGCGGATACTCGACCGGCAACTCACCGTCCTGCACCTGTTCCAGCAGCACCGCGCAGTCCTGGTACAGCCGCCGGGTGTCGATCTGTTCGCACAATGGCAGGTAAGCAGCCAGCTTGCGCAGTCCCTTGGCGAACTGCCCGCGGGCGCCTCGGATATTGCCGCGCTGGCAGTGGTAGCAGGCCACCGCCATATGAATAATCGACTGCAGAAACAGCCGGCGCGGACCTCGCTCCGGTATCCAGGCTTCTTCCAGCACCTCGTGGCATTCGAAGAATTCCTGCCGGTTGAAAAGTTCGGTGCCGCGGCGCAGCAGTGCGTCGTCCATACCTCCAGTATCGCCCGTCCAAAAAACCGCTACACTGCTTTTAAGCGGAGGGCGCATGAAATCGATTCTGTTGGTGCTCCTGGGTTGTGCGTTGCCGGCCTGCGCGGCCGACGCGGCGTCATGGAATGCTAAGGCGGCGGCCGGCTATCTCGATGGCCGCATGGGATGGTGGGCCGAATGGAAGCCCGCGGCGCGCGATCACGATACCTTCTGCATCTCCTGCCACACGACTCTGCCTTACGCTCTCGGACGCCCCGCGCTGCGCGTTCCGCTCGGCGAGCACGAACCTTCCGAAAATGAAAAGGCCTTTCTGGCCAACATTTCCAAGCGCGTCGCCTTGTGGAACGACGTGGAGCCGTTTTACAACGACGCGAAAAACGGTGCGCCGAAGTCGGCCGAATCGCGCGGCACCGAAGCCGTCCTGAACGCCCTGGTGCTGGCCCGGTATCAATCGCCCGCGGCCAAAGATGCCATGCGCAACATGTGGGCGCTCCAACTGAAGACCGGTGACCAGCGCGGCTCCTGGACCTGGCTCAACTTCCATAACGAACCCTGGGAGGCCGACGACTCGGCCTTTTGGGGCGCGACCCTGGCAGCCCTCGCAGCCGGAGCGGCGCCCGAGGCCGTGGACGCGGGTGGCCTTGGCCTGCTCGCCGACTACCTGCAGCGCGAGGAAGCCGCCCAATCGACCCTGAATCGCGCCGTGGCCTTATGGGCTTCGGGGAAACTGCCCAAGCTGCTGAAGGCCGCCCAGCGCGAAGCCATCGTGCAGGACATCCTCGCCCGGCAGCGCGACGATGGCGGCTGGAGCGCTTCCACTCTGGTGATGAAGGACTGGAAGCGCCACGACGGCACCCCCATGGATTCCGTTAGCGACGGCTACGGCACCGGACTCATGGTTGTCGCTTTGCAGCAGTCAGGATTGGCCTCCGGGAAGGCCGCCGCCGCGAAAGGCGCCGCCTGGCTGGACCGCAATCAGGATGCCTCGGGCGCCTGGCTCGCCACGTCGATGAATAAGAAGCGCGACCCGGCCTCCGACGCCGGCCGTTTCATGAACGATGCCGCCACGGCGTATTCCGTATTAGCGCTTAGCGGACGCTAACCGGTTCCAACTCGAACCCGTTCAGCCGGTAGCGGAAGTCCGGCAGGCCGGCCAGTTCGTCCGAGCACCAGGCGATGCCGCGCTCGGTCGCCCGAATCTCTTCCTCCCACCACGGGCCGCTGTTGCCCGCCCGGTAAAACTCCAGCGCCATCGCCAGATGCCGGCGGAATCCCGCGATCAGCCGTGCCCGATAGTGGGCCAGCAGCGACTCGACGGGTTCGCCGCGACCCGCCGCGCGCACGACCGCCGACGCCAGGATGGCTTCCCGCATCGCATTGCCCGTCCCGTCGCCGCAGATCGGGTCGAAAGCCATGGCCGCGCCGCCGCAGGCGAGCCATCCGGGCGCGCAAAGCGGATCGGCGATGCGCGGCCAGGCAGGGAACTCGGCGGATTTTCCTACACCGCCGCGCAATTGCGCCGCGACCAGGCGGCTATGGGCCAGCAGGATATCCGGCGGCGCACCCACCGCGATCAGAAAACCGGGAATCAGGAACAGCCAGCCGCTTTCCAGCGACTCGACCCAGCAGGCCGATGCCCGCACATCCACCGGCGCGGCGTATGCCTTTCGAGACCCGAAATGATGCTGGCTCGCCTGCGGCTGCACGGTATGGATCGTCCAGCCAGCGTCGGCCGGGTCCTCGTACGACCCGGGCTGCAGGCGCGCAGTCAATGCTTCTTCCCCGATCAGCACGGCCGAGTGCGGTAGTGTGACGGCTTCGGCATCCCGTCCCCACGCCACAATGCGGCGATCGATCGGTGGCAGGCCGGCGAACAACCCAGGCTCTCCAAACACGTCCTCGATCAGCGCTTGCGTGGACTGGCTGATAACGATCGCCGGCACCCTTGTCCGCACTCCGCGGGTGATACTTACTGAGGTATTTTCCAGCAGCCGCGCGGAGCAGCATCCCGCCAGAGTGAAATTGCCGTTCTGCGACATCCCTATTACTTTACCGAACAAAGCAAATTCTACACGGGCCGGTCAATTGGATGGATCGCACAGTTCCCGAATAGATGAGCAAAAAACCCTAAGTCGATTCCTTGCAAATCATTCAGTCTTGCATCCCGGCGTGGTATATCGCGTGCTGTAGTTTCAGGCACAATTATTAGCTTGAGAGGTCGCTCCGCGACCGCTTGAAGAGGATAGAATGCGCCAGACCGTTATTCTATTGGCCGAAGATGAGCCGGATGTGAGGCGATTCCTCGCCTTCGCTTTAAAGGAGCAGGACTTCTCGGTGCTTCCGGCGTGCAACGCACACGAGGCGCTCGACATTTTCCACAAACAACCCGCGGATTTCCTGCTGACGGATCTCGAGTTAGCCGATGGTATGAACGGACTTGACTTAGCCGAACAGATTCTCAAGGAGCAGCCCGAAACAAAGGCGTTGCTCATATCCGGTTCTCCGGATTCGGAAGCTTTGGCGGCTGAACGCGGCCTGCCGTTCCTCGGCAAGCCATTCTTACCGGCTACCCTGATAGGAAAGATCAGGCAACTGCTGGGGACGAAGATCCGGCGAAACGCGAAAGGCGCGGAGGCGCTCACCACGCGTGAGCAAGAGGTTCTCGCCCTTGTAGCGGAAGGATGCCGCACAAAGGATATCGCTACCCGCTTGGGCATCAGTTTCAAAACGGCGGCTTCCCATCGCAGCCGCATCATGGATAAGTTCGGCGTGCACAACGTAGTCGTTCTTCTGCGGCTCGCGATTCGTAAGGGCTTGATTCAGCCCTGAATTGCCGCAACTTTCTCGCCGACTCGACTTCCCCGGAAATGCCCGTCACGGAATTACCGCCCTCCATCAGATTGTTGATTGCCGAAACAAGATCGGCGGCGGTGAAGGGCTTCATCAGGAATCCCACCTGGCCCGGGAGCAGTTGTTCCACGTTGGATAAATCGCGGTCGGACCAGCCTTCCAGCGGTGTCCCGGAAACAAACAGAATCGGGATTTCGGGGCAGAACTGCCGTAGTTGGCACGCGACATCGGTGCCGGAGAGGGCCGAACGGAGAATGATGTCAGCCACGATCAGGTCGATCTTGATGTCGCTGCAGAACCCTGAGGCTTCGTCGGAATTTGCGGCGCTCAACACCCGATAACCGTTGCGCTCCAGGATTAATGACAGAACTTTAGAGCTTGTCGAATCATCTTCGATAATTAGCGCGCTACGCATGGATGGCGGCTACTGTTTAGATTTACTGTAGTGTCGGTTCTTGCCGGACCGGCACCAGTTCCTTGACTGCGTCGGTGAGTTTCCTGGGGCCGAACGGCTTTGCGAGGAACAGGTACCTTGGATCGATCTCTTCATTGGTAATGTTGCCCGACATCAGCACGATTTGCGTCTTAGGCCGTTCCACTGAGATTCTTCTTGTCAGTTCGACCCCGCCCATGAGCGGCATCTTGATATCGGTCACCAGCATGTGGATTTCGCCGGGATAAATGCGCGAAAGATGCAAGGCTGCCTCGCCATTATCGGCAGTGAGCACAAAATAGCCTTCTCGTTCCAACGCAATTCTGGCCACGTTCAAAATTGCTACTTCGTCCTCCACAACCAGAACGACCGACTGCGACGGATCGGCTGGCCGCAAGTTCTTTGCGTCGAGCATCGCTCCTCCCGTGACGCTCCAGAGTCAAATCACACCGCTGGCAAAGAGAGCAATTTCCATGCCCATCCGTGGATTGTTGGAATCCGTACCGCGAGCCGGATCACTTTTCCCTACTTGACTCTGCCATCCGCAGCATCTACGCTACATTCAATGACGAGGGGGATCGCCAGCATTGCGGTCGTGGCTTGCCTGATGGGTTCCGCGCCCGGGTTATGGGCGCAGGGAAGGGGAGCCGGCCGCGGCGGGACCGGCAATGCCGCAGGCCGCGCCAGTTCCGAACCGCCCGAAGAGGGCATCCCGGTCACCGACGCGCTCACCATCAGCCGCTGCTCCGCCTGCCATAAAAAAGATGACAAGGGCAACCTGAGCCGCATTTCCTGGACCCGCACTATTCCCGAAGGCTGGGAAGAGGCCATAAAGCGCATGGTCCGTCTCAACGGCGTCAGACTGGAACCGGTCGACGCCAAGGCCATCCTTAAATACCTCAGCAACTACCACGGACTCGCGCCCGAGGAGGCCAAGCCGGTCATGTACATGGCCGAGCATCGCATCGTGGACGAGCCCGTTCCCAACGAGAGCGTGCGGACCACCTGCATGACGTGTCACGCTTTGGGCCGGCCGTTCTCCTGGCGGCGAACGCGTGAGGAATGGTCGCTGCTGGCGGATACTCACATGGCGCTCTACCAACAGGCCGAAGCGGCCTTCCGCAGGGGTCCTTTCGCGCCGTTCATTAACGCGGGCACACCCGCGCCGGGCGGCCCCGGCGGTGCTCCGGCTCAGCCGGTGTCGCTCGAAGCCAGCCTGGATTTCCTCGCTAAGACGTATCCGCTGCACACCGCCGAATGGGGCGCCTGGAGGGCTCGCATGCGCGCTCCGCGGATCACCGGCAAATGGCTGGTCACGGCCCGCATTCCCGGACACGGCAAGTACGTCGGCGAAATGACCATCGCCCAGGGCGCAGCCGATGACGAATTTACAACCACTACGAAATTGACGCCCATCGCCGGCGGTCCCGCCATCACGCGGACCGGCACGGGACTGGTGTATGCCGGATATTCCTGGCGCGGACGCTCCAGCGGTCCGGCGCTCGCCGCCAATGCGCGGCCGGACGACATCAACTCCACCACGCGCGAGACCCTGTGGATCTCCCCCGACCAGACCTGGGCCGAAGGCCGCTGGTTCTGGGGCGAATATCAGGAATTCGGTTTCGACGTCAAACTGCGGCGCGCCAGCGCCGACCCGGTGCTGCTCTCGCTCGATCGATTCTCCTTGAAGACCGGCACGCAGGGCCAGCGCGTGCGCATCATCGGCAACAGCCTGCCCGCGCAGGTCGCGGCCGCCGACCTCGACTTCGGGTCGGGAGTCTCCGTGAAATCCATCGCCTCGCACACTGCCGGCGAGATCGTGGCCGTCGTGGACGTGGCTGCCGACGCCGTCTCCGGCAAGCGCGACGTGGCCCTGCACAATGCCGTGCTGGAAGACGCCCTCGCCATCTACGATAAGGTCGATTACATCAAGGTGCTGCCCGAGGCATCCATGGCGCGTTTGGGCGGCGATGCCAAGTCTCCGCATCCGCGCGGCTATCAGCAACTCGAAGCGGTCGCCTACCAGCGCGGCGCCGACGGCAAAAATCACACTGCCGACGACGTGGAACTCGGTCCCATCGAGGTGAGCTGGTCGGTCGAGGAGTTCTACGCGTCCTTCGGCGACGACGACAAGGAGTTCGTCGGCACGCTCGACAGCAACGGCCTTTTCACGCCGAACACCGACGGTCCCAACCCGCAGCGCAAGTTCAGCCGCAACAATTACGGCGATGTCTGGATCGTAGCCACGGCCAAAAACGAAAAGGATAAGGACGGCCGGCCGCTCTCGGGCCGTTCTTACCTGGTCGTGACCGTCCCCACCTATATTCGTTGGGACCAGCCGGAGGTCAACCGGTGACCGCTGCCGGCCGCGCATATCGCTTGGGCGAGTTTCACCGCT
>Ga0308174_10001104_pt1 | contig 12214 bp, 10 predicted proteins | sample PhyPR2_FD_203894 | JGI IMG/M metagenome (GOLD analysis project Ga0308174, IMG submission 203894) | Soil microbial communities from UC Gill Tract Community Farm, Albany, California, United States - DLSLS.P.R2 | ecosystem: Environmental > Terrestrial > Soil > Agricultural land | place: USA...
TGCCGAGTGAGTCGCGGTGGTGCACCTCGCCCTCGAGGAGCCAGGAGACCGTCTGCAGGCCCGTGTGCGGGTGCGGGGCGACCTGCATGCCGGCGCCGGCGGAGATGTCGTCGGGACCGTAGTGATCGACGAACGCCCAGGCGCCGACCATCCGGCGGCCGAGGGTGGGCAGCAGGCGGCGGACGCGGGTGCTCTCGCCCAGCAGCACCTCCTTGCCGGGCAGCAGGTCGAGGGCGGGACCCGCGGCGGTCGCCGCCCGGCCGCCCAGCTCCTGGGCGGCCGGGCGGCGGTCGAGGTTGCTCATCGCGGTTCCCTCCCTGACTCCCGCAGCGGCACACATGGCCATTTCTGCCGTTAGGCGTCCTGGCCAGTCTCGCCCCGGACGTCGCCGTGCGGAACGTGCCGCGCGCCAGATCCGTACGTCGCCGGGATCGAACCGAGCCGGCCGGCCTGGAAGTCGGTGAACGCGTCCATGACCTCCTGCCGCGTGTTCATCACGAACGGTCCGTACATCGCGATGGGCTCGCGGATCGGCAGGCCGCCGAGGATGACGACGTCGAGCGCCGGCGTCCGCGACTCCTGTGCGACGGCGCCGTTGATCGTGATGGTGTCCCCGGGCCCGAAGACGGCGAGCTGGCCGGTGCGCACCGGGTGCCCGTCGATGCCCACCGAGCCGGCACCGGAGAGCACGTAGACCAGCGCGTTGAAGTCCGGCCGCCACGGCAGGTCGAGGGTCGCGCCGGGAGCGACGGTGGCGTGCACCATCGCCATGGGCGTGTAGGTCGAGCCGGGGCCGCGCTGTCCGGCGACGTCGCCGGCGATGACCCGCAGGAAGGCGCCGGCGTCGGGGCTGGCGAGCAGCACCGATTCGTCGGCGCGCAGGTCCTGGTAGCGGGGCTCGACCCACTTCTGCGCCGTGGGCAGGTTCACCCACAGCTGCAGCCCGTGGAACAGGCCGCCACTGACGACGAGGTGCTCCGGCGGGCGCTCGATGTGCAGGACGCCCCCACCGGCCGTCATCCACTGCGTGTCGCCGTTGCTGATCGTGCCACCGCCGCCGTGGGAGTCGGCGTGCTCGAAGGTGCCGTCGATGATGTAGGTGACGGTCTCGAAGCCGCGGTGCGGGTGCCAGCTGGTGCCCTTCGGCTCGCCCGGCGCGTACTCGACCTCGCCCATCTGGTCCATGTGGATGAAGGGGTCGAGGTCGCGCAGGTCGACGCCGGCGAAGGCGCGGCGGACAGGGAAGCCCTCGCCCTCGAAGCCCGACGGCGCGGTGGTGACCGAGCGGACCCGGCGGCGGACCGTTCCCGGCGCGGGAACCGGCACGCGCGGCAGGACGGTGGTGTCTTCGACGGTCACGGCAGGCATGCCGGCCTCCTTGGTTGAGAGCTCAACTATGCAGACTGTAGCGCTCGTGAGGCCCGATGTCTTCCCTCGGCGTCGTCGACCCGCCCGCCTCCCCGAGTTGATCATCGTCTGCGGGTCACCCACCTCGCCGCGGGTCGGTGTGTCGCCGGACCGGCAGACGATGATCAACTCCGAAAGGCGCTGCGGGGCGGGGGTTTGGCGGCCGACGGGGCGGGTCAGCTCACGGGGATGGAGCCCGAAGCGCCGCGCCTGGGCTGTCCCAAACGGATGGTCTTCGGGCCGTGCGGGGGAGTGCGGGACGACGAGCGCTGCGAGATGGCCGAGCACCGCTGCGTCTTCCTCGATCCGCCGGTGATGTCCTGGCCCGTCGTCTCGACGGGTCCGGTCGCCGACCCACCGGCCGAGGGGGACTTCGGCGGCCCCGTCGTGCTGAGCGACCTCTCCGTCGCCCCGTTCGATCCCGCCTCCGTGCGGCGCGTCGTCGGCGTGCTCGGGCCGGTGTCCGACGGGCTCCTCGTCGGCGAGCACGCCAACCGCCCCGACCTGCCCCCCACCATGTTCGCCGCTGAGGTCCTCGCCGCGGGCGGCCGGCTCTGGACGACGCTGGCCTGCCGCGACCGCAACCGCGTCGTCCTGGAGCAGGAGCTGGCCGGTCTCGCCGCACTGGGGATCGAGGGCGTGCTGTGCGTGACCGGCGACGGCCGCGGACCCGGTGTGCGCCCCGGCGTCACGCAGGTGTTCGACCTCGACGGCACGCGACTGGCGGCCCTGGCCGCGGGTGTCGGGCTGCGCGTCGCCGTCCCGGAGTCGCCGGAGGCGCCGCCGGTACACCTGCGACCGGCGCGGGTGGCATCCAAGCAGCGGGCCGGCGCGCAGCTGTGCGTCCTCAACCACGTCGGCCGCCCGTCGCGGGTGGCGGAGTTCGTCGCCGCCGCGCGGGTCGCCGGCGCCACGCTGCCGTTCGTGGCCGCGGTCGCCGTCTACACCGACGAGCCGTCCGCGCGGGTGCTCCAGCGGTTTCCCGGCCTGCACCTCGACGACGACCTAGTCGAGCGGGTCCTCGCCTCCGCCGATCCGCGCGAGGCCGGCATCGCGGCCGCGGTGACCGAGGCCCGCGAGTTGCTGGCCGTCCCCGGCGTCGTCGGGGTGAACCTCTCCGGCATGGGGTCCTCCCGCGGTGAGGACGACGGAGCGCAGGTCAAGGCGGCCGTGGCCGAACGACTGAGGGACGGCGGATGAGCGAGCTCGAGAGCGAGGCGATGGAGGCCGAGTTCGGCACCGTCGCGGGGTGGACGGAGGAGGCCGTCCGGGCGCTGGGGCCCGAGTACGCCGTGCCGGCCGGGTGCCGGGGGAGCGGCAGCGAGGGCGCGCTGCGCTGGCTCGCCGACCGGCTGGACCCCGCGCCCGGCGGCCGGTTCCTCGACGCCGGCGCGGGCGTCGGCGGACCGGCCGGCTGGCTGGCCGGCGAGCGGAGGGTGCGCCCCGTCTGTGCCGAGCCGATGGTGACCGCGGCCGGCGCCGGTGCACGGCTGTTCGGGTTGCCCGCCGTCGCGGCGGTTTCGCAGCGGCTGCCCTTCGCCGACGCGACCTTCGCCGGGGCGTGGTGCCTCGGCGTCCTCTGCACGACGTCGGACAAGGCCGGCGCGCTGGCGGAGCTGCGCCGCGTGCTCGCGCCGGGCGGTCGGCTCGGCCTGCTGGTGTTCGTGGCCGACGCCCCGCTGCCGCCGCCGCTGCCCGAGGGCAACGAGTTCCCGTCCGAGCCGGAGCTCCTCGACCTGCTCGAGGCCGCCGGGTTCGCCGTCGAGGCCACAGCGGACGCCGACCTGGGGGACAGTCCACCCGAGTGGTCGGAGCGCGCCGACGCCGTCGAGGCGGAGGTCGCCCGCCGGCACGGCGCGGATCCGGCGTTCCGGGAGGCCGAGGAGCAGTCGCGCCGCGTCGCGCGGCTGCTCTCCGACGGCGCACTCCGGGGCTGGCTGGGGGTGGCGGTCGCCCGCTCCTGACGGGTGCAAAGAAATCCTTGCAAAGAACTCTTTGCACTCCTATGGTTCCGGTGTGCCGATCGACCCGACCCCGCTGGAGCCCGCCGTCCAGGTGACCGACGTGCGCGCCCTGCGCGCGCTCGCGCACCCCCTGCGCAACCGGCTGCTCGGGCAGCTCCGCGTCAACGGGCCCGCCACGGCCAGCCGTCTCGGGCGGGTGGTCGGCGAGAGCAGCGGCTCGACCAGCTACCACCTGCGCCAGCTCGCCGCCTACGGCTTCGTCGAGGAAGTGGAGGGGCAGGGCACTGCGCGCGAGCGCTGGTGGCGCGCCCGTCACCGGATGACCAGCTGGCAGGCCGCGGACCTGCTCGCGCAGGAGGGCGGCGCCGAGGTCCAGGACGAGATGACCCGGCTGCAGATCGACCAGCACGCCCGGGTGCTGCACACCTGGCACGACCAGAAGGACGCGCTCGGCCCCGAGTGGGCGGCGGTGGCCTCGCTCAACGACCACGGGATGCGACTCACCCCCGATCAGGCACGTGTGCTTGCCGACGAGCTCAACGCCGTCCTCGGGCGCTGGACGGCCGAGCACCCCGGCGACCAGCCGGCCGAGGGCACCGCCCTCGTCTTCGCCCTGACCGACATCGTCCCCCTGAAGGAGTGGCCGTCATGAGCGCACCGCGGACCGTCCGGTCGGCGACCCGCCGGCTCGTCGCGCTCACGGCGCTGCGCTGGCTGCCGGTCGGCCTCACCACACCGATCACCGTGCTGCTCGCCCAGTCGCGGGGTCTGACGCTCGGCGAGATCGGCGTCCTGTTCACCCTCCACGGCGTCCTGGTCGTCGCGCTGGAGCTGCCCACGGGCGGGCTGGCCGACGTGCTCGGCCGGCGTTCCGTCGTGGTGGCCGGGGCCGTGCTGCACATCGCGGCGTGCCTACTCTTCGCGACGGCGACGACGTTCGCCGGGTTCGTCGGCGGCATCGTCGCGCTCGGTCTGGGGCGGGTGCTCGACTCGGGGCCGGCCGAGGCCTGGTACGTCGACACGGTCCACCGCATCGACCCCGCGGCCGACGTCGCGCCCGGGCTGGCGAAGCACTCGGCCGCGGACGGCGCGAGCCTGGCGGTCGGCGCGATCGTCGGTGGATTCCTCCCCGGTCTGCTCAGCCACCTCGGCGGCGAGGCGCTCGCGGTCCCCTACGTCGGGGCGGCCGTCCTCGACCTCGTCTTCATCGCCGCCGTCGTGCGCCTGCTCACCGAGGAGCGGCCGCCGCGCGAGGGCACCGTCCGCGCGGCCCTGGGCGCCGGCGCGCGGGCCCTGCCCGGCACGGTGACCGAGGCGGTGCGGCTGTCGGTCACCGACGGGCCGATGCGCCTGGTGCTGCTGCTGACCGCGGTGGGCGGCGCCGGCCTGGTGGTGTGCGAGCTGCTGGGGCCGGTGCGGTTCGCCGACCTCGCCGGCGGGCGGGACGACGGTGCGGCGGTGTACGGCGTCGTCCTGGCCGTCTCGTTCGGCGCGGCGGCCGTCGGGGCCATCGCGACGCCCGCGATGCGCCGGCTGCTGCGGGGCTCCACCCGGGCCACCTGCGTGCTGCTCCTCGTCCTCGGCGCCGCCGCGCTCGCGGTGGTGGCCGGGCCCGACGTCCTGGTCGTGGCGGGGGCCGGGTTCGCGCTGTACTACCTCTCGCACGGTGCGAGCTGGCCGCTCCTGTCGGCCGTCCTGCACACCCGGGTCGACGCCGCCCACCGGGCGACCGCGGTCTCGGCGATGTCGCTGGCCATGGCGCTGGGCGGGATCGTCGGCAACCTGACGATCCCGCCCCTGGCCTCGGCGGCGAGCACCGACGTGGCGTTCGTCGTGGTCGCCGGCGTCGTCCTGCTGGGGGCCGTCGCCTGTCTCGGCCTGCCCCGCGCGACCGTGGCCGTGCCGCTGCCGGAGGCCGAGGAGCCGGCCACGTCCTTGCCGGCCGCCTGACCAGGGACGCGCGACGGGACGCCGAAACGCGCGGGACACACGCCCTCACTAGGTTCGACGCATGGCGGACCTCTTCGACGGCTACCCGCTGGGGAGCGTCTGGGACGAGATGTTCGGTGAGGCCGGGCGGGCGCGGCCGGCGTACACCGGGCTGTTCGCCTCGCTGCAGCCGATCGACGGCGAGGAGCTGGCCGCGCGGGCCGACCTGCTCAGCCAGACCTACCGCGACGCCGGCGTCACCTTCGCCCACGCGGGCGAGGAGCAGCCGTTCCCGCTGGACATCGTGCCGCGGGTGATCGGCGCCGAGGAGTGGGACGTCATCGAGCGGGGCGTCGCGCAGCGGGTGCTGGCGCTCGAGGCGTTCCTGGCCGACGTCTACGGCCCGGGCCAGGTGTTCGCCGACCGGATCGTGCCGCGCAGCGTCGTCACCACGAGCGCGCACTTCCACCGGCAGGCGCACGGGCTGGTGCCGCCGAACGGGGTCCGGGTGCACGTGTCGGGCATCGATCTCGTGCGCGACGAGGCCGGCGACTTCCGGGTGCTGGAGGACAACCTCCGCTCGCCGTCGGGCGTCAGCTACGTCATCACCAACCGCGCCGCCATGAGCCAGGTGCTGCCCGAGCTGTTCGCCGACCACCGCATCCAGCCGGTGGCCGACTACCCGAGCAGGCTGCTGGCCGCGCTCAAGGCCTCGGCGCCGCCCAACGTGGCCGACCCGACGGTCGTCGTCCTCACCCCCGGCGTCTACAACTCCGCCTACTTCGAGCACGCGCTGCTGGCCCGCCAGATGGGGGTGGAGCTGGTCGAGGGCCGCGACCTCGTCTGCGCCGGTAACCAGGTCAGCATGCGGACGACGGACGGGCAGCAGCGCGTCGACGTCATCTACCGGCGCATCGACGACGAGTTCCTCGACCCGGTGCACTTCCGGCCCGACTCGGTCATCGGCTGCGCGGGCGTGCTGAACGCCGCGCGGGCGGGCCGGGTGACCATCGCCAACGCCGTCGGCAACGGGGTGGCAGACGACAAGCTGCTCTACACGTGGGTGCCCGACCTCGTCCGCTACTACCTGGGCGAGGAGCCGGTGCTGGCCAACGCCGACACGTACCGGCTGGACGAGCCGGACACCGTCGAGTGGGTGCTGGGGTCGCTCGACCAGCTGGTGCTCAAGCCGGTGGACGGGTCAGGCGGCAAGGGCATCGTCATCGGGCCGCGCGCCGACGAGAAGGCGCTGGCCGACCTCGCGGTCAAGGTGCGGGCGCGGCCGCGGGACTGGATCGCGCAGAAGCCGATCGGCCTGTCGACCTGCCCGACGCTGGTGGGCGGCCGGATCGCGCCGCGGCACGTCGACCTGCGGCCGTTCGCCGTCAACGACGGCGACAAGGTGTGGGTGCTCCCCGGTGGGCTGACCCGCGTCGCGCTGCCGGAGGGGGAGCTGGTGGTCAACTCGAGCCAGGGCGGCGGGTCGAAGGACACGTGGGTGCTCAGTCATCCGCGGCAGACCGCCGAACCGGTGCAGCCCGACCTCACGACGATCGAGTTCACGACGGCCGACCTGCCCGACGATCACCAGGGCCAGGACCCGGGCCCACTCGGCGATCCCGCGGTCGGCCAGTCCCAGCAACAGCAGCAGTTGAAGGACCCCGTCCCTCTCAGCCCTCGCACGCTCGGGCTGAGCCTCCGGACGGGGCCGGACCGCTGGACGGGTCCCCGAGTCGCGAGCGGTTCAGCATGCTGAGCCGGATCGCCGAGTCTCTGTTCTGGATCGGCCGCTACGTCGAGCGCGCGGACGACACCGCCCGCATCCTCGACGTGCACACCCAGCGCCTGGTCGAGGACCCGTGGATCGACGAGCGCCGCGCCTCCGCCAACCTGCTCGGGCTGATGGGCTCCCCGACACCGGAGGAGGAGGCCGACACCGAGCGGGTGCTGGCGACGCTCGCCTTCGACCGCTCCAGCCCCGGCTCCATCGTCGGTGCCCTGTCGGCGGCCCGGGAGAACGCCCGCGGCGCCCGCGAGGTGCTCAGCGCGGAGATCTGGGAGTCGCTGAACGTCACGCACAACGCGCTCCCGCAGCAGCGCACCATGGCCCGCCGGTACGGCCCGCACTCGCTGTTCCGGTTCGTCCGCGAGCGCTCGGCCATGGTGTTCGGGCTGGCCGACGCAACGATGAGCCGCGACGAGAGCTGGCTGTTCCTGATCCTCGGCCGCTCGCTGGAGCGCGTGGACATGACCTCGCGGATCATCTCCACGCGGGTGCTCGCGGGCGATGCCGCGCCGTCCTGGACGCTGGTGCTGCGCTCGACCGGCGCCTACGAGCCCTACCTGCGCACCTACCGGGGTGTGGTCGACAGCAGCCGGGCGGCGGAGTTCCTGCTGCTGGACCGGCTCTTCCCGCGGTCGGTGTTCGCGGCGCTCGAGCAGGCCGAGGCGTGCCTGGCCGAGCTGGAGCGCTCGACCGTGCGGGACGCGGCGCGCATCGGCGTCGCCGGTGAGGCGCACCGCATCGTCGGCCGGGCCCGCACGATGCTCGAGTTCATGGCCACTCCCGACCTGCTGAACTCGCTGCCCGAGCGCCTGGAGGACCTTCAGCGCACCTGCTCGGCGGCCAGTGCGGCGGTCACCCATCGCTTCTTCACCGAGCAGGCGCCGCAGGTCTGGGTGCCGGAGGGGGTCGCATGAGCGGACAGGAGTGTGAGCATCGAAGCGAGGAACGAGCGAGGAGCGGAGCGCTCCGCGGGAGCGAACGATGACACAGAGCCCGCAGACACAGACGCAGACCCAGACGTCGTCGGCGGCCCGGGCCTCGGCGCACCGCTGGCGCCTGCAGGTCGTGCACCGGACGGCGTTCCACTACAGCGGCGCGGTGCGCTCCTCCTACAACGAGGCCAGGCTGACCCCGGAGAGCAGCAACCGGCAGACGACGCTGCGCTCCCGCGTGGAGATCGAGCCCGCCGCGACCGCCTACGGGTACCGCGACTACTGGGGCACCACCGTCACCGCGTTCGACCTCCACCAGCCGCACACGGAGCTCGTCGTCACCGGGACGTCGATCGTCGAGGCCGGCCCCGACCTCGCCGAGCACGACCGCGTCGGTTGGACGGCGCTGGCCTCGCGAGAGGTCCGCGACCAGTTCGGCGAGCTGCTGACCCCCACGGCGCTCACCACGATGGACGACGACGTGATCGCGCGGGCCCGGGCGGCCGTGGGCAGCGCCCGTCCGCACGAGGCCGGTGCCCGCGTGTGCCGGTTCGTGGGCGACCACATGGAGTACCTGTCGGGCGCGACGAACGTGAAGACCAACGCGATGCAGGCGTGGTCGCGGGGCTTGGGCGTCTGCCAGGACATCTCGCACGTCACCGTGGGCCTGCTTCGGGCACTGGGACTTCCCGCCCGCTACGTCTCGGGCTACCTGCACCCGAAGCCGGACGCCGGTATCGGGCAGCCGGTCACCGGCGAGAGCCACGCGTGGGTGGAGTGGTGGGACGGCGGGTGGAACGGCTTCGACCCCACGAACTCCGTCGACATCGGCCCCCGGCACGTGACGCTGGGCCGCGGACGCGATTACGGCGACGTCCCGCCGTTCAAGGGGCTGTTCTCGGGGCCGAAGAGCGAGGGCCACACGGTGACCGTGGAGGTCACCCGTCTGGCCTGAGAAAGCAACCCCTGCCCCCGCCGCTCGCAGGCTCGCGGCGGGCCCCTGCAGGGGCCAGGGATAATGGAATCGATGAGCGCACCCCTGAACCTGGTCAACCTCGAGCGGGTGCACAAGGCGCACGGCACGACGGTGATCCTCGACGACGTCTCGCTGGGCGTCGCGGCCGGCGAGCGGATCGGCGTCGTCGGCCGGAACGGCGGCGGCAAGTCGACCCTCCTGTCGATGATCACCGGCGCCGACGAGCCGGACTCCGGACGGGTCACCCACCGCGGCGACCTCGCGATGGGCGTGCTCGACCAGTCGGGCACCCTGCCGCCGGGCGCGACGGTTCGCGACGTCGTCCTGCCGCCGTCGATGTTCGCCGCCGAGCACGAATGGGCGGGTGACCCGGCCGTCCGGTCGGTGCTGACCGGTCTGGAGCTCGACCGGCTCGGGCTCGACGCCCCGGTGGCACCGATGTCCGGCGGCGAGCGTCGCCGCGTGGCCCTGGCCGCGCAGCTGATCCGGCCGCTGGACCTGCTCGTCCTCGACGAGCCCACCAACCACCTCGACGTCGAGGGGGTGGCGTGGCTCGCCGAGTACGTGCGCGCCCGCGCCGGTGGGCTGGTCGTCGTCACCCACGACCGGTGGTTCCTCGACGAGGTCTGCACGACGACCTGGGAGGTCGCCGACGGCTCGGTGTTCTCCTACGAGGGCGGCTACTCGGCGTACACGCTGGCCCGCGCGGAGCGGGCCCGGATCTCCGCGGCTACCGAGGAGCGCCGGCTCAACCTGGTGCGCAAGGAACTGGCCTGGCTGCGCCGCGGTCCGCCGGCCCGCACCAGCAAGCCGAAGTTCCGCATCGAGGCGGCCCAGGCGCTGATCGCCGACGAGCCGCCGCCGCGCGACTCGATGGCGCTGGCCGGCTTCGCCGCCCGGCGGCTCGGCAAGACGGTCTACGACGTCGAGGACGTCGACTACGCCGTCCCCACCGACGACGGCCCGCGGACCCTGTTCCGCGACCTGTCCTGGCACGTCGGTCCGGGCGACCGGATCGGCATCGTCGGGGTGAACGGCGCGGGCAAGACGTCGCTGCTGCGGCTGCTGGTGGGCGAGACGACGCCGGACGCCGGCACGGTGGTCGTCGGCCAGACGGTGGCGGTCGCCTACCTGTCGCAGCACGTCACCGAGCTGCCGCCGCGCGCGCGGGTGCTGGAGGCCGTGCAGGACGTCGCCCGCGTCGCCCGGATCGGCAACCAGGAGATCTCCGCGTCGTCGCTGGCGGAGCGTTTCGGCTTCGCGGCCAACCGCCAGTGGACCCCGGTCGGCGACCTCTCCGGCGGTGAGCGCCGTCGGCTGCAGCTGCTGCGGCTGCTGATGGCGGAGCCGAACGTCCTGGTGCTCGACGAGCCGACGAACGACCTCGACATCGACACCCTGACCGCGCTCGAGGACCTGCTCGACAACTTCCCCGGCACGGTGCTGGTGGTCAGCCACGACCGGTACTTCGTCGACCGGGTGTGCGACACGGTGGTGGCGCTGCTCGGCGACGGCTCGCTGGCCGAGCTGCCCGGTGGGGTGGAGGAGTACCTGCGCCGCCGGGCGGCCGGGGGGGCGCCGCTGACGACGGCGGCCGGCGTCGGGACGACGAAACCCGTCGGTGCTCCCTCGTCGGCGCCGGCGGTCTCCGCGGCCGACGCGCGGGCGGCGAAGAAGGAGGCCGCCCGGCTGGAGCGCCGCATGCTCAAGCTGGACGCCGACGAGAAGAAGCTGCACGAACAGCTCGCCGCCGCGGCAGCCGACTACGCGAAGGCCGCCGAGCTCGACACCCGGCTGCGGGCGGTGCACGCGGAGAAGGAGCAGGTCGAGGAGGAGTGGCTGGCGGCCGCTGAGCTCGCGGAGGGCTGAGCGGAACTCAGCCCAGCTGGCCGAGCCAGAAGGGCAGGCCCTGGTCGTCGCGGCACAGGGCGGACAGCCCGTACGACTGGCGTTCGATCTCGCCCGCCTCGCCCCCGGCGGTGCGGACGGCCGCCACCGCGACCTCGATGTCGTCGGTGGCGTACATCGGCACGACACCGACGTGGTCGTGTCCGCCGCCGTGCAGCCCGATCATCGGGGTCTGGCCCCGGGCCTCCCAGCCGTCGGCCACGCGGCCCGGAGCCATCGACCAGCCGAGCACCGCCTCGTAGAAGTCGCGGGCGCGGGCGCCGTCGGGCACCTGAAGGGTCAGGTAGACCGCGTCGCCCGGACGCGCTCCCGTCGCCGCCGGAGGCGAGGGGGTCTGCAGCATCCACCGGTGGCCGTACGGGTCGACGATCACACCGGTGCGGCCGTACGGGGCGTCGGTCGGGGGCCGTTCCACGGTGGCGCCGACCGCCTCGGCCCGGGCGACGGCCGCGTCGACGTCCGGCACGGCCAGGTGCAAGGTGACGCTGATGCGGCCCTCGTCCGGGGCGGTCAGCCCTCGTTCCGGGTGCTCGTCGGCGAGGTAGAGCGGGGCGCCGGAGACGTCGAGCTCGGCGTGCCCGATCCGGTTGTCGTCCATCACGTACGGGTCGCCGACGACGCGGGCGCCGAGGGCGTCGACGTACCAGTCCATCGCGGCGCGGGCGTCGCGGACGGCGAGGTAGGGGGTCAGCTGCGCGGTCACGGCGCGATCCTCTCGCGCCGTGACCGTCCCGGCTGCCCTTCTAGCGCTGAGCCCGGTTGACCGCCGAGACGACGGCCCGCAGGGACGCGGTGACGATGTTCGGGTCGATGCCCACGCCCCAGAGCACGCGGTCGCCGACCGCGCACTCGACGTAGGCGGCGGCACGGGCGTCGCCGCCGGCCGACAGCGCGTGCTCGGCGTAATCCAGCACCCGGACGTCGACGTCGAGGCCCTTCAGCGCGTCGACGAACGCGGCGATCGGACCGTTGCCGCGGCCCTCGATCGTGACCGGGACGCCGTTGTCGACAAGCTCCACGACCATCTCGTCGAGGTGCTCGCCGTGCGCCCGGTGGCGGTGCCCGGCGAGGGAGAACCGGCCCCACGGCGCGTCGGGGTCGGGCAGGTACTCGTTGCTGAAGGCCGCCCACATCTGCTGGGCGGTGACCTCGCCGCCCTCGTCGTCCGTGTGCTGCTGGATGACGGCGCTGAACTCGATCTGCAGCCGGCGGGGCAGGTCGAGGTGGTTCTCGGTCTTCATGATGTAGGCGACGCCGCCCTTGCCGGACTGGCTGTTCACCCGGATGACGGCCTCGTAGCTGCGGCCGACGT
>Ga0308174_10001106_pt1 | contig 12199 bp, 7 predicted proteins | sample PhyPR2_FD_203894 | JGI IMG/M metagenome (GOLD analysis project Ga0308174, IMG submission 203894) | Soil microbial communities from UC Gill Tract Community Farm, Albany, California, United States - DLSLS.P.R2 | ecosystem: Environmental > Terrestrial > Soil > Agricultural land | place: USA...
CCCGGCTGCAGGCAGGCGAGGGTGCCGAACGCCTGGGCCACGACCGCCGGGTTGTAGCGGAACGTCGGCGTCATCACCGAGGTGCCGATCTGCACCCGTTCGGTGCGCTCGCCGAGCGCCGCGAGCCACGCCAGCGAGAACGGCGCGTGCCCGCCGTGGTGGCGCCACGGCTGGAAGTGGTCGGAGACCATGACGCTGTCCAGCCCGAGCTGCTCCGCCCGGACCGCGAAGTCGAGCAGCTCGCGGGGGGAGAACTGCTCGGCGGAGGCCTTGTACCCGATGCGCAACGTCATGCGCCCCACCGTATGCCGCGCGTCGCGGCGGCGCCCTGCCGGTCGGAGGGGGAGCCGTGGCAGGGTCGCCCCATGGATGCCGACGCGAGTGCGCTGACCGACCTGGAGACCGCGGTGCTCGACGCACTGGACCCGGAGGCGTTGCTGGCCGACCTGCGCGAGCTCGTCGCGTCCGCGCCGGTCGGCGGCACGGCCGGCGAGGTGGCGGTGCAGCGCTGGGGGGCGCAGCGGCTCCGCGACCTCGGGTTCGCAGTCCGGGAGTGGGACATCGACCTCGCCGCGGCACGCACCGGCCCCGGCCACCCGGGCGAGGAGGTGGACCGTGACCACCTCGTCGCCGTGGTCGGGGAGTGGGGCGGCACCGGGGACGAGCGCCCCGCGCTGGTGCTGTGCGGCCACACCGACGTGGTGCCCGCCGGGGACCGCGACCGCTGGCGCACCGACCCGTTCGCCCAGCACGTCGAGGGGGAGGACGACGCGCGCGTGGTGGCCGGGCGTGGCACGAGCGACATGCTCGGAGGTGTGGCGGCGGTGCTCGCGGCCGCCCGGGCGCTCACCGGCTCCGGGGTGTCGACCACGCGCAGGCTCGCAGTCCACCTCGTCAGCGGGGAGGAGGACGGTGGGGTGGGCGCGCATGCCACCCTCGCGGCCGGCCACGGCGGTGAGGCGTGTGTCATCGCCGAGCCGACCGGTGGTGCCGTCGTACCGGCCAACGCCGGCTCCCTGACGTTCCGCCTCGAGGTGCTGGGGCGGTCGGCGCACGGCTCCACCCGCACCCTCGGCGAGAGTGCGCTGGACCACCTTCCCGGGGTGCTCGCAGCCCTGCGCGAGCTGGAGGCGGCGCGCAACGCCGGCGCCCCGGACGCCTTCGCCCACCTCGACCTCGTGGCACCGATCTCGGTCGGCATCGTGCGGGCCGGTGAGTGGGCGAGCACGGTGCCGGACCAGCTCGTCGCCGAGGGGCGGTACGGCGTGCTGCCCGGTGAGCCGCTGGACGAGGCCCGTGCGGCGTTCGAGGCGGCGGTGGCCGGCCTGGGTGCCCGCGACCCGTGGCTGCGCGAGCACCCGGTGGCCGTGAGCTGGCCAGGCGGGGCGTTCGCCCCGGGCGCGCTGGCCGAAGGGCACCCGCTCCTGGACCAGACCCTCGACGCGGCGGTTGGCGCCGGGGCCGGCCGGCCGCGCGTCCAGGGCGCGCCCTACGGGTCTGACCTGCGCCACTACACGGCCCACGGCATCCCCACGCTGCAGTACGGGCCGGGGCACCTCGTCGCCGCCCACGCCGTCGACGAGTCGGTGACCCTGCGGGAGCTCATGGCCTGTGCGCGCACCTACGCGCTGTTGGCCCTTCGCCGCTGCGGCGCGACCGCCCCCTAGGGGCGAGCGCGCGCCGCAACGGCAGTGCTCTTCGGGCCGGAGGGTCAGGTCAGAAGACGATGCCCCGGGCCGCGAAGCGGTCCTTGACCAGGGCCGCCGCGGCGGCACCGTCGTGCGCCAGCGCCTCGGCGTAGGTTGCCTTGGCCGCGGCCGAGAAGCTGGTGTCGGGCGCGTAGTGGAACTGGCTGTTCACCAGCGTGCGGTCCCACGCCGCGGTGGTCTTGCCGAGGGCCACGTACCCCTTGCGGATCTCCCAGAGCGCCTGGCTCCAGATCTGCCCGTCGTAGTGCACCTCACCCTTCTTGCCGGCCACCGTGAGGCCGAGGTCGAAGCGCCGGATGCAGTGCGGCGCAGCGGTGTACGACGTGGAGTCCCAGTCCATGGGGCACGCCTCCTCGGCCTTCATCGGCCAGCCGTACTGCTGGTCGGCCGCCAGGCCCACGGACACCGCGAGGTAGTCACCGAAGGACTCGCCGATCGAGCCGGCCTCCTCGCTGGTGCCGTAGCCGGGCACCTGGGAGGCGTGCACCGCGTGGCCGTACTCGTGCACGATGACCTCGGCGTCCTCCGCGTCGTCGACGCCGCCCTTGCCGAGGCGGATCCGGTAGGGCTTGTCGGTCTGGTAGGAGTTGTCGCCGCCGTACTGGTCGACCTTGACGGTGAACTGCTCCTTGACGACTCCGGGCAGGGTGGACCCGAAGCCCAGCGACTGCAGGTACTCCTGCGCCTGGTTGACCCAGAAGTACGCCATCACCTGCTCGAACTGGTCCTGGTGGCGCGTGTAGTCGAACGTGTTGGTGGTGCTGAAGGCCGGTGTGCCCGTTGCCGACTCCACCGTGACCCACGACCCGTGCAGGTAGCCGGAGCCGTCGAGGTTGCGCAGGGGGACGGTCGCGTAGGCCGAGGCGGGCACCGCGGCGTCGGAGTCCTTCTGGTCGGTGAGCGACTGGTCGCCCGAGGACTGCACCGGGTTGACCATGAACACCGAGCCGGAGCCGGTGGTGGTGCCGCTGCCGGCCTTGGTCGCCTGGGCGGGTGCTGCGGCCAGGCACAGCGCCAGCGCGGTGGCGCCGACGGCGAGGGCACTGGCGGTACGTCGGGTGGGGGTCACGTGGTCCTCCGGTCACGAGGGTGCGGCCCCGGTCGGGGTCCACCGGTGGACGTTAGCCCGACCTGGGCCCCTGTGGGGTCCTGCGCGTGGTGGAGATCAGGCGGCCGGGGTGTGACGGGCGCCCCGCAAGGACGCCTACCGGGGAACGCGGGGACGGGGCGCCTGCTCGGGGGTGGACGGCCGGGGCGCCTACTCCGGGAACGAGTGCTCGGCCGCGGGGAAGGCGCCGGAGGCAACGTCGGCAGCGTACGCGGCGGCGGCGCGACCCAGCTCGCCGCGAAGGTCGGCGTACTTCTTGACGAAGCGCGGCGCCTTGCCGCCGCGCAGGCCGGCCATGTCCTGCCACACGAGGACCTGGGCGTCGCAGTCCGGCCCCGCGCCGATGCCGATCGTCGGGATGGACAGCACCTCGGTGACCCTGGCCGCGAGCGGGGCCGGGACCATCTCCATGACGACGGCGAAGCACCCGGCCTCCTGGAGGGCGAGCGCGTCCTCGACGAGGCGGTCGGCCGAGTCGCCGCGGCCCTGCACCTTGTAGCCGCCCAGGACGTGCTCGCTCTGGGGCGTGAAGCCGATGTGGCCCATCACGGGGATGCCGGCCCGGACCAGCAGCTCGACCTCGGGGACCATCGGCGCCCCGCCCTCGAGCTTGACCGCGTGGGCCATGCCCTCCTTCATGAACCTGGTCGCGGTCGCCAGGGCCTGCTGCGGGCTGGCCTGGTAGGAGCCGAACGGCAGGTCGGCGACCACCATGGCGTGCCTGGCCGCCGACGTGACCGCGCGCACCAGGGGCACGAGGTGGTCGACCGTGACCGGCACGGTGGTCTCGAAGCCGTAGACGTTGTTGCCGGCCGAGTCGCCCACGAGCAGGACGGGGATGCCGGCCGCGTCGAAGATCTCCGCGGAGTACATGTCGTAGGCCGTGAGCATCGCCCACTTCTCGCCGCGCTCCTTCATGGCCTGCAGGTGCGGGACCCGGACCCGGCGCTGCGGCGCGGCCTGCGCGCCCGTGCCGTAGGGGGCCGCGACCTCTGGCGGGGTGCTCGTCGTCGAGGGGTGCTCGCTCATGCACGCATCCTAGGAGCAGGGGGTCGTGGTGGGTCGGGCGTGCACCAGACGGCAGATGCCGTTCACAGAACATCAATCGGCCGAACAGGTGAATCTCTTTACCGAGTCCTGACCATTTCGGACATTCCCCGTGACCCGATCCCGTGTTTGGGTCATGCCTATGTGTGCCGGACCTTGGCGCACACAGGTCAATTGGAGGATCAGTGAAGAGACACCACGTGAGCGTTCTCTCGGGCGTGGCCGCCGCAGCCGTCGCCCTGAGCATGGCTCCCGCCTCGGCGCAGGCGACCCCTGCCGCAGGCGACAAGGAGGCGAAGGCCGCGAGCCGCGACCACGACCTTCCCAACCCGCTCGGTGACGCCCAGCGCGCGCTGCGCAAGGAGGCCGTCCAGAAGCTCGTGAAGGGCGAGGCGACGACGGAGACCCGCGGCGGCCAGCGCGTCATCAAGATCAAGGGCAACGCCAAGGCTGCGAAGGGCAGCAAGGCCGCCAAGGACAAGTTCGTGTCCTACCCCGTCGACCGCGAGGAGGACATCTTCACCGTCCTCGCCGACTTCGGCGACCAGACCAAGACCAAGACGGGTGGCACGGCGGGTCCGGTGCACAACCAGATCCCGTCGCCCGACCGCAACTGGGACGGCAGCAAGACCGACGACAACTCCACTTACTGGACCAAGGACTTCAACCGGGCCCACTACCAGGACATGATGTTCGGGTCGGGGGAGTCGTTCAAGGACTTCTACGCCAAGCAGTCCAACGGCCGCTTCCTCGCCAAGGGTGACGTCTCCGACTGGGTGAAGGTGCCCTACAACGAGGCGGCCTACGGCAGCAACAAGCAGAGCGACGCCGCCGGCTACTGGCCGTTCATCGCCGACACCGCCACCGCCTGGTACAACGACCAGAAGGCGCAGGGCAAGACCGACGCCGAGATCAAGACCTACCTGGCGCAGTTCGACAAGATCGACCGCTACGACTACGACGGCGACGGCAACTTCAACGAGCCCGACGGCTACATCGACCACTTCCAGGCCATCCACGCCGGTGAGGGCGAGGAGGCCGGTGGCGGCGCGCAGGGCGAGGACGCCATCTGGTCGCACCGCTGGTACGCCTACTCCAACAACCAGGGCAAGACCGGTCCTGCCGGCAACCTCGCCGGTGGTGTGCAGCTGGGCGACACCGGCATGTGGATCGGTGACTACACCACCGAGCCCGAGAACGGTGGCCTCGGTGTGTTCGCGCACGAGTTCGGCCACGACCTCGGCCTGCCCGACCTCTACGACACCGCGGGTGGCGACAACGGCACCGGCTTCTGGACGCTGATGTCCGGTGGCTCCTGGCTCAACCACGGCACCGACTCGATCGGCACCACCCCGGGCTACATGGGGGCCTGGGAGAAGCTGCAGCTCGGCTGGCTCGACTACAAGACGGTCAACTACGGCGAGGACGCCACCGTCAAGCTCGGCTCCGCCGACAAGGCCAGCAGGACGAACTACCAGGCCCTGGTCGTCAACCTGCCCGACAAGACGGTCAAGACCGACTACAACACCCCACACTCGGGTGCCATGGAGTGGTGGGGCGGCTCGGACGACAGCCTCAACAACACCCTGGCCCGCTCGATCGACCTGACCGGCAAGACCTCGGGCAGCGTCACCGCGTGGCTGCAGTACAACATCGAGAAGGACTACGACGCCCTCTACGCCGAGGCCTCCACCGACGGTGGCAGCACCTGGGCGCAGGTCGGTGACCTCGTGGACGGGCCGGCCGACAACGCCGCGCTCACCCCGTGGGCCCAGAAGACGTGGGACCTGTCGGCCTACGCCGGCAAGAAGATCGACTTCCGGTTCCGCTACGCCACCGACGGTGGCCTGCACTACCAGGGGCCGTTCCTCGATGACATCACCATCTCCGCCGACGGCGCCCCGGTCCTGACCGACGACGTCGAGGGTGGTGACAACGGCTGGACCGCCAAGGGCTTCACCCGCATGGGTGGCTCGACCTCGGTGCAGGCCTCGCACTTCTACCTGGCCGAGAACCGCACCTACAGCGGCTACGACGCCACGCTCCGGACGGGGCCGTACAACTTCGGCTTCGCCAACACCCGGCCCGACTGGGTGGAGCGCTTCCCCTACCAGAACGGCCTGCTCGTCTCCTACGCCGACGGCCAGTACGGGGACAACAACACCTCCGCCCACCCCGGTGGTGGCGAGGTCCTCCCGGTCGACGCCCGCCCTGCTCCGGTGCTGTTCTACGACGGCACCAAGCTCGGCAACCGTCGCCAGCCGTTCGACGCCACCTTCGGGCAGGAGGCCACCGACGCGGTGACCTTCCACAAGAACGGTGTCGCCACGGTGGTCCCGTCGCAGCCGGCGATGCCGACCTTCGACGACCGCGACGCCAACCGTTACTGGAGCGCCGCCAACCCGTGGAACTCCACGAAGGTCGCCGGCTCCGGCACCACCATGACGGTCGCCAAGACCACCGACGGTGGCAACGAGCTGCAGGTCAAGGTCAAGTTCAAGTGACCTTGCTCGGCTGACTGCACCACGACGGGGCCCCGGGATCTGTTCCCGGGGCCCCGTTCGCGCGCTCTCCCGGTGGTGCGCGCGGGCAGTGGCCACCAGAATCGGGGCGGACCCGCCCACCGGGGCGGCACGGCAGACGGAAGGTTCAGGACATGGGTGAGGGCTTCGAGGTCGGACACGCGCACGGCGAGCTGGACGAGGAGACCCGGCACGCGCTGGTCGCCGCCCAGCTGCGCGGCGAGGAGAAGGCGAAGGGCCGGGACCCTGAGGCAGTGATCGCCGCCGTGGCCGAGGAGATCCGCGGGCTGGGTCTCGAGCCCGACCAGCAGGAGCTCGAGCGCCGGTACGCCGCGATCGACCCCGACCTGCCCGTCGTCCGTGACACCGACGAGCCGCAGGAAGGCCCGCCGACGCAGGACCCGGGCCGGCAGGGGCAGTCCGGGCAGCTCGACGCGCAGGCCCGCGAGGACCTGCAGACCCAGACCGAGCTCACCCCGACGCCGACCGGCGACGACCCCCGGCGCGGCGAGAGCTCCTGAAGGGCAGCCCGCGTGACCCCGCGCGGTCCGACTGCCTAGGCTGCCCCGGGTGATCTACGACGACGTCGTCATCGGAGCCGGCCACAACGGGCTCACCACCGCCGCCTACCTTGCCCGCGCCGGACGGAAGGTGCTGGTGCTGGAGGCCGCCGACCACGTCGGTGGCGCCGCCGTGTCCGCGCAGGCGTTCCCCGGGATGGACGCGCGCCTGTCGCGCTACTCCTACCTCGTGTCCCTGCTGCCCCGCCAGGTGATGGCCGACCTCGACCTCGACGTGCGGCTGATCCGGCGGCGCTTCTCCTCGTTCACGCCCCTGCCGGCCGACCCGGCGCGGGGCCTGCTCGTCGACCACGGCGACCCCGCCGCGACCGCGGCAGGTTTCGAGGCGCTGACCGGTGGCCCCGCCGAGTACGCCGCGTGGCAGGACTTCTACGGTCGCGTGCAGCACCTCGCCGAACAGGTCTTCCCGACGGTCCTCGAACCGCTGCGCACCGAGGCCGAGCTCGCCGCCCGGGTCGGCGACGACGCGCTGTGGGAGGCACTGGTGCGCCGCCCGCTCGGCGAGGTCCTCGAGCAGACCTTCGGCGACGACACGGTCCGGGGCGTCGTGGCCACCGACGCGCTGATCGGCACCTTCGCAGACCTGCGGGGCGAGGACCTGCGCCAGAACGTGTGCTTCCTCTACCACCTCATCGGCGGGGGCACCGGCGACTGGGACGTGCCCGTGGGCGGCATGGGTGCCGTCACCGACGGCCTCGCCCGCGCCGCGGTGGCGGCCGGAGCCGAGATCCGCACGGGGACAAGGGTTCTCGCGGTGGACCCGGACGGGGACGTCACCTGGGATGGTGGCTCCGCCCGTGGCCGCACCATCCACGCCGCCTGCGCGCCCGCGGTCCTCAACCGGCTCCTCGACGCCACCGGCGCCGCGCCGGTCGACACCGAGGCCGAGCCCGAGGGCGCGCAGCTCAAGGTCAACATGCTGCTGTCGCGGCTGCCGCGCCTGCGGGACTCGTCGGTCGACCCTGCCGCGGCCTTCGCCGGCACCTTCCACATCAACGAGGGCTACACCCAGCTCCAGGAGTCCTGGGCAGCCGCCAGCGCAGGCCGGGTGCCGCAGCTGCCGCCGTGCGAGATCTACTGCCACAGCCTGTCCGACCGCTCCATCCTCGGGCCGGGGCTCGCCGGCACCGAGGCCCAGACGCTGACGCTCTTCGGCCTCCACCTGCCGGCCCGGCTGTTCCGCGGCTCCACCGAGGACCACGACGCGGTGAAGGACCTCGCCCTGGCCCGCACGCTGGAGTCGCTCAACTCGGTGCTGGCCGAACCCGTCCAGGACGTCCTGCTGCGCGACGGCGAGGGCGCCTACTGCCTCGAGGCCCGGACCCCCGTCGAGCTCGAGGCCGACCTGGGGCTGCCGGGCGGCAACATCTTCCACCGCTCGCTGCAGTGGCCGTGGGCCGAGGACGAGGCCGAGGTGGGCACGTGGGGCGTGGAGACGCGTCACGACACGGTGCGCGTCGCGGGCGCCGGGGCCCGGCGCGGAGGCGGCGTCAGCGGCATCCCGGGGCACAACAGCGCGCAGTCGGTTCTCACGGGCTGAGCGCTGCGGCGCTGCGAGGCGCAGCGCGGCACACGACTAGGGCAGGATTCACCCCATGGATCGTCAGCAGGAGTTCGTCCTTCGCACCATCGAGGAGCGCGACATCCGCTTCGTGCGGCTGTGGTTCACCGACGTGCTCGGCACCCTGAAGTCGGTGGCCGTCGCGCCGGCCGAGCTCGAGGGCGCCTTCGCCGAGGGGATCGGCTTCGACGGCTCCGCCATCGAGGGCTTCGCGCGCGTCTACGAGGCCGACATGCTCGCCAAGCCCGACCCCGCGACGTTCCAGGTGCTCCCGTGGCGCGGTGAGAACCCCGGCACCGCGCGCATGTTCTGCGACATCACGCTGCCCGACGGCTCCCCGAGCTTCGCCGACCCGCGCCACGTGCTGCAGCGCGCGCTGGGCAAGGCGTCCGACCTCGGGTTCACCTTCTACACCCACCCCGAGATCGAGTTCTACCTCCTCAAGGCCGGGTTCAAGCCGGGGGAGAGCCCCGAGCCCGTGGACCAGGCCGGCTACTTCGACCACGTCCCGCACGGCACCGGCCACGACTTCCGCCGGGCCGCCATCACCATGCTCGAGTCGATGGGCATCTCCGTGGAGTTCAGCCACCACGAGGGCGGACCCGGCCAGAACGAGATCGACCTGCGCTACGCCGACGCGCTGTCGACGGCCGACAACATCATGACCTTCCGCACCGTCATCAAGGAGGTGGCGCTCGAGCAGGGCATCTTCGCCTCCTTCATGCCCAAGCCGTTCGCCGACCACCCCGGCTCCGGGATGCACACGCACATGTCGCTGTTCGACGGCGACAGCAACGCGTTCTACGAGGCGGGCGCGCCCTACCAGCTGAGCAAGGTGGGCCGCCAGTTCATCGCGGGGCTGCTCCACCACGGTGCCGAGATCACCGCCGTCACCAACCAGTGGGTCAACTCCTACAAGCGGCTCTGGGGCGGCGGCGAGGCGCCCGCCCACCTGACCTGGGGTCACAACAACCGCTCCGCCATGGTGCGCGTGCCGATGTACAAGCCCGCCAAGGGCCAGAGCAGCCGGGTCGAGGTGCGCACCCTCGACGCCGCGTGCAACCCCTACCTCGCGTTCGCGCTGATGCTGGCGGCCGGCCTCAAGGGCATCGAGGAGGACTACCCGCTCCCCGCCGAGACCGAGGACGACGTGTGGGGCCTCACCTCCGGTGAGCGCCAGGCGATGGGTATCGAGCCGCTGCCCACCTCGCTGCACGAGGCCATCCGCGTCATGGAGAAGAGCGACCTGGTCGCCGACACCCTCGGCGAGCACGTGTTCGACTTCTTCCTGCGCAACAAGCGCGCCGAGTGGGACGACTACCGCGGCGAGATCACCCGCTTCGAGCTCGAGCGCTACCTGCCCGGACTGTGATCGCAGGCCGGGCGGTCTCCCAGTCGGCAACCCTGGCCAGGCTGGGCTTCGCCGACCCGCCCCGGGCCGAGCAGCTCCTCGCAGACCCGGCGCTGGCCGGGCTGGTCGACCCCTTCGACGACGTCTTCCGCGACGGCCTGCCCGACGCGCTCGGCGTCGTGGCCGACCCCGACCTGGCGCTGCTCAGCCTCGTGCGCCTCATGGAGGCACTGCGGGCCTCCGAGCCGAGGCGTCGCGACGAGGAGTCCGGGGCCGCCACCGAGGTGTCCGGGCTCGTGGCCGCCCTGCGCCACCCGGGCGCCGCCCGCGACCGCCTCCTCGCGGTGCTGGGCGCGTCGAGCGCCCTCGGCGACCACCTCGTGGCACACGCCGAGCACTGGCGCAGCGTCGCCGAGGCCCGCCCCCGCACGCCCGAGCAGCGGGTCGAGGAGCTCGTCGCGGCCGTGCGCGACACCGGCGGCCGCACGCCGTACGACGCCCTGCGCATCGGCTACCGCAGGCAGCTGCTCGGCATCGCGGCCCTCGACCTGACCACTGACGACCCCCCGGCTGCGCTGCCGGAGGCCGCGGCAGCCCTCGCGGACCTCGCGGAGGCGGCGCTCGAGGCCGCCCTGCAGATCGCCCGCGACCACGTCGGCGACGACGCCGACCTGTGCGACTTCGCCGTGATCGGGATGGGCAAGACCGGTGGCCGCGAGCTCAACTACGTCAGCGACGTCGACGTCATCTTCGTCGCCGAGCCGCGCGAGGGGGTGGACGAGCCCCGGGCGCTCGCCGCAGGCACCGCGCTGGCCACCCACCTCATGCGGGCCTGTTCCACCTCGACTGGGGAGGGCACGCTGTGGCCGGTCGACGCGGCCCTGCGACCCGAGGGCAAGAACGGGCCGCTGGTGCGCACGGTGGACAGCCACCGCACCTACTACGAGCGCTGGGCCAAGACGTGGGAGTTCCAGGCGCTGCTCAAGGCGCGGCCCGTCGCGGGCGACCGGGCGCTGGGCGAGGCCTACCTCGCGGCGGTGCGCCCGATGGTGTGGCAGGCCGCCTCGCGGGACAACTTCGTCGAGGACGTCCAGGCGATGCGTCGCCGGGTGGAGCAGCACGTCCCCGCGGCCGAGGCGGACCGCCAGCTCAAGCTCGGCCCCGGGGGGCTGCGCGACGTCGAGTTCAGCGTGCAGCTGCTCCAGCTGGTGCACGGCCGCGCCGACGCGTCCCTGCGCTCCGGCACGACCCTGGAGGCCCTGGACGCCCTGGCGCGCGGCGGCTACGTGGGGCGCGACGACGCCGCGACGCTCGACGACGCCTACCGGCTGCTGCGCACCCTCGAGCACCGGATCCAGCTCTTCCGGCTGCGCCGTACCCACCTCATGCCCACGGCGGAGGCCGACCTGCGCCGCCTGGGCCGCGCCCTGGGCCACCGCTCGGACGCCGCCAAGGCGGTCGTGGCCCAGCGGCAGCAGGAGGCGCGCGAGGTGCGCCGCATCCACGAGCGGCTCTTCTACCGTCCCCTGCTGGCCGCCGTCGCGCGCCTGAGCACCAGCGACGCCCGGCTGGGGCCGGAGGCTGCGCGGGAGCGGCTGGCCGCCCTCGGCTTCCGCGACCCCGCCGGGGCGATCCGCCACCTGGAGGCGCTCACCGCCGGGGTCAGCCGCCGGGCCGCCATCCAGCGGACCCTGCTGCCGGTGATGCTCGGCTGGTTCGCGGACGAGGCGGACCCCGACGGCGGCCTCCTCGCGTTCCGCAAGGTGAGCGAGGAGCTGGGGTCGACCCACTGGTACCTGCGGCTGCTGCGCGACGAGGGGTCCGCCGCCGAGCGGCTCGCCCACACCCTCGCCCGCAGCCGCTACGCCGCCGACCTGCTCGTCGGGGCGCCGGAGTCGGTGGCCATGCTCGGCGACCCCGGCGGGCTCACCCCGCTGCCCCGGGCCGACCTCGTCAGGCGGATGACGGCTGCCGCCGGGCGGCAGGCCGACCCGGACCGCGCCGTACGGGCGGCGCGCAGCCTGCGCAGGCAGGAGCTCTTCCGCATCGCGGTCGCCGACCTCACCGGCGAGCTCGGCCTCCAGCAGGTGGGAGCGGCCCTCACCGACCTGACCGCCGCCCTGCTGGAGACGGCGCTGACGGTGGCCCTGCGGGTCGTCGAGGAGCGCCACGGCCCACCGGTCACCCGCCTGCTCGTGGTGGGCATGGGTCGCCTCGGCGGGGGAGAGGTGGGGTACGGGTCCGACGCCGACGTGCTCTTCGTGCACGACCCCGTGGACGGTGCCGACGACAAGGCCGCCCAGGAGCAGGCCCTCGAGGC
>Ga0308174_10001107_pt1 | contig 12193 bp, 11 predicted proteins | sample PhyPR2_FD_203894 | JGI IMG/M metagenome (GOLD analysis project Ga0308174, IMG submission 203894) | Soil microbial communities from UC Gill Tract Community Farm, Albany, California, United States - DLSLS.P.R2 | ecosystem: Environmental > Terrestrial > Soil > Agricultural land | place: USA...
GCGGGACGTCAACACCGTTTTCCAGGACTACGCCTTGTTCCCGCACATGTCCCTCGTGGACAACGTCGCCTACGGGTTGCGGGTGCGCGGCATGCCGGGGAACCAGCGCCGGGAGCGAGCCAGGGATGCCCTGGACCGGGTCCAGCTGGGGAAGTTTGTCGGCCGCAAACCCGCCCAGCTCTCCGGCGGGCAGCGGCAACGGGTTGCCCTGGCCCGGGCGCTCGTCGTGGAGCCGAAGGTCCTGCTGTTGGACGAGCCGCTCGGCGCCCTGGATTTGAAGCTCCGCCAGCAGATGCAGGTCGAACTCAAGGAACTGCAGCGCTCGCTGGGCATCACCTTCATTTTCGTCACTCACGACCAGGAGGAGGCCCTGACCATGAGCGACAGGATCGGCGTATTCAACAACGGCAGCATCGAGCAGATCGGCACGGCGCACGAAATCTACGAACGCCCCGGCGGCATTTTCGTCGCCAACTTCGTCGGCACCTCCAACATTTTCGACGCCGGCCAGGCCAGTGCCGTCTATGGCCGGGCGGAGCCGCTGTGCATCCGTCCGGAACGGCTGCGCGTCACCTGGACCGGGGAGCCGGAGCGCCGTTCCGGCACCAGCTCCTGGCCCGGAACAGCGACCTCGTTCGTGTATGTCGGGCACGCGACCCAGGTGCGGGTGCAGCTCCACGGCGGACCCGTCGTCGTCGCGCTCGTGCCGGACAAGCTTCCCGGCAGCGACGCCGAGCTGGTGGACCGGGCCGTCACCGTCAGCTGGGACGACGACGCGGTCGTCTGGCTTCCGGGCCACGGCTCCTGACCCTCTCTTCAACCCACATCGAATCTTCAACCCGCATCGAAAGGCAAGGATCATGGCACCAAGAACAAGAGCGTTCCGCGTGGCCGGGGTGGTTGCCGCGGCGGCGCTGGCGCTGTCCGGCTGCGGTACCAGCGGCGGATCGGGTTCGTCCCCGTCGGCGCAGGCGACCAAGACCGAGATCGGCGCCGGTGAAGGCCAGCTGTCCATCCTCGGCTGGCCCGGATATGTCGAGGACGGCAGCAACGACCCGGCGGTGGACTGGGTGCATCCCTTCGAAAAAGAGACCCAGTGCAAGGTCAGCTTCAAGCCCTTCGGCACCTCGGACGAGGCCGTGACGCTCATGCGCACCGGACAGTACGACGTCGTCTCGGCCTCCGGGGATGCCTCGCTGCGCCTGGTCGCCGGCCAGGATGTGCAGCCGGTCAACATGAGCCTGCTGAAGAACTACCCGGACATCTACCCGTTCCTGAAGGACAAGGCCTGGAACACCGTCAACGGCGTCAACTACGGAATGCCGCACGGCTGGGGCGCCAACCTGCTGATGTACTCCACGGACAAAGTCACCCCGGCCCCCACGTCGTGGAGCGCGGTGTTTGACGACGCCGCCAAGCACGCCGGCAAGGTCACGGCCTACGATTCGCCCATCTACATCGCCGATGCCGCGGTTTACCTTATGGCCCACAAACCGGAGCTGAACATCAAGAATCCGTATGCCCTCGACAAGGACCAGCTGGCCGCCGCGGTCGATCTGCTCAAGCAGCAGCGCACGCACATCGGCGAGTACTGGAGCGACGTCGTCAAGGAGGTCCAGGCCTTTACATCCGGGAGCACGGTAGTCGGCACCACCTGGCAGGTGGGGGCAAACATCGCCGCGGCCGACGGCGCCAAGGTCGCCACGCTCGTTCCGGACGAGGGCGCCACGGGCTGGTCGGACACCTGGATGATCGGGTCCAAAACCAAGAACCCGAACTGCGCCTACAAGTGGCTGGACTACATCGCCAGTCCCAAGGTGAACGCCCAGGTGGCGGAGTACTTTGGCGAATCCCCGGCCAACGCCAAATCCTGCGAGCTGACCAAGGATCCCAACCACTGCCAGACGTACCACTCCGGTGACGAAGCCTACGCCAAGAAGATCTGGTACTGGACCACTCCGGTGGCCGACTGCCTCGACGGCCGCAAGGACGTCAAGTGCACCGATTATTCGGAATGGACCAAGTCCTGGACGGAAATCAAGGGCTGATGACGGCGGTACCCCGGGCGAAAGCCAACGCCTTCTCGGCGCTGCTTCACCGCTCACCCCGGCTGAGGCTCGCCGCGCTGCTCACCGCCCCGGCGGGCTGGCTGGTGCTTGTCTACATCGCCGCCCTGGCGGCACTGCTGGTCACTGCGTTCTGGACTGTGGACACCTATACCGGTCAGGTGTCCACGGTCTGGACCACCGAGAACATCGTCACGGTCCTGACCGATCCGGTGTATCAGCGGATCACGCTGCGGACCTTGTGGATCGCCGTCGCGGTCACCGTGATCGACATGATCCTTGCCCTGCCCATCGCATTCTTCATCGCCAAGGTGGCCAGTGCCCGCTGGGAGAAACTGCTCGTGGTGGCCGTGCTGATGCCGCTGTGGGCCAGCTACTTGGTGAAGGCCTACGCCTGGCGGAACGTCCTGGCAGAGGGCGGGCTACTGGAATGGCTGGGGGCTCCCATCGGCCTTTCGTCGCCGGGCTACGGCGAGACCGCCGTCATCCTGACCCTGTCCTACATCTGGCTGCCGTACATGATCCTTCCGATCTACGCGGGCTTTGACCGGGTTCCCGATTCCCTCCTGGAAGCCTCCGGGGACCTGGGGGCCAAACCGCTGACCACCATGCGCCTTGTCATGCTTCCGCTGCTGGTCCCCTCCATCATCGCCGGCACGATCTTCACGTTCTCCCTGTCCCTGGGCGACTACATCACCGCCCAGATTGTCGGCGGGACTACCCAGATGCTCGGGACGGTGGTCTACGCGAACGTCGGAGCCGCGAACAACCTGCCCTTCGCCGCCGCTGTATCGCTGGTGCCGATCGCCATCATCATGTTCTACCTCTTCATCGTCCGCCGGACTGGCGCCCTGAATAACCTCTAGGAGCATCATGAGACTTTCCCGCGGTGCCAAGGCGGTCCTGGGTGCCATTACCGCGCTGGTGCTGTTGTTCATCTACACGCCGCTGCTGCTGGTGGTGGTGAACTCGTTCAACGCGGACCGGACCTTCGGCTGGCCGCCCAAGGGTTTCACACTGGAATGGTGGGGCAAGGCCTTTGATTCTCCCGGTGTTCGGGAGGCTGTCATCTCCTCCCTGTGGGTGGCGGTAGTGTCGACCATCATCTCGCTCCTTCTGGGGACGCTGCTGGCGCTGTCACTGCAGCGATACGCGTTCTTCGGCCGCGACGTCATCAACCTCCTGGTGATCCTGCCGATCGCGCTGCCCGGAGTGGTCACGGGCATTGCCCTGAACAACATGTTCACCACCATCCTGGGCGTCCCGCTGAGCCTGTGGACTGTGGTGATCGCCCACGCGACGTTCTGCATGGTGACCGTGTTCAACAACGTCATAGCGCGGCTCCGGCGAATGAGCGGCGGCCTGGAGGAAGCCTCCGCCGACCTCGGCGCCGGCGTCTTCACCACCTTCAATCTCGTGACTTTCCCGCAATTGCGCTCTGCCCTCCTGGCCGGCGGCCTGCTGGCCTTCGCGCTGAGCTTCGACGAGATCATCGTCACCACATTCACCATCGGGGCTGGCGAAACCACGCTGCCGATCTGGATCCTGCAGAACCTGTTCCGTCCAAACCAGGCACCCGTGGTCAATGTCGTGGCCGTCGTGCTGATCGTCGTCTCGATCGTGCCCATCTGGCTAGCGCAGCGGCTCTCAGGCGACTCGGTCCGCGTCAGCCAGGCCCGCGTGAAGGCGCCCGTGCGCTAGTACGGCGGCGCTAGAGGGTGCCCGGCTCCGCCGGGTCGATGGAGACGACCGCCAGGAAGCCGCGGCCCAGGATTTCCGGCGTCGCGCTGTCAGCGCCGACGACGGCGTCATAACGGTGCAGTTCGACCGGCGCCGGAGCCCCGCCGTCGGCGGCCGGCTTGCCGGGCACGCTGCCGGGCACTCCGCCGTGGACGGCCGGGCCGCCTGCCGTCCCGGGGCTGACGGTCGCCTGGCCCTGCAGCAGGATGCCGAACTGGCCTTCAAAGACCGGGTGGGCGCGCTTCTTGGACAGCTCAATAATGGAGGTGTAGCCCTTGAAGGAGCCGTTGCGGGTGATGACGTTCAAGTCCCGGATGTCGCCCGTGGGCAGTGCTCCGGCGGAGTCCGCGTCACCGGAGAAACGGAACGGGCGATACTTCTCGAGCGGATGCTCGGAGCCGTCCACGCTCAGGAGCAACAACTCGCCGTCGATCACGGTAAGCACGCGGTCCATCCCGGCGAAGGCCGAGAACGCCCCTGCCTTGGACACCTCGGCAATGCTGACCCGCCAGTCCCACGTGTCATCCGCGCTGTTTTGCACGGAAGGGGTCCGGGGATGACGTGCCAGTTCGCGGGTCACCCCGCCGCCGTTGCGCCAGGGTTGTGCTTTGAGCTCGGCATAGCGGATGATCTCCATGGCATCAGCCTATCGGCCTGCCGGTGGCCGCCGGGGGGCCGCCCGGGTGCCGCCGCTCCTGCGGCCGCGCTGACGCAAAGTCGGCGGCGGCGGTCCGGCCTTGCTAACGTGAGAGGGAGGAAGCATCCAGAAGGAGCCCGAATGTTTGTCAAGGTCTGCGGTCTCAGCACCCCGGAGTCGATCCGCGCCGCGGCCGGGGCGGGCGCGGACGCGGTCGGCTTTGTACTGACCCGCAGCCCCCGGGAGGTCACGCCGGACCAGGTCAGGGGACTGCTCTCCCACGTCCCGCCGGGGCTGGCCGCGGTAGGAGTGTTCCGGCACGAACCGGCCGCCGACGCCGTCGCCCGCGCCCGGGAGGCGGGCCTGGCCTGGGTCCAGCTCCACGGGGACCGCTCACCCGCTGACGTCCGGACGGTGCACGAGGCCGGGATGAAGCTGATCCGGGCCGTCACCATGGGCGCTGACCCGGAGGCCTTCGACGACTGGGGTGAGGAGCTGCTCCTGATCGACGCCGCCGTCCCCGGCTCCGGTGAGGCCTGGGACTACGGCTCCGTCCGGCCCAAGGCGCTCGCCGGCAGGAAGTGGCTCCTCGCCGGCGGCCTGGATCCCGCCAATGTGGCTAGGGCCGCTGCGGAGGCTGGGGCGTGGGGCGTTGACGTCTCCTCCGGCGTCGAGTCCGCACGCGGCATCAAGGACCTGGCCAAAATCGCGGACTTCGTCCTCGCCGCCAAATCATCGGACTGAACCTGTCCGGACACCGCCCGTCGCACAGACGGAGAGCGGCGGCCGGCGCTGGCACCCCTGCTGCCGCTCTCCTGACGGACTGGACTCAGGCGCCGCTCCTGCCGGCCTGCCCATGTCCTCGTCGGGTCAATACTTATGAGCGTTTGATGATGACGTCGTCGATGTATTCATCGCCCTTTTGACGGTTGTGCTCGGCTCCGAGCTGAACTTTGCTCAGGCTGCTGCCGAGCATGCTGACGCTCGAGCTGCTGTACCGTTGCACTCCGTCGAACCATACCTGGATTGTTGATGAGCTGCCGTTGGCTGTCACCCGCATGCTGACGTGGTGCCAGGCGCTCATGGTGATGCTGCTGGAGATCAGCTTCGTGTAGACAAAGGTGCCGCTCGGCGAGGTCACGCGGAGCCACAGCTGCCCGTTGCTGTTGTAGCGGTAAATGTCAGCAACGCGCGTGGAGCCGGAGAAGAACCGGAAGTACGGCACGTCATTGCCGGAGACGCCGGCCACGGTGATATTGAACCAGCCGTCTGCGTACGAGGTCTTGGTTCCCGACGCGAAAGCCGGGGAGGACAGGTTGGCGAGTGAGCCCGAATCCGTGGTCACGTGCAGTTTGGTTGACTTGCTCCCGGTGTGGTGCTGCGAGCTCGAAGTGGTTGCCGTGCCGGTTCCGGATACTTGGGGAATGAGACCGCACCAGCCGCCGGACTCAAAGCTTGTGGCGAGAACGATGGTGCCGGGGTAGGAGTTTGTAGATGCGGGACTGCACGTTGCGGCGGTAGCCGCCTGGGCGGATCCGAAGACAAGGGAACCGGCTACGAGCAGTCCGAGCGTCCCCACCGTGCTGAGTGCTTTGAGTCTTTTCATTGAAGAAACTTTCCGTGCGTGGTTCGACTTGTTCATGTGGGCTCGTGCCGCGGCACGAAGCGTGCTGGAGTTCGTCACACCAGCCGCGCCAGCTGTACCAGCTGTACGACCGCCGAGATGCCGACTATTGCCAGCAGGGCTGCAGTGATGGCCACCAGGGCCCTGGGGAGAGTTTTGTCCGGCTGCAAAACGCGCAACACATCGCAGCTCACGAGCGCTGACACGGTGGCCAAGCCAACCAGGAAGACGATCATTTCGCACGCACCAGGACATGCTTTGGCTTCTTGATCTCAAGGGCCAGGAACGCGAGTGTCATGATCGACAGGATGCAGACGCTGACGGGAGGCGACCAGAGCCGTGCGTAGATCATCGCCGTCGCCACGAGGGTGGACATCGCGAGGCTGGAGGCGATTGCAATGGCGATGCTGAGGGGGAGAGCGCCCGTGGCCTGAGCCGAGCGCGGGGGATTGAAGTGGAGGAGCAGGACCAGGGCTGTTCCCGGGCCGGCCAGCATTAACAGGCCTACTACCGCCAGGCGCAGGCCTTCGGGGCCGACGAACGAGAGCGGTATAGCGGCTACGGCGATGGCCGCCGTCGCATAGCTCACATAGCTGCGTTCAATTGCCATTGCTGACTCCTTCGATATGGAAAATCACGCCGCCAGCGTTTTCATAAACCTTCGTCCAGCCCGGACTGGTAGCGCAGGCGGCGGTAAAACGCTGTAGGTCGCCCGCCGGAGTCGAGCCACGAAGTTCGGCTGCCTCCAGCTGGCTTTCGGTGATGATGAGGTACGCACCCGCCCTGCGGGCGATCTGGTTGGCCGCGTCACAGCTGAGCGGCGCGGCGCCTGGAAGGGGCTCGGCAGCAACGAGCGTCCGATAGTCATAGTCCGCGTAGTGCTGGAATCTCCACGGAGTGCTGTGAACAGCCTCGATGAGGATGGCGCCGGTGGGGGCAACCGAATAGAGGCGGTTGACGACGGCGATCTCATCGTCGTTGAAGCTCTCCATGCCGTCGTTTCCGTAACGGGAAACGACCGTCCCCGTGGCCAGCACCGCACCAACCAGCAGCAGGCCAAGGGACCGGCGCAAGCTCAGCCCGGCGGTCTTGTCCGACGTCAGCGGCAGCACGACCAGGCACACGGCAAACGGCAGGCTGAACAGGTACAGGCGCAAAAGCAGTTCCCCGCCGTACGACTGGAGGGGAATCAGCAGCAGCGGAGCCAGTGCTCCGGCCGCGGCCGCGAGCCATGGGGTCTACCGCCGGTAGCCCACGACCGCGCCGACGGCGGCGAGAATCCACACCAGTGCCACTTCGGCTATCCGGGTATAGACGACGAACATATGGTCATCGCTACCCGAGACCCTCGTGTTCAGCGCACCGAAGCTGTTGGCGCCGATGTCACCGAGCGAGCCTAGCAATTGTCCGAAGTGCCCCTGCAGGAAGGCTGACGCTGCAAAGAGCAACCACCCTACGGGCAGGACTACGGCCAGTACCGGCAGGAAGCGCAGCCGGAGACGGCCGGTCAGGAGCATCGCCGCCAGGATCGGGATCAGGGCAAAGGGGCTGAGCTGGTGTGAAACGGTCAAGGTCAGGACGATCAGCGCGCAGACCACAACCAGCACTGCCGTGTCCGCGCGGGGCGGCTCCAGGACGCCTTGGCGGGGAACAGCGCCGTCGAGCCTGTTGACGTTCCTGGCAAGCCACCGGGAGAGCCGGCTGCGTTCCGTGGGCCAGGCCCATCCGCCAAAGACACTCAGCAGGCAGGCAACTAGGGTCAGCAGGAGGACGAACGAATAGGCCTGTGGTGCCAGATAGTCCTGTCCGATCCAACTGGCCAGATAGAACATCCAGACGGCCGCCCAGGCGTGCCGCGGATTTGCCGTCAGCCTCCGGGCCAGGGCCAGCAGCGGTGCAAGCAGGAGAATGTTGATGCCCACCGGCGCCCATGTCGCGATGCCCATGAGGTCCTTGGCCCCGGTCGCTCCCGAGAGCATTCCCAGCAGGTCGAAGAATCCGGGCCAGTTGAAGTACGCGTCCACCGTTGGATCCAACTGGCCTGTCTGGGCGATGTTGTCGGCAATGCCCAGGTGACGGAAGCTCGCTTCAAGCCGGGGGAGGCCATGGATGACGGGGTCAGCGCCATTGAGGACAACCATCGTTACCAGAAGCTGCCAAGTCAGGAGAGCGGGAACGAGGCGGCGGAGGCCCAAGGAGGCCACGAATCCGGCGAGGCTGAGCGCGAGGGCAACGAAATAGGCAGGCGGGAGGACGCCGACGAGTCCGGCCCCGCCGATGTGGAGGGGGTCAACTTGCGTCATGCTCCAGACGCCCAGGACGAGGGCGATCGCGGCTGCGGCTGCGAGGGCACCAACGTGCCACGCAGGTGTCAGGCCGAGGTTGCGGTGGGTGGGCGGCTTGGCGCGGCCGTAGGGTACCCGCGCATCATGGCGATGGGCGGTGGGCTCGGGGAGGCTTGTTGCCGTTTCGCGTGTCATGATTTCTCGATTCAGGTCGGCTGGTGGCGCGCCGCTGAAGGAATCTCGCCTTCGGTGGGGGCAGGTTTAACTCGGGTCAGGATGACCAGACGCCGAGCGGCGATCAACGAGGCCGTGGCCTGGGCAACGGCCCAGAGCACGGAGACGCCGGTGAGGCCATATTGCTGGGCCACGGCCGCGGCGGGTGCCACGACCAGGATGGCGGCCAGGACGGCGACTACTGTGGATTCGAAGAGTCGCCCTTGGGCCCGGCACAGTCCGTAGTAAACCTGCGTCACGCAGCTCAGGAGCAGTGCCGGAACGAGTACGGGAAGAAGGACCCACGCGGACGCATACTGCGGCCCGAGGAAGCCCAGGAGCGCGGGCCCCGCAAACGTCAGGATCAGCCCGGCGCCAAGAGTCAGCAAGAGGCTGGCCCGGAGCGCGGACGAGACCAGGCCCGGCCGCGCCCGCGTTTCCGCGAGGGCTGTTTGCAGGGTAAACCCGGCGGACTGCGGCACGAAGAACACTGCCGAGGCCATCATCCACACCATGTACCAGGCGGCAGTGGAGGAGGGGCCGAGAGTGGCGGCAACGATGAGCGGCAGCAGGTAGCCAGGCGCGCGGTCGGCGAGCATGAGGGCATGATTGGGAAGGCCAGGCTTTAACAGGCTCAGGGCCGGCCGGACGCGGAGGCCATGCCGCCAGTCTGGGGATACCCGGGCCCGACTAAGCTGGCGCAGGCCCACGAGGACGCTGGCCAGCGCCCCGGCCGCAACGGCGGCCACAATCACCGCCAGGTCACGGCTTCCGACGGCAAACGCCGCAGCCAGGAAGGCGAGCTGCACGAGGCTTTGCGCCAGGCTCCTGACCAGGGTGCGGTCGGCGCGTTCCTGCGCCACACCCACATGATCGAGTTGGTAGGCACTCGCGGCCAGGAGCGCCGTGGCCACGAACAGCACCGTGACGATGGGGTCGTTCCACGCCTCGCCCACACCCGTGCCGAGCAAACCCGTGACGAGGACCAGCAGCCCGGCGCCGAGCAGGGAGAACGTGGCGACGGTCAGCAGGCTTGTGGCGATCAGGCGGCGGCCGCCGTCGGCCTCGGCGGGAAGGAGGGTCAGGGTGGCGGGCCCGACGCCGAGCATGCCCAGCTGCACGGTCAGGAGCGCGGCAGCCACCACTGCGGAGCCGAGACCTATTTGCTCCGGCGGCAACACGAGGGCGGCGAGCGCCCAGAATAGGAAGCCTGTCACCATGGGCGCGATTCTCGCGGCGGCCAGCCAGGCCGCGTTGCCGCCGACCGATATGGGCTTGTGGGCCGGGCGCAGGAGTTCGCCGAACATCGCGCGGTAGTTGTAGAGAAAAAAGCACATCCAGTACGGCAGGAACCGTGGCGCCCGAAACAGGGACAAGCCCAACCCCCGCACGGTCGCCAGCAGGGGCAGCGCGGCCATCCAGCCGGCGCGGCCCGGATGCTTGCGGACCGTCCTGGCAGCCCCGGCCCCGTCCTGGAGCCACTGGTCGCGGGCGTTGTCAAACGTGTCCTTGAACCGGTGCCTGACCACTACGGAGTCGGAGACTCCGAGCCGGTACCCTGCCTGCTCCAGCCGGATTCTCAGTTCCACGTCTTCCCCGGAACGGAAGTCGTCGTCGAAGCCGACCGAGAGGAGCACGTCGCGGCGCATCAGGGTGGCGCTGACCCCGAACCAGTGGCGTACCCGGCTGTGGATATGGTGCCAGGCCAGCGCCGCACCCCAGTATCCGGGGCCGTCGGCTTCGCTGGCCAGCCCGAACTGCAGGCCGTCGTAGCCGCCGGACTCGAATTCGGCCAGCAGCCGGGGCAGGCTGTCCGGCGGAAGGACGACGTCGGCGTCGATCAGGGCGACGACGTCGCCGGTGGCACTTTGCGCGCCGAGCATCCGGGCGGCCGGCAGGCCCCGGCCCTCGTCGGACAGGACAGTTGCGCCGCGCTCGCGGGCGATGGCTACCGTGTCGTCCGTCGAACAGCCGTCGATGACGATAATTTCGTGCGGGTGTTGGTTGCGGATTGACTCGAGGCATTCGTCCAGCCACGCGGCGGCGTTGCGCGCGGGGACGACAACCGACACGTTCCGATCGCTCACTTGGGCTCGCCTCACTCATCCAGTTTTGAGCGGACCAGGTTCGCGATGAAGTCAGAGGCCTGGTCCGCGGACCAGGCGGCGGGCAGCCGCAGCAGCCAGCAGGGCACGTCCTCCAAAGCCCGGCGCACCACCGCTGATTTTTGGCCGAAGTGGTCTTCCAAGGGGACAAGGCTGGTGGCGCCGAGGGCCTCGACGAGCCGCCGCGAGACCATGGGCAGTTCCGAATGGAAGTTGCCGACGATCCGGGACGTCATCCACTCCGCGCTTCGTGCCTCCAGCCGCGGGTCCGCCCCGTCAAAGCGCTCGAGGAAAATCGCCAGCTGGGTCGGCGCCGCGGACGAAATCCGCTGCGCCCCGAAGACCTGGTCCGGCCGCACCATCCGGTGCTCGGGCGACCAGCGCCGGGTGAAGGCGGCCGTCTTCGGATAGCGGACGATGACCGGATGGACGGCCGTCGCCAGATGCGCCACGGGAGTTGTCAGCCAACCGGGGGCCAGCGGTTTGCGCGCACCATGGAACATGTCCGGGTAAATGGCGCGGTGGTGGGGTTTGATGAACATCGGTTTGGCGTAGCCCATGAGCATCCCGCCGGCGCCCATAAAGGCCCAGTCGTCTGCCATGAATCGCACGTCGCCCATGGCGACGAGCTTGGCCACCGTGCTCGTTTTTCCGACCCCGCCCCAGGCCGGCAGGAGAACGCCGGAGCCGCGGAAGTCCACCACCGCGGCATGGATCATCGCCGTCTCCTCCTGGACGCACAAGCGGTCCAGCAGCGGGATCACTGAGGTCAGGAGCTCACCGGGGCCTTCGATCCGGTACCCGTCCGGCGTCTCGATGATCTGTACACGGTCCGCCGGGATGTAGAGGGAGTCTGCCGTGAAACGGTAGGCATCTTCCGCGTGCGATTGGCTGGAAATCCGCGAAATCTTGCCGCCGATGGTTATCCGCCGTGGCGCGCGGGAACTCCCCAGGAACGGGGCGAGCATATCCCGCAGTTGCGGTTCACCGGGCGTGCCGGCCTCCACCTCGATGCCCACGATCCCATGTACGTCGAAGGAGGCTCCGACAGAGGCACTAATTGGCTGTTTCACGTCGCGTTCAGACTGGCTCATCATCCAAGCTTTCTGGGATTGGGTATCCGCGGTCGGGTGGTTCCGGGTTCAGAAGCTCTGTCGGGCGGCGCGCGGGGGTGACGGCGCCGGCCCGGTTCACTGGACTTCCCTCCAGGGCTCTTCCGCCGACACCGGGTCGGGTTTCACCGACACGGGCGCGGCAGGGAGGCGGCGGCCGCGCACATAGCCAGTCGCGGTGGCCGCGAGCACAGCGATAATGGTCGCCGCCCGGCCGAGTCCGGCCCGGTCCCCACCGCCAAGCCAGCCGCGGATTCCGGCAAACACCGCCCGGGGCAGAACCTGCCGGACGTAACGCCGTTCAGGGCCCAGTGCCCGTTTGTGCCCGACCACCCGGCTGACCTGTGCCTTGGAAATTCCTTCGGCCCAGGAGCGGGCAAGCATGTAGCGCAGCGTGCCCCGCTCTGCGGA
>Ga0308174_10001108_pt1 | contig 12191 bp, 11 predicted proteins | sample PhyPR2_FD_203894 | JGI IMG/M metagenome (GOLD analysis project Ga0308174, IMG submission 203894) | Soil microbial communities from UC Gill Tract Community Farm, Albany, California, United States - DLSLS.P.R2 | ecosystem: Environmental > Terrestrial > Soil > Agricultural land | place: USA...
CCGCTCTCCTGGGTGGACCATGTCGAGGAGGACAAGGTCTGCCTGAACATGACCAAGGACGCGGCCAAGGACGCCTGGCGCGAGAAGCACTAGGACGTCGCCTCACGGGCAGGCTTCCGATCCCTGGCCGGCCATGGCAGGCTTCCTGCGCCCGGCGACGCGCCGCGGCCGGGAGCCTGCTGAGTGAAGTCATTTCCAGCCGCGCTCGCGGCGATCAGCCTCTTGGCCTTCGCCCCGAGCTCCTGGGCGATGAACGCGCCTGCGCGGGTCTGTGCGGCCTGTGTCAAGGCCAACATCGAGCGGCTGGCGGGCGACGCCCTGCACGGCCGCAGGTGCGGTTCCGATGACGAACACGCCGCGGCGGCGCTGCTCGTGGCCCAGCTCAAGCAATATGGGATCAAGGGCGCCTTCGACCGCGGCGGCTTCCTGCAACCTGTGCGGCTGTCCTCGCCTCGGTTCGCGAGCCCGCCGACGCTCGAGCTGTCCAGCGGGGCGCAGGCCCTGCGCCTGACCCTGGGCGACGAGATGGTGGCGCGCGAACTGCCGGCCACGCTGGACGCGCCGCTCACCCGCCGCAGCGCCGGCGCTTCGATCGGCGAGGTCGCAGGCAAGGTGGTGATCTACGAGCCGGCGGCGAGCGGACCGCCGCCGGGCGCGATCCTGAAGGCGGGAGCGGCCGCCGTGATCGTGCCGGCCAGCGAGGTTGCGCAGCGCCGCTGGGCCGAGATGTTGCAGCGGGCGGCCGGCAGCACGGACGTGATCGGCGGCCCAATGCACGAAGCGCCCACGGGCGGGGCGACCATCGTGCTGAGGCCGGCGGAGTTTGCGCGCCTGGCCGGCTTCGACGAGGGTCATGCGAAGCTCTCGGCTGTGCGCGGCGAGCCGATCGCGCGGCTGACCTACAATGTGGTCGGCGTGATCCATGGCCAGAGCCGTGACGCGGACCGGCGCGCGATTCTGCTCTCGGCGCATTACGATCACCTGGGGGTGCTCGACGGCGTGATCTTCCACGGGGCCGACGACGACGCCTCGGGCACGGCCGCGGTCCTGGAGTTCGCGCGCATCCTGGGCTCGGGCCGAAAGCCCAAGCGCACCGTCTACTTCGGCCTCTTCGGCTGCGAGGAGGAGGGCGAGCTCGGGGCCGAATACTTCCAGGCCCATCCGCCCGAGCCCACGGCCGACTTCGCCGCCAATCTGGAATTCGAGATGATCGGCGTCGACGACCCCCACAACCCGGGCGCGCTCATGCTCACCGGCTGGGAGCGCTCCGACCTCGGCCCGGCGCTGAAGGCGCACGGCGCGCTGATCGAGCCCGATCCCTATCCGGAGCAGCACTTCTTCCAGCGCTCGGACAACTACCAGCTCGCGCTCTCCGGCGTGGTCGCCCAGACGGTGACCGCCTGGCCGCTCACCCCCACCTACCACAGCGCCTCCGACGACCTGGCCCACGTCGACCTGGCCTTCATGGACCGGGTGATCGGCTCGCTGGTCGGGCCGATCCAATGGCTGGTGAACAGCGATTTCCAGCCACAGTGGAATCCGGGCGGCCGTCCCTGAGGCCTCAGCCGAGGGAGGCGCAGAACCGCTGGATCCGCGAGCAGGCCTCCTCCAGGTTGGCGTTGGAGGTGGCGTAGGAGATCCGGAAGAACGGCGAGAGGCCGAACGCCGCGCCGAACACCACCGAGACGCCCTCCGCCTCCAGCAGCTCGACCGCGAAGTCCTCGTCGGAGCCGATCACCTTGCCCGAGGGCGCCTTTTTCCCGATCAGCCCCTCGACCGAAGGATAGACGTAGAAGGCGCCTTCCGGCGTCGGGCAGCGGATGCCCCTGGCCTGGTTCAGCATCGAGACCACCAGGTCGCGGCGCTCCTCGAATTTCCGGGCGTTCGGCTTGATGAAGTCCTGCGGGCCGCTCAGCGCCTCGACCGCCGCCCACTGCGAGATCGAGCAGGGGTTCGACGTGGTCTGGCTCTCGACCTTGGCCATGGCCTTGATCAAGGGCTCCGGCCCGCCGGCGTAGCCGATCCGCCAGCCGGTCATGGCGTAGGCCTTGGAGACGCCGTTCATGGTCAGCGTCCGCTCGTAGAGGGCGGGCTCGACCTGGGCGATGGTGAAGAACGCGAAGTCGCCGAACACCAGGTGCTCGTACATGTCGTCGGTCAGGATCCACACCTGCGGGTGCTTCAGGAGCACGTCGGCGAGCGCCCTGAGCTCGGCCTTGGTGTAGGCCGCGCCCGAGGGGTTCGAGGGCGAGTTCAGGATCAGCCAGCGGGTCCTGGGCGTGATCGCCGCCTCCAGCTGCTCCGGCCGCACCTTGAACGAGGGCGCCTCGGTCATGATCGCCCTGGGCGTCCCGCCGGCCAGCGCCACCATGTCGGGATAGCTCACCCAGTACGGCGCCGGGATCACCACCTCGTCGCCGGGGTTGAGGGTGGCGATCATGGCGTTCCAGATCACCGGCTTGCCGCCCGGCGAGACGTTGATCTGGCCGGGCTTGTAAGCGAGGCCGTTCTCGCGCGCGAACTTGGCGCAGATCGCGGCCTTCAGCTCCGGGATGCCGTCGACGTTGGTGTACTTGGTCTTGCCGTCGCGGATCGCCCTGATCGCGGCGTCCTTGATGTTGTCCGGGGTGTCGAAGTCCGGCTCGCCCGCAGCCAGCGAGATGATGTCGCGGCCCTGCGCCTTCAGCTCGCGCGCTTTCGCGTCGGCCGCCATGGTGGCGGACGGCTTGACGCGGGCGAGCGCAGCGGATTCGAGCGACATGGCGGGCGGGGCTCCCGGATTCAGGGGAAGGAACGGGCGTGCCTTTAGCCTAAGCCGCCGCGCCGGGGAACCCGCGATGCTGCGGCGCACGCTTGACCCCCTGCGCCGAACGGGCGACCTGACGCCCACATGCGCCGGCTCCTCGCCTTCCTCACCAACATGGACGCCAAGGCCTGGCGGGCGCTGATCGTCTCGTTCGTGCTGTTCGGCGGCGTGGGTCTCGTCTTCCTGTTCGGGGCCCAGGTGCTGGGCTTCAACGGCGAGGCGACGGTCGAGCAGTGGCTGGGCGCGGCCAGCGGCCCATGGGCGCTGCCGGTGGCGGTCGCGGCCTTCGCGCTGCTGGCCTTCCTGGGCGTGCCGCAGTTCATGCTGATCGCCGCTTGCGTGGTGGCCTTCGGCCCCTGGGCCGGCTTCGGCTACAGCTGGGTGGGGACCATGGTCTCCTCGCTGGTCGGCTTCTACCTGGGCCGGGCCGCCGGCGCGCGGACGCTCTCCAGCTTCTCCGGCCAGGGCGTGAGGTCGTTCATGGCGCTGGTCGGCCGCAACGGCTTCGCCGCCAGTTTCATCGTGCGCCTGGTGCCCTCGGCGCCGTTCATCGTCGTCAACATGGCCGCCGGCGTCACGCCCATGCGGGTTGTGGATTTCGCCACCGGGACCGGCCTGGGCATCATCCCGAAGATCGTGCTCACCGCCTTCGCCGGCGATTCGCTGGCCCGGGCGATGAAGGGCCAGGGCGGCGCGGGCCACATGCTCGGGCTGGTGGCCATGGTCGCCCTCTGGCTCGGCATCGGCTGGTATGCGCGCAGGTGGCTGAAGGCCCGCGAGGCGGCCGTGGCGAAACCGGAGGGGGTTCAACGATGAAGCTGTTCCACGCCTGGGGCTCCTGTTCGCTCGCCTCGCTGATCGCCCTGGAGGAGGCGGGCGCGGACTACGAGCTGGCGATCATGAGCACCAGGACCGGCGACCAGCGGCGGCCGGAATATCTGGCGCTCAACCCCAAGGGCCGGGTGCCCGCGCTGGTCACCGATCGCGGCGTGCTGACGGAGACCCCGGCGATCCTGTCGTGGATCCCAGAGACGTATCCCGAGGCGCAACTGCTTCCGGTCGATGCCTGGGAACGCGCCCGGGCGCACGCCTTCAACAGTTATCTCTGTTCCACCGTGCACGTGGCGCATTCCCACAAGCACCGGGGCTACCGCTGGGCGGACCAAGCGAGCTCCTTCGCCGACATGACCCGCAAGGTCCCGCAGAACGAGATCGCCTGCCACCGGCTCATCGAGGACGAGCTGTTCGTCGGCCCGTGGGTCATGGGCGAGCAGTACACGGTCTGTGACGGCTATCTCTTCACGCTGTTCGGTTGGCTGGAGGCCGACGGTGTCGATCCGCGCCAGTTCGGGCGTCTGTTTGAGCACTCGCAGCGCGTCGGCGCGCGCCCGGCGGTGAGGAAGGTTCTTGCCAAACAGGCGGCCTGAAGCCGCAGTCCACGCAACAAGCTTGCCGCAACGGGCGTCATTCGGTACATGCAACCTATGCGCACGTGCTTGCAGAGCTTGCTGCTTCCCGAACTGGGGCTTAGCCGCCCCTGGGCGCCTTAGCTCAGCTGCGCGTCTTCGCGGCCGGGCGCTCAGGGGATCCGAACCCCCGCCCGACTGACCCGAAACCTCCGCGAAAAGATCCCGCCATGTCCGTTTCCGAAACGTCCGCGCAGGCCGCCGAGCGCGACCGCGTCGTCATCTTCGACACCACCATGCGCGACGGCGAGCAGTCGCCCGGCGCCTCCATGTCGCTGGAGGAGAAGCTGGAGCTTGCCAAGATCCTCGAGGAGATGAAGGTCGACGTCATCGAGGCGGGCTTCCCGATCGCCTCCAACGGCGACTTCGAGGCGGTCCACGAGATCTCCAAGATCGTCCGGGACAGCACGGTCGCGGGCCTGTGCCGGGCGCACCAGATGGATATCGAGCGCTGCGCCGAGGCGCTGAAGCCGGCCAAGCGCGGTCGCATCCACATCGTCATCGCCACCAGCGCGCTGCACATGCAGCACAAGCTGCAGATGGAGCCCACCGAGGTGCTGGACGCCATCGCCCGCACGGTCGGCTATGCGCGCAACCTGCGCGACGACATCGAGTGGTCCGCCGAGGACGCGACCCGCAGCGACCGCGACTTCCTGCGCCGGGCGATCGAGACCGCCATCAAGGCCGGCGCCACCACGATCAACCTGCCCGACACGGTGGGCTACACCTATCCCAGCGAATACGCCGACCTGTTCCGCGAAATGATCGAGACGGTCGACGGCGCCGACAAGGTGGTCTTCTCCACTCATTGCCACAACGACCTGGGCCTGGCGGTCGCCAACAGCCTGGCGGGCGTGCAGGGCGGGGCGCGGCAGGTGGAGTGCGCGATCAACGGACTGGGCGAGCGGGCCGGCAACGCGGCGCTGGAAGAGATCGTCATGGCGCTGCGAGTGCGCGGCGACCGGCTGCCCTACGACACCGGCCTCGACACCACCCAGATCACGCGCGCCTCGCGTTACGTCTCGGCGATCACCGGCTTCCCGGTGCAGTTCAACAAGGCGATCGTCGGCAAGAACGCCTTCGCCCACGAGAGCGGCATCCACCAGGACGGGATGCTCAAGAACCGGGAAACCTACGAGATCATGCGGCCGGAGGACGTCGGCCAGGCGCCGTCGAGCCTGGTGATGGGCAAGCACTCGGGCCGCCACGCGTTCCGCGAGAAGCTGAAGGAGCTGGGCTACGAGCTCGGCCAGAATGCGCTCAACGAGGCCTTCCAGCGCTTCAAGGACCTGGCCGACAAGAAGAAGCACGTCTTCGACGACGACATCGTGGCGCTGGTGGACAACGCCCTGGCCAGCTCGGCCGACCGCATCCAGGTCAAGCACCTGCGGGTGATCGCCGGCACCGAGGGCCCGCAGGAGGCGTTCCTGACGGTGACCATCGACGGGGCGGAGAAGTCGGCCAACGCGACGGGCGACGGGCCGGTGGACGCGGTGTTCAACGCCATCCATGCGGTGGCCCCGCACGAGGCGATGCTGCGACTGTTCCAGGTGCACGCAGTGACCGAAGGCACCGACGCCCAGGCCCAGGTGTCGGTCCGCCTCGAGGAGGAGGGCCGGATCGCCACGGGCCAAGCGGCCGACACCGACACGCTCACCGCCTCGGCCAAGGCCTACGTCAACGCCCTCAACAACCTCATGGCGCGCAAGGAGAAATCCGCGCCCGGGGGGAAGCTGGCGAGCGGCTTCTAGCCGAGCTCGAACTCCCACCAGAATTGTTGGGATTGACTTTCTGGCATCCCGTTATGCAGACTTGCTTCATAACGAGGCGGGTTCGCACATGAGATTCGAGGGGACGCTTGGTCTCGCAATGGGGCTGGTGCTGGCGAGCGCCGCGCCCGCGTGGGCAGGTGACCTGCGCGACGAGGAGATTGCCGCCCTCAAGGCCCAGGTTCAGGCGCAGGCCGCCGCGCTGCAGGCGCTGCAGGCCCGCGTGGAGAGCCTGGAAAGCCGTCCGGCTCCGGCGCCGCCGGTCGCAAGCCTTGCGACGCCCGCGGCGCCCGTGGTCCAGGATGGCCAAGCCAGAGCGACGCTGGCGGCCGGGCGGCCTGCAATTCAAAGCGCCGATGGCCGATTCACCGCGAACCTTCACGGCGTCATGCAGTTCGACGCCGCCCAGTACTTGCAGAATCGCCCGGGGCCGATCGCCGTCGACCTGCGGCGCGGCGCGGCGCCGAGCGACACGGCCCATGCGCGCGACCTCTCTTCCGGCACCGATTTCCGCCGCGCCCGCATCGGCGTGGACGGCAAGCTGTTCGGCGATTTCGAATACAATGTGCTGTTCGATTTCGGCGGTGCGGGCGAGGAGGACGCCGGGCACATTCAGGAGCTCTGGGTCCAGTACTCGGGCCTGAAGCCCTTGCATGTCCGCCTCGGCGCCTATCCGCCGGGGTTCGGCCTGGAGGACCAGGCCTCGACCAGCGGGGCGCCGTTCCTCGAGCGGCCGGCGGAGGCCGATATCGCCCGGGGCTTGGCCGGCGGGGATTTCCGCGAGGCGGCCGAGGTCTGGGCCGCCGGACGGCGCTGGTATGTCAGCGCGGCGGCCACCGGACGTCTGGTCGGCGTGGTCAACTCGCAGGCGACCGGCGTCTCGCAGCCCTTTGACAGCCAACTCGGCTACATCGGACGCGTGGTCGTATTGCCTGTGCTGGGCGATGACCGTCTGGTGCATCTCGGCGCCCATGCCGCCTATGTGGCCCGGCCGGCCGATGCGGGAGGTCCCGACGCGCCGACCGGCGCCGCACGATTTGCGATCACCCTGCAGGAGCGGCCGGAGCTGCGCGTCGACGGCACGCGCCTCATCTCGACTGGGGCGATCGACGCCCGCCACGCAGCCGTCGTCGGCGTGGAGTTCGCGGCCCAGTACCGCAGCCTATGGATCGAGAGCGAGCTCGATCGTTTCCGCATCGATCGCCGCGACGCCCCGGCGGGCGCGAGCGATCCCGGCTTCACGGGCTTCTACGTGGAGGGGAGCTGGATCCTCACCGGTGAGCGGCGACGCTACAATCCCTCGACCTTCGCCTTCGATGCGCCGCCGGTCGACCATCCCTTCAGCCTGGCGAACGGCGGCCTGGGCGCGATCGAGCTCGCGCTGCGCTACTCCGACATCGACCTGAACTATCGCCCCGGCGCCCCAGGGACCGCGCCCTCCCTGGAGGCGGTGCGCGGCGGCGACCAGCGCGCGCTGGCCGCCAGTCTCAACTGGTCGCTCAATCCGGTGGTGCGCTTGATGCTGCAGTACCAGGAGGTGCGGGTGGAAAGGCTCTCGCCATCGGCCAGTCTCTTCCAGACGCCTGTGGGGGCGCAGGTCGGACAGCGCTACCGCACGCTCGCCGTCCGCTCGCAGATGGCCTTCTGACGTGGCGGCCGCGTCCTCCAAAGGCGAAGCCGGCCTCACGGTCTCGGTCGGACTCAAGCGTGGGCTGTCCCCGCGCGTCAGCCTGGAGCGGGTCGCGCTCATCGAGGCGGTCGCCGAAACGGGCTCGATCATGGCCGCCGCCCAACGCCTGGGCTTGAGCTACAAAGGCGCCTGGGACATCGTCCAGGCGCTGAACAATCTTTTCGACGTGCCGCTGATCGAGGCCGCGCCCGGCGGCAAGTCGGGCGGCGTGGCGCGGGTCACCCAGCGCGGGCGTCAGGTCGCCGCCGCCTGCCGCCGCGTGCAGGCCGAGCTCGACACCGCGCTCTCCAAGCTGGAGACCGGGCTTGCGGGCGACCAGGCGCGGGACCTTTTCTGGAGCCTCGGCATGCGGACCAGCGCGCGCAACGCCCTGCGGGGCGAGGTCGAGACGATCATCCATGGCGCCGTCAACAGCGAGGTCACGCTCCGAATCGCGCCGGGCGTGGCCATCACCTCCGTGCTCACCGCTCGCAGCGTGGCCGAGCTCGGCCTCTCGCCCGGCAAGCCCGCGATCGCGCTCATCAAGTCGAGCTTCGTCGTGCTGGCCATCGGCGAGCGGCTCCGCACCTCCGCGCGCAACCAGATCCGGGGCGTCGTCGCCGCCCGCGAGGACGGCGCCGTCAACAGCGAGATCCGGCTGGACATCGGGGGCGGCAAGACGCTCGTCGCGACGATCACGCTGGAGAGCGCCGGGGCGCTCCAGGTTGCGGTCGGCGACAGCATGGTCGCGCTGATCAAGGCGCCGCACGTCATCCTGGCCGTGGAGTGATGCTCATGATCCCGACCCGCCGCGCCACCGTCGCCGCCATCGCAGCCCTCGGGCTGGTGGGCCAGGCGCGCGCCGCCGACTCGCCTGTGGTCGCCGCCGCCGCGGACCTCGCCTCGGCCCTGCCCGAGGTCGCCGCCGCGTTCCAGAGGCGGAGTGGGAAGTCGGTGAAGCTGGTGTTCGGCTCCTCCGGCGGCTTCACGCAGCAGATCCTGGCCGGCGCGCCCTTCGAGGTCTTCCTTTCGGCCGACGAGGGCTATGTGGCCAAGCTCGCCCGGGCGGGCCGCACCGAAGGGCCGGGCGAGCTTTACGCCATCGGGCGCATCGGGCTGTTCCTGCCGGACGGCTCGCCCCTCAAGAACGACATGAGCCTGCAAGACCTTGGGCGCGCTGCGCAGGACGGTCGGCTCACCCGCTTTGCGATCGCCAATCCGGAGCATGCGCCCTACGGACGCGCCGCCAGGCAGGCTCTGGAGCATGCCGGCGTCTGGGCCGCCGTCCGCCCCAAGCTGGTGCTGGGCGAGAATGTCGGCCAGACCACCCAGTTCGCCGCCTCTGGATCGACCCAGGGCGGGATCATCCCGCTCTCGCTGGCCGCCGAGCCGGAGGTGAAGCGCAAGGGAAAGTTCGTCCTGATTCCGGATGACTATTACGAGCCGCTCCGCCAGCGGGCTGCCTTGATCAAGCATGCGGGGCCGACGGCTCGGGCGTTCTACGGCTTCCTGCAGACGCCGGAGGCGCGGGCGATTCTGGCGACCTACGGCTTCGCGCTTCCTCGATGAATCCCGAGGTGGGCGGGATCGGCGCGAGCGGCATGGACTGGGAAGCCCTCGCCGTCTCCCTGCGTCTCGCCGGGTGGACGGCCATCATCCTCCTTCCGCTCGCGCTCCTTCTGGCCCGCGCCTTGGCGTTCCATCGCGTTCCGGGCAAGGGAGTCATCGAGGCGCTGGTGGCCGCGCCTCTCATGCTGCCGCCGACCGTCCTGGGCTTCTATCTGCTGACCCTCTTCGCCGGCGGCGCGCCGCTCGGCCGCGCCTGGGCCGCCGTCTTCGGTCATCCGCTGGCCTTCAGCTTCTCTGGCCTGTTGGCGGCGAGCCTGGTGTTCAACCTGCCGTTCGCGGCGCAGCCGATGCAGCGGGCCTTCGAATCCCTGCCTCCCGACGTGCGCGAGGCGGCCTGGGTCAGCGGACTTGCGCCTTGGGCCGCCTTCTGGCGCATCGAGCTGCCGCTCGCCTGGCCCGGGATCGCCTCGGCGTTCGCGCTGACCTTCGCGCACACGATGGGCGAGTTCGGGGTGGTCCTGATGGTCGGCGGCTCGATCCCGGGCCAGACGCGGACGCTTGCGCTCGCCATCTACGACCGCATGCAAGCCTTTGACTATCGCGCGGCGGGCGCCATGAGCGCGGCGCTGCTGGCGGTTTCCATCGTCGCGATCGCCCTGGTCCAGGGGCTCTCGCGCCGCGTGGGCCGGCGGAATGGCTGAGCGGGGCCTATCCGTGCGCCTCGCCCAGGCGGGGCCGATCCCGTTGGACGCGGCGCTCGCCTGCGCGCCGGGCGAGGTTCTGGGGATCGTCGGGCCATCCGGGGCCGGCAAGACCACCCTGCTGCGCGCCATCGCCGGGCTCTGCCGGGTGGACACCGGCCGTGTCGTCGTGGACGAGGCGGTCTGGTTCGATTCCGCCCTGGGACTGGACGTGGCGCCGCACCGGCGCGCGGTGGGCCTGGTCTTCCAGGAGCACGCGCTGTTCCCGCACCTGACGGCCATGGGCAACGTGGCGACCGCGCTCACCCATCGGCCGCGCGCCGAGCGCCCCATTCGCGCGGCGGAGCTGCTTCGCCGGGTGCATCTGGAAGGCCTGGAGGATCGCAAGCCCGCCGAGCTGTCGGGCGGCCAGCGTCAGAGGGTCGCGATTGCCCGCGCCCTGGCCCGCGACCCGAAGGTCCTGCTGCTGGACGAACCCTTCTCTGCGGTGGATCGGCGCACCCGCACCCGTCTGCACGCCGAGATCGCCGAGCTTAGGGACGGCCTCTCGGTTCCCATGCTGCTGGTGACCCACGACATCGACGAGGTCGTCCGCCTCGCCGACCGCATCGCGCTGCTCGACCGAGGCGAGGTCCGGCTCGAGGGAGCGACCTCCCAGGTGCTCGAAAGCCCGCTCGCCCGGGAGCTCGTCTGGGGCGAGACGGCGGCGCTGGCGAGTCGCAACGACTGAGACGCGAAAGCGGGCGCGAAAAATTCGCGCGCGACGGGAGAGCGCACACTGCTCTTTAAGCCTTGAATTCGACTATGCGGCAGGGCACACGAGACGAGGAAGCCTACCGGAAATCGTAGCGACTCGACGCACAATCAGAGGCGTCGATCCGCTGCGGAGACCGCGGCGGAACCCGGACCCTCCAGCCCCCAGTCGTCAGGGCCCTAGATGATCTCATCCCTCTTCGGCGCGATCTCCAACGATATCGCCATCGATCTCGGCACCGCCAACACCCTGATCTACATGAAGGGCAAGGGGATCGTGCTCAACGAACCCTCGGTCGTGGCGCTTCGCAACGTGGGCGGCCGCAAGGTGGTCCACGCGGTCGGCATCGAGGCCAAGCAGATGCTCGGCCGCACGCCGGGCCACATGGAGGCGATCCGCCCCATGCGCGACGGCGTCATCGCCGACTTCGAAGTCGCCGAGGAGATGATCAAGTACTTCATCCGCAAGGTTCACAACCGCAAGGGCTTCGTGAACCCCAAGGTGATCGTCTGCGTGCCGTCGGGCGCGACCGCGGTCGAGCGCCGCGCGATCAACGACAGCTGCCTGAACGCCGGCGGCCGCCGCGTGGGCCTGATCGACGAGCCGATGGCGGCGGCGATCGGGGCGGGACTTCCGATCCACGAACCCACCGGCTCGATGGTGGTCGACATCGGCGGCGGCACCACCGAGGTGGCCGTGCTCTCGCTCTCCGGCATCGTCTATTCGCGCTCGGTCCGCGTCGGCGGCGACAAGATGGACGAGGCGATCATCTCCTACATGCGCCGCAACCATAACCTGCTGATCGGCGAGACCACCGCCGAACGGATCAAGAAGGAGATCGGCACCGCCCGCGCGCCGGCCGACGGCGAGGGCCTCTCCATCGAGGTCAAGGGCCGCGACCTGATGCAGGGCGTACCGCGCGAGGTGCGGATCTCCGAGAAGCAGGCCTCCGACGCGCTCTCCGAGCCGGTCGGCCAGATCGTCGACGCCGTGAAGATGGCGCTCGAAGCCACCCCGCCGGAGCTCGCTTCCGACATCGCCGACAAGGGAATCATGCTGACCGGCGGCGGCGCTCTGCTGCGCGGACTCGACGCCGAGATCCGCGACCACACCGGCCTGCCTGTGACGGTCGCCGATGACCCGCTGTCTTGCGTCGCGCTCGGGTGCGGCAAGGTGCTCGAACATCCGAAATGGATGAAGGGCGTGCTCGAATCCACGCTAGCCTGAGGTCCTCGCGACTCACGCGTGTTGGGGCGACGGGGGGCTGTCGCGACCCCGCTGAAGACGAGGATCCCAGGTGTCCTTACGGGACAGTCCGCTCGGTGAACTTAAGGTCCCGCTGACCTGGACCGCTGCCGTGGCTGTTGCGGTCGCGATCGTCGCGGTGATCGCGCTGCTGGTGTCCGACCGGCGAGACAGCTTCCGCGCCGAAGCCTATGGCGCCACGCGCGGCGTGG
>Ga0308174_10001110_pt1 | contig 12182 bp, 10 predicted proteins | sample PhyPR2_FD_203894 | JGI IMG/M metagenome (GOLD analysis project Ga0308174, IMG submission 203894) | Soil microbial communities from UC Gill Tract Community Farm, Albany, California, United States - DLSLS.P.R2 | ecosystem: Environmental > Terrestrial > Soil > Agricultural land | place: USA...
GTAAGGAGCAGCCATGTCCAGCACCGGGAGCAAGACCGGCCGGGGCGGCAAGGTGCCGCACCGCGCGGGCGCCTTCGACATCCGCACCTTCATCGCGTCCCTGATCGGCATCTACGGCCTCGTGCTCGTGGTCGTCGGGCTCGTGGCGACCAGCGCCACCGACCTGAAGAAGTCCGACGGCCTGAACATCAACCTGATGGCCGGGATCGGCATGGTGGTCGTGGCCGCGGCCTTCCTGCTGTGGGCCAGGATGCGCCCCGTGGTGGTCCCCGCGACCCCGCACGGTAAAGGCTCCGGCGAGAAACCGTAAAAACCGGCTTCTATACCGTAAAAAGGGGCACACTTTTTCCTGAGGCCGGGGGGCCTTGCTGAATAACCGTGTCCGGGGGGACGAGATGGCGATCGACTTCGACGACGCTGCGCTGCCGCCGGTGGGGGCGCTGCTGCGCCGGCCCGCCGTGCTGGTGCGCCACGAGGTGATGGCGAGCCTGCACGACGCGGGCTTCGACGACGTGCTGCCGGCGCACCTGGGCGTCTTCCAGCACCCGGGACCGGACGGCCAGCGGCCGGGCATCCTGGCGCTGCGGACGTCGGCCTCCAAGCAGGCGATGAACCACCTCCTCCACCAGCTCGAGGAGGGCGGCTACATCACCCGCGAGTCCCACCCGGACGACCGGCGGACCCGCGTGGTCCGGCTCACCGAGCGCGGCTGGGCCGCCCTCGGGGTGATCGGGGAGACGACCGCAAGGCTCGAGCAGCACTGGGCCGACGCCCTCGGCCCGGAGCTGTACGCCGGCCTGGCCCACGCCCTGCTCCGGCTCGAGCAGCTGCTCGACGACGAGGTCAGCGCGCGCCGCTGAGCGGATATGCCGCTGCGTTCCCGCCCGGCCGTGCGCTAGCCTGGTGCCATGGAGAAGCGACTCCTTCTTGTGCAGCCGCGTTGACCTACGCCCGCACCCGGGCAGGACACGCGGCTACCCCTCGTTGTCGAGGGGTTTTTTTGTGCCCCCGCACGGAACCGCACCGAGACCGCCGAGCAGGACCAGGAACCACGAGGAAGTCGGACAGATGAGCGAGCAGGAGCAGCACTACGACGTCGCCGCCACCCAGGACAAGTGGCGCAAGGTCTGGGAGGACCTGAACCCGTTCCAGGCCGCCGACGACGGCGTGAAGGAGCGCCGGTACGCGCTGACGATGTTCCCGTACCCGAGCGGTGACCTGCACATGGGTCACGCCGAGGTGATGGCGCTGCACGACGTGATGGCCCGCTACTGGTGGCAGCGCGGCTACGACGTGCTGAACCCGATCGGCTGGGACTCCTTCGGGCTGCCGGCGGAGAACGCCGCGATCCGCAACGACGAGCACCCCGCGACGTACACCTACGCGAACATCGAGACCCAGGCCGAGTCCTTCCGCCGGTACGCCGTGTCGTTCGACTGGTCCCGCCGGCTGCACACCAGCGACCCGGAGTACTACCGGTGGACGCAGTGGCTGTTCCTGCGCTTCCGTGAGCGCGGGCTGGCCTACCGGAAGTTCTCGCCGGTCAACTGGTGTCCCAACGACCAGACCGTGCTGGCCAACGAGCAGGTCGTGGACGGGCTGTGCGACCGGTGCGGCGCCGTGGTCACCAAGCGCGAGCTGTCGCAGTGGTACTTCAAGGTCACCGAGTACGCCCAGCGGCTGCTGGACGACATGGCGCCGCTGGAGGGCCGCTGGCCGGAGCGGGTGCTGACCGCGCAGCGGAACTGGATCGGCCGCTCCGAGGGAGCGCACGTCCAGTTCGCCGTCGAGGGCCGCGCGGAGCCGGTCACGGTCTTCACGACCCGGCCGGACACCCTGTTCGGCGCCACCTTCTTCGTGGTCGCGGCGGACGCCCGGCTGGCCGCCGAGCTGTGCACCGCTGAGCAGCGCGAAGCGTTCGAGGCCTACCTGGAGCAGGTCCGCACCGAGTCCGACATCGACCGGATGTCGACCGAGCGGCCCAAGACCGGCGTGTTCCTGGGTCGGCACGCCACCAACCCGGTGACCGGCGAGCGGATCCCGGTGTACGCCGCGGACTACGTGCTGGCCGACTACGGCACCGGCGCGATCATGGCCGTGCCCGGCCAGGACCAGCGGGACTGGGACTTCGCGGAGAAGTTCGACCTGCCGATCCGCCGCACCGTGCAGCCGACCGAGGACTTCGAGTCCTCAGGCGGCAAGGCGTTCACCGGCGACGGCCCGGCGATCAACTCCAGCAACGAGTCGATCAGCCTGGACGGCCTGGACGTCGACGCCGCCAAGACCGCGATCATCGACTGGCTGGAGGAGCGGGGCACCGGCACGCGGTCGGTGAACTTCCGGCTGCGCGACTGGCTGCTGTCCCGGCAGCGGTTCTGGGGCTGCCCGATCCCGATCGTGCACTGCCCGACCTGCGGCGAGGTGCCGGTCCCGGACGACCAGCTGCCGGTCGAGCTGCCCGAGCTGAAGGGCGCCGACCTGAAGCCGAAGGGCACCTCGCCGCTGGCCGCGGCCGAGGAGTGGGTCAACGTCGACTGCCCGTCGTGCGGCGGACCCGCCAAGCGGGACAGCGACACGATGGACACGTTCGTCGACTCGTCGTGGTACTTCCTGCGCTACTGCTCCCCGCACGACGACACCGCGCCGTTCGACGTGGAGGCGGTGCGGCGGTGGATGCCGACGTACATCTACGTCGGCGGGGTCGAGCACGCGATCCTGCACCTGCTGTACGCCCGGTTCTTCACCAAGGTGCTGCACGACATGGGCATGGTGGACTTCGTCGAGCCGTTCACGCGGATGATGAACCAGGGCGTCGTGATCAACCAGGGCAAGAAGATGAGCAAGTCGCTGGGCAACGGCGTCAGCTTGGGGGACCAACTAGAGGCCTTCGGCGTGGACGCGGTGCGGCTGACCCTGGTGTTCGCGGGGCCGCCCGAGGACAACATCGACTGGGCCGACCTGTCGCCCGGCGGGTCGCTGAAGTTCCTGCAGCGGGCCTGGCGGCTGAGCGGTGACGTGGCGTCGCCGGCGGGCACCGCACCCGAGGGCGGCGACGTGGCGCTGCGCAAGGCGACCCACAAGACCGTCCACGAGGCCGAGCAGCTGGTCGACACCTACCGGTTCAACGTGCTGGTGGCCCGGGTCATGGAGCTGGTCAACGCCACCCGCAAGGCGATCGACTCCGGCTGCGGCCCGACCGACCCGGCCGTGCGTGAGGCGACCGAGGCCGTCGCGATCCTGCTGAGCCTGGTCGCGCCGTACACCGCCGAGGAGATGTGGGAGCGGCTGGGCCACCGGCCCACGGTCGCGCGCGCCGGCTGGCCCACCGTCGACCCGGCCCTGCTGGTCGAGGACTCGGTGACGGCCATCGTGCAGGTCCAGGGCAAGCTGCGGGCCAAGCTGGAGGTGTCCCCGGACATCGCCGCCGCGGACCTGGAGGCACTGGCGCTGAGCGACGGGACCGTGCAGCGCGCGCTGGACGGTCGGCCGGTCCGCAAGGTCATCGTGCGGGAGCCCAAGCTGGTGAACATCGTCACCGGCTGATCCCGTCGAGCCGGGGCAAAGTTCCCGTCGAGCCGGGTGAAAGTTCCCGGCTCGACGCCCCCGGTCACAGCCCGATGAGCGCCGCCTCGATGGTCTGGTGGCCGGCAAGCAGGTCGAACGTCTTGCCGATCGTGGCGTCCTGGTCGATCACCGCCGCGAGGACCGCGGCGACGTCGGCGCGGGAGATCTCGCCACGCGGGAGCGTGCCGACCTGGATCCGGCCGCTGGGTGGGTCGTCGGTGAGCCGTCCGGGGCGTACGACGGTCCAGTCCAGGTCACGCGAGCGCAGGTCGTCGTCGGCGGCCTTCTTGGCCCGGAGGTACACCTGGAACACGTCGTCGCTGTCCGGGTCGGCCTTGTCGGTGCCCATCGAGGAGATCATCACGTAGCGACGTACCCCGGCCTGCTCCGCGGCCTCGGCCAGCAGCACCGCGGCGCCCCTGTCGACGGTCTCCTTGCGGGCGGCGCCGCTGTTCGGGCCGCCGCCGGCGGCGAACATGACGGCGTCCGCGCCCTTCACGACGTCGGTGAGGTCGGCCACGTCGGCCTGCTCGAGGTCGAGCACGACGGCCTCGGCACCGGCCGCCTCGACGTCGCCGACGTGGTCGGGGTTGCGGACGATGCCGACGGCGGAGTCGCCGCGGTCGGCGAGCACCTTCTCGAGCAGCCGGGCGATCTGTCCGTGTCCTCCGGCGATCACGACACGCATGGGGTTCCTTCCGTTGCGGGCGAGGTCATCGGTCCAACCAGTGGCTCCGGTCGAGGATTCCCGCCGTTCCGGGACGCGGACGCTAGCCTGTGCCGCATGTCTCGGACCGTCGCGCTGGTCACCGACTCCACGGCCATGCTGCCGCGTGAGTTCGTCGAGCGCCACGGCATCCTCGTCGTTCCCCTGCAGGTGGTGATCGGCGCGCGCTCGCACGACGAGGGGGTCGACCCCGAGGTGACGGCGGAGACCATCGCCGCCGCGCTGCGCGAGTGGACCCCGGTGAGCACCTCGCGGCCCACGCCCGCGCGGTTCCTGGAGGCCTACGAGAAGGCGGCCGCGGGGGGCGCCGACGAGGTGCTGTCGGTGCACCTTTCCGGCGAGATGAGCGGCACCTACGAGTCCGCCCAGCTGGCGGCCCGGGACGCGCCGCTGCCGGTGCGGGCGGTCGACACGCGCCAGATCGGCATGGCCACCGGCTTCGCGGTCGTGACCGCCGCCGAGGTGCTCGCCCGCGGCGGGTCGGCCGAGGAGGCCGCCGGCGCGGCGCTGGCCCGGTCCGCCGCCACGACGTCGCTGTTCTACGTCGACACCCTGGAGTACCTCCGGCGCGGCGGACGGATCGGTGCCGCCGCGGCGCTGCTCGGCTCCGCGCTGGCGGTGAAGCCGCTGCTGGAAGTCGTCGACGGCAGGATCGGCACCCGCGAGAAGGTGCGTACGGCGGCCCGGGCGCTGTCCCGGCTCGAGGAGCTGGCCGTCACGGCCGCGGAGGACCGGCAGGTCGACGTCGCGGTCGCGCACCTGGCCAACCGCGACACGGCCGCGCAGCTCGCCGAGCACCTCGGCCGCCGGCTCGCCGGCAACCTCGGGGACCGCGCGGTCGTCGTCGGTGAGGTGGGCGCCGTGATCGGCGCACACGTCGGCCCGGGCATGGTCGCGGTGGTCGTCTCGCCGCGCTGACCGGACCGCGTAGGACCGAAACCGTCCCCAGGCGAGCGGGCCCGCCGGTTGTCCACAGTCGCCGACGGTCCCGGTGCCGCCGGGGTGGCCCGGTTCCTAGGTTCATCCCATGCGCTCACGCAGGTCCGCGGACGAACAGGTCGCCGAGGTGGCACGGCGACGGCTCGCGCTGCTGAGCGCCGAGCTCGCCGGTCTCCGTCCCGATTCGGTGGCAACCCCCGTGCCCCGGTCCGGGGACGGGGCCGGCGAGCCTCCGGATGACGCCACGCCCCGGCCGCGCGAGGCACGCGCCGCGGTGGCGGGGCCGCGAGCGGCTGCCTCGACGGTGCGGCAGGCGGTCCCGCGGGCAGTGCCGCAGGAGGTCCCGCAGACGGTGCCGCAGACGGTCCCACAGACAGTGCAGGAGGCGGTCCCGCAGGCGGTGCCGGAGGCGGTCCCGCTCGCGGCCGCGCAGGGTGCCGGCCGGCACGCGCACCGGCCGGTGGCCACCTCGGTCGCCCTCGCCGGCTGGCTCCAGGACCGGCTGCCGCCGACGTTGCAGGGGCGGGCTCGGCTGGGGATGGCCCAGCTCGCCGTGCTGGCCCTGCTGGTCGCCGGGGGTCTCGGGGTCACGGCGTGGTGGGTGGTGCGCGCCGACGGTGGCGGCACGACGCTGCCGCCCGTGTCCGCCGCTCCGGCGGCGCCGTTGCCTACCGAGACGTCGTCGTCGCCCTCCTCGCCGCCCGTCGGCCCCGCCGGGGACCTCGCCGCTGCGGGTGCGGCAACCCCGGGCGCCGCCGCGGCCGCCGCGCCGACGGGGACGATCGTCGTCGACGTGGCCGGCAAGGTCCGGCGACCGGGCATCGCCACCCTGCCGCTGGGCTCCCGGGTCGTGGACGCGCTCGAGGCGGCCGGAGGCGCCCGGCCGGGGGCGCGGCTCGGCACGCTCAACCTGGCGCGGGTGCTCACCGACGGTGAGCAGGTCGTGGTGGGCATCCCGGCGCCGGCAGGCGTCGCGGCCCCGGCAGCGGGGGAGGCGGCCCCTTCGTCCGGCGGGGCGACGCCGATGGTCAACATCAACACCGCGGCGCAGGCCGAGCTCGAGGAGCTGCCCGGCGTCGGCCCGGTGACCGCGCAGTCGATCCTGGCGTTCCGTTCCGAGCACGGCGCCTTCACCGCCGTCGACGAGCTGCTCGAGGTGTCCGGCATCGGTGACGCGACGCTCGCCAAGATCGCGCCCTACGTCACCCTCTGATGCCCGCGCTGCCGCCTGCCGCCCCGGTGCCGCGGCCGCCCCCGGACCTGCGCGGGGTCGTGCTGGCCGTGTCCGGCTGGGCCGGCGCGCTCGTCGTCCTCGGCCTGCCGGGCTGGTCCTGGTGGCTGCTGTGCGCGCTCGCCGCGCTGCTGCTAGTCGCGAGACGGCGTCGCCGGCGCCCCGTCGTGACGCTGGTCGCCTGCCTGCTCGCCGCCTCGGCGGTCGGGGGCGTGACCGAGCTGCGGTCCGAGGCTCTCCGGCACGGCCCGGTGGCGGCGCTGGCGCGGGAGCGTGCCGTCGTGACGGTCACCGGCCGGGTGGCCTCCGACCCGGTGCTCCGGGAGGGGCGCTTCGGCTCGTACACGCTGACCCGGGTCACGGTCAGCGAGGTGGTGGGCCGAGGTCGGCGGATCCGGACGCACGTCCCGGTCCTGGTCATCGGCGCGGAGTCGTGGCGCGGCGCGGGCCTCGGCTCGACCGTCACCACCACCGGGCGGCTGGCCGGTCCGGACTCCCCGGACCTGGCCGCGGTGCTGTCGACGGGTCGGCCACCCCGGGTGCTCGACCGCCCGGACGAGCTGCTGGCGGGCGCGGCCCGGGTCCGGGCCGGCATCCGGCACTCCGTGGCCGGGGCGCCGCCCGACGCCAGGGCGCTCGTCCCGGCGCTCGTCGTGGGCGACGACCAGGGCATGTCCGCCGACCTGGTCGCGGACTTCCGCACGTGCGGGCTCACGCACCTGGCCGCGGTGTCCGGGACGAACCTCACGTTGGTCGTCGGCTTCCTGCTGCTCGTCGCCCGCTGGGTGGGGGTGCGGGCCCGTGGGCTGGTGGTGGTCGGGGCGCTGGGCGTCGCCGGCTTCGTCGTGCTGGCCCGCCCCGAGCCGAGTGTGCTGCGTGCCGCGGCGATGGGTTCGGTGGCGCTGGTCGGGCTGGGGGCGCGGGGTCGCGACACCGGTGTCCGGGCCCTGGGCGTCGCGGTGCTCGTGCTGCTGCTCGTGGACCCGTGGCTGGCCGCGTCGGTCGGGTTCGCGCTGTCCGTGCTGGCCACCGCCGGGATCCTGTTCCTGGCACCGCCGTTCCGGGACGCTCTCGCGGCCTGGCTGCCGCGGTGGGTGGCCGAGGCGCTGGCGGTGCCGTTCGCCGCCCAGCTGGCCTGCACCCCGCTGGTGGCCGCGATCTCCGCGCAGGTCAGCCTCGTCGCGGTCCTGGCCAATCTCGTGGTGGCCCCGGTCGTCGGCCCGGCGACCGTGCTCGGGCTGCTCGGCGGGGTCCTCGACCTCGTGCACCCGGGTCCCGCGGCCGTGGCCGGTCGGCTGGCGGGCCTGTGCGCGTCGTGGGTCATCCTGGTCGCCGTACGCCTGGCGCGGCTGCCCACGGCCGCCGTCGACTGGTCACCGGGGCCGGTGCCGCTCCTGGTGCTGGCGGTGCTGTGCCTGCTCGTCGGGCTCGGCGCCGGCCGCGTGCTGCGCCGGCCGCGCTGGACGGTGCCGATGTGCGTTCTGCTCGTGGTGGTCATGCTGCGGCCGCTGCCCAGTCCCGGCTGGCCGCCCGACGGCTGGGTGCTGGTCGCCTGCGACGTGGGTCAGGGAGACGGCCTGGTGCTGAACGCCGGTGGTGGCGCCGCCGTCGTGGTCGACACCGGGCCCGACCCACCGGCCATGGACGCCTGCCTCGACCGGCTCCACGTGCAGGCGCTGCCGGTCGTCGTGCTGACCCACTTCCACGCGGACCACGTCGACGGTCTGGCCGCGGTGCTGACCGGCCGGCGGGTCGGCGAGGTCGACGTCACCGGCACCGAGGACCCGGCGTACGGCGCGGCGCAGGTGCACCGGTGGGCGGCGGCCGCCCGGGTTCCGGTCCGGGTCCCGGCCTACGGGGAGGTCCGCCGGGTGGGTGCGCTGACCTGGCAGGTCGTCGGGCCGGTCACCGAGGGGACCGGCGCCGGTCACGAGGAGGGGGAGGAGGGCTCGGCCGCGAACAACGCGAGCCTGGTGCTGCTCGTCGTCGTCCGCGGCGTGCGGATCCTGATGGGTGGAGACATGGAGCCCACCGCGCAGGAGCGGCTGCACGCGGCCCTGCCCGGCCTCCGAGCGGACGTGCTGAAGGTGCCGCACCACGGCAGCAGGTATCAGGACCCGGACCTGCTCGACGACCTCGGCGCCCGGCTCGCGGTCGTCTCGGTGGGGCGGGACAACGACTACGGGCATCCCGCGGCCCCCACGCTGGCGCTGCTCCGCCGGGCGGGGATGCGGGTCGAGCGGACCGACGAGGACGGCGACGTGGCCGTGACGGTTCGGCGGGGGGCGTTGGGGGTGGTGGAACGCGGAGCACGTCCCGCGCGCTGACCTGCCGCGCGGGGGCGCCGACACGTCGACCAGGGGTCGGCGTGCGGCGAAGGGCCGGCGTCTCAGTTGTCCCCGTCGATCAGGTAGCCGCCGCCCGACCGGACCAGGGGCAGCTCGTGCTGCTCGGTGGTGGTGCTGCCGTCGGTGCGTGTGTAGGTCAGCGTCGCGTCGACGGTGTTCCCGCCCGCGGAGGTCACCCGGCCGACGTCGACCGAGCGGATCGTGGACCAGAAGCCGTTGTAGGAGCCGCGGCCGATCTGCTGCTGGTAGCGCGGGGTGAGCATGGCCCAGCCCGCGTCGCTGCCACCGGGGGCCTTGCTGAAGTAGTCGTCCAGGAAGGCCCTCTTGGCTGCGAGACCGGTGCCGGACCCGCCCGGCGACGAGGACCGGCTCGGAGACTGCGGTGATCGCGAGGATGGCGACGACGGGGACTGCTTCGGCGACGGCGAGTCGGTCGCCTGCTTCGAGGGGCCGTCGGACGGCGAGGAGCCGCCCCCGGCGGTGCCGTCGTCGCGGAGGGACGCGACGAAGGCGACACCGCCGAGCACCAGGAGCAGCGCGAGCAGGACCAGCAGCCCGTAGACCGGGCCGCGCCGTCTGGGGCGAGGGCGGCCCGGGGGTGGCGTCGCTGCCGGGCGCGGCCGCGTGGCCGACTGGCCCGGTCCGGACTCGTCCGCATGGTCAGCACGGGCATCGGCAGAAGCAGCGGCAGGGGCATCGGCAGAAGCAGCGGCAGGGACAGTGGCAGCGGCACCGCCGGCTGCACCGCCGGCGGCAGCGGCGGCCGGGGCCGGGAACCGGGTGGTCGCCGGGTCCTTGCGGGTGTTCTCCCGGGTGCGCTCGGGGGAGTGCGCGTCGGCCAGTCGGCGCAGCCCGTGCGCGGCGTCGGCCATCGACCAGCGCGAGTCCGGGTCGCGGTCGAGCATCCGCAGCAGAGCCGGCTCGAGGAACTCGGCGCGCCGGGGCTTGGGCGGCTGGGTCGAGGTGATGTCGTGCAGCACCGCGACGGGGTTGGCCTTGGCTTCATACGGCGGCCGGCCCTCCACCGCGGCGTACAGGGTCGCGCCGAGCGCCCACACGTCCGTGCCCGCGCCGGGGTCCGCGCCGCGGGCAAGCTCGGGCGAGAAGTAGCTGGGGGTGCCGGTCAGGAAGCCGGACTGGGTCAGCGCCGGGTCGCCGGCGTTGCGGGCGATGCCGAAGTCGCTGATCTTGGCCAGGCCGTCGTCGCGCACCAGCACGTTGCCCGGCTTCACGTCGCGGTGCATCGTGCCGGCCGCGTGCGCGGCCGCCAGCCCGTCGGCCACCTGGGCGCCGATCTCGGCCACCCGAGCCGGTGGCAGCGGGCCGTCGTCGCGGATGATCTGCGACAGCGAGCGACCGGGGACGTGCTCCATCACCAGCCAGATGGCGCCGCCCTCCTCGACGACGTCGAACACGGTCACCACGTTGCGGTGGCTGAGCGCTGCGGTGGAGCGCGCCTCCCGCAGGGCACGGGCCGAGTCCGTGACCGACTCGCCGGGCAGCAGCCCCACCTGCTTGACCGCCACGGACCGGTGCAGGGTCTCATCGCGGCACAGCCAGACGGTCCCCATGCCGCCCTGGCCGATCGCCGACTCCACGCGGTAGCGACCGCCGATCAGGTCAGGCTGCATCGGGTCCTCTCGCTCGTCGTGCGGGCAGTGCTCGGGGGACCGTACCCAGCGGGCGGGGAGGTACGCCCGGGGCTTGTGTGTGGCAGGCTTTCCGCACCATGGCGACCCCGCGAGCATCCGACATCCTCGGGCACGTCACGCTCGTGACCGGCCCGGAGGAGTTCCTCAACCAGCGCGCGGTCACCAGTGCCGTGGCCGCGGTGCGGGCGGCCGACCCCGAGTCCGAGCTCAGCGAGACCACCGCCGACCAGGTGAGCATGGCGGTGCTCGGCGACCTGGCGGCGCCGTCGCTGTTCTCCTCGATCCGGTGCGTGGTGGTGCGCAACCTGGAGGACCTTCCCGACGACGCGTACGACGGCCTGCTCGACTACGCCGGGTCACCGTCCGAGGACATCGGCCTGCTGCTCGTCCACTCCGGCGGCCAGAAGGGCTCGGGGCTGCTCACCAAGCTCCGCAAGCTGCCCTCGGTGACCGAGGTGAAGTCCGCGTCCTTGAAGCCCTCGGAGTTCTCCCGGTTCGTGTCGGCCGAGGTCCGCTCGCACGGCGGCCGGATCGCCGAGGACGCCGCCGACCTGCTGGTCCAGGCGGTCGGCCAGGACCTGCGGGCGCTGGCGGGGGCCGCCGGGCAGCTGGCCAGCGACTTCCCTGGCGAGCCCCTGACCGAGGCGGTGGTGCGGCAGTACTTCGGCGGGCGGGCCGAGGTGAAGTCGTTCGCGATCGCCGACGCGGCGATCTACGGGCGGACGGCGACGGCGCTGGAGGAGCTGCGCTGGGCGTTGGACAACGGCACCGCGCCGATCCTGGTGACCAGCGCGTTCGCGACCGGGCTGCGCGGGCTGGCCCGGTTCATGGCAGCGTCACGGGGACTGCGCGACAACGACCTGGCCCGCGAGGCGGGGGTGCCGCCGTGGAAGGTCCGGGTGCTGCGGGAGCAGGCCCGCGGCTGGAACGACCTGGGGCTGGCCCGGGCGATCACGGCGGTCGCGCGTGCCGACGCCGACGTGAAGGGGGCGGCCGGTGACCCGTCGTACTCCCTGGAGCGGATGGTGCTGACCGTCACCGGGGCACACGGCCGCTGACCCGGGCCGTTAACGCGACCGAGGCGCCGGCTCCCGGGGGAGCGGCGCCTCGGTGACGAGCGAGGAGGCAGGCGTCAGAGCGACGCGGCGCGCTTGTTGATCGCGGACTTCTTGTTCGCGGCCTGGTTCTTGTGGATCACGCCGGCGGACGCGGCCTTGTCGAGCTTGCGGCTCGCGGCGGCGGCCAGCGTCCTGGCCTGGTCGGTGTCACCGGCGTCGGCGGCCTCGCGGAAGCGACGCACAGCCGACTTCAGCGCCGACTTCACGGACTTGTTGCGCTCGTGCGCAGCCTCGTTCTGTCGGTTGCGCTTGATCTGGGACTTGATGTTCGCCACGGGGCAGGCCTCGATCGGTGTACTTGTCGGTCTGGGTTGGTGGTGCCGCACGGACGCAGGGGCGACCGGACACGCGAGGGGAGACGATACCAGCGGGCGCGGTGCCCACCCAAATCCGTGCCGCCGGCCGCCCTCCAGGCTCGAGGGCGTCCTCGACCCAGCCGTGGACCCGGGCCGGCACCGCGCCGTAGGACGCCAGGCCCCGGCCGCCCGGGGTGCGCTCACACCCAGCCCCGCCGCCGGGCCAGCCAGGCCCAGGTCGCCTCGGCGCACCAGTCCTGGTGGGCGCGCAGGTACGGCGAAGAGTGCGGCACCGGCGCGTCTCGCC
>Ga0308174_10001113_pt1 | contig 12163 bp, 10 predicted proteins | sample PhyPR2_FD_203894 | JGI IMG/M metagenome (GOLD analysis project Ga0308174, IMG submission 203894) | Soil microbial communities from UC Gill Tract Community Farm, Albany, California, United States - DLSLS.P.R2 | ecosystem: Environmental > Terrestrial > Soil > Agricultural land | place: USA...
CGGACGTAGTTCCGGCGCACGACGTCGTACGCGAGCCGGATCCCGGCGCCGCCGGCGGTGGACCCACCCGCCTCGAGCCCGTCGAGCGCGGCGAGGATGCGTTGCTTGTCGCTGCCCGGGGTGGACTGAAGCGCGAGACCGGCGGCGCCCGCGTACACGACGATCGCGACGTGGTCTTCCTCGCGCAGCTCGTTCACGAGCAGGGCGAGCGACTGCTTCACGAGCGGCAGGCGTCCCGGACCCTGCATCGAGCCGGAGACGTCGACGAGGAAGACGAGATTCGCCGGCGGCGCGCGACGCATGTCGACGTCGCGGGCGCGCAACGCAATTCGGAGGAGGTCGTGCTTCGCGTTCCACGGCGCCGCGGCGAGCTCAGTGGTGATGCGCAACGGCACGTCGCCGGCGGCGGGGGTCGCGTCGCCGTAGGGGAAGTAGTTCACGAGCTCCTCGATGCGCACGGCGTCCTTCGGCGGCATCATGCCCTGATTGAGGAAGCGGCGCACGTTCGCGTACGCGGCGCGATCGACGTCGACCGAGAACGTGGAGAGCGGCGCGACGCTCACCGGGCGAAATGGATTCTCGTCGATGTGCTCGTACGCTTCGGTATTGCCCGGCTCCTGGGCGCGACGAATGCCCGGCTGAACATCGGAGCCGTCGGCGCGCAGGCGCGTCCTGGCCACCATCGGAGCCGGCGAGGCGAGGCCGATGGATGCCACCGCGCCGGTGGCGTCGATCTTGTGGCTATCGGTGGCCGCGCGCATCTCGCGTCGCGCCATCGGCGCGTTGGCGATCGCCGTCTGCTCCAGCATCGTCGCGGCGGGCGTGAGGGGGATGTCGACGCGCACCGTATCACCGGCGAGATCGAGCGGGCGCTGCCACCGCTCGTAGCCGATGCACCGCGCGAGCAATGTCACCCGATCACGTGTGCCCGCGCGCGCGACGGTGAGCGCGTAGCGCCCGTCGTGGGTGCTGGTCGTGGAAGCGGTGCGCCCCGCGATGGAGACCGTGACCCCTGCCACGGCCTGACCGTTGGAGGTGACCCGCCCGACGACGACGGTGGAGTCGAGCCGCCGCGCATCGGCGACGGAGTGGTCGAACAGCGCGGATGCGGCAGTCAGCGCGAGCAGCGCGCCGGCTCTGAGCGGAGGGACGTACATGGTGACCTGGCCGGTTGGGAGTTGCCAGGGAGACGTCGTGGCCGCGCCGGCTTGCACAGGGGCGATTCGCCTCACCGGGCGGGCCGAAGGACGCCCGAAGGCACATCGGCCATTGGACGCAATGCATCCAGATTCGTATATATTGCCCCGACCAGAACAGGCTAGCCAATGTCCGTCCGCCGATCCCCTTCCTCGAGCCGGACCCCCGCCGCACGGCTCACCCGCGGCACTCGCTCACCCGACGATGATCTCGCCGCCGATGCGCCGCACGGCTCGCGGCCGGAGCAGGTGTATCAGCGTCTGCGCGATCTGATCGTGCAGGGGCTGCTGGCACCCGGCAGTCGCGTCGTGGAGACGGAGGTGGCGACGCGCCTGGGTGTGAGCCGAACGCCGGTGCGCGAGGCGCTGCAGCGATTACAACAGGAAGGGTTCGTCGTCGGCGCGCCGGGTGCGCAGCAGGCACGACTGACCGTGGCGCCGCTCACCCGCGCCGACGTGCACGAGCTGCTCAACATCGTCGGCGAGCTCGAAGGGCTGGGCGCGCGATGGGCCGCAGCGCTCGAGCCGGACGAGCGCGTCGCGCTGGCAGCCGATCTGCGCGCGCTCAACTCGGAGTTCCATCGCATGGGGAGCGCGGTGCCACTCGATCACAGCAGCCTGTACGAAGCAGACGAGCGGCTGCACCGGAAGATCGTGGAGGCCAGCTCGGGCCCGCGGCTGCTCACGCTGCACGACAGCGTGAAGCCGCAGGCGGAGCGCTACATCCGCATGTACATCAGCATGCTCACGAGCGACATCCGCGCGTCCGTCGCCGAGCACGATGCGATCATCGCGGCGATCGAAGCCGGCGACGTGGACGAAGCGCAGGTCGCCGTGCAGACGAACTGGCGCCACGCAGCGGACCGGATCGGGAAGGTGATCGAGGTGGCGGGGGAGCGGGGGAGTTGGTGAAGAACGGTTTTGAGTTCTGAGTGGTGTGTTCTGAGTGACTGCAGTCACTCACTACTCACCACCCATCACCCACTACTCATTCACCGCTCCTCCTCCAATTCGTCTCGCAGCTTCAGATAGCTCTCGTACCTCGCCACGCTCACTTCACCCGCGTCGACCGCCGCTCTGACGGCGCAATCGGGCTCGACGCTGTGGCGGCAGTCGGCGAAACGGCAGTGCGGGAGATAGGGACGCAGCTCGGGGAAGCAGACATCGAGCGACTCCGGCGCGAGGGCCCACATGCCGATCTCGCGCAGTCCGGGCGTATCGGCGACGAAGCCGCCGTCGTCGCCGGGGAGCGGATGCAGGTAGCCGCCGACGGTGGTGTGGCGGCCCTTGTTCACCGACTCGCTGATCTCGCCGACGCGCAGGTCGAGTCCGGGGAAGATGGAGTTGAGCAGCGACGACTTGCCCACGCCCGACGGGCCGGTGAGCACGCTCACCACACCACTGAGCGCACCGTGCAGCGCGTCCAGCCCTTCGCGACGCTTCGCGCTGGTGAAATGCAGGGGATAGCCGGCGCGCTCGTAGTCGCGCCAGCGCTCGCGGGCCGCGTCGGCACCGCCCACCAGCTCGACCTTGTTGATCACGACGCGCGCCGCGAGCTCGTTCGCTTCGGCGATCACGAGGAATCGGTCGAGCATGCGCGGGTGCGGCTCGGGATTGGCCGCGGCGAAGACGACGACGACCTGATCGACGTTCGCGGCGACGATGCGCTCGCCCTGGCCGCCGCCGGGCGCGCGACGCGCGAGTCGCGAGCGGCGCGGCAGGATCTCGGCGATCGCCCACGCATCGCGCGCATCGTGTTCGAGGAGCACGCGATCGCCAACAGCGAGCTTGAGCGTCTCGGCCGCCGACGCGATGGTGTCGCGGCGAAGCGAGCCGTCGGCGCGCCGTCCTGCGTTCGACTTCTTCACGCGTCCGCGCAGCGACGCTTCGACGATGGGGCCGTGATCGCGCCGCACGCGCCACACGCCGCCCGTGCCGCTGAGCACGATCCCCTGCTCCGCGATGGTCGCCGATTCCTCGTCCGGGGGCTGCGTCATTCGGCGGCGCCGCTCGCGCCGGTGTCGCCGCCCTCGTCGCGCATGACGTCCCACCAGCGCCGGCGTGGGGCGCCCTCCGCCCGTTCAGCGACGGCGGCGTGCAGCGCGGCGCGCACCTCGGAGAGGCTGAGCGACGCCACCACCGCGTGCGCGTCGGCTTCCGTGTCCGCTTCGGCGAGGAAGTCCGTCTCGACGTGACCGCTCGGCGTCGCGGCGCCGATTCGCGCCCACTGCACGAAGAGGAGATACGCACCCCACGCCCGCTCGGGATGTCCGGTCGGCGCGGTCACGATCTCGACGCTGTACGAGAGGCCATCCGGTCCCTCGAATGCGGCAGGGCGTCCGTGCACCGCCGCGTAGCCGCCGATGGTGTTGGCGTCGCCACGACTGTGATCGGCGGGAAGATGCTGCCCGGGCATGCGCGGCGACGCGTCAGCGTCGGCGCTGGAGCGCTTCGCGCAGGACGTTGCCCGTGATGAAGGCGACGTTCGCGGGGCGCTCAGCGAGGCGCCGCATGAGATACGGGTACCACTGGGTGCCGAAGGGCACGTAGACGCGCATCCGATATCCCTCCTTCACGAGCGACTGCTGGAGGTCGCGGCGCACGCCGTAGAGCATCTGGAACTCGAACCGGTGCTTCTCGATCCCCTGCTCTTTCGCCCAGCGCTTCGCCTCGTTGATCATCGCCGGGTCGTGGGTGGCGATGCCCGGATAGTTTCCCCGGAGCATCAGCTCGCGCATGCACTTCACGTAGTTCGCGTCGACGTCCTTCTTCTCAGGATAGGCGACGGAGGGCGGCTCCTTGTACGCACCCTTGCAGATGCGGACGCGGGCGCGCAGCGCGTTCATGTGCTCGACGTCGGCGAAGGTGCGATACAGGTAGCTCTGCAGCACGACGCCGACGTTCGCCTTGTAGGCCGGATAGAGCCGCTCCTCGAACATCTTGAGGGTGACGTCGGTATAGGCGCTGGCCTCCATGTCGATGCGCACGAAGCTGTCGTACTGCTGTGCCCGGGCGAGGACGTCCTGCACGACGGCGACGCAGAGCTCCTCGTCGATGTCGAGGCCCATCGCGGTGAGCTTGAGCGACACGTTGGCGTCGAGCCGAGCCTCGTGGATGCGATCGAGGATGCGGAGGTACTCGTCGCGCGCCGCGCGGGCTTCGCGCTCGTTGTTGGTGCTCTCGCCGAGGAGATCGAGGGAGGCGGAGATGCCTCGCGCATTGAGGGCGCGCACGACGTCCAGGGCGTCGGCGAGCGTCTCACCGGGAACGAACCGCTTCGCGAAGTGCTGCGCCAGCCGGCTGTTGCGGACGAACTTGAAGACGCGCGGCTGGTTCGAGAGGTACAGGAGCGTATCGCGCAGCATTGATCCTCGGTACGACGGCGGCCGGCGAACGCCGGAGGAGCTAGGAAAGTAATCGTCGAAGCGGGATCAACGAAGAACGGGCCGGCAAGGGTGCCGACCCGTTCGAAGCACTGCGCAAACCGCGCGCTATTCCTGCTCGCGCTTCTCCGGCCGCGGGGCCGGCGTGGTGGTGGTGACGGCGCCCTTGGCGCGCGTTTCGGCGGCGGCCTGGGGCTGCGCGCCTTTCTCGATGTCCACCTGGACGTTTCGCTGGAACTCACTGATGTCGCGATCGCGTGCGCCAGCGCCGACGAGCGACCGGATGGCGTTCGCCGCCGTCTGGACGGGGACGCCGCGCGAGACGATGTCGGCGAGCACGGTGAAGGGCAGCGTGAGCGAGCGACGGAGCCCGGACTGCTTCTTCATCTTTCCGAGCTCCACGGCCGGCACGCCGGCGTGCACGGCGTAAGCGGCTGCCTTGAGCTCATCGGTGGTGGCCACGGCGCCGAGGACGCGGTGCGCGTTGGCCATCTCGACGGTGAGCGATCGCACGGCGACGACGATGCGGGGACCGTCGGCGCCCATGGCGAGACCCTGGTACACCTTCTCCATCAGGGGCTCGACGGGGATGCCCTGTGCCCGCGCCGAATCGACGAGGGCGGACAGCGCCTTTCTGGTGGGCGCGTCGAGCCGATTGCCGATACGAGGATCCTGGGCCTCCGCGCTGCTGAACGCGCCAGCGACGAGTGCCACCATCAGGAACCCACGAGCCGTACGAGATCTCACTCTACCGTACCCTCCACGACGAGCGCGCTGCTCGGCTGACCAAAGTCGTCACTTGCGGCGCGAGGCGCTGTTGGATCTGCGACCCATTGCTTTCCGTTCACGAGGAACGCATAGCGATGAACGCCAGCCTTCACTGGAGCTGAGACACTCCAGACACCGTTATGGTTTTCTGCGACGAGGGCCGTGTCACCGAGCCCCCAGTTGTTGAAGTCGCCCACGACGGCCACGGAGCGCGCTTCGGGCGCGACGAGGACGAACTGCACCGGGATCGGCGACTCGGCTCCCACGGCGGCACCCGGGTGTGAGGAGCGGAGCATCCCCACAGTGACGACAGCGACGACGCCGGCCGCGAGCGCGGCGGCATAGGCCGGGCGCCGCGTCAGGTTGACGGCGGCCCCCATCCAGCCGGCCGCACCACGTGGCCGGCGCTCCGCGTACAACCGGCGTACGCGAACCATGACCCGGCGGTCGAATGACTCGTCGACGCGCACCGGGCGTTGCAGCTCTTGAACGATGAGCTCGAGCGTGGTCCGTCCCCAATCAGGCACTGTGAACCTCCCGCAGCAGGATGCGCAGCCGATCGCAGGCGCGCATGACCCGCATTTTCAGGGCTGAGACCCCGACACCGGTGATCTCCGCCATTTCGTCGTATCCGAGTTCTTCTACGTACTTCAAGAGAAACGCCTCCCGTTGGTCAGCGCTGAGCTCGCCGAGGGCGCGCTCGATCTCCTCCCGCCACATCGTCTGCTCTGCCGGATGCTCCTGCGAGGCATTGAGCAGCGCCGTCTCGTCGTGTACGAACGTCTGGCTCCTGCGCACGCGGCGTGCCCCACTCGTCCGACAGCGATTGACGAGGATACGGAACAGCCAGGCGCCGAATCGCTCGGGGTCCTCGCAGCGCGCGAGCGACCGGTATGCGCGAGTGAAGGCATCCTGCAGTGCCTCCTCCGCGTCTTCCCGATTGCCCAGCATATGCACGGCATATCGCGCGTACTTGTCCCGGTAACGCGAGACGAGCGCGCCATACGCGTTCACCTCGCCGTGCAACACTCGAGCAACGAGCGCCGCATCCGAGCTTTCCATACCGTCTGGACCTTGCATCGCCACCTGCCGTCACAGTCGAGAACGTGTCGTACGACCATGGTACACCGCGGAAGCTACGCGTCGTTTCGTGGTGTGGCCATCGTCACAAATCAGTACTCCGGCTGCGCCTCGAGCGGATTCCCCCGCGCGGGATAGAAGCGGTTTTGCATGCGCGCGTGCTGCACGAGCACCGTCGCCGGGGCGAACCGCCCCGCAAAACGTTCGTTTAGCTGGTGCAAGTCGTCGACGACCCGCGCCGCGCCCTGCGCGTCCACGTAGCGGAACGGGCCGCCGCGAAATGGCGGGAAGCCCAGACCGAACACGGCGCCGACATCGCCGTCGCGCGGTGAGCGAAGCACTCCCTGCTCGAGGCAGAGCGCGGCCTCGTTCACCATCGCCAGCACACACCGGCGCTGGATCTCGTCCATGGGAACGTCGCGACGCTGCGCTCCACCCGGCAGCACCTCATATACGGACGGGTCGACGTCGCCTTTCTTTCCCGCCTCGTCATAGAGATAGAAACCGCGACGGCCCTTTCGACCCGTCCGGCCGGATTCCACGACGCGCCGCAGCGAGTCGCTGGCCGCCATGCGCGCGCCGAACGCCTCGCTCAGCACGAGGCCGACCTTTCCGCCGACGTCGATGCCGACCTCATCGAGCAGGGTGATCGGACCGACGGGAAAGCCGAATGCCGTGAGCGCGCCATCCACGGCATCGATGCTCGCGCCCTCGTCGAGCAGACGGCCCGCCTCGTTCATATACGCCGAGAGGATGCGGGTGGTATAGAAGCCGGGCGCGTCGTTCACGACGATCACCGTCTTCCCGATCTGCTTGCCGTACGCCACCGCGGTGACGATCGCGTCGTCGTCGGTCTCGCCGGTGGCGATGACCTCCAGCAGCGGCATCTTGTGCACGGGGGAGAAGAAGTGCATCCCGAGCACGCGGTTGGGGCGCGACGCGGCCTCCGCGATGCGGCTGATGGGAATGGTGCTGGTGTTCGACGCGTAGATGGCGTCGTCGCGCAGCAGCGGCTCGACCTCGCGCAGCACGCGGTGCTTGAGCGCGAGATCCTCGAACACGGCCTCGATCACGAGGGTCGCGCGGCCGAAGCCGGAGTAGTCGACCGTGCCGCCGACGAGGAGCATCTGATCCTCGTATTGCAGCCGGGTGATCTGCTTCTTCTTCAACCGCTCGCGCAGTACGTCGCTCACCGCGGCCATCCCCTTCCCCACGCGCGCGAGGTCGGTGTCCTTGAGCCGGACGGGAGTGCCCTGCTGCGCCGCGATCGACGCGATGCCGGCACCCATGAACCCGGCGCCGAGCACGCCGAGGGTCTCGACCTCATTCGGCTCCGGCGCGGCTCCTTCGATACCAGGATCCTTCTTCAGCGCCGTCGTGGCGAAGAACAGGAACATGAGCTCTTTCGCGACGTCGCCGACGGCAAGCTCGGCGAACGAGCGTGCCTCGAGTCGGTAGCCGAGCTCCTGGCCGCCCTCGTAGCCCGCCTGCATGGCGGCGATCGCGGCGAGCGGCGCGGGGAAGTGGCCGTGGGTCTTCTCCATCACGCCCTCGCGGGCCTTCCTGAACACGATCGACCGGCCGATCGGATTGTCTTCGAGGAAGAGCCCCGAGGCACCGCGCCCCTTCGGCGAGTGACGCGGCTCGAGGGAGAGGTCGGCGAGATGGCGCACGCGGTCGATCGCGACCTCGCGCAGGATTGCCGGGTGCACCAGCTCGTCGACGAGGCCCATCTGCTGGGCCTTCTTCGCGCGGATGTTGCGCCCGGTGAGGATCATGTCGAGCGCGCGCTGGAGCCCGATCAACCGTGGGAGACGCTGGGTGCCACCGGCGCCGGGGATGATGCCGAGCTGCACCTCGGGGAGGCCGAGCACGGTCTTGGGGTGATCGGTCGCGATGCGATAGTGGCAGGCGAGCGCCGTCTCGAGCCCTGCGCCGAGACAGGCGCCGTTGATCGCGGCGACGACGGGAACGCGCAGCGACTCCAGCCGCCCGAGCAGCGCCTGACCGCCGCGACTCAACGACTCGGCGTCGGTGACGCTGTGAATGGTGAGGAACTCGTCGATGTCGGCGCCGGCGATCCAGGTGTCGGGCTTGCCGGACATCAGCACGACGCCCTGCACCGTGGTATCCGCCTCGATGCGCCCGAACAGCTCGGCGAACTCGGTGCGCAGCGCGGCGGTGACCTTGTTCACCGGCTCGCTGGGGAGATCGATCGTGACGATCGTGATGCCGTTGTCCTGTTCCAGGCGCAGTGCGGGCATCAGGCGCGCTCCACGACCATGGCGTGGCCCATCCCGCCGGCGGCGCACACCGTCATCAACCCGAACTGCCCACCGCGCCGCACGAGCTCATTGCACAGTGTGGTGAGGATGCGACCGCCCGTTGCGCCGAATGGATGGCCGATAGAGAGCGATCCGCCCATCACATTGAGGCGCGAGCGATCGACGTCGCCGACGGGCTGACTGAATCCCGCCCGCTCCGCCCACTCGCGAGAGGTGAAGCCTTTCAGGTTGCAGAGCACCTGGGCGGCGAACGCCTCGTGCATCTCGATGAGATCCATGTGAGCGAGCGTCAAACCCGCCCGGTGCAGTGCGACCGGCGTGGCGAGCACTGGTCCCATGAGAAGCTGCTCGCCGGGATCGAGCGCGGCGTAGCTGTAGCTCCGGATGTACGCGAGCGGCTGGTAGCCGAGCGACTTCGCGCGCTCCTCGCTCATGAGGAGCACCGCGCTGCCGCCGTCGGTGAGGGGCGACGCGTTCCCCGCGGTGACGGTTCCGTTGCGGCGGTCGAACACGGGCTTGAGCGCGCGGAGCTGCTCGATGGAGGTGTCGGAGCGGATGCCGTTGTCGCTCGTCATCGCCTGGAAGCTCGGCGGGACGAAGACGGGGGCGATCTCGGCGGTGAGCCGGCCGTCCTGGGTGCCCGCCGCGGCGAGGCGATGCGAGCGGAGCGCGAACTGATCCTGCTGCTCGCGCGGGATGGCGTTGATCTTCGCCATCTTCTCGGCGGACTCGCCCATCGTCTCGTTGGTGGACGGCTCGGCGATGGCGGGAGTGATCGGCACGAGGTCGCGCGGCCGCACGCGCGCGAGCGCCTTCACGCGACCGCCGAGCGTCTTCGCCTTGGACGCGGCGACGAGCGCCTCGCTCATCCCGCGCGAATGCAGGATGGGAACGTTGGACAGCGACTCTGCTCCGCCAGCGACGACGACGTCGGCGTGGCCGAGCGCGATCTGATCGGCCGCGTCGGTGATGGCCTGGTTGGCCGACGCGCACGCGCGGCTGACGGTGAACGACTGGACGCCCTTGGGGAGCATCGGAAGCAGCGACACCTCGCGCGCGATGTTCGGCGCGATGACCGAGGGCACCACCGTTCCGTAGACGACGATCTCCACGAGCTTGCCGTCGATCTCGGAGCGCTGAAGCAGCTCGGCGACGCAATGCTTGCCGAGCTCGATCGCGCTGAGGTTCTTGAGTGTGGTGCCCGATCGCGCGAACGGCGTGCGAACGCCGGCGACGATGGCCACACGACGCCCGGGAGAGCCGTAGCTTGGCATGCCACTAAGCTACGGGGGGCGCTCCGGGAACGGGACTAGCCGAGCCGGATTACGGCGCGCGCGCGCCGGCGCAGCCACCACTGGTCGATGTTGCGCCACGGGAAGACCTGGCGCCACGCCGTGAGCACCGCGCCGCGGATGGTGAGCCGTAGCCCGCTGGCGGTGCGGCGGTGGTAGCGGCTGTGGACGAGGTGCTTGTAGAGATCGATGTGGCGGCGCTTGATGAAGACGAGCCGCTGCTCCGGTGTCTTGCCGCGGACGATCTTCTTCTGGGCGACGTCGGCGCGTCGCGCGATGACCCGGAGCCGGTGCAGGCGATAGAGCACGGCGGGGTCGGTGACGCCCGGGATGCGCACGTGATCGAGGTTGCGCGGGTCGGGCCAGAATCGGGGCATCCGCACGTTCGACGTCAGCAGCGTGACACCGTCGACGAACTCGGCGTCGAAGCCGATGGAGAACATCGGCTCGCGGGTGTCGAACGCCTCCGGCGGCCGCATGGCGACGATGGTGGCCTGATCGCCGAATCGCGGGTGCTCCAGCGACGAGCCCACGGCGGGGAGCGGGTAGGTCGTCCGGTCGGTGGTGCGGTACGGCTCGCAGAAGCCGAGGGCCATCATCTTGCGCTCGGTCAGCTCGAGATAGGCCAGCAGCTCCTGGTCGATCGGCTCACTGTGCACGGGGTCGAGCGAGCGCGTGCGATCCGGGGGGATGACGTTCTCGCGGTAGAGCACCCAGGGGGCGCGCAGGTAGCAGACGTAGAACCGCCCCACCCAGTAGAGCTGCGCGACGGCGATGATGGACACGCCGACGCGGCCACGCAGGGGCAACCAGTACCACGCGCGCAGCAGCAGCTCGACGATGCGTTGACTGGTCACGAGGGGAGAGGCCAAGGTTATCTTCAGCGCCCGACGCGTCCGCTACCACGCCCTTCGGAGGACGATCCGACGACCTCGCACGCCACTCGCCCGGACCGTGACGCGCTCTTTCTCGCCCTGGGCGAGGAGGTGTTCGACCTGCTCGTGATCGGCGGCGGGATCACGGGCGCGGGGGTGGCGCGGGACGCCGCGCTGCGCGGTCTGCGCGTGGCGCTGGTGGAACGGCACGACTACGCGAGCGGGACGTCGAGCCGGTCGTCGCGGCTGGTGCACGGCGGCGTGCGGTACCTCGAGCACGGCGAGCTTGGGCTGGTGTTCGAGTCGAGCCGCGAGCGACGCACGCTGCAGCGCATCGCGCCGCACCTGGTGCGACCGCTGGCGTTCACCTGGCCGGTGTACCAGGGCGCGCGCGTGCCGAGATGGAAGCTGGGTGCGGGGCTGCTCCTGTACGACGTGCTGTCGCTGTTCCGCAACCGGCGGCACGAGCGGTTGGACGCGCGCGCGGTGCACGCGAGCGAGCCAGCGCTGCGCACCGAGGCCCTGATGGGCGGCGCGCGCTACTGGGATGCGGCGACGGACGACGTTCGGCTGACGCTCGCGACGGTGATGTCGGCGCAACGCGCGGGGGCGGTGGTGCTGAACCACTCGTCGGTGGTGGGGCTGGTGCGCCACGACGGCCGATTGACCGGGGCGACGGTGACGAACACGCTCGACGACGCGACGACGACGGTGCACGCGCGGGTGGTGGTGAACGCGACGGGCCCGTGGAGCGACGAGATCGAGCGGATGGCCGACGCCCAGGCGGGCGCGGGAGTGCGCGGCAGCAAGGGCGTGCACGTGAGCGTGGTGCGGGCGCGAGTGGGCAACACGTCGGCGGTGACGCTCACGGCGCCACAGGACGGGCGGGTGATGTTCGTGCTGCCGGCCGGCTACTTCGCGATCATCGGGACGACGGACAGCTACGACGCGACGAAGCCGGAGGAGGTGCACGCGACACGCGCCGACGTGACGTACCTGCTTGAGGCGGCGAACCACTACTTCCCGAATGCGCAGCTCACGGAGCGCGACGTGGTGAGCGCGTGGGCGGGCATTCGTCCGCTGGCGGCACACGGCGCGACCGGCGCGCCGAGCAGCGCTTCGCGCGAGCACAGCATCGTGGAGAGCGCGCCGGGGCTGCTGCGCGTGACGGGTGGGAAGCTGACGACGTACCGCGCGATGGCGGAGGAGATCGTGGACCGAGTGGAGCGGCTGCTCGGCCGGTCGCCGACGGAGAGCCGGACGGCGATGCTCCCCCTCGAGGGC
>Ga0308174_10001114_pt1 | contig 12147 bp, 7 predicted proteins | sample PhyPR2_FD_203894 | JGI IMG/M metagenome (GOLD analysis project Ga0308174, IMG submission 203894) | Soil microbial communities from UC Gill Tract Community Farm, Albany, California, United States - DLSLS.P.R2 | ecosystem: Environmental > Terrestrial > Soil > Agricultural land | place: USA...
CCGACACGACGTCGGCCTCCCACCAGTCCGGGGTGGTCTCGGTGGACGTGTCGGCCGCCTCGACCATGATCCGGGCGATCACCTGGTAGGCCTGCGCCCAGTCCGCCGCGAGCTCCTCGGTCCAGTCGTCGCCCAGGAAGTGCTTCAGGGTCGCGAACAGCGAGGCACCGACGGCGTTGTAGTGCTCGGTGATGACGGCGTACTTGCGGTGGTCGCGGCCAAGGTGCTCGAGGAACGCCGTGTCCTGCTCGATCTGGTCGACGTGGCTGACGACCCGGCCGAGGGCGCTCACGAACTTGTCGCGCTGGCCCGACATGGAGAGCGGGAACATCGCCCGCACCTCGGGGTGCGAGACGAACACGTGCGAGTAGAAGAACAGCGGCACCGCGTGCCCGTGCTTCGTCACCCGGTCCCAGCTGCGTTGCAGTGCGTATGAATCCATGGGTGCTATCCGTCTCTGCCAGGCGCCCCCTCGGTCGAGACGGGGGGTCCGGTGGCGGACCGCTCATGCTCCCAGGCGCCGGCAAAGGCCGACAGGCGTTGCGTTGACAAAGAGCCCTCCAACTCATCTGCCCCCGTTTACTCCCGCGGCCTTCTTACCCCTCGCCAAACGCCCCAAACCTTTTTCGTCCAGACTTTTTTCCAGGTCTGGTCGGGTCGAGCGCCGCTCACCCGTCGACGGGCATCGTCCAGCAGACCGCGGTCCCCTCGATCGCGACGACGCCGTCGCCGCGGACGACGCGGGTGTCCAGCGTGGTGATCGGCTTGTCCTCGCGGACGGAGGTCACCTCCACCTCGCCGGTGATCGTGTCGCCCGGACGCGTGGGCGCCCGGAAGTGCCAGTGCGTCTCGAGGAACACCGTGCCCGGACCGGGCAGCCTCTCGGCGACGACGGCGTTGAGGATCGCGCTCGTCACGCCGCCCTGCACCACGATCTCGCCGAACCTGGTCCGGCCCGCGACCTCGGCGTCGTAGTGCAGCGGGTTGCGGTCACCGCTGATCTCGGTGAAGCGGACGATGTCGTCGGGCTCGACGCTGCGGCTCATCGAGGCGGTGTCGCCCACCCGGGGTGCGCCGTTCGGCCAGGCTGTCATGGAACCATTGTGACCACGCTCCGGCTCGCCGGCCGCAGATCTTTACTCATTCCAGAAAAGGGTCAATACTGCGGACTGTGGGCGACACCTCCGACTTCGAGCGCATGCTGCGGGGCGCGACGCTGCGGGTGACACGCCCGCGGCTGGCGGTCCTGGCCGCGGTCCACGACCGTCCGCACGCGGACACGGACTCGATCATCCGTGCCGTCCGGGAGGACCTCGGTGAGGTGTCGCACCAGGCGGTGTACGACGTGCTCCGGGCGTTGACCGGCGCCGGCCTGCTGCGACGCATCCAGCCCTCGGGCTCGGTGGCGCGCTACGAGGCCCGGGTCGGGGACAACCACCACCACGTCGTGTGCCGGTCCTGTGGCACCGTCGCCGACATCGACTGTGCGGTCGGGCACGCCCCGTGCCTGACCGCCACGGAGGACCACGACTTCGTCATCGACGAGGCGGAGGTCACCTACTGGGGCACCTGTCCCCGGTGCGCCGCACTGGCACACCAGTAGCAGCCGTCATCCATCAACGAGACAGGAGAAGGACCGACGTGTCCGAGAGCGAGAACCCGGTTATCCCGTCCCCCGAACCGCAGGGGACGCACCGCCCGCGCAGCAACCAGGACTGGTGGCCCAACCGCCTGAACCTGCAGGTGCTGCACCAGCACTCGTCCCGCTCCAACCCGATGGACGAGGACTTCGACTACACCGAGGAGTTCAAGAAGCTCGACGTCGAGGAGCTCAAGCGTGACGTCGCCGACGTCATGCGGACCTCGCAGGACTGGTGGCCCGCCGACTTCGGCCACTACGGCCCGCTCTTCATCCGGATGAGCTGGCACCAGGCCGGCACCTACCGCATCGAGGACGGCCGCGGCGGCGGTGGCGACGGCGGCCAGCGTTTCGCGCCGCTCAACAGCTGGCCCGACAACGCCAACCTCGACAAGGCCCGGCGCCTGCTGTGGCCGGTCAAGAAGAAGTACGGCAAGAAGGTCTCGTGGGCCGACCTGCTGGTCCTCGCCGGCAACGTGGCGCTGGAGGACATGGGCTTCAAGACCTTCGGCTTCGGCTTCGGCCGGGACGACGTCTACGAGCCCGAGGAGATCTTCTGGGGTCCGGAGGACACCTGGCTGGGCGACGAGCGCTACAGCGGCGACCGCGACCTGGCCAACCCGCTCGGCGCGGTGCAGATGGGCCTGATCTACGTCAACCCCGAGGGCCCGAACGGCGAGCCCGACCCGCTCAAGGCGGCCCACGACATCCGCGAGACCTTCCGCCGGATGGCGATGAACGACGAGGAGACCGTGGCCCTCATCGCCGGCGGGCACTCGTTCGGCAAGACCCACGGCGCCGGCCCGGCCGACAGCGTCGGCCCCGAGCCCGAGGGCGCGCCGATGGAGCAGCAGGGCCTGGGCTGGAAGAGCAGCTACGCCTCCGGCAAGGGCGCCGACACCATCACCAGCGGCCTCGAGGTCACCTGGGTCAGCACCCCGACCACGTGGGGCCACGAGTTCTTCAAGAACCTCTTCGGCCACGAGTGGGAGCTGCAGGACAGCCCGGCCGGTGCCAAGCAGTGGGTCGCCAAGGACGCCGAGGACACCATCCCCGGCCCCGCCGCCGACTCCCCGAGGCGCAAGCCGACGATGCTCACCACCGACCTCTCGCTGCGCTTCGACCCGGCGTACGAGAAGGTCTCCCGCCGGTTCCTCGAGGACCCCGAGGCCTTCGCGCTCGCCTTCGCCAAGGCCTGGTACAAGCTGCTGCACCGCGACATGGGCCCGGTCTCCCGCTTCCTCGGTCCCTGGGTCCCCGAGGCCCAGCCGTGGCAGGACCCGGTGCCCGCGGTCGACCACGAGCTGGTCGGCGGGAGCGAGGTCGTCGACCTCAAGGCGAAGGTGCTCGACTCCGGCCTCTCGGTCGGCCAGCTGGTCGCCACCGCCTGGAAGTCGGCGTCGACCTTCCGCAGCACCGACAAGCGGGGCGGCGCGAACGGCGCTCGCATCCGCCTCGAGCCGCAGCGCGGCTGGGAGGCCAACGAGCCGCAGGAGCTCGCCCGGGTGCTGGAGGTCCTCGAGGGCATCCAGCAGGAGTTCAACGCGCAGGGCGGTGGCACGCGGATCTCGCTGGCCGACCTGATCGTGCTTGCCGGCTCGGCCGCGGTCGAGCAGGCGGCGCGCAATGCCGGTGTCGAGGTGACCGTGCCGTTCCACCCGGGTCGCACCGACGCGAGCCAGGAGGAGACCGACGTCGAGTCGTTCGCCGTGCTCGAGCCGCGGGCCGACGGCTTCCGCAACTTCGGTCGCGCAGGTGACCGGATGCCTGCTGAGGTCCGCCTCCTCGACAAGGCCAACCTGCTCACGCTGACGGCGCCGGAGATGACGGTGCTGGTCGGTGGCCTGCGCGTCCTCGGCGCCAACCACGAGGGCTCGGAGGCCGGTGTCTTCACCGACCGGCCCGGCACGCTGACCAACGACTTCTTCGTCAGCCTGCTGGAACCGGCCGCGTGGCAGCCCACTGACGACGAGGCGACCTCCTTCGAGGCCGACGGGCGCACCGCCACCCGGGTCGACCTGGTCTTCGGCTCGAACTCCGAGCTGCGGGCCCTGGCGGAGGTCTACGCCGCCGACGACGCCCAGGAGAAGTTCGTCCGCGACTTCGTGGGCGCCTGGACCAAGGTGATGGAGCTGGACCGGTTCGACCTGTCCTGATCTCCCTGACCTGAACCCGGAGCCCGGGCCGGCCGCGACAGCGGCCGGCCCGGGCTGCCGTCTGCCCCACGACTCGTGACGTTCGCCCCTGCCCGGGCACCGCGGGCCGCACGAACCATGGATCCGTAGCGGCCGGGGGCACGGACGAGGCGGGCGGATGGGCGAACGACAGCGGTTGGGCGTGCAGGACGCCCTGTGGCTGGAGATGGACAAGCCGGGCAACCTGATGGTGGTCGACAGCCTGTTCTGGACCGCGACACCGGTCGACTGGGACCGCTTCCGCGACCTGGTCAAGGAACGGCTCTGGGACCGCTTCCCGGCCTTCCGCAGCGTGGTGGTCCGTGGCGAGGACGGCGGCTGGTACTGGGACGAGCAGGACGAGTCCGACCTCGGGACCCGCTACGTGCGGGTCACGCTGCCCGAGCCCGGTGGAGACGCGGAGCTGCAGGAGCTGATCTCGTCCCAGCGCGTCGTACCCCTCGACCGCGGTGAGCCGTTGTGGCGGTCGGTCCTCGTCGACGGCTACCACGGGGGCGCCGCCGTGCTGTTCCGCACGCACCACGCCATCGCGGACGGCATCCGCATGGTCCAGGTCACCCTGAGCGTCTTCGACGCAGGCCCTGATGGCGAGGTCGTCCCCGCCCGTGAGGCGCGTCCGTCCGGTACGCCGCCGGTCGCGCCACCCGTGTCGGCACCCGAGGTCGACGACGGCCGCCCCTCGCTGGCCGGCCAGGTGCGCACCGGCGCCACGAGCATGGCGAGCACGTCGCGGAAGCTCGCCCACAGTGCCGTGACGAACCCGGTGGGAGCGGCCCACACCGCCATCACGCTGTCCGGATCCCTGGCCGGCTCCCTGGCCGGGTCGGTCGTCGGCGCCGCGAGCTCGGGGGCCCGGACGGCCCGGGACCTCGGCGCACGCGGGGTCCCGCCCTTCTTCTCCGGGATGCCCGGGGACATGGACACCGCGCGCAAGCTCGTCCTCGGCACCCGCAACGACAACACCCGCTGGACCGGGACCGTGGGCCCCCGCAAGGCGGTCGCGTGGTCGCCGCCGCTGCCCCTCGCCGACGTGAAGGCCGTGGCCCACGCCAACGGCGCCACGGTCAACGACGTCCTGGTCACCTGCGTCGCCGAGTCGCTGCGCGCCTACCTGGAGCAGCACCGGGCGGTGTGCCGCAGCGTGACCTGGGACGTCCCGGTCAACCTCAAGCCGTTCGACCCCGACCTGCCGGTGGAGCTCGGCAACAGCTTCGCGCTCGTGCAGCTCGAGATGCCGACGAACATCGAGGACCCGCTGCGCACCCTCGACGTGGTCCGACGCCGGATGGGCCGGATCAAGAGCGGTCACGAGGCCGCGGTGGACTTCGGCGTCCAGGCGGCCATCTCCCGGATGAGCACCAGGCTCTACCGGTTCACCATCGACCTGCTGGCGAACCGTGCCATCGGCGTCCTGACCAACGTGCCCGGCCCGCAGGTGCCGCTCTACGTCGCAGGCCAGAAGGTCGAGGGCATGATGGGCTGGGCGCCCCTCACCGCCGACCAGGTCATGAGCTTCACCATCTACAGCTACGACGGCAAGGTCTTCGTCGGCATCGCCGCCGACGCCGGGCTGGTCCCCGAGCACGAGCAGGTCGTCGACGGCTTCGCCGACGCGTTCCGGCGCCTCTCGACCCACACCGCCTGACGGTCAGGGTGTCGAGGTCGTCCCGCCCCGGGGGGTCGTCCGCCCGGTCGCCGTGTACACGTCCCAGGGGACCTCGAGGCTGATCCCGGGGGTCACGGTGACCGACGCGTCCGGCGACACCGTGAACACGAAGTAGCGGGTCTCTCCGGTGGCGCGGTTGACCTTGAGCACCGTGTAGCGGGCGGGGTGGGAGATCACCCCGGGGTCGGGCTCGGTGGTCACGTGACCGCCCCCGCTCCCGCTGGTGAACTCCGTGGCCGGGCGTCCCGACTCGGTCGGCACGAGCCGCGGGCCCACGAACTGGTAGGAGCGTCCGTCGAGGACGGCCCGCCGCTGGCACCCTGCCGCGGCGACCCGCTGACCCAGCTCCTGGTCGTGCAGCAGGATGAAGTCCGGTTGGGTGTCGCAGGAGGCCGCCACCGTGTCGGACACGAACTGGTCGACGTCCACGGCGGGGTCGCGCAGCACGTCCCCGGTCCCGAAGTCGCCGACCGTGGAGATCCGGGGGTCGGCAGCGGCCAGCAGGCTCAGCCCGGCGACGTCGTGGGTGCTGCCGTCGGCGACGTGCCAGCCGCGGGCCCTGGCGGCCCCGACGATCGCGTCGGTGTCGTGCGGTCCCGGCGCGAAGTAGACGGGTGTGTGGCCGGAGTAGTAGTCGACGGTGTCGATGATGTAGCTCTCGACGGGCTTGCCGGCGAAGGTGAGGTCCCCGCTGAGGGCGATGAAGTCCGCGCCGACGAGATGGGCGGTCAGCCCGACCTGACGCGCCATCCCGTCGACGTCCTCGAAGTCCTCGGCCAGCACGAACATCGTGTCGTTGTCGCCCTTCCGGAGTCCCGGCTCGGCGGCGATCGCGCGGGCGAGGTGGTTCGCGACCGTGTCGTAGAAGGTCGTCCGTGGCCGCAGGATCGACAGGAAGGGCAGGATGTCGCCCAGCAGCCCGTTGACCTCCGTGCCCTGCAACGTGGTGCCGACGAAGAGCGGGCTGCTCCGCACGACGTGGTGGTCCTCGTGCCGGTACACGTGGACCGCCAGCGCCTCTGCACCGATCATCGACGCGATGCCGACGGCCGCCGCGGTCACCCGCAGTCGCCGGTTGTGCCCGCGGATGAGGTCGGCGTCGGCCTCCGGGTAGCCGGCCAGCTTGGTGCGCCGGCGTCTGAGCGCCAGCCACGTCACGACGACCGTCGCCGTGCCGGCGCCGAGGCCGAGCAGGCCCCAGTGCAGGAGGTGCGCCCGGGCCGCCGACGCGATCCGGTCGACCTGGGGGTCCGGGTCGTCCCACAGCGAGATCAGGTAGCGCCGGGTCTGCTTGTTGCTCGGGATGATCTGGTTCCAGTTGGCGTCGAGGTCCACCCCGACGTCCTTGCCGAGCACCGGCACCCGTGCGTGCTCGGGCCGGATGACGGCCCCGTTCTGCAGCTGCGAGGTGTTCTGACCGATCACGGGGCGCACCGACACCTCCTGGCCGGCGATCTCGACCTGCGCCGGGGGCGCGTACCGGACGGCCAGGACCGTGGTCGCGAGCGGGAACGCGACGAGCACGACGACCAGGCCCAGGCGGAGGAGCAGGCGGGCGGGACGCGGGAGGCCGTCGGGGCGCCCGGCGCCGGGTGGCAGGGGCTGCGCGCCGGGGGAGTCCTCCGTGGTGGGGGAGACCTCCGTGGACGGCTCACCCACCGTAGCCGCCCCCGCCCGGCGTCTCGACGACGAGGACGTCGCCGGCCTCGACCTCCACGGAGTCCCGCCCGCCCAGCGGTCGGGTCGTGCCGTCGGGGCGCTCGATCCACTGTCGACCCAGGGCGCCCGGCGCCCCACCGGCCATGCCGTACGGCGCGACCCGGCGGTGGCTGCTGAGCAGGGTCACGGTCATCGGCTCGAGGAAGCGCAGCCGGCGACGTCCGCCACAGCCACCGGGGTGCCGTCCTGTGCCGCCGCTGCCGTGGCGGATCTCGAAGTCCTCGAGCCGCACCGGGAAGCGCCACTCGAGCACCTCGGGGTCGGTCAGGCGGGAGTTCGTCATGTGGGTCTGGACGACGTCGGTGCCGTCGAAGTCGCGGCCCGCTCCCGAGCCGCTGGCCACCGTCTCGTAGTACTGGTGGCGATCGTTGCCGAAGGTCAGGTTGTTCATGGTGCCCGACCCCTCCGCCTGTACGCCGAGCGCGGCGTACAGCGCACCGGTCACGGCCTGCGAGGTCTCGACGTTGCCGGCGACGACGGCGGCCGGGTAGCGGGGCGCGAGCATGCTGCCCTCGGGGATGGTGACCGTGATCGGCTCGAGGCAGCCGGCGTTGAGCGGGATCTCGTCGTCGATCAGGGTGCGGAAGACGTAGAGGATCGCCGCCAGGGTGACCGAGGACGGCGCGTTGGAGTTGTCGGGCTGCTGGGCGGAGGTGCCCGTGAAGTCGACGTGGGCCGTGCGCGCCGCGCGGTCGACGGAGATCGACACCTCGATCACGGCTCCCGAGTCGAGCTCGTAGCGGTAGCTGCCGTCGGTCAGCGCGGAGATGACCCGGCGCACCGCCTCGGCGGCGTTCTCGCGCACGTGGCCCATGTAGGCCGTCACCACGTCGAGGCCGAAGTGCTCGACGAGGGCGTGCAGCTCGGCGACCCCCTTCTCGTTGGCCGCGAGCTGGGCCCGCAGGTCGGCCACGTTGTCCTGGGGGCTGCGGGCGGGGAACTCGGCGCCGGTGAGCAGCGCCATCATCTCGGTCTCCCGCATCCGCCCGTCCCGGGTGAGCAGCGCGTTGTCGATCAGCACGCCCTCCTCCTCGACGCGCCGGCTGAAGGAGGGCATCGACCCGGGGGTCACCCCGCCGACGTCGGCGTGGTGGCCCCGCGAGGCGACGAAGAACAGGATGCGGTCGTGCTCGTCGAAGACCGGGGTCACCACGGTGATGTCCGGCAGGTGGGTGCCGCCGCGGTAGGGGTTGTTGAGGACGTAGGCGTCGCCAGGGCGCATCCGGCCGGCGTTCGCCTCGATCACCGCCCTGATGGACTCGCCCATCGACCCCAGGTGGACCGGCATGTGCGGGGCGTTGGCGATCAGGCGGCCCTCGGTGTCGAACACCGCGCAGGAGAAGTCGAGCCGCTCCTTGATGTTCACCGAGCCGGCGGTGGCACGGAGCCGCTCGCCCATCTGCTCCGCGATCGACATGAAGAGGTTGTTGAAGAGCTCGAGCAGGACCGGATCCACCGCCGTTCCGGCGGCGGGGGCTCGGGTCCGCGCCGCGGTCCGCTGCACCAGCAGGTGGTTGCGCTCGGTGACGAGAGCCTGCCAGCCCGGATCCACCACCGTGGTGGCGTTGGCCTCCGCGATGATCGCCGGCCCCTCGACGACGTCTCCGGCGGCGAGCGCCTCGCGACGGAAGAGGTCCACCTCCGTCCACGTCCCCGTGTACATCGGGACCCTCGAGGCCGGCGCGAGCGGTTCCTCCCGGCCGGTGCCCGAGACCTCGTCGGAGTGCGAGCGGGTGAGTGCTGTCAGCTCCACGGAGACCGCCTCCACCACGATGTCCCGCTCCGGCATCAGGAACGAGAACCGCCGGCGGTAGAGGCGCTCGAACTCCGCGTGCATCGTCTCGAGCCCACCGCAGACGACCTCGACCGTGGTGTCGGTGCCGGCGTACTTCAGGTGGGCCCGGCGCGTGACCGTCACCCGGTCGGGCGGGAAGCCCTGGTCGGAGAGCTCGAGGGCCGCGTCGTCGACGAGGGGCGACAGGGCGGCGTCGAGCCCGCCGGTCCCGAGGACCGCCAGTGGCGCCTCCACGGCGGCCTCGCGGGTGGCCGTGACGTCGGCGAGGCCCATGCCGTACGCCGACAGGACCCCGGCGAGGGGATGGATCAGGATCTGGGGGATGCCGAGCGCGTCGGCCACGGCACAGGCGTGCTGGCCACCGGCGCCGCCGAACGTGGCCAGCGTGTAGCGGGTGACGTCGTGGCCGCGCTGCACGGAGATCTTCTTGATCGCCTCGGCCATGTTGTTCACCGCGATGCGCAGGAACCCCGCCGCCACCTCCTCGGGACGTCGACCGTCGCCGATCGTGCCGGTGAGCTCCTCGAAGCGGCGGCACACGGTCGCGGCGTCGAGCGGCTCGTCACCGGTGTCACCGAAGACCGCGGGGAAGTGCGCCGGCTGGATCCGTCCGAGCATGAGGTTGGCATCGGTGACGGTCAGCGGCCCGCCGCGGCCGTAGGCGGCCGGTCCGGGGTCGGCGCCCGCCGACGCGGGGCCGACGCGGTAGCGCTGGCCGTCGAACTGCAGGATCGATCCGCCTCCGGCGGCGACGGTGTGGATGCTCATCATCGGTGCGCGGACCCGGACGCCGGCGAGCTGGGTGTCGTACTGCCTCTCGAAGTCGCCGGCGTAGTGCGACACGTCGGTGGAGGTCCCGCCCATGTCGAAGCCGATGACCCGCGTGAGCCCGGCGGCCTCCGCGGTGCGGACCATGCCGACGATGCCGCCCGCCGGCCCGGAGAGGATGGCGTCCTTGCCGCGGAAGTGGTGCGCCTCGGTGAGGCCGCCCGAGGAGCGCATGAACTGGCAGTGCACGCCCGGCAGCGCGCTGCTCACCCGGTCGACGTAGCGACGCAGGATCGGCGAGAGGTAGGCGTCGACGATCGTGGTGTCGCCGCGCGAGACGAGCTTCATCAGCGGGCTGACCTCGTGGGACAGGGAGACCTGGGTGAACCCGACGTCCCGGGCCAGCTCGCCGACGCGGAGCTCGTGCTCCGGGTTGCGGAACGAGTGCATCAGGACGACCGCCACGCTGCGCAGGCCCGCGGCGAAGGCGTCCTCGAGCCGGCGCCGGACGGGACCGGGGTCGAGGGGCACCACCACCTCGCCATGGGCGTCGAGTCGCTCGGTCGCCTCGATGACCACCGAGTGCAGCAGGTCGGGCAGCTCGATGTGCCGGGCGAAGATGCGGGGGCGGTTCTGGTAGGCGATGCGGGTCGCGTCCGCGAAGCCGCGGGTGGTCACCAGGACGGTCGGCTCGCCCCTGCGCTCGAGCAGCGCGTTGGTGGCGACCGTGGTGCCCATCCGCACCGCGGTGATGTCGCCGACCGGGACCGGTTCACCGTCGGCGAGACCGAGCACCTCGCGGATGCCGGCGATCGCGGCGTCGTCGTACCGTCCGGGGTTCTCCGAGAGCAGCTTGTGCGTCACCAGCGTGCCGTCCGGGCGCCGGGCCACGACGTCGGTGAAGGTGCCGCCGCGGTCGATCCAGAACTCCCACGGGCCGGCGGTCGACCGGGTCATCCGTCCCCGGCGATCTCGGTCGCGGAGACGCCGAGCACGTCGGGCAGGGCGTCGAGGTCGGCGAGCAGCCCCTCGGACACTGCGCCGGCGACGTCGATGCTGGCGACCGCGGCCCCGCCACCCCGGAACACCCGGTTCTCCATGTGCTCGACGTTCAGGCTCGCGCGGCTGAGTCGGTCGAGCACGTGGGCGAGGACCCCGACCCGGTCGAGGTGCCGCACCGTGAGGGTGGCGGAGCCGATGCGGCTCGGGGTGAGGTTGACGCAGTTGCGCGCCTCGCCCTCGACGAAGGCGTCGATGATCTCCACCACCCCGGCGGCGATCGCGTCCTGCGCCTGCTGGGTGGAGGCCCCGATGTGGTGGGTGCCGACCACGCGCGGGTGCTGGGCCAGCCGGGAGGTCCACTCGGCCTTCCCGGCGCCCGGCTCGTCGGCGTACACGTCCAGGCCGGCCCGCAGGTCGCGGTCGTCCAGGGCCCGCAGGAGGGCCTCCTCGTCGACCAGCTCGCCGCGCGAGGTGTTGAGCAGGATGGCGCCGTCCCTCATCAGGCCCAGGAACGCCTCGTCGACCAGGCCGACCGTGCCGGCCTTGGACGGCAGGTGCAGGGACACGATGTCGCAGGAGGGGAGCAGGTCGGCGAGCGACTCGACCATGCTGATGCGCAGGTCCTCGGCGCGGGCCAGGACGTCGGGGTCGCGGCCGGGCCTGTCCAGGGTGCGGACCTCGACGCCGAACGCGCGTGCGCGCTGGGCAACCTCGAGCCCGATCGAGCCGAGCCCGAGGATGCCCATCGTCGACCCGAGCAGCCCCTGCGCCCGGCTGTAGGTGCTCTTGGCCCAGCGACCGGCCCGCAGGTCGGTGGTGTTGTCGACGATGCGCCGGTCGATGGCGAGCAGCAGGCCCATGGTCAGCTCGGCCACCGCGACGGCGTTCCGTCCGGGGAGGTTCGCGACGAGGACCCCCCGCGACGCGGCCGCCTCGGTGTCGATGGTGTTGGTGCCGGCGCCGGCCCGGATCACCAGGGCGAGCCGGTCGGCGGCCTCGAAGACGTCGCGGCCCACCTTCGTGCTGCGCACCACCAGCGCGTCGTACCCCTCGATGGTGCCGGCCAGGTCGGTGGCCTGCAGCGCGGGATCGAGGGTGCAGGTGTGCCCGCGCGCCTCGAGCTCGGTGAGCGTCGACCCACCGACCGCGTCGGCGAAGAGCACGCGCATGACGACCTCCCCTGGGCTTGGAGCCTCACGGTAACCGGGTGCAGCCTCCGGCGCGACGGTTCGCGACGGCAGGGCCGTTCGGGCGTTGACTTCGTCGAGCGGCCGCGGGGATCGTGAGGAGGGCGGGGAGCCAGGGCGGTGGTTCAGGTGCAGGTGTACGAGGCGATCGTCCGGGGCCTGGAGAGCCTCGGTGT
>Ga0308174_10001116_pt1 | contig 12142 bp, 8 predicted proteins | sample PhyPR2_FD_203894 | JGI IMG/M metagenome (GOLD analysis project Ga0308174, IMG submission 203894) | Soil microbial communities from UC Gill Tract Community Farm, Albany, California, United States - DLSLS.P.R2 | ecosystem: Environmental > Terrestrial > Soil > Agricultural land | place: USA...
CGGCGACCGGCGCCAGCGGCTGTTCGTCGCAGAGGACCTGTACTCCGCGCTGGAGCGCCACGAGCTCACCGTCGAGTACCAGCCGCTCCGTACGCCGGACGGGGCGCTCGTCGCGGCCGAGGCGCTCGTGCGCTGGGACCACCCGACCCGCGGGCGGCTCGGGCCCGGCGAGTTCCTCGACGCCGCCGAGCGCTACAAGCTCACCGGGGCCATCGCCGAGCGGGTGCTGGACGTGACGCTCACCGACCTGGCCCGCTGGCGGATGGTGGGCGCCGACCTGACCGCCTCGATCAACGTGTCGGCCTCCGACCTGCGCGACGAGGGCCTGGTCAAGATCGTCGCGTCCGCGCTGCTCAAGCACGACCTGCCGCCCGAGGCGCTGACCGTCGAGGTCACCGAGACCGCGATGATGCGCAACCCCGAGCTCGCGCAGACCGTGATGCAGGCGCTCGCCGACCTCGGGGTGCGGCTCGCGGTCGACGACTACGGCACCGGCTACAGCAGCCTGGAGTACCTCCTCAAGCTGCCGATCAACGAGATCAAGCTCGACCGGGCGTTCTGCGCGAACATCGTCACCGAGCTGCGGGCCACCGCGATCGTCCGCTCGACGGTCGACCTGACGCACGCGCTCGGCCTGCGGATGGTGGCGGAGGGCGTGGAGGACGCGGGCACCCTGTTCATCCTCAACGAGCTCGGCTGCGACCTCGTGCAGGGTTGGCACCTCGGCCGCCCGATGCCGGCGCAGGCCTTCGAGATGCTGGTGGCCCACCAGCTGCGCCGCTCGCGCGAGTCCTCGAGCTAGGGCGCTCCTCCCGAACCTGCCGGGGCTCAGCCTGGATCCACCGATCTCCGCCTGCTGCGCGACGCCAGCCGGGCACGCTGGCTGCGTTGCCGACGCTCGACAGGCCGCCGGCCTGCCTTCGCCTCGGGCGCCAAGCCACTCGCACCCGTCTGGTGCCGCTCGCGACGGCGCGGACCGGTGGATCCAGGCTCAGGCCGGCGACTCCAGCCGGCGCACCGCGGTGATCCGGTGCACCGCGAACGACCGGACGTCGTCGGTGCGGTGGTCGTAGGCCGACAGCCAGCCGGCCTCCACCTTGACCGGGTCCACGACGCGCTCCACGGACGACCCGTGGTTGTCGAGGTAGCCCATCCACACGGTCGAGCGGGTCTCCACCGCCTCGCGCAGGAGCGCCAGCGTGGAGGCCGGCGTGGTGGGCTCGGCCGCCCGCAGCGCGGGGGCCGGCCGGTTGGCGGCGGCCCGGTCGCCGGCCCGGACCGCGGTGACGGTGGCGGCGGCCCGGGCGGCCAGCCGGGTCGCGGCCTGCGCGTCGAGCGGGCCCGCCAGCGGCAGCAGGTCGGGTGTCGGCTGCCGGCGCCGTGGCGCGTGCGCGCGCAGCGTCTCGCGGCGGGCCAGCCGGACGGTGCCGTCGGGGGCCTCCACCACCGGCGCGGACCCCAGCTCGCGCAGCCGGGGGAGCAGCACGTCGAGCGGGACGTCGCTGACCACGACGGTCGGCGCGATCCGCCGCAGCCGCAGGCTCGCGGCCTGCGGGTGGTGCACCAGCTCGGTCAGGGCGGTCTCGTCGTCGCTGCGCAGGAACGACTCCGCGGCACCGACCCGGATCGTGCCGAACCGCCGGGAGACGTCGTCCACCAGGTAGGTCAGCGCCTGCGGCACCGGCGTCCGCGAGGAGGAGGCGACGAACCCGTGCACCTCGGCCGCCGACCAGCCCGAGTCGAACGCCCGTCGTACCGAGCGCTCGGTGAAGCGGTAGACCGTCGCGCCGCCGCGCGACTCGACGTCGGCGAGCATCGCCAGGTGCCGGGCCAGGTCCTGCTCCAGGGGTCCAGGGGCGACCGCGGTCAGGTCGGCCTGCAGCAGGACGTGGTCGACCGGCTCGGGCAGCAGGGGCGCCAGCGCCGACGGCGCGTGGTGCAGCGGGTCGTCGGGCGACAGCAGCGCCCGGCCGTGCGCGGAGAGGCCGCCCAGAGCGGTGACCCCGACGACAGCCGACTCCTCGACGGCCCAGGCGACCGCCTGGTTGCGGGCGGCAGGCCGCCGCGGACGCAGCCAGCCGACCCGTTCGACGAGGGACGGGACGCCGGTGCCGGCCGCCAGCACGGTGCCCGGGTCCAGCCCGCCGAGCTGGGCCAGCGCGGTGCGCCGGGTCTCGGGCAGCCACACCCGCTCCAGGTCCGCGGTCAGCGCGTTGACCGGCTTGCCCGCCACCCGGCCACCGACCAGGCCGGCGAGCCGCGGCGCGTCCAGCCAGGCCAGCGCCAGCCGGGCCCACCGGTCCGCGACCGGGGTGCCGTTCCAGACGTCGAAGGCGTCCGTGGGCAGCCACACCGCGTCGCCGTCGGCCGTGGTGCCGGTGGCCAGCAGGTCGGCGGCGAACGCCACCTCCACGTGCAGCGCCGCGGTGCGCTCGTCGGTGTGCAGCAGCTCGGCGGCCGCCCTCAGCTCGCGGACCCCGAGACCTCCGGCCCGCAGCGCGGAGGGCGGGGCGGTGCCCCAGTGCTCGAGCAGCAGCTCGACGTGCCGGACCAGCTCGAAGGCGGCGCCGGCCGCGGCCCGGTCCACCAGGGCCGCGTCGCGCGCGGAGGTGGCCAGCGCGGGCACCTCGTCGGCACGGTCGACGGTGGTGTGCCCGCCGCGGAGGCAGATCGCGACCTCGCGGGGGACGGAGACGTGCGTGCGGTCGCGGGCGACCAGCAGGCCGCGGGCCAGCAGCTGGTCGGCCGGACCGCCCGCGGCCCCCGGCTCGGTGGAGCCGACCGTGCCGTCCTTGCCCTCGGCGCCGAGGTGCTCGAGGATCGCGCGGGCCGGTTCGTCCAGCTCCGCGACGAGCGCGGCGACGCGGTCCGGCTCGGCCAGCCGGGCGGCCACGGCCTCGACGTCGTCGTGCCGGCTGCCTGTGGGCCTGAGGCCGACGGCGCGGGCCAGGTCCGCGACCCGGGCCGGTCCGTAGCCGGACATCAGCGTGCTCGCCGAGGGGCCCAGCCCGGACGTGCGAGTGCCCAGCACGTCGCCCAGGACGCTCAGCGCCCGCAGGCTCTCGTCGTCGCCCCAGAGCAGCGCCAGGCCCCGGACCCGGTCGAGGGCCGCGTCCACGGCGGCCGGCTCGGCGTGCACCACGGAGCGCAGGGCGGCCACGGACGCCGTACCGCCGAGCGCCAGGACCGCGTCGATAACGGTCAGCTCGAGGCGGGTGAGCTGGTCGACCGCACGCAGCACCGACGCGCGGGTGCCGGCGCGGGACGCCAGCTGCGAGGTGTCCTGCGGCGTCGGCGTGGCCAGGTCGGGACGCGCGCGGAGCAGGGCCGCCAGGGCGTCGTCGGACCAGCCGCGCAGCTGGTCGGCGAGCGTGCGGGGAGGGGTCCCCGGGTCGGGAGCGGACATCCGGACCACGATACCGGGGGGCCGGGCCGCCTACTCCTTCGCGGAGAGCACCTGGATCACCGTCTCGCCGGAGCACTGCGCCGACTCCCGGATCGCCCACCGGCCGCGGAAGCCGTTGCCGTCCCACTCGGCCTCGGCGTCGTGCTCCTCGGTCTCGCCCTTCTCGACCCGGTAGCCGCGGTCGGCGACCCGGCCGTTCATGAACGCCAGGACCTGCTTGAACGGGGTCGAGGAGACGCCGGTGACGATGGTGCCGTCGGCGCCGCGGTCCTCGGCGTTGAAGACCACGGTCTTCGCCGGGAACGGCCAGTCCTGCGGGAAACCGTCGCCGTACGGCGTGCCCGCCGGCTTCGCGGCGCCCGTGCACGTGGACAGGTCGGCGGCGGCGGTGAGGCTGTCGCCGGCGTCCTTCTCGGACTTCTGCTGGTCGCCGCCGCAGCCCGTCAGGGTGCCGGCCAGCAGCGTCACGGCGGCCACGGCGGTGGCGGTCCGGGCGAGCCTCACCGGAGGGTGACCGTCTGCTGCGCCTTGTTGTCCGCCTCGTCGGACTCCGCGACCGCGTTCGTGGGGTCGACCACCCCGGTCACCGCGTGCGTCGCCTGCCCGCTGGGCTTCCAGGTCACCGTGACCGTCCTGGTGGCGCCCGCCGCCAGGTCGGTCGTGGTCACCTGGCCGACCTGCTTGCGCCCGTCGAGGACCTGGGTGGCGATGCTCGGCAGCGCCGTCGTGCCGCTGTTCGTGACCTTGGCCGTCGCGGTCAGCTTGCCGCCGGCGGCGGGTGCCACCGACAGGGACGACAGCGTGGCGTTGGTGACGGCCGGGTCGTAGGCGCTGAACAGCGACTTGCCACCGCTCTGCCGGGCGATCGTGGCGTAGGCGTCACGACCCTGGTGCTGCGGGTCGGACACGCAGGCGTCGATGCAGCCGTCGGCGAAGGCGACCTCGACCCGGCCGTGGTCGTCGGTGGTGACGTCGATGAAGTCGAGCAGGTTGCGGTCGTTGCCACAGGTCGTGCCGCCGGTGCAGATCGAGCCGACCTGGACCGGGTCGTTCGGCGTCGCGTCGCTGGTCACCCACGACTTGCCGCCGTCGTAGGTCGTGTCGACGTACAGGTGCCACTCGCCGTGGAAGTTCGCGTTGTCCTGGTAGTTGCCGCCGGTCGGCGTGCCGAGGTAGGCGATCGACGCCCGGTCGTCGTCGCCGGCGACCACCGTCGGGAAGACGGCGTTCTGGATGCCGTACTTCGTGCCGACCGTCTGCCGGTCGGTCCAGGTCTTGCCCTGGTCGCGGCTCACGGCCACCCCGGGCTTGCCGTCGGCGCCCACGTAGCCGAAGTAGACCGTGCCGTTCGCGCCCACACCCACCGAGGGGTCGGAGTCACCGGGAGTCGCACCCGGGACCTTCGAGACGGTCCAGGAGGTGCCGTTGTCCTTGGACACGACAGCCGCCTGGTCGGCGCCGCAGCCCTTGTTGGGCAGGTACGCCGTGCCGTCGGGGGCGACCTTCACGTGGCCGTGGAGACCGCCGCAGTCCAGCAGGCTGTAGGTCGGGACGCCCGCGCCGAAGGTGGTGCCGCCGTCACGCGAGACCGCGCAGAAGGCCGTGGCGATGTCCTGGCTGCAGTAGTAGACCGCGTTCTTGTAGCTCGAGGTCGGCAGCGCACCCACGCCGTTCGCGGAGAACGGGCCGCCGCCGATCGTCTGGTGGTCGACGCCGGAGGGGATGCCGCCGCCCGTGGACGGGGACCAGGTCGTGCCGTCGTCGTCGGTGTAGCAGGTGGCCGAGTCCACACCGGTCAGCTGCGACTCGAAGGTCCGGCCGGTCTCGTGGTCGGTGAACAGGATCGGGTCCAGGCTCACGGTGCTGCCCTGGGGGCACCCGTCGCCGGCGTTGGCGGACGCGTCGGTCCAGGTCGCCGTCGCCGGGGACTGCGAGTCGTCGAAGGCGACCTTGTACGTCGACAGGGAGGACTGGAACAGCGTCTTGCCGCTCTTGTAGCTGGTGCCGATGGACGGCTCGCCCGCGTTGTTCGCGTCCGGCAGCGAGCTCGGCGCCGCGTAGTCGGTGAAGCTCGGCGGGGTGTCCGTGCCGGGCGCCGGGTTGGCGGGCGTATCGGCCAGGGTCGCCGTCGCGTCGTAGGACTCACCGACCGGCGCGTAGGGCACGACCCGCACGGTGTAGTCGCCGGAGTCCGGCGGCAGCACTACCTGCTCGGGGTCGGCGTTCGATGCCGAGCTGCCGACCACGTTGCCGGCCCGGTCGAGCACGTAGACGTCGAAGTCGGCCGCGCTGTTGGTCCACGCCACCTTGACGTCCAGCGTGTGCGTGCTGCCGTAGCCGGCCGGCGTGCTCACGTGCAGCGTGTAGTCGTCGCACGACTGCGGCAGGCTGCAGTCCGGCTGGTCGAGGGCGTTCCCGGTGGCGTTGGGCGCCACGAAGGGCCCGCCGGACCACGAGACGCTGGTGCTCGTGTCCGAGACCGTGCCCTCGTTCGGGGTGGCGGCGTCGGCCGTCCCGATCGTGAGGGCGCCCGCCAGCAGTGAGACCGCCGCCGTGAACCGTGCCGTCCTGCTGCCCAACCACCGCTTGCCAGCGCGCATGCCGATGTCCGTTCCCGTCGTCCCGTGGCGGTATCGCCTGGATGGTGCAACGAAGGACTTGGCCCCAGGTCACGGGCACGACCACGGACTCTCCGGTCCGGATGCCAGGATGCGCTCATGAGCGACGAGTTCCTCGACCTGCTGTACGGCGAGGCACCCCGCGAGGCCTTCGACGAGGTGGTCACCGCCGCGATGGAGGCGGGCCTCGAGGGCGAGGAGCTCGAAGGGCTGCGCCGGCACCGGGCCGTGGCGCTGCGGATCCGTGAGCAGATGGAGCGGCAGCGCCAGCGCGAGGCCGAGATGTCCGCGCTGTACGAGACGGCCAACGACCTCACCGCGATCCGCGACGTCGACGCGATCCTCACCGCGATCGTGCGCCGGGCCCGCTCCCTGCTGCACGCGGACATGACCTACCTGTCGCTCAACGACGAGGCCGACGGCGCGTCGTACATGAAGGTCACCGACGGGGCGCTGACGCCCGAGTTCCGCAGGCTCCGGCTGCCGCTCGGCACCGGGCTGCTGGGGCTGGTGGCGCAGACCGGGGAGCCGTACTACACCGAGGACTACCAGCACGACGCGCGCTTCCTGCACCGCGAGTTCATCGACACCGCCGTCGAGGGGGAGCGGATCCGGGCGATCCTCGGCGTGCCGCTCACGGTCGAGGGCACGGTGATCGGCGCGCTGCTCGCCGTGCATCGCAACGTGCGCCGGTTCCCGCCGGGCGAGGTCTCGCTGCTGATGTCGTTCGCCGCGCACGCCGCGGTCGCGCTCGAGAACGCCCGGCTGTTCGAGCAGATCGACCGCGCCAACCGGCAGGTCCGTGCGCAGGCCGAGGCCGTCGAGGTGGCCGCCGACGCCCACGACCGGCTGACGGACGTGCTGCTGCACGGCGGCGGTGTCTCCGACGTCGCGGACGTGGTCGCGGGGGTGCTGCACGGCCGGCTGGTGGTGCTCGACAGCGAGGGTCACCGGCTCGCCGGCGGGGGCGCGCAGTCGCTGCTCGACGGGCTCGAGGAGGCGGTCGCGGAGGCGCGCGCCTCCGGGCGGTCCGTGGCGGTGGAGCGCCCGGACGGCCCGGCGTACGTCGCCGCGGCGCTGGCCGGCACCGAGCACCTCGGCACCCTGCTGCTGCACGGTCTCGGCCAGGAGCTCGGCCTCGCCGACCGGCGCACCCTCGAGCGCGGTGCCCTGGTCGTCGCGCTGGTGCTGCTGTTCAGCCGCTCGGTCGCGGAGGCCGAGGAGCGCGTGCGCGGCGAGCTGCTCGGCGACCTGATCGAGCGCCGCGACCTGGACCTGTCCCGGCTTCGCGAGCGGGCCCGGCGCCAGCACGCCGACCTCGACGCCCCCGGCGTCGTCGCCGTCGCCCGGGTCGAGGGTCTCGAGCGGCACCGGGCCGCCCAGGTGGCGGCCCGGCTCGGCGGCGAGCTGCAGGGGCTCGCCGGGGAGCACGACGGCCGCGTGGTCCTGGTCGCCCCGGGGCAGCCGCTCACCGTCGGGAGGTCGCTGCGTGAGCGGGTGCGCGCGGCCGGCGGCAGCTGCACGGTGGGCGTGGCGCCGACGGCCAGCGGCCCGGCCCGGGTCCCCGAGGCGTACGCCGAGGCCCGCCGCTGCCTCGACACACTGCTCACGCTGGGCCGCACCGGCGAGGTGAGCGACCCCGCGGGCCTCGGCCTGGCCCGGCTGCTGCTCGGCCAGAACGGTCCCGACGAGCTGGCCGCCTTCGTCGACAGCCAGGTCGGCCCGGTGCTCGCCTACGACGAGAAGCGTGGCACCGAGCTGGTCGGCACCCTCGAGGCGTGGTTCGCCAGCGGCGCCCGGCCCGCCGAGACCGCCAAGCGGCTGCACGTGCACCCCAACACCGTCAGCCAGCGGCTGGACCGGATCTGCACGCTGCTGGGCGACGACTGGCGGGACCCGGCCCGCGGGCTCGACGTGCAGCTGGCGTTGCGGCTCTACCGCCTCCGCGCCTAGGGCGGGTCCCGTCCCCAGACCGGCTGCCCGGCCGGCCGTCCCCAGCGCGCCGGTCTCCGCCTGCAGCAGCTCCGATCCTCGGGAACCCTCGACGCATGAGTGGGACGGCAGTGCTCGGCCGGAAGCGGGGGAGCCGCTGGACCAAGGTGGGTCACGGCCTCTACGTCCCGGCCGGCGACGACGGTCCGCCCCTCGCTGCCTGGCACCTGGTGCTGCCCTCCTCGGGAGCCTTCGGGCATCTGACCGCGGCAGCGTTGCACGGCCTGTGGCTGCCACCCCTCCCGGACGGGACGCCGACGTTCGTCGCGGTGCGTGACGGTGGCACCGCGCCGCGACGAGCCGGGCTCCGGGTGGTCCGGCACACCTGCGCCATTCCGAGCGTGCCTGTCCGCGGCCGGTCCTGAGGAAACCGTGCGAGATCGGTCGTCCGAAGTGCCGGGCAACGTCCGTCTGCGCACGGTTTCCACCTGCGGGCACGCAGAGCACATAGGGACGCCGACTTCATGTGTGGTGAGCACATAGTCCGCGTGGTCGCCGCACCCTACCGTCGTGACCCATGAGTGAGACCACCGTCACGCCCACCGGCCCCCTGGCCGGGCGGACCGCCCTCGTGACCGGCGGCGCCAGCGGGATCGGCCGGGCCGTCGCGGCCCGGCTCGCCGCAAACGGCGCCCGCATCCTCGTGCTCGACCGTGACGAGGCCGGCGCCAAGGAGGTGGCCGCGGAGCTCGGCGGCTCGCACCTGGTCGCCGACCTGTCCGACGGCGCCTCGATCGACGCGCTCGGCCTGGGCCGCGACGTGCACGCCGACATCCTGGTCAACAACGCCGGCGTGCAGCACGTGGCGCCGGTCGAGGACTTCGACCCGGAGCGGTTCGGCTTCATCCAGCGGCTGATGCTCGAGGCGCCGTTCCGGCTGGCGCGCGGGCTGCTCCCGGGCATGTACGAGCGCGGCTGGGGCCGGCTCGTGCACGTCTCCTCCGTGCACGGCCACCGCGCGTCGCCGTACAAGGCGGCCTACGTCGCGGCCAAGCACGGTCTCGAAGGTCTCTCCAAGGTCATCGCCTTGGAGGCGGCGGGCAAGGGCGTCACCAGCAACACGGTGTGCCCCGGCTACGTCCGCACCCCCCTGGTCGAGGGACAGATCACCGACCAGGCGCGCACCCACGGAATCGACGAGGACGAGGTCCTCGACGAGGTCCTGCTCGCCAGGACGCCGGTGAAGCGGCTCGTCGAGCCCACGGAGGTGGCCGACCTCGTCGGCTTCCTGTGCGGGCCCGGCACCGACTCGGTCACCGGCAGCTCATTTCTCATGGATGGCGGCTGGACCGCCGCGTGAAAGGAAACGTCACCATGTCCACGCAAGCCCACGCAGCCTCCACGGCCGGCACACCGGGTGCGGCGCCGACCAACGGCATCGTCAAGGTCGTCTTCGCCAGCCTGATCGGCACCGCCACCGAGTGGTACGACTTCTTCCTCTACGGGTCGGCGGCCGCCCTGGTCTTCGGCACGCTGTTCTTCCCGTCCTCGGACCCGGTCACCGGGACCCTGCTGGCCTTCGGCACCTACGCCCTCGGCTTCGCGGCCCGCCCGCTCGGCGGCGTGGTCTTCGGGCACTTCGGTGACCGCGTCGGCCGCAAGAAGATGCTGGTCTTCTCGCTGATGATGATGGGTCTGGCGACCATCGCGATCGGCGTGCTGCCGACGTACGCCTCCATCGGCGTCGCGGCCCCGATCCTGCTGCTGGTCTGCCGGCTCGTCCAGGGCTTCGCGGTCGGCGGCGAGTGGGGCGGTGCGGTGCTGATGGCCGCCGAGCACGGGCGCGACGACCAGCGCGGCTTCTGGTCCTCGTGGCCGCAGGCCGGCGTGGCGCTGGGCAACCTGCTCGCCACCGCTGTGCTGTTCGTGCTCTCCGCGGTGCAGAGCGACGCCGCGTTCAACAGCTGGGGCTGGCGCATCCCGTTCCTGCTGTCGGCCGTCCTGGTCTTCGTGGGCCTCTGGGTCCGGTTGACCATCGAGGAGTCCCCGGTCTTCAAGGAGGCGCAGGCCGAGATCGCGGAGAAGAAGTCCGAGGACACGCACGTCCCGATCCTCGAGGTCTTCAAGAAGTACCCGCGCGAGGTGCTCGTCGCGATGGGCATGCGGATCGCCGAGAACACGTCGTACTACATCTTCACGGTCATCGTGATCACCTACATCGTGGACTTCGCCAAGCAGGACAAGGGCCCCGTGCTCCAGGCCCTGCTGATCGGCTCGGTGGTGCACTTCGTGTGGATCCCGGTCGTGGGCGCTCTCTCCGACCGCGTCGGCCGTCGTCCGCTGTACCTGGTCGGCGCCGTCGGCGTCGCGGTCTGGTCGTTCGTGTTCTTCGGCCTGCTCGACTCGGGCAGCGAGGGCAAGATCATCCTCGCGATCGTGGTCGGCCTGATGCTGCACGCGCTGATGTACTCCCCGCAGGCGGCGTTCTTCTCCGAGCTGTTCGGTACGTCGGTCCGCTACACCGGCGCCTCGGTCGGCTACCAGCTCGCGTCGATCTTCGCCGGCGCGATCGCGCCGCTCGTCGCGGTGGCGCTGCTCAAGACCGGCGACGGCAGCAACACCCAGGCGGTCTCGATCTACGTGACGATCGCCGCCGTGATCACCGTCGTCGCGGTGCTGTTCGCCAAGGAGACCCGCGCCAGCTCGCTGCGCCACGACCGGGTCGTCCGCGGAGCGCACGCGGACGTCTGAGGGACACGTCCAGGAGGTCAGTGCGGCAGCCGGTGCCGCCACGGCCGCGGCCCGCCCAGGGCCGCGGCCCGGCGCTCCAGCCGCAACCTGCGGACCGGCTCGTCGTCGTAGGGGGGCAGCGGCCCGGTGACCAGCTGCAGCAGGTGGTCGGCCAGCCCGTCGTTGCGCACCAGCGCGGGACCGTGCAGGTAGCTGCCGACCACCCGGCCCTGCACGGCACCCTCCGTGGCGCCGTCGCCGTTGCCCACCCCGCGCACCAGCCGCGCCAGCGGCCGGGCGGCCGGGCCGAGCAGGGCGTCCCCCTGGTGGTTCTCGAAGCCGGTGAGGAACCCGTGCTCGCTCTCGGCCAGCACCTCGCCCACGGCACGGCGTCCCACGATGCGTCCGCAGCGGGCGTCGAGCAGCCCTAGCCCGGGGCGACGGCGGCCGTCCGGACCGGCGAACTCGTGGCTCAGGAGCTGGAACCCGGCGCACACCCCGAAGCAGGCCGCGCCCGCCTCGACGGCGCCCTCCAGCGGACGCCCGTCGACCAGGTGCTCCCAGGCCAGCAGCATGGCGGCGTCCTCGCCGCCGCCGACCAGGTAGATGTCGCCGGTGCGCGGCAGCGGGTCGTGCAGGCTCGTCTCGAGGACGTGGCACTCCAGGCCGCGGGCGGTCGCCCGGTGCACCAGGGCCGTCGCGTTGCCGCGGTCGCCGTAGGTCCCCAGCAGGTCCGGGTAGACAAGCACCACCGTGAGCGCGGAGTCAGCGGGCATGACCGAGCACCCGTCGGGCTTCCTGGAAGGCGGTGTAGTTGGCGACCACGTTCACCTCGCCGGGCGGGAGCATCGCGACGGCCGCCGCCGCGTCGGGAGCGACCGCGACGTCGGTGAGCTCGTCCATCTCGAGCCGGACCAGCATGTCGGTGGCCCGCCGCCCGGTCACGACGAGCGTGCGTCCGGCCAGGTCGGCGAACGGTACGTCGTACAGCCAGGAGGGGTCGCGGCCGTCCACGCCGTCGGAGTTGAACGCCAGCACCACGGGACTCGGTGTGGCGGCGACCATGCGCAGCGCCTCGGCCCAGCTCGCGGGGTTCTTCGCAAGGATCAGGCGGGCGCGGTGGGAGGCGGTGACGAAGACGTCGTAGCGACCGCTCACCGTGCCGATGCCGCGCATGGCCGCCACCGCGTCGTCGGCCGCCACGCCCTGCCGGGCCGCCGCCGCGACCGCGATCGCGGCGTTGGACCGGTTCACGTCGCCGGGCAGGGCGAGCCCCAGCCGGACCCGCGCGGACGGGCCCACGAGCTCGTCGCCCTCCACCCACCAGTGCGGCTTCGGCTTGCGCAGCCCGCACCGGCAGCTCCAGTCGCCGTCCTCGTGCCGGCACTCGCCGCCGCACCGGGGGCAGACCACGGCGTCCTGGATCCAGCGAGCACCGGTCGACACCCAGGTCTGG
>Ga0308174_10001117_pt1 | contig 12142 bp, 9 predicted proteins | sample PhyPR2_FD_203894 | JGI IMG/M metagenome (GOLD analysis project Ga0308174, IMG submission 203894) | Soil microbial communities from UC Gill Tract Community Farm, Albany, California, United States - DLSLS.P.R2 | ecosystem: Environmental > Terrestrial > Soil > Agricultural land | place: USA...
ATCACAGCAGCCGGTTCGAAGTACAAAGGCGCCTCGCCCCCGTGCAGACGAAAAGAAGCGGGAATGGAAAAGGGAACCAAAAGAGCAACAACGCTGAACAGGTAAGCGGCGCCTGTCCCCAGCGCGATCAGTGTGAACATGTTCAGGTGACGATTCAGAACCGAAGCCCACCCTCTTTGGAAGAAAGGCCACCCGGCCCATAAGACAACAGGAGTAGCGAGTGCAAACTGAATCCACCCCGTCGCCGTAGTGGAGAGCCAGTGCGCTCCCGGCAACATGTCAAGAACCATAAGGACCAGAAGCGGAGCGGTCAAAATCCCAGCCACCCAAAGCCGGCGCTTCATGTCCACCAGTTCCGGATTTATCTGCTCGCCGGTAACTTCCCGGGGCTCTAGCGCCATTCCACAGATCGGACACGGCCCCGGCTCACTCCGAATGATTTCGGGATGCATCGGGCATGTGTACTCCACGCGCGTGGCCGGCATCTCGAACGTGGCAGGTTCTAGTGCCATTCCGCATTTCGGACAAACGCCCGGACCGGTCCGACGCACTTCGGGGTCCATCGGACACGTGTACTCTACATCTGGCGCCTGGGCCGGAGTTGACGCGTGGACCGGAGCCGCGCTTGCCTTTGATGCCTGAAGGTATTGCCCAGGATTGCTGTCGAACTTGCTCTTGCATCCCGCACAGCAAAAGTAATACGTCTTTCCTTGATGGTCACTCCGGTGTGCGGTCCGCTCCGGATCCACCTGCATTCCGCAAACAGGATCTTTCGCGGTAGCTGTCGTCATTATTTGAAAAGGATTTGCAGGTTGTGGCATTAATTGTCTCCCTCAACGGAGGTGCTTGTAGATCAGATCAAGCAGTTCGTCGTACATGGCGGAAGCTTCCTTCTCTGTCCCCTTACGAATCGATTGAGCGGCGCAGTGACGAAGATGATTTCTCATGAGCGACTTGGCTACTCCACGGAGCGCCTCCTGAGCCGAAGCAATCTGGGTAATGATGTCGGCGCAGTAACGCTCGTCTTCCACCATCTTTTGAAGCCCCCGGATCTGCCCTTCAATGCGCCTAAGGCGCGTCAGATTTTCGCTCTTTAACTCCGGGTCGACAAAAACCGCTTTCTTGTCGGCTTCCGCTTCGGCGGACGCGGTGGGGCTCTTTCCTCGTGGCATTCTCTTTTAGTATACCCGATACCCCTATAGCCTATATGTAAATTCAAGGGGCGTAGCCGCTAGTTGGCGAAACGGTCGCTCCCACAGGGCCGGGGGAGGGCATGGGAGTGTTTAAAGCTCCTGTGAGGCTGAAGTTCTGGAGGAGTACTGCGCTCGTCCACAACTCTTGAAGCACCTGGATATAACTGATCTGCAGCTGGAAGAGCGTCCGTTGAGAAACGATCACCTGCGGGTAGGCGGCGGCCATGGTCCGATACTTGTCCAGGTACAACTGATAGGCTCGAGACGCTCGGGGAATCATTTCCTGCTTGTAACGTGCCGCCTGCGCCTGACGAGCTAAGTATTGCTGCACCAGCGGCTCCGCTACCTGCCGTAAAGAGAGACGGACCCGGCTGACCTCCGCTTGTGCCCGCTCAAACTCGGCTTCCGCGGCCTGGACATTCCCCTGATTGCGATTGAATATGGGTAGCGCAATCGTCACCGTCCCAAATCCCTGAAGTCCAACCTGCCTGCTGGTCTGATCGATCGCTTCGTAGCTTTGTTGCAGGCCAGCTCTCACGGTTACATCTGGCACTGGCTCCCGCCGCGCGCTTTTAAGCTGGGCCTGCGCTGCCACCGCACCTTGCTCCGCGCGTTTTACCGTGGGACTATCACGCAAGATCGTTGCTACAACAGTACGGGGATCAATCGGCGGCAGGTCCTCCAGGTTGCCTTCGAGCTTTGCCAGAGGCAAATCCGGCTGGCCCGCGACAGCAGCTAAAACGCGGAACTGCTGAATATAGTTCCTCTGCGCAGTAACAAAATCAACCTGCGCCTGTCCTTCCTCTACCTCCGATTGCAAAACGTCGGGCGCGTCCGCCTGCCCAACATTCGCCAATTGGTGCGCGGTCGTTACCGCGTCCTGGGCAAGCTTCAGCAGATTTTGTCGCATTTGTACGGTCTGCTGTGCTGCGAGCGCTGCATAAAAACTCTGCGCGACTTCACTGTTGACCCTGCTCCGTTGCTCTGCCGCTCCCAGTTCATCTTCGCGCTGCTGCGCCTGAAGAGCCTCACGCCGCAACCGCAATTTGCCCCCCAACACAATTGTTTGCTGTACGAATGCCCCTTGCTCGCCCCCGTGGTACTCGCCGCCACGAATCTGATCGCCTTCGTAGCCGATCGAAGGATTTGGATACAACCCCGCTTGCTTCGCCTGCCCCGCCGTACGCCGAACTAAATCGCTTGCTTGTTTCAAAGTCGGATTGCTCGTTGCCATCTCCTCGAAATCCTGCAGTCGAAGCGCCTGACGCCCCACGGTCTCCTGCAACAAGTCGGGCGTTGTGGACTGGGCCTTCGTCTCTCCTGGCGGATGCTGTGGACCTTGTTTTGGCGTATCGCTGTGCTCGTGCTGCGGGGCAGGCATCTGCATTCCTGGCATGCTGTTCTGCATGTCCTGCGCTCCCCATCCATCCAGAATCGGACCGGCGGCTGTCGCGGAGACACTCAGACACGCCCCTAGAGCAAGTAAAAGGTACTTGTTCATATTTCCCTCCTACACTCCGTGGCTCATCCCGGGCATGGGGGGCATGGGCTGTTGCTTGCCACGCCGAATACGAGCCATCAATTCGTCGTATTGAGCCGGTGGAAGCACGCGGATCAAAGTCATCATGCCCTGCATGTCCTCGGTCCAGCCGGGACGCAGGCCATAGTTCTCAGGCTTATCAACCAACTTGTCCAGGTTCATCATCGGCCCCTCCATATATGCATCCTGAGGGAATCCGGGGACGCTGTTCGCGTTCGGGCTGATATCGGCTTGCATATCCATCCCTGGCATTGCGGCCATGTCGTGTTCCATGCCCGGCATTGCCACGTTAGCCTTTGACTCGGAAAGCGGCCCATTGGTGCGCGGCTGATCCAAAGTGGAGCCGACTCCCATACCGCGGCCTAAACTCGGTCCGTAGTCTTCGCCGCTCGGCACACCGGGCGTGCCCTGCAGCATCCCCATGCCAGTATTCATATCCACGCCGGCGGGCATCCCCGTCCCCCTCCGCGACATTGGACCCACATTCGAGGACATCTGGTTCATCATGTGGTGGGGCAGATGGCAGTGAACCATCCACTCGCCCGGGTTGTACGCAATGAACTCGATGTCCCGCGATTGCGCGACCCCCACCAGAACGGTGTTCCCGGGCTGCCACGCCGTTCGTGCCATTCGTCCACCCTCGGTTCCGGTCACGTAAAAAGTATGGCCATGGATATGGATGGGGTGGTGATCCATTCCGAGATTGATTAGCCGAATCCGAACGCTATCTCCTTGCCGGACGATCAGCGGTGTGATGGCCGGGCCTGCTTTCCCGTTCATCACGAGCCAATTGAACTCCATGTTCATCGTGTTCGGTACCGTATTGTTCGGCAGTACTGCGTACTCCTGCAGCAGAATCACGAAGTCCTTATCCACCCGCGGCTCGTAAGGCACCTTTGGATGCATTATGAAAGCGCCCAACATGCCCATCATTTCCTGCATCGCCATATGGGAGTGATAAAAGTAGGTCCCCTCTTGCCGGAGCGTAAACTCATAAACGAAACGCCCCCCTGGCTTGATCGGCGCCTGAACAAGTCCCGGCACTCCGTCCATGTCATTTGGAATTTCGAACCCGTGCCAATGCATGGAGGTGGGCTCTGGAAGATGATTGTCCACGATAATCCGGACCCGGTCGCCCTGCGTTACCTGAATGGTTGGTCCCGGGGCACTTCCGTTATAGCCCCAAACGTCAATGGTCCTGTTCGGCAAAACCTTTTGCTTCACTGGCTCGGCGATCAGATGGAAGATCTTGACGCCGTTATCCACCGTATATGGCAAGTTCGGAAGATCAGGCGTTTGTACCAGCACTGATGCCGGAGCAGGCGGTGCTTGTCTGGCGATGGATCGCGCCGGTGTGGAATATGGATAAAGCGATGGCGTAGCGTACGGATTGACATCCGATCGTGTTGACTCCAGGTCGGCAGCATCGGCCATCGTGCCCAGAGTCGCTCCCACGCCAAAAATACTTTTAAAAAAACTGCGGCGATTGCTCATAACTTCTTTCCTGTAAAAACCTCATCAGTCGTACCAACAACAAACGCACAACACCGAGGGCCTTTCGGCGCTCGAATGCTTAAACCGTTTGGAAAGCTAACGCGGAAGACAGGAAAATCAGACGCGGAGAATCGAGAGCGTCAGGAAACGCGGGTTCTTAGGCGGGGTGCTTCGCACCGTAGTAACGGATAACGGGCACGCCGACAGCAACCCTGTCGGAACATCGCCCCATTCCCCAGCCGGTATCGCAATGCCGCCCGTCCAGAGGGCAACGAAGGTGCTAGAAAAATCTGCCGGCCATTCAGCATTCTTCAATTCCGAATACTGATGCTGGCAGGGAGAATGCGGTCTCGTATGGGGCGGCTGGTGCTCTGTGCAACAGGTGGATTGCTGTGTCGCGTAACCACCTGAATCAGGTACAAGGCACGCCGCAAAACACTGCGCATTGACAAATATAGCCGCGACAACCAGCAGCGTAATGATGTGAACGAAACGGGTCACTCGGCCTGATTCCATTCTTAGCACGCCCGTCAAGTGGCCGCGGGCCGGAATGTTCTGGCGCTGGATGTAATCTGGTCATTGAATCAACCGCTTACACACGAGACCCACATCCGCGTCCGATACGCCGAAACCGACCAAATGGGTATTGTCTATTACGCCAACTACTTTGTCTGGATGGAGATCGGCCGGGTCGAACTGGTTCGTTCGCGAGGCCTGAACTACAAGGAACTGGAAAATGCGGAAGGCCTGTTTCTCTCCGTCGTGGATGCTAAATGCCGCTACCTGTTTCCGGCGCGGTACGACCAGGAGATTCTGATCCGGACACAAGTCCACAGCGCCAATCCCCGCATGGTGGAGTTCGCTTATGAGATTCGTTCCGTAAATCCTGACCGCCTGCTGGCTCAGGCCTCCACCAAGCACGTCTGGCTGAATCGCGAGATGCGGCCCAGCCGTCTTCCCTCGCAGTATCAGTATTTGCTTCGTCCCGCCTCGGTCTGACTATAGGCAAGAACATTATTGTCGTGGCCGTACGATCTAGCCTCCCGCCCTTAAGTAAACTTACGGGCGATTGTGGGTGTTCTTTTCCGGGGACTGTTGTTATCTATCTAAAGGAGGAAATGCCTTGATGACCCGCCTGCCCAAGATTTCTGAGTGGCCTGTACTTAAACAGTTCCAGCGCCGCGATCCGCATGCACTCGGTGAAACCGCGGCCTCTGCGCGCAGCCACTCCCTTGCTCCTCGGACCAAAGGCGCGGACCGGGTTGTCGGATCGGTATGTCCCTACTGCGCGGTCGGCTGTGGGCAGCTGATTTACGTCAAGGACGAAAAGATCATTGACATCGAAGGCGATCCCGAATCTCCTATCTCAGAAGGCTGCCTGTGCCCGAAAGGCTCCGCTACCTTTCAGCTTGTTACCAGCGACCTTCGTGTTCAGCAGGTGCTTTACCGCCGCCCATACGCAACCGAATGGGAGCCAATTCCGCTGGCCGACGCTATGGAAATGGTCGCGCAGCGTGTAAAGAAGGCCCGGGACGAAAACTGGGAAGCCACCGACGAAAAGGGTACCGTGGTCAATCGCACCATGAGCATGGCCCATCTCGGTGGTGCCACGCTCGACAACGAAGAAAACTATCTCATCAAAAAGCTGTTTAACTCGCTGGGCATTATTCAGGTAGAAAACCAGGCTCGCATTTGACACTCCGCCACGGTCCCCGGTCTGGGGGCCTCATTCGGCAGAGGCGGCGCCACGACTTCGTTGCAGGACTTGGCGAATGCCGACTGTATAGTCATTCAAGGCTCCAACATGGCGGAAAACCATCCGGTGGGATTTCGCTGGGTAATGCAGGCGAAGCAGCGGGGCGCGAAGCTTATACACGTCGATCCCCGCTTCACACGCACCAGTGCGGTTTCCGATATTCACGCTCCCATTCGGGCCGGTAGCGACATTGCCTTTCTCGGTGCATTGATCTCCTATGTAATCGAGAACAATCGCTGCTTCAAGGAATACGTCGACGCCTACACAAACGCAGCCGCCATCATTTCCGAGGACTATCAGGACACCGAAGATCTTGACGGGCTATTTAGCGGCTGGGAGCAGGGCAAGGGCCAATACTCCAGCCAATCCTGGTCATATCAAAGCTTTGAACACGCTGGCAAGGAGAGTCACCAGGTCGCTGAGTCCCACGCCGAAAAGGCGGCTCACTTTCAAGCCGAGCATCCCAAGCGTTACGACCGCGACGACACTCTGCAGCATCCGCGTTGTGTCTTTCAGATTGTCAAGCGACATTACCAGCGCTACACGCCGGAGATGGTGGAAGAGGTTTGCGGCGTATCGCCCGATCTGTTCCGCAAGATCGCCGAAACCATCTGCGACAACTCAGGTCGCGAGCGTACCACCGCCTTTTGCTACGCCGTCGGTTGGACGCAACACACCGTAGGCCCGCAAATTATTCGGGCTTGTTCCATTTTGCAGTTGCTGCTGGGGAACATGGGTCGCCCCGGAAGTGGAATTATGGCGCTCCGTGGCCACGCTACCATTCAAGGCTCGACCGACATCCCGACTCTTTATAGTCTGCTGCCTGGTTACCTTCCTCAGCCCAAGGCTTCGACTGATACTTCACTGGAAAAGTACATGGAGCACTACACTCCTAGTGCTGGTTGGTGGACTCAGTTCCCGAACTACATGGTCTCGCTCTTGAAAGCATGGTATGGGAAGGCCGCTACCGCGGAAAATGAATACTGCTTTTCGCATATCCCGCGCATGACAGGCGATCATTCGCACTTGACGACCGTCGCCGATATGGCCGATGGCGCCCTGAAAGGATACTTCGTCATGGGCGAAAATGCCGCAGTCGGCTCCCCCAACGCCAGCCTTCAACGCAAAGGGTTACGCAACCTCGAGTGGCTTGTAGTTCGCGATTTTTCGCTGATCGAGACAGCCGAGTTCTGGCGCAAATCGCCGGAGCACGAACGTGGCGAGGTGAAAACAGAAGAGATCGGAACCGAAGTCTTCTTCTTTCCCGCTGCCTGCCACACGGAAAAGGACGGGAGCTTTACTCAAACCCAGCGCCTTGCTCAATGGCATCACACCGCGGTTGAGCCTCCGGGTGACGCTCGCAGCGAGCTCAACTTTGTCTATCATCTCGGTAAGCGCCTGAAAGAACTTTATGCCGGCTCGACTGATCCCAAGGATCGCCCCATTCAAGATGTGACTTGGGACTACTCGGTTCGCCCCGGGCGTACGCAGGAGCCGGAGGCAGAGGATGTCTTGGCCGAAATTAACGGCTACACGGTCGAAGATCGCAAGCCCGTCGACAATTACACCAAGCTCAAGGCCGATGGTTCGACAGCCGCAGGCTGCTGGCTCTATACGGGCGTCTACGCGGATGGCATCAATCATGCCGCGAAACGGGAAAAAGCGACGGATCCGGAACACTACGGCCACAACTGGGGTTTCGCTTGGCCCGCAAATCGTCGCGTCATGTACAATCGTGCCTCCGCCGATCGCGATGGACGCCCTTGGTCGGAGCGGAAGAAGTTGGTCTGGTGGGACGAAAAGGAAAAGAAATGGACGGGAAACGACATCCCCGATTTCATTGCCACGCGGCCGCCCACCTTCAAGTCACCAGACGGCGCCAAAGGATTGGACACCATAGCCGGTGATGACCCGTTCATCATGCAGCCCGACGGTAAAGGATGGCTGTATGCCGCAACTGGAATGCTCGACGGGCCCCTGCCAAGCCACTACGAACCGGTAGAGGCGCCTGTGGAGAATGCCATCTACCATCAGCAGTGCAATCCTGTTCGCTTTGAATACATGCGCCGGGATAACCCGATGGCGCGCCCTTACGGCGACGAACGCTTTCCTTACGTCCTCACCACGTACCGCCTGACAGAGCACCACACTTCCGGCGCAATGTCGCGTTGGGTCTCCTGGCTCGCTGAGCTCCAGCCCGAGATGTTCTGTGAAATCTCGCCCGAACTCGCCAACGAGAAAGGAATTCGCAATGGCGATTGGGCAACCATCTCCAGTGCTCGCGGTGAGATCGAAGCTCGAGTCCTGGTCACCGAACGTGTTCGCCCACTCAAATTGGGCCGTCGCTTTGTTCACCAGATCGGCTTGCCGTATCACTGGGGGAATTGCGGACTCGTACGAGGCGATTCTGTCAACGAATTGCTGGGATTCAGTGCAGATCCCAACGTCACCATCATGGAGTCTAAGGCCATCACCGGAAATATTCGAGCCGGTCGCCGCGACCGCCGTAAGCCGGTTCCCATCCCTGCGGAAATCGCCCCCGGCGAGAATCTGCGCGATCTGCCGATCGCCCGGGAGCGCCCCGTCGGGCCACACCGTATTCATTCGGCCAAAACAAAGCAGGACGAACAAACATAAAACTATGGGAACCGGATTCTTTACCGACACAACTCTCTGCATTGGCTGCAAGGCCTGTGAGGTCGCCTGCAAACAGTGGAACCAACTGCCTGACGACGGCTACCATTTCAGCGGCATGTCGTACGACAATACGATGGCTCTCGGTGCTACCACTTGGCGTCACGTGGCCTTCGTGGAACGGCCGGTTCCGTTGAGCGGAGCCGATACCGGTCTCTCCTGGCTCATGGCCTCCGATGTATGTAAGCACTGTGCGCGGGCCGGCTGTCTCGAAAACTGCCCCACCGGAGCTATCATTCGCACCGAATTTAATTCGGTCTATGTTCAGCCGGATATCTGTAACGGATGCGGCTACTGCGTGTCCGGCTGCCCGTTCGGCGTAATTGACCGCAACCCGGTGGATGGACGGGCCTGGAAATGTACACTCTGCTACGACCGCCAGAAAGACGGCGTCCAGCCCGCCTGCGCGAAGGCCTGCCCCACTCAATCCATTCAGTTTGGGGAAATCGAAGGGCTTCGGGAGCACGCCCAAAAACGTGTCGAGCACTTGCACGAGTTGGGAATGAAGGAGGCTTATCTTTACGGTGAAGATGCTGCCAGCCAACCAGGAACCGGCGGCTTAAACGCGTTCTTCCTCCTGATGGACAAACCGGAGGTGTACAACCTGCCTCCCAATCCGGAAGTACCGACACATAAAGGAAAGAAGAGCTGGATGTCGGCTGGCCTGGCTGCCGCCAGTCTGACCGCCGTGGCATTAGCTTCGGTGATGCTCGGCAATTCGGCAGGGGAGCATCAGTAACTATGAGCCGCGCGCTACCACGACTACAAAGTCCCGAAGCTATGGAAGCTCTCGACAGGTCGGGCGACGACGGGCGCAATATCGACAAAGATATGGGAACACTCTCCGGCGAGGCCGCCCGCCAGGCCACGCTCGAGACGAAATACGATACAGCTCTCCATAGCCAGGCTTTCCCGTACGTTCCCACGCATCAGTCTTCCGCGAATCCCACATACTACGAGATGCCGATGCTGAAACAGCCGGTGTGGGAATGGGACATCGCTGCCTACTTTTACGTCGGAGGAGCCGCCGGTGCCAGTGCCGCGCTGGGAGCCGCCGCCCAACTCTGCGCGCCCCGTTCGATGCGTTCACTGATCACCCGCGCGAACTGGATCGGGACCGTCGGGGGCGCGATAAGCGCCTGCTTTCTCATCTACGATCTCGGACGTCCCTCGAGATTTCTGAACATGCTTCGCGTGTTTCGCGTAAGCTCTCCCATGAACATGGGCTCGTGGATTTTGAGTGTATTTTCGACATGTGCTGGCGGCGCCGCCGTACTGCCCCTGGGTCCAGGCCTGTTCCGGCCTTTGGCGTCTCCCCTTGGACTTGTGGCGGGACTGTTCGGCCTGGGGCTTTCCAGCTATACCGGAGTCTTGCTTGCCCAAACCGCGGTCCCCGTCTGGCAACAGTCTTACAGAGTACTGCCCATCCTCTTTGCCGCTTCCGGAACTGCGGCATCGGCAGCGATATTCGAGTTCTTCTCCTGGAATGACCAGGAACTAAGGACGATCGAGCGCTTCGGCTTGGTGGGAAAAATCGGCGAATTGGTCGCTGCGATTGCTCTCGAGCGCGAAGCCAGCCGTGTGGAGCGTGTAGGCCGGCCCTTGAAGCGAGGCTTCGGTGGCTTCCTGTGGCAGTCGGCCAAAATTCTTACCGTCGCTGGTATCGTTGTCGCGCTACTGCCTGGCAAAGGGCGCGGGAAGCGGACCGTCTCTGGCATTCTCGGCACTGCCGGAAGCCTCTGTACCCGCTTCGGCATCTTCTACGCCGGAAAGTCTTCCTCGCGCGACCCGAGAGCCACTTTCGAGCAGCAGCGACACATACCTCCGCCCTCGGTTTCCGCCGGTTTCGGAAACTAGTTCGATGATCCATGTCATTCTTCCTGTCGGCCTCTTGCAGTGCAATTGCTCCATCTTCGGCGACGAGCAATCACGAGAGGCCATCGTAATCGACCCCGGCGACGAGATCGAAAAAATCACGGAGGTGTTGGACCGGCATCAGTTGAAGGTCAAAGCCATCGTGATCACGCACGCCCACATCGACCACGTTGCAGGAGCACATAAATTGAGAGCGCTAACCGGAGCCCCCGTGTACATGAATGAGGCCGACCGGGAACTGCTCAATGCCCTCGATCGGCAGGCAAGCTGGCTTGGTGTGGCAACGCCGCAGCGAACCGAAGTAGATAGCGCCGCCAACGATGGGACCGTCCTGCGCCTTGGCAGTGCCGATTTTCAGGTGATCCATACGCCCGGACACACGCAGGGCAGTTTATCGATCTGGATTCCCAGCCAGGAAAAGTTGGTTGCCGGCGACACGCTGTTTCGGGATTCCATTGGTCGGACAGACCTGCCCGGGGGCAATTCACGCCAGCTCATGACTTCCATCAAAACTCGCCTGCTCGATCTGCCGGAGCAAACCGTCGTTATCCCAGGGCACGGTCCCAACACAACCCTCGGAAGGGAAAAAGAACAGAACCCGTTTCTCCAGGGACTGTAGAGCGCCTTAGCTCAGATACTGAATGCGTTGGGCGATTAGCTTCTTCGTCCCTTCGTAAGGTCGCGGTGGGAATAGACGCGGCGAACTGCTCCAGCGTTATCCCTGGTTTATTGCGAGATACGATGAAAGAACGGAAAGGATAAGAAGATACCGCCAATCGTTTGCGTGGCTCAGAAGGGAAATTTTGGTGCGGTTGCCCATATAGCAGAGTTCCAGCGACTCCACCCGGCGCGCCTGCTAAGAATTCGCGACGGATCATAGCATTTACTCTTCGATAAACGCCCTCGTACAATTGGACTTCCCATAGTAAAATCTATGCTTTTGCAACTTCCTATCACAAACAACCCTGAAGTTGATCTGGATACCGTGTACGATGCCGTCGTCGTCGGCTCGGGAGCTGCGGGCGGCATGGCCGCCTATGTGCTTACATCGCATGGGATGAAAGTGCTTGTCCTGGAGGCAGGGAAGTACGTTCCAACCAGTCAGACACTGCACTCTCTGGAGTGGCCCTACGATCATCCCCGACGCGGCAAAATGCCCTCCGATTATCATGCGCTGACGCTGAACGAATACAATTTTCGAGACCTGCCGTACGCCAAGAACTCCCCCTACAAACAGGTGCAATCCTATGTCCAGGGTTGGGGCGGAAGTGACTACAGCAAGAACATCGTTGTTAATGAGAAGGAGCACCCCTACACGGGTACAAAATACGCCTGGGTTCGCGCCCGCGTGGTCGGTGGAAAGACCAACATCTGGGGCCGCCTGGCCCTCCGTCTCTCTGACTACGATTTGAAGGCAAAGAGCCGCGACGGTTTCGGCCAGGACTGGCCGATTTCCTACGCTGACATTTCTCCCTACTACGACAAGGTTGATACGTATCTGGGCGTGTCAGGGGTTCCGGAAAACCTGCCACAGATGCCGGACGGGAAATACCAGCGGCCGATCAAATTAACCGCCATCGAGATGCACAT
>Ga0308174_10001119_pt1 | contig 12139 bp, 8 predicted proteins | sample PhyPR2_FD_203894 | JGI IMG/M metagenome (GOLD analysis project Ga0308174, IMG submission 203894) | Soil microbial communities from UC Gill Tract Community Farm, Albany, California, United States - DLSLS.P.R2 | ecosystem: Environmental > Terrestrial > Soil > Agricultural land | place: USA...
TCCAGCGCTACGCGGAGGCCTTCGATCTCACCGCGCACATCCGTCTGAAAACACCCGTGCGCGAACTATGTCGCGATCAGAAGCATGGCTGGACCGTGCGAACAGACGCTGGTGAGGAACACTATGTGCAGGTCGTGATCGCCACCGGTCGCTACAATAAGCCAGCGATTCCTGACGTGCCCGGACTGCAATCCTTCTCAGGTTCAGGCCGCGTGAGCCACGCGTTTTCCTACAAGCGTCCCGAAGCTTATCGCGGCTTGCGGGTTCTCGTAGCCGGGTGCAGCATCAGTTCTTTGGAGATCGCGAGCGACCTTGCCGCCCTTGGCGCCGCGCGCGTCGTGCTCAGCCATCGCAAGCAGCGCTACGTACTCCCGAAAATCATCGCCGGAGTGCCCATGGACCACTTGGCTTTCACGCGTTTCTCCGCGTTCGCCGAGGAATCGTTCCCGGTGGCCGCCGTCGGCTCCGCCCTGAAGCAGTTCGTGCTGGGAGCGGGAGGCAGTCCGGAACAGTTCGGAGCCCCCAAGCCTTCCGACAACATCTTCGAAGCCAGCATCACGCAGAGTCAGTTCTTTCTTCCGTTGGTGGCGGAAGGCCGTATCACCGTTAAACCCTGGATCGACTCTGTGCACCACGAAGAGGTTCGCTTCACCGATGGCAGCACCGAAAACTTCGATGCCATTCTCTTCGGCACCGGCTACGATCTGCATCTTCCCTTTTTGAGCGACGACATCCGCCGCACGCTGAACATGGATGCGCACCACCTGGATCTCTATAAATTCACCTTCCATCCGGATTTGCCCGGCTTGGCCTTCCTCGGGATGTTCGAGCTCGTCGGCCCCTATTATCCGGTTCTTGAATTGCAAGCCCGCTGGATCGCGTACACTTCGAGCGGAGCACAGGCGGCCCCGTCGAAGGAGGAACTGTATGCCGGTATCGCTGCCTGCCGCGCGCGCCGGGGTCGCCCACAGTTCCTGACCAATCATGTGGCGGCACTGCTATTCTCACGTGCTGCCGGAGTGGAGCCTGAGCTCGAACGCTGGCCCGAGCTCGCGCGCCCGCTGATGTTCGGTCCCCTCGCCCCGGTGTCATTCCGCATGAGCGGCCGTGACAGCCTTCCTGACGCACCCGAGCGCTTCGCAGCGGAAGTCCGGTGCTTTGGCTGCATGCCATCCAACGAACTTGCACCCATGCAGATCGCACAACTGCAAGCGCTCGCCGGTGCCCGCCGCGACGAGGCGTTCAGCCGCTACGTCGCAGCCGTTAGCCCGCGCCCGGAGGCGGCGTCAACCGTCTGACGCGCTGCTAGGTTCGCGTTGATGCTCAAGCCACGCCGCAGCGCCAGCCGAACTATTCACCATCAGTACGGCTCTGCTGATTACGTCCATGCACAATAGTAGCCATGGTCAAAACTCACCTGATGAGTAGTTTCCTCTTTGCCTTGGCTGCCGCTACCAGCCTGTTTGCGCAAAGTGACAAGATCCGGATCATCGCCTTCGGGGCGCATCCGGACGATTGCGATATTCGCGCCTCCGGAACGGCTGCGCTCTGGGTAAAGATGGGTTATCCGGTCAAGTTCGTGTCCGTTACCAATGGCGATGCGGGGCATCAAACTATGCACGGTGCCGAGTTGGCCCGCCGTCGGCTCGCCGAGGCCAAAGAATCGGCGCGACGTCAGGGGATCGAGTATGACGTCCTTGATAATCACGATGGGCAACTGCTGCCGACCCTGGCCGTGCGTGAACAAATCATTCGCGAGATCCGGAGCTGGCATGCGGACGTTGTCCTCGCCCCGCGGCCAAACGACTACCATCCCGATCATCGGTATACGGGCGTGCTGGTTCAGGACGCCGCCTACATGGTCGTCGTGCCAAACGTTACGCCGGACGTGCCTGCCCTGCGTAAGAATCCGGCCTTCTTCTACTATCAGGATGGTTTTCAGCGCCCCAACCCCTTCCGGCCCGATGTTGCCGTATCGCTCGACGATGTGATCGATCAAAAGGTCAACGCGCTCGATTCCCACGTGTCGCAGTTTTATGAGTGGCTGCCTTGGGTCGATGGAAAGCTGGAACAGGTTCCGAAAGATCCAACCGAACGGAAGGCTTGGCTGAAGCGCACTCGATTCACCCCGCCCAATCCGGCAGTGCGCGCCGCTCTGGTGAAATGGTACGGCCCGGAAAAAGGGAACGCCACAAAATACTACGAAGCCTTTGAAATCTGCGAGTACGGTTCGCACCCCGACGACGCGCGCCTCCGGCAACTGTTTCCAATGCTGCGCTAACCGACAGGTATGAACAGAACACATAGGACACGAATCCGTTTACCGGCGTGTCCTATGTGCAGTGATTCTGATACCTCTCAAACGAATGTGGATCGTAGTGTTCCTCGGGACGCAAGTTGCCCTATCAGCCGACCCGCGGTTCGTACCTGTTCAAGCTCCAAGGCCGTTTACGTTCCATGAACTCGAGCGGCTTGCCATCGACGATCCGCCCTCCGGAGCACTCGCCGGGCATCTGAGTCAAGTCCTTTCCGAGCCCACGATAGACAACGCTGCAACGTTCGCGGGAACGCTGCCGCACCAGCCCGTCGCTTCCGGCATCAAGGTGCTGCGAGTCGCCGAATGGAATATCAATCGGGGTGTTAACTTCGACGGTGTTCTGTCAAGTCTGTCGAAGGACTCCCGTTTCGTTGGCGAGGCAAGCACACATCTCTCCCGAAGTGCGCAGAAACAACTGATACAAGAACTGCATCTGCTCCGAAGCGCCGATGTAATCGTTCTGGATGAAGTGGATGACGGGATGAAAAGAACGGGGTATCGGAACGTGGCGCAATCGCTAGCCCGCGAGCTTCATTTCAATTACGCCTATGGCGTTGAGTTCATCGAGCTCAACAAAATCTATCTCCGCTTGAAGCATCTGGATCGCCCGCCCGGTACGCGAACTTTGGACCGCGCGAAGGCCCTTGCCCTGGATCCTGACCGCTACCTGGGGTTTGAAGGCACCGCGATTCTTTCCCGTTACCCGATCGTGCGCGCTCGCAACACTCGCCTTCCAGACTGTTACGACTGGTATCACGGTGAGATCAAGCAAGTATCGGATCTCGAATACCTGCGCCGCTGGTCGGCCGAAACGATCTTCGACGAGCAGATCCGTAGACAAGTGCGTCGTGGTGGACGCATGGCTCTCATCGCTGACCTTGCCGTTCCGGGCGCAACCGGCGATAGGGTCACAATCGTTGCCCCGCATCTGGAAGACTATTGTGCCCCTGGATGCCGGACGGTTCAGATGGATGGCCTGTTACGGCAAATCCAGAACACGCCAAACGATGTGGTCGTGGCTGGTGACTTGAATACGACTGGACGCGATGGCACACCTGTTTCCCTGCAGCGTGAAATCCTGAAAAGAGTCACCAGTTGGCGGTTCTGGGGAAAGGAAGCGCTCTTCTGGTTCCTGCCCGTGCCCTTCGCCGGCCTCATTGACGTGCCGGTGAACTATTTCAAAAACTACCACGACCCGACGGCAGTCAGCATCCCCTTGATCCTGCCGAACCGCGAACGTCAATTGTTTGACTCTGTTCGATTATTCCGCTTCCGGGACATGGGCCAGTTCGACTTCGCCGGTAATCCGCATCTTGCCGCCAAGCATAAAGGCCACACCCTGTCCGACACGAACCAGCGCAGTTGGAAAGGCTTTGTGCCGACCTTTTCGTTCAATAAAACCTATTGGCATCTGGTAGGCAGCTACAAGCTCGACTGGTTTTTCGCGAAGTGTATGCATTCCCAGTCGGAGCTTGCCGGGCCCAGGGCGGGGCGTGCTCTGCGCGAAGTGAATACTGCACTCGGTTACAGGATCTCCGATCACGCTCCAAGCACTGTGGATCTGCCGCTGAACTGACGCAACTTGGCCGGCAGAGTTGTTCTCTGTAGCGAATATCTCGAGCAATGTTCAAAAGTCACATGCGAGCCGCGTGCAGCAAGCATAGCCTGCCCTTTTAACTCGGTGTTTATCGCGTCCGGCACTATCCCACCATACATTGATCTCCAGGGAAGCCAATAGCAATAGACGAGTCCTAAGGCCAGCAAGGCTCCCGCCAGGGTGCCAAAATGCCGGGCGTCATGGTATGCACATCGACGAGAATAAACTTGCGCACGAGCGCCAACAACACAATCAGAATGAGCGAACGCGTTTGAACGACACTCATGCGGCCATGCTGTCCCAAGCGTCTCAACGTAACCGCATTTCGGGCCTTTTCAAGCCTAATAATGTCAGGGACTACTCCAGACAAGCACTGCCAGTCTGCGGACTCCGCTTCTAATTGCTTCCGCCAGGACCCACCCCTTCGAGCGCTTCAGCCTCCGCCAGCGCCAGCCTCTCTCGGCAGGACTTTACCGGCAAACTGAAGCATCGCAGTGTTGAACTGCTCAGGTCTCTGCAGCGGAGCGAAGTGGCTTACGCCGTCCAGGACGATGAACTCTGCATCCGGAATCGTCCGAGCTAAATACTCTGCGTGCTCCCGCTTGATAAATTCTTCATGTTCGCTGTGTACGATCACGACGGGCACGCTGATATTCGCCAGATCCTGCGCGGAATAGTCAGGTTGCGTCTGCTGCATCAGTGTGACAGCTTCGACGAATTCCTTAAATTGCTCCGGCGTAGCCGACAGCTGGGCGTAATCCTTCGCGTGCCGGCTGAAGCAACGATCCAGAGTTGCACTGGCCTCAAATGGTTTGACTCCGCTGGGGTCCATGTTGCAGGCGAAAAAGAACACGCCCGCACTCCGGGAGGGAGCTTTCGCTGCAAGAATCAAAGCAGTGCACGCGCCATCGCTCCATCCCACCAGCCCCGCCTTTTCCAGATGCAACCGATCCATCACCGCCAGAACGTCCGATGCCATCAAGTCATACGAGAACGGTCGCTCATCGCGCGTACTGCGGCCATGCCCACGGCTGTCTATCAGAACGGCGCGGTAGCCGTTTCTGACCAACGCTGAAACCTGATAGCCCCAATTGCCGCTATGGCCCAGACCGCCATGCAGCAGGACCACGGGTAAGCCCGACCCGTACGCGGCATACCAGATCTGAGCACCGTCGTGTTCGAGAAAGCCTTGGTGATCGGCGACCGGCAACGGCGCGGCTCCATTTGCTTCGAACCTCCCGAGGTCGTCGTCGTAACCTTCCATTGTGATCTCCCTCCATCAGTAGCGGGCGCGAGCAGCGTGTAGCTCGGCTACTTCGCCCTTAGTAATGGTAAATACTCACGGGTTCTCGGAAGATGCATCAGGTCATTATCAGTTCAAGCGACACGATCGATCGTTCGGGAATGGACAGCTCTACTCTGTTTCCGCGTACCGTAACGGGCAGGGGGGCGGGCCTGACTTCATTGGGCCGGTCGAACGTGTTGTGTGCAGTCATGTCGGAATGCGTCAGCACGCTTCCGCGACCCTCGGTGATATTACCGCTTGCCAATTTCAGATGGGTCGCGACAGTTGAATCTAACGACGGATTTGTAAGCGTCACAATTAAACGTTTGTCCTTTGTTGACGCAGATCCGGCCAACCCGCGCATGCTGGCGGAGCCGTTGCGGGACGGAACCTTCAAGTCATCGCAGCGAATCTCCATCGGCGCCACCCGCGATCGCATGTGATTGCGATACATGTCGAAGACGTAATAGCAAGGCGTGCGCGTGAACCGGTCTCCCTCGGCGAGGAAGAGCGAATGAATGCAGTTGATCGTCTGCGCGACGTTGGCCATCGCGATCTTATCCGCATGCCGATTGAAAACATCCAGTGTGACGGCCGTGTGAACCGCATCCCGAAGCGTCATCGGCTGGCTCAGCAGATACTTCGGCGAGATCTCCTCGCCTGGCCGGTACCAGACACCCCACTCGTCCACAACGAACCGTGTGTGATGCCTCGCATCGTACTTGCCCATCGCAGCCCAGTGCTGCTCGAGGACGTTTTCAATGCGCCCACCCTCGCGAATGACGTCGTACCAGCCCCGCGCGTCGAATGTGGTTACTCTCTCCGGACTGTTTCGGAAATCCGTGTAATAGTGCACCGATAAGCCATCGACCGCCGATCGGTGGCCGCCTTCCATCGCCTCAAAAAAGCCATTCGTCCAGCCCAGATCGAGGTCTTTGGAATGGCCGCGTGGACCGACAGCCACCAGAAACGGTTTCGGCGGATAGGCCGGGAATTGGGTAACGAAACGTCTGTATAACATCGCGTATTCCTGCGGCGTCATGTCTCCTCCGCATCCCCACGATTCATTGCCCACTCCCCACCAGCGCACGCCGAACGGCTCCTTCTCCCCGTTACTGGCACGTTCGCGCGCCAGGGACACCGTGCCGGCGGGAGCGTTGCAATACTGCACCCACTCATGGAATTCCTGCGGAGAACCCGAGGCCATGTTCGCCGCAAGATAAGGTTCGGCTCCCGTCAACCGGCACAGATGCATAAACTCGTGAATACCGAACTGATTTGTTTCGGTATGATCCAGGCCCGGTGGCATGCTGGCCTGCCAGTAGTTGTAGGTGCGAGGTCGCGCACTGGGGTTGCCGATTCCATCGCGCCAGTGATACCCGTCAGCAAAACAGCCGCCCGGCCAGCGAAAGTTGGGCACCTCGATGCGCTTCATATCGTCGACAAACTGTTTGCGAATGCCCGCGACATTCGCGATCTTCGAATCTCGTCCCACCCATATTCCGTCGTAGATCACGCCGCCCAGATGCTCGATAAACTGACCGTAAAGGTGAGGGCTGATCTCTGCCGCTCCGTCCTTTGGTGTAATCTCGATCTCGGCATCGGCGGCGAACGCCGGACGAACTCCGGTAATCAAGGCTGCGGACGCAAAAGCAGTGCTACGAAGGAAGTTTCGGCGATGCATTCTGTTGGTGGTATTTCATCACACACCACCGCCCGGAATTGACCCAGGAACATTTGGGCCCCACGGGCCGATTTCGTGATGGAGGATACTCCGCCGGGCAGGCCCGTCCTGGCGCAATCGCCGCGAGCGCCCGGCGACGGTGCTAGCCTAGCCAATGTGTCGCCGCCAGCATCGCTCTCGCAGCGCAGGCGTGCGCCTGACTCCGGATATCTCTTTGTCGAGCGTACGTAGTAACCGGAATCCAATTTCACTTTCACGAGGCAACAAAAATGGATTTTGAGAGTTCAAAAGGCATGACCCCCAACAGACGCGGTTTCATAAAGCGAGCGGGCGCAAGTCTGACGGGCGGACTGATGGCCTCCTCGGTGGGCTCCGCACAGTCTCCGGCCGCATCGGATCCGATTTCCCACGCCGGTGCTCAGCGTCCCCTCACCGAACAGGAAAAAGTGGCGAGAATCGCTTCGAATAGCTGGCCCATCCGCTACATCTTCAAAGCTCGAGGTGTCATCCTCGCACCCAAGCCCGAAGTGGACCGGATGAAAACGAAGTACGGCGAGATCACGATGCTCGACTTCCCGGACTTTACGAAGAAAACATTCCCCGGCGTACGCGACATGGATCTGTTCTCCGGATTGTTTGGAGACGTGGGCGATGACGCTCAGTTTGTCAAATCAAGCGTTGTCGGCAGTGACGGAGCTGTCCATGAGGTGACCGAATTTGACCCCTCCAGCGCGGCAGGCAAACATTGGCTGGAGAAGATGGCCAACAAACAGGTCGCTACCGGGACCAGATGTCACCACATCTCGAACAACGCCCCTCGAAACATCTGCGACCTCGACGCCGAAAAGAGAAAGCAAGGTGTGGAGGTTGCCAAAAAGTGGCTGGACGGCGCGGCAACGCTGGGGGCAAAGTCAATGCGTGTCAACAGCGGCGGTCCTCGCATCGCTCCCATGCCGGTAGCGGACCCAAGCTCCTATCCGAAGAACTCCGAACTCGCCCAGTATCTGACCAACTGCATTGAATCCTTTAAGGAGATGGCCGATCATGGCGGAAAAGTAGGTGTCAAGGTCACGCTCGAAAACCACTGGGGCCTGACCGCAAATCCCATCAACATCCGGATCATCATTGAAGAGGTGAACAATCCCTTCTGCGAGGCTTCGCCCGACTTCTGCAACTGGGAGCACGAGTACCTTCTCTTCCACGCGCTGCAAGACTTGGCCCCCTACGCTCACACCAACGTTCACGCTAAGTACTGGAATCGCTGGAAGGATCCCGATGTGCAACGCAACGTTCGAATCATGCTGAACTCCGGCTACACAGGCCTCTTTGCGCTCGAATACGAGGAAGGGCCTTGGGACGGCGTCGAAGGCGCTAAATATCTTTACGATCAAGTCTTGGCCGCGCTATAACGGCCCGCCAGCGGGAGCACCGAAGCACTTACCGTAAGCTGGAACACGCAACTTTGTCCTCTGGCCTTTTGTGCGTTCGACAAGCATCCACAAAATCGCGCTGACCAAGTACTTCAGTACATATCCGTTTTTCGATAGTACGTGCCTGTTATTTCGGTGGACCGATTGAAAGGCGCACCATCCGAAACTTAAGCGCGCCGGACTCGGTTCTAGCAACCATCTGTTGTAGCCGAGCACCGGGATAACCGGGATCCGCTCATAACTCGCGAGAGTTGATTTGTGGTCTGATCTTCACTTCGATAACGGACCTTCGGTACGAGCCTGGTACTAAGAGCTAGGCTGGTTAGTGGCACACTGCCGGCTTCCAACTATACTAGCCCCAAAGGACATGGCGTATGACGCTGCCTCACTGTCCAGTGGTGCTCGCCCCCTTTAGGCGCGATTCTACGCCTTTCTGCACAACGGCCCGCCACGCGGGGGCAAAATCGTTCCCTCAAACCTGTCTTACATCGCAACTCGTCGCCAGTGGCACAGTGGCCGGAGGCACCCTTAGCTACCGACCCGAAGGCGAGCAGGCGATTGGGACGCGGGCCATGGTGTTCACGTTGGCCGTACACCAGACGTGCTGGTCGCGAACTGGGCGCTGGAGGGAAATGGAGTTGTCGCCCGAGAGGATCAGTGATGGTGGTCTACTGCCGTGGGCTCGTCACCATCGTCCCTATTCAAAAGGAGATTGATTCCATGCCCCGCATCGTAAGGTTCATTGCTCTGCTATCGACCGTCTGCCTGATACCCGACAGTCCGCTCATTACGCCACATGCGTTCGCTTACTCATGGGAGGCCATCAACTCGACCGGCCACTCTCCCGGCAATCCTCAAGAACAGCCTCCCGGAATGCCCGCCGTCGACTCGGCTTCGGAGCCGCAGGATGAATTCGCGGAAGAGTTAGCGCCCGCGGCTGTGCACCTCGATGTCTCGCGTAACTCCCCGCTTCTCCAGTTGCTCTACGCAGCCACCCGTGAGACGAAACAGCAAGCCATACTGGACCGCCTGCGGGACGCCCAAAGATTGATTGAAAGCGGAGCGGATCTGAAGGCTGTAGATCCGCAGGGGCGTACCGCACTTCATTGGGCGGTCTTTGGCTCCAGCTATACGGTCAAGCCGAAGGTGCAAGTCGCCTACGGGGAGGTCGCAAATGCACTGATTGAGCGAGGCGTGGAACTGAACCGGGAAGACCGGTACAACAACACGGCTCTGGACTACCTGCTCTACTCTCCCAACTTCGAAATGCAGACGCTCTTGATCGAGCACGGCGCAACCAGTGGCTTTCTGGCCGCGTTCTTCCAGTTTTTTGACCAGGCTTCGACTGGTGTGGCATCAGTTCCAATCCCCAGTTCCAGGTCGGCCAAAGCTGATCTGGCACCGGGATTAACGATGAGTGTGCGGCTCGATAATTCGGTATACAGCGATCGCTCTCGCACCGGCGACCCCCTGACCGCGACCGTCACCTACCCGGTGTGTAAGAACGGTGAGCAAGTGGAGTGCGATCAGGGCGAGCTCTTGGTAGCTCCTGGTACGAAGATCAACGGAACTGTGCTCTTCGCCCAGAAAGCCCCGAGCAAGTACGACCGGCCCCGGATGGTGCTCGACTTCTCGAATATCGTTCATAAAGACGGCGCACGCTCGTCCCTCTATGCTCGCGTGCTGGATGTGGATAACGCTCGCGAGACCGTTCGGAATAACGAGATCCTGGGCATCGTCCAGCCGCACGCTTCGACAAAGGCTTCGGTGGCGATGGCCGCGTTGGGCGCTGTCAACCCGATCGCCGGTTACACCATCAAAGGCATCCAGGCCGTCTACGGTTTATCCGTCCGCCGTGAAATTCTCTTTCCTGCCGGAACCGATTTGCAGGTTCAAATTGTACGGCCCTCAATGCTGAAGGAGAAGGAATCCTGGCCCGGATGGCAGAAACTGCCCGTCGATGCCGCACTGCAGGGCGTTGTCGAGAAAACGCCGCTGCGTACACACACGGCAGGCGGAACTCCTTCGGATATCACGAATCTCATGTTTCTCGGCACGCAAGAGCAACTCGTAGCTGCTTTTGGTGAGGCGGGATGGTTCCAGGCCGATAACCTGAGTGTCCGGTCGGCGCTGAAAACGATGGGAGCGACGGTGCGGCAAACCGGTTACTCCAGTGCTCCTGTTTCGTCGCTCCGAATCGAGGGCCGGGTGCCTGATCTCGTGTTTCAAAAGTCTCTGAACACTTTCGCCAAACGGCATCACTTGCGAATTTGGAAGCAAGCTGGGACGTACGGCGGGCGGGAAATCTGGATCGGCGCCGCGACCCATGACTTGGCGATCACCAACGCGAAAGCGGGCACGAAGTGGTCGCATCGCATTGACCCGCATATCGACCGCGAGCGGGACTGGATATCCACCGATTTGCTGTTCATCGGAACGGCCGTGGCTTACGCCGACGTGGGACGTCCGGCAGCTCCGCGGAAAGCGGCGAATGCCACCGGAGACCAGATTCTCACGGACGGGAAGATGTCGGTTTTGGAGCTGGCTCGGCCGAAAACAAACAATGGAATTACACCTTCCGTTTCAGGACTGGCCCAGCAGGACCGATAGCTGCGCGAACTGATGGAGACGACAGATGGACGAAGAGATCAGACAAAAGATCCTGACGATTTTGGATCAGCACCGGATCATGACGATTGCCACGCTGAGGCCGGACGGTTGGCCGCAGGCGACGACGGTGGGCTATGCGAGCGAGGGCTTCACGCTGTACTTTCTCTGCGGACCGGATAGCCAGAAGGCGGCAAATCTGGCGCGAGATGATCGGGTGTCGCTGACGGTCGATCATGACACGCCACAAGTAATGGAGATCACCGGACTGTCTATGGCGGCGCACGCGCATCCCGTCATCGATCCGGCCGAAGGAGAGAAGGTCCTCCGCATGCTGATGCTGAAGTATCCGCAGCAGAACTCCCTGCCCCTACCAATGCCGAACCCGGCGGATGTCCGCATGTTCCGCGTAACCCCGACCGTGATCTCCGTGCTCGACTACTCGAAAGGCTTCGCCCATACCGATCTCGTCACTTGCTAGGGAGAATCGACCGGCGTGAAGCCGGCTTACCGTTCCGTCCCTGTCGTACACGTTCCGCCTTGCCGACGACTCGATAGTTGTCCGGTATTGCTTCGGGAAAACGCCTTGGCAGACTTTCCTCGATTCCAAGCAGCTGGCTCATGACAAACAGCTCGACCGTTTCCCGGTTGAGACTTCACCGGACCACCTTTACCCTGCGCGCTGCGCGCGCGTTCTCGGGGGGTTAATGCTCTTGTCAGATCAAGTCTGAGCTACGACAGTTAAACCGCTTCGCCATCCTCTGTGGGAAGACCGCTTCCCAGAGATCGCCAGCTAAACCTGTGGTTAGGCCGTTTACACAATTTGGTTGACACTACCTTCCCGGGTGGTAACTCTATCGGCAGGACAGCTTACCAGGCGGCCAAACTCTTCCTCAAGCCTAGTCTTTCTCCTTCTTCACCACCCACTTCTCCCGCATCTCGGCAAACGGCAACTCGCCCCCGCGCTCCTTCGGAGTGGGTAGATTCCCTAGGCCCGTAGGCCCGGCATGCTGCCCCGGAGTTTCTTTCTCCCGCTCAATCACCTGCAGCCACGTCTCGTAGGTCATCCGCTGAATCCCGCATCCGCCGCGCTCTTCCACCTGACACCGCGCACACCACCCGCCCGCTTGCGTGGTCTCACAATGCTCTTTCCGGTGCAGATTCGTCCAGCCATACTCCGGCGGCACCCCATCGGGAAAATTCATCCGGCGGTACACCA
>Ga0308174_10001120_pt1 | contig 12129 bp, 12 predicted proteins | sample PhyPR2_FD_203894 | JGI IMG/M metagenome (GOLD analysis project Ga0308174, IMG submission 203894) | Soil microbial communities from UC Gill Tract Community Farm, Albany, California, United States - DLSLS.P.R2 | ecosystem: Environmental > Terrestrial > Soil > Agricultural land | place: USA...
AGCGCGGCCGAACTGGACAGCCCGGCACCGAGGGGGACGGTCCCGTCGACCAGGACGTCGACGCCCGGCACGTCGTACCCGGCCTCGCGCAGCGCCCACAGCACCCCGGCCACGTAGGTCGCCCAGCCCGAGACGTCGCCCGGTCCGAGCCGGTCGATGCTGCCCTCCCACGGCTCGGCCGCCTGCACGCTGGCGATGCGCACCCGGCCGTCCTCGCGTGGGGCCACCGCGGCGTACGTCGCGTGCGGGAGGGCCAGCGGCAGGCAGAGCCCGGCGTTGTAGTCGGTGTGCTCACCGATCAGGTTGACGCGACCGGGCGCGCGGCCGACCACGGCCGGCGCGGACCCGAAGGTCGACTCGAAGTGCGTCCGCACACGGCGCGCGAGATCAGCCGGGGCACCGGGCTCCACGAAGGGCATGGCGGCCACCCTAGGCTCTGGTGCATGAGCGACGGAGACGGCATCTCACCGGAGCACGTCGAGCTCGCGCACCAGCTCTTCGACCTCGCGCGCCAAGGTCACGTGCAGCGGCTGATCGCCTACGTGGAGGCAGGCGTCCCGGTCGACCTGACCGACGCGGCCGGCAACACACTGCTGATGCTGGCGGCCTATCACGGCCACGCCGACGTGGTCGACGGACTGGCCCGGCACGGCGCGGAGGTGGACCGGCTCAACGACCGAGGGCAGTCGCCGCTGGCCGGTGCGGTCTTCAAGGGGGAGGACGACGTCGTCGCCGTCCTCCTCGCGCACGGCGCGGACCCGGATGCGGGTGCGCCCACCGCCAGGGCCACCGCGGAGATGTTCGGTCGGAGTCTCTGAGCGGACTCGCGTAGATTCTCCCGTCGTGCAGTTCCTCAACGAAGCCGGCCCGCAGCACGACCTGACCTACGACGACGTGTTCATGGTGCCGCGGCACTCCGCCGTCGGCAGCAGGTACGACGTCGACCTCTCCACCGACGACGGCACCGGCGCGACCCTGCCGCTCGTCGTCGCCAACATGACCGCGATCGCCGGCAAGCGGATGGCGGAGACGGTGGCGCGGCGTGGGGCGCTGACGGTGATCCCGCAGGACATCCCGATCCCGGTCGTCGCCGAGGTGGTCCGCTTCGTCAAGTCGCGCCACCGCGTCTTCGACACGCCCATCGAGCTCACGCCGCACCAGACCGTCGCCGAGGCGCTGTCGCTGATCCCCAAGCGGTCGCACCGCGCCGCGGTCGTCGTTCGTGAGGGCCGGCCGGTGGGTGTCGTGTCGGAGGCGGACTGCGCCGACGTGGACCGGTTCGCCCAGGTCCAGGACGTGATGAACCCGCACCTGGTGACCATCACCGCCGCCACCGAGCCGCGGGCAGCGTTCGACGCCCTGCACGCCGCCAAGGCGCCGCTGGCCGTCGCCGTCGACACGGACGGCCTGCTGCTGGGCGTGCTCACCCCCACCGGCGCCCTGCGCGCCACCCTCTACGACCCGGCCACCGACTCCTCCGGCGGGCTGCGCATCGCCGCCGCCGTCGGCGTCAACGGGGACGTGGCCGGCAAGGCCGCCGACCTGCTGGCGGCGGGGGTCGACTGCCTCGTGGTCGACACCGCCCACGGCCACCAGGACCGGATGCTCGAGGCGCTGGCCGCGGTCCGCGCGCTCTCACCCACGGTGCCGATCGCGGCGGGCAACGTGGTCTCCGCCGAGGGGACGCGGGCCCTCATCGAGGCCGGCGCCGACATCGTGAAGGTGGGCGTGGGCCCGGGCGCGATGTGCACCACCCGGATGATGACCGGGGTGGGCCGGCCGCAGTTCTCGGCGGTCCTCGAGTGCTCGACCGCCGCCCGGGCCCTCGGCCGCCACGTCTGGGCCGACGGGGGAGTGCGGCACCCGCGGGACGTGGCGCTCGCCCTGGCGGCCGGCGCCTCCTCGGTGATGATCGGGTCCTGGTTCGCCGGGACCCACGAGTCACCGGGCGACCTGCTGCACGACTCCCAGGGCCGTGCCTACAAGGTGTCCTTCGGGATGGCGTCGGCCCGCGCGGTCGCGAGCCGCACCGCCACCGAGTCGGCCTTCGACCGGGCCCGCAAGGGGCTCTACGAGGAGGGCATCTCGTCCTCCCGGATGTACCTCGACCCGGCCCGGCCCGGCGTCGAGGACCTGATCGACCAGATCTGCTCCGGCGTCCGGTCCTCGTGCACGTACGCCGGGGCGACCTCGCTGGAGGAGTTCCGCGAGCGTGCCGTGGTGGGCGTGCAGTCCGCGGCGGGCTTCCACGAGGGAAGGCCGCTCGCCACCAGCTGGTGACGAGCGGCCCCCGGGGTCGTGCGACGTCGGGTCAGCCGGCGTCGGGGTGACGCTCGACCGCGAGCACGAAGTCGTCCCCGTGCTCGGTCACACCCGCGACCACGGCGGCCTCGACGGCGTCCGCGGCGTACTTCTGGCGCACCATGAGCGGGTCGTTGCGCAGGTCCTTCACCAGCGCGACCGACAGGCCGATCATGACCACGACGAACGGCAGCGCCGCGACGATGGTGATCGTCTGCAGCCCGGTGAGCGCGTCGGAGCCGCCGACCAGCAGCATGACCGCGGCCACGGCACCGGTGGCGACGCCCCAGAAGATGACCGTCGGCTTGCTCGGCTCGATGGTGCCGCGCTCGGAGAGGGTGCCCATCACGATCGAGGCGGCGTCGGCGCCGGAGACGAAGAAGATCGCCACCAGGGCCATCACGACGATGCTCGTGACCGTGGCCAGCGGGTAGGCCTCGAGGGTGCTGAAGAGCTGCGTCTCGACGCCCCCGGCGCCCGCGATGTCGGTGCCGGTCTGCTGGAGCTTGATGGCCGCACCGCCGAAGATGCAGAACCACACGAGGCTCACCAGGCTCGGGACCAGCAGCACGCCGCTGACGAACTGGCGGATCGTGCGGCCGCGAGAGATCCGCGCGATGAACATGCCGACGAACGGCGTCCACGACAGCCACCAGGCCCAGTAGAAGATGGTCCAGCTCTGCAGCCACTCGTTCGTCGAGCCGCCCTCGGCGCCGGTCCGGGCCGACATCATCGCGAGGTCCTGGATGTAGGAGCCCAGCGAGGTCGGGACCAGGTTGAGGATGAACACGGTGGGCCCGACGAGGAACACGAAGAGGGCCAGCGCGATGGCCAGCACCATGTTGATGTTCGAGAGCCACTGGATGCCCTTGGCGACGCCGGAGACGGCCGAGAGCACGAACGCGACGGTCAGCACCGCGATGATGATGATCAGGATGCTGTTGCCGGTGGCGCTCCAGCCGCTGACGATGTGCAGCCCCGAGCGGATCTGCAGGGCACCGAGGCCCAGCGAGGCGGCCGAGCCGAAGAGCGTCGCGAAGATCGCGAGCATGTCGATGACCTTGCCGGCCGGACCGTTCGCGTGCCGGCCCAGGAGCGGCTCGAACGCCGCGGAGATCAGCTGCAGGCGGCCCTTGCGGTAGACGCCGTAGGCGATGGCGAGGCCGACGACGGCGTAGATCGCCCACGGGTGCAGGGTCCAGTGGAAGAGCGTGGTGGCCATCGCGTTCTGGGTGGCCTCCGGGTTGCCCGCGGCGCCGGTGCCCGGCGGGGGCGTGGCGAAGTGGGTGATCGGCTCGCTCACGCCGTAGAACATCAGGCCGATGCCCATGCCGGCGCTGAACATCATCGCCACCCAGGAGACGGTCTTGAACTCCGGCTCCTCGTCGTCGCGGCCCAGCGTGATGTTGCCGTACCGGCTCAGCGCCAGCCAGAGCACGAACACCACGAAGCTGCTCGAGGTCAGGACGAAGAGCCAGCCGGTGTTCGCCATCGTCCAGCTCAGCGAGTCGCCGGACACCGTCGCCAGCGACGAGGTGCTGACGAAGCCCCAGATGAGGAAGGCGACCGCGATCGCCGCGGAGACGCCGAAGACGACCTTGTCGAGGCCGGCACGGGTGTGGCCGGCTTCCTCGACCGGCAGGTCGAGCGCGGGGTGGAGCTCGGCCTCGCCGGTCGACGCGGGTACGACGTCGTCGCCGGTCCGGGGACGGGGTGGATGGGTGGTGGGGTCCTGCTGTGTCGTCACGTGTGTCGGCGCCGGTGGAGGCGCCGCCTCCTTCACTCGATCAGGTGCGGGGGACGTTCGACCGTTTCAAGCGCGCTGCCTGAAAGCAATCTGAGAATGACACTTCCCCGCACCCCGAACCGGTGAAACCGCTGGTCAGTGGGAGGTTTCCGGGACGGACGTGATCTCGGGCACGTGACCTGTCACCGACCTCCCGACGGGAGATCGTGTCTGTTCCGCCCCCGGCGGTCTCAGCCTCGCGAGCTGCGCTCGGTGCGCCCGCGGACGATGCCGATGAACGCCTGGACCCGGGGGTCCTCGTTCTCCACCAGCCATGCCAGTCCGACCTTCGTCGGTGGCAGGTCGGTCACGGGCCGATAGGCGGTGTCCTTGCGGTGGTGGAGCCGGGCCACCGACATCGGCACGATGACCACGCCGGTCCCGCCGGCCACGACCTCGACCGCGTCGCGCACCGACATGGGCGGCCAGTCCAGCTGCGCCACCGACGGCTGCCACCCCGAGTCGTGGGGGAGGACGAGCTGCTCGTCGTCGAGGTCCTCGAGGGTGACCTCGTCGACGGCCGTCGCCACGTGGTCCTTGCCGACCACGGCCACCGGCACCTCGTCGTACAAGGGGATGCAGTGGAGGTCCGCCCGGTCGATCGGAAGCCGCACCAGGCACATGTCCAGGCTTCCGTCGCGCAGCCCCGTCTCCTGGTCCTCCTGCTCCACCGGCACCAGGTCCAGGGGCTCGTCGGCGTGCCGCCGGCGCCAGATGCCAGCCCACTTGTCGGGGGTCGCCCCGGTCACGAATCCGACGCGGAAGGGCGGCTGGGTGGCAGGCACGCGGTCAGGCTAGCCGGGCGTGCCGGTGCGGGTCCTGTGGCCCCGCACCGGGGACCTATGGCCGCTGCCGGGGCGCCCCGCCCCGGGATGGACTGGCTGCCGTGAGGGAGGGCTCATGAAGAAGCTCCTGGTCCTGGGTGCCGGCACGGCCGGGACCATGGTCGCCAACCGGCTGCGCCGCAGGCTCGACCGGCACGAGTGGACGGTGACCGTCGTCGACCGCGACGACGCCCACCACTACCAGCCGGGCTACCTGTTCGTCCCGTTCGGCACCTACGACCGCGACGACGTGGTGCGCAGCCGTCACCACTTCCTCGCCGACGGCATCGACCTGGTGCTGGGGGAGATCGACCGGGTCGCACCCGATCACGACGAGGTCCGGCTCGCCGACGGTCGCCGACTCGGCTACGACCAGCTGGTCATCGCCACCGGGACCACCCCCAGACCCGATCAGACGCCGGGGATGGACGGCAGCGAGTGGCGGCGCAGCATCTTCGACTTCTACACCCTCGAGGGCGCCGAGGCGCTCGCCGGAGCGTTGCGGAGCTTCGACCACGGCCGGCTCGTCGTCCACGTGACCGAGATGCCGATCAAGTGCCCGGTCGCCCCCCTGGAGTTCACGTTCCTCGCCGAGTCGTGGCTTCGCGGTCGCGGCGTGCGGGACCGGATCGAGATCGTCTACGTCACCCCGCTCGACGGCGCGTTCACCCGACCGGTGGCCGCGGCCCACCTCGGCGGGATGCTCGAGGAGCGCAAGATCCACCTCGAGACCGACTTCCTCGTCGAGAGCGTCGACCCCGAGCGGAAGGTGCTCGTCTCCTACGACGAGCGTGAGGTGCCCTTCGACCTGCTGGTGACGGTGCCGCTGAACCTGGGCGCGGACTTCGTGGCCCGCTCCGGCTTGGGGGACGAGCTCGGCTACGTGCCCGTCGACGAGCACACCCTGCTCTCGGTGGCCCATGACAACATCTTCGCGATCGGCGACGCCAACGACATCCCGGCGTCCAAGGCCGGCTCGGTGGCGCACTTCGCGGTCGAGGTGTTCGTCGGCAACTTCCTCCAGCACGTGCACGGGCAGCCGATGACGGGCTCCTTCGACGGGCACGCCAACTGCTTCGTCGAGGCGGGGGACGACAAGGCCCTCCTGATCGACTTCAACTACGACACCGAGCCGCTCACCGGCAGGTACCCGCTGCCGTACGTCGGGCCGCTGAGCCTGCTGCGCGAGACCCGGGCCAACCATCTCGGCAAGCTCGCGTTCCGACACGTCTACTGGAACGTCCTGCTCCGCGGGCGTCCACTCCCGCTCCCGGCCCGGATGTCCATGGCCGGCAAGCACGTTCCCCACGAGGAGGCCTGACCCATGCCCACCACGACGATCGACGGCCACCACATCCAGGTCGACGCCGAGGGGTTCATGACCGACCCGATGGAGTGGACCGACGAGCTGGCCAGGACGCTCGCGGCGCAGATCGGGATCGAGCTGACCGACGAGCACTGGAGGGCGATCCGCTTCGTCCGCCAGGACTTCGCAGACCAGGGCGAGACGGCCACGCTGCGCCGGATTGGCACGGTGGGTGGCTTCCCGACCAAGACGCTGTTCGCGCTCTTCCCGCAGAAGCCGGCCAAGAAGCTTGCGTACGTCGCAGGGCTGCCCAAGCCACGCGGCTGCGTCTGACCGCTTGTGACCCCCAGGAGAACTGCATGACCACCACCGAAACCGCCCCCATCGTGCCGTCGTTCGGCGCGCCCGAGAGCGGCCGCAAGCTCGCCATCATCTGCTCCAAGGGCAACCTGGACATGGCCTACCCCGCCCTGATCCTGGCCAACGCGGCGCTGGGCGAGGGCGTCGAGACCCATCTGTTCTTCACGTTCTGGGGCTTCGACATGATCAACCGGAAGACGATGGGCGACCTGAAGTTCACGATGCTCGGCAACACCGCGACCCACATGCCCCAGGGCCTCGGCGGGCTGCCCGGGATGACCGCCATGGCCACCCACCAGCTGAAGAAGGCGATCGCCGCGCTCGATGTCCCCGACGTACCGGAGTTCCTGCAGCAGATCGTCGACTCGGGAGGTCACCTGTGGGCCTGCCGGATGTCGGCCGACATGCAGCACCTCGGGCTCGACGACCTCTACGAGGAGGTCGAGGACATCATCAGCGCCTCGGACTTCATCGAGAAGACCGAGGGAGCCCAGCTGCTCTTCATCTGACCGAGGAGGCTGACCGAGGAGGCTGGGTACGTGCAGGAAGTCCGGATCGACGCCGCCCCGCTGCAGCGGCTCGAGCACCTGCTGCCCCCTGCCCGGGCGGAGGTCCTGGAGCGGAACGCCGCGCACGCGCGCGCAATGCTCGCGGGGCGGACGATCTGGAACCTCAACTCCACGGCACAGGGGGGCGGCGTCGCGGAGATGCTGCAGGTCCTGCTCGCCTACGGACGCGGGGCCGGGGTGACCACCCGCTGGCTGGTGATCGAGGGCGACCCGGAGTTCTTCGCCATCACCAAGCGGATTCACAACCTCCTGCACGGCGCGCGCGGCGACGGCGGGAACCTCGGGCCCCAACAGCTGGCCCACTTCCTCGAGGTCAGCCGGGCCAACGCCAAGGTCGCTGCCTCGATGATCGACCCCGAGGACGTGGTGCTCCTGCACGATCCCCAGACCGCCGGCATGGTCGCCCCGCTCCGCGAGGTGGGCGCGAGCGTGGCGTGGCGCTGCCACGTCGGGTCCGGCATGGTCACCCAGGAGACCGAGCGCGCCTGGGGCTTCCTGCGTGCCCAGATCGAGCCCGCGGACGCCTTCGTGTTCTCCCGCCCCTCCTACGTCCCCGCCTGGCTGCCACCCGAGCGGGTGCGCATCATCGCGCCGTCGATCGACCCGTTCAGCACCAAGAACGCCGAGCTGGAGCCGGCCGACCTCGGCGCCACGCTCCACCGGGCCGGACTGGTCGACCTGCCCAGGGAGGGGGGCAGCCTCGTCTTCGGACGGCGCCAGGGCTCCACCGGCACCGTGCGGGCGCACGAGGGCCTGCTCCTCGGCGACGACCCGCTGCCCGCCGACGCGCGGGTCATCCTGCAGGTCAGCCGCTGGGACAAGCTCAAGGACATGACCGGGCTGCTGACCGGCTTCGCCGAGAACATCGGCCTCCTGCCCGCCGACGCGCACCTGCTGCTCACCGGCCCCGACGTGCTGGGGGTGTCCGACGACCCCGAGGGCGCCGCGGTGCTGGAGACGTGCCGGGCACTGCGCGACCAGCTGCCCACTGACGTGCTCAGCCGTGTCCACCTGTGCTGCCTGCCGATGGACGACGTCGACGAGAACGCGCACCTCGTCAACGCCCTCCAGCGGCACGCCTCGGTGGTGGTCCAGAAGAGCCTGGCCGAGGGGTTCGGCCTCACCGTGACCGAGCCGATGTGGAAGGGCAGGCCCGTCGTGGCGTCCGCGGTCGGAGGTATTCCGGACCAGATCGAGGACGGCGTCAGCGGGCTGCTGCTGCGCGACCCCACGGACACGACCGCCCTCACCGAGATGGTCGCCGGGCTGCTGGCGGACCCCGCGAAGGCGGCCGCCCTGGGGGCTGCCGCCCACGACCGGGTGCGCGACTACTTCCTCGGCGACCGGCACCTCGTCCAGTGGGTCCAGCTCTTCGACGGGGTCCTGCGTGCTGCGTGAGACAGAAGGCCCACCGCCGGATGACCGGCGGCCCTGTGCGCTCGGAGCGGGCGCGACGAGGCTCGGGGCGATCGAGTGGGAAGGACGCCGATGGTCGTTGCGCTGAAGGCCCCGGTCGTGGTGGGAGTCGACGGCACCCAGCAGGGTCTCCACGCTGTCCAGTTCGCCGTCGCGGAGGCGCGCCGGGTGGGGCGCGGCGTGCGCCTGGTGCACTCGCTGCCGGAGCTCGCCGTCATGTCCCCGATCGTCCCGTCGGTCGGCTACGAGGCGTTCGACGACGTGGCCCAGAAGATCATGCGTGAGGCGGAGCAGACGGCGCGGACCCACTGGGACGGGCTGGTGCCCCTCGAGAAGGTGATCCGGACCGGGCCGCGCGTGCACGTGCTGGTCCAGGAGAGCGTCGGGGCGCACATGGTCGTCCTCGGGCACCGGGACCGGCCCCTTCTCGGCCGGGTGTTCACGGCCTCGACGACAACAGGCGTCGCCATGCGGGCCCGCTGCCCCGTGGTGTGCATCCCGATGGTGTGGCAGGCCGCCGCGGACCGCCACCAGGTGGTGGTCGGGATCGAGGATCCGGAGCACGCCTACCAGGTCCTCTCGCACGCCTTCATCGCGGCGAGCACCCGACGGGCACGGCTGCGGGTCCTGCACACCTGGAAGCTGCAACGTCCCTACGACGACCTCGTCGTCAGCACCCGTGAGGCCGACACCTGGACCGCGTCGCTGGGCGACCGGCTGCGCGCCTCCCTGCGGGACCTCCAGACGGCCTACCCCGAGGTGCCGCTCGAGGTCGACGTCCGCCACCAGGACCCGGCGGCAGCGCTGCTCGGGGCCACCGAGGGCGCGGACCTGCTCGTGATCGGCCGGCGCGGGCACGGCGCCCCGGTCGGGATGCCCCTGGGATCCACCGCGCGGGCGATGATCCGCGAGGCGCGCTGCCCCGTCGAGATCACGCCCTTGCACCCCGCACAGCTCGACACCTCGACCGCGGACCTGGCCCTCACCGCCGACGAGCTCTCTCCCCAGACATGACTATGCCCGCAGGCCCGGGACGGGTAGCCATTCGGGACCTTGGTCCCTGTCACGTGCCGGGTACCCAGAGTTGAGTAGTGCGGGCGTGCCCGACCGGGTACGTCCCCCCATCCGTTGGAGGAGCCAAATGGGGCCCCGACTCGTCCGCCTCGCGGCCGCGGCTGCCGAACGCCTCGCCGACCAGGGCGCCGCCCGGGAGAACGCCAGGATCGCCGCCACCGACCTCGCGCAGGGGAGGGTGGACCGGCTCGAGGTGGAGAACTTCCTCGCACAGCACGTGAGAACGCACCCCGTGCGACAGCGCGTGCAGGGCGCGAGCGGCACCCGGCACGGCGCCGCTCGCTGACCCGGCCTGCTCACACCACCCTTGCTGGGGCGACCTTGCCCCCGCGGCGGGGTCGTTGGTCCCTTACCGGTGCGCGCCGCCGACGGCACGGTGGGCACATGGACACCGAGAAGCGCATCGTCCGACTCGAGGGCCAGATCGATGAGCTCCGGACCCGACAGTCAGAGCTCCATCACCAGCTCGCCCAGGCCCAGCTGGACCAGTGGCAGGCACGCGTCGAGGACCTCGAGGTACAGCTGCACCTCGCGTCGATGGAGGCCAACGACGGGGCCGCCGCCCTGATGCAGCAGGTCCGCGGGAGGTGGACGGACGTACGCCGCCAGCTCGACGACGCGACCTCCACGTTCTCGAGCATCGGCGCCACGCTCCGGGAGGGCCTGGAGAGAGCGGTCCGGGACCTGCGGCAGGCGATCCTGGAGAGCAAGAACAAGCTCGTGCCATGAGCCAGCAGGGCGATACACCTGGTGGGGGAGGCGGGCTCGGGGCGGGCGCCATCACCTCGATGGGCGGGGTCGCGGTGCTCCTCGTGTTCGTGGTCCAGAACACCCAGGACGTCCGGTTCCACTTCCTCTTCCTGAGCTTCACGTGGCCGCTGTGGTTCTACACGCTCGTGGTAGCGGTCTTCGGGGCCATGGTCTGGTTCGGGCTCGGCGTGCTCCGTCGGCACCGGCGCCGCAAGGCGCGTCGCGAGGCCCGGCGGGACTGAGCCTCAGGAGCGCGCTGCAGCGCCGTGCTGGACCCGGATCGTCATGACGGCCATGTCGTCGTGCTGGGGGGCGTCGCTGAACTCCTCGACGAGACGGCGGATCCGGTCGGCGACCGTCTGCGCGGGGAGGGGCGCGAGGCTCGCCAGCTCGTCGGCGAACGACTCCTCGCCGAGCATCCGGTTCCCGTTGCGCCGCTCCAGCACTCCGTCGGTGACGATGACCAGGAGGTCGTCGCGGTCCAGGGTATGGCTCTCCTGGACGTAGGCGACCTGGTCGACGACGCCGAGCAGCGTCTGCGGGGACCCGATCTCCCGGACCGTGCCGTCGGGGGCGACGAGGAAGGGCGGCGGGTGACCGGCGTTGACGACGTCGAGCCGGACCCGCCCGCCGTCGGTGCGCAGTGTGCCGCACACCAGCGTCAGGAACCGGGAGCGCCCTCCCTCGTCGATGATCGCAGTGTTGAGCCGCTCGAGGGTCGCAGCGAGGGGGAGACCGGTGCGCGCCAGGGCCTGGATGGTGTGCCGGGCCAGGCCGGTCACCGCGGCGGCCTGGGCCCCGGTTCCACAGACGTCCCCGACGACGAAGCACCAGGACCCGCTCCCGGTCGGGAACAGGTCGTAGAAGTCGCCGCCGGCGGCGGCGTCCTCGCCGGCGGCCTGGTAGACGACGCCGACGTCGAAGCCGGGAGCCGTCGGCGCGGTCGCCGGCAGCAGGCTCTCCTGGAGGGCCCGTCCGGCCGACCGGAGGGCACGGTGGGCCCGGGCGTTGTCGATGGCCAGGGCCGCCCGCCGGGCGATCGAGTCGGTGATCAGCGAGAGCTCGCTGCGCAGCCGTTCCTCACGGGACCGGCCCACGGTGAGCTGACCGATGTGCTTGCCCCGCGCCACCAGGGGCACGCTCGACGTGGCGTAGCCGTCGACCGAGGCGGCCCCGTCGACCAGGTCGGCCCCCGGCACCGCCTCGAGCGCCGCCCTCAGCTCGTCGACCTCGCCCTCGTCCTCGTGCCAGACCTGCTGCAGGACGAGCTTGCCGCGCTCGTCGGCCAGGTGGATGGCACACCAGCGCGCGATCCGGGGGACGACGATCTGGCCCGTCATGGCCATCGTCATGTCCTGGTCGAGCGAACCGGCGAGGAGGTCCCCGGCCTCGGCGATGTAGCTGAGCCAGCCCCGCCGCTCGCGCTCGGCGGCCTGCAGACGACCGCGGTCGGCCGTCAGCGCGATCGAGTCGGCGAAGCGCTGCAGCAGCGCCGACTGGTCGTCGGTGAAACCGTTGGCGACGGCGGAGGCGGCGCCGACCGCGCCGACGAGCTTGCCTTCGACGAGCAGGGGCACGACCACCAGCGAGCGCAACCCCGTGCCGGCCAGCAGCGGCACGTCGTGCATCTCGAGGTCGGGTACGACGACCGGCAGTGCCGCACTGTGGTCGTCGGGCGTGCCGGCGGAACCACGCGCGATCCGTTGCCCGAGCAGCCGCTCGGGCAACCCGCTCACAGCCACC
>Ga0308174_10001121_pt1 | contig 12125 bp, 10 predicted proteins | sample PhyPR2_FD_203894 | JGI IMG/M metagenome (GOLD analysis project Ga0308174, IMG submission 203894) | Soil microbial communities from UC Gill Tract Community Farm, Albany, California, United States - DLSLS.P.R2 | ecosystem: Environmental > Terrestrial > Soil > Agricultural land | place: USA...
AATCCGGGACCGCGTCGCGCTCCGCGCTGTGGCTCGGCTCTTGAAGCACCGGACAAGGAGCACAGAATGGGCAACCAATCGTCATCCAATCAGGGCGGTCAATCGGGCAACAAGGCGCAACAAGGCCAGGACGCCGATCGCGCGTCGAATCGCACGACGCAGCAAGGCGTGGGATCGTCGCAATCCAGCGGCACGGGCTCGCAAGCGGGCAGCGGCTCCACGTCGCCGAACCAATCGGGCACGGGGCTCGGCCAGCAATCCGGCATGGGCGCCGGCAGCGGCCAGCAGTCCGGCAGCGGATCAGCCGGATCCGGCATGAGCGGCCAGCAATCGGGCAGCGGATCGCGTGATCAGTCTGGCACGGGATCAGGCTCGTCCGGCCAGCGTTCTGGCACCGGGTCGAGCGGCGGTGGCCAGCAATCGGGCAGCGGCTCGCAATCGGGTAGCGGATCGAGCGGCTCATCGCAGCAATCGGGCACCGGCGGGTCATCGCAACAATCGTCGGGTCGCGGCTCCGCAGGCCAGCAATCCGGCCAAGGCACGACCAGCGGGTCGAGCGGATCGCAAGGAACGACCGGATCGCAAGGAACGACCGGATCGCAAGGAACGACCGGATCGCAAGGCGGCAGCAGCGGATCGAGCGGCTCGCAAGGCGGCACCGGCGGACGACGCTAGGCGCTTCCCTCAGCGCGCATTGCGCCCCACGCGACAACGCCCCGCGACGCGGGGCGTTTTCTTTTGGTCGACGACGTGCAAAAAAAAGGCCGCATCGTGTCGATGCGGCCTTTGCAGCTCAAAGGTACAGCACGCCCGCTTGCCTGCGCTACCGGTACCCGCCGGCGGCGCGCGGACGGTGTTTCATCCCCCCCGGGCCCGCATGCGACGACGCGTTTCCACCAGCCCGAGCACTGCCAGTGCGGTGAGCACCAGCGGCATCGCGGGCGGCTCCGGCACCAGCGTGAGCGGCACCGTGTTCGGCGTGATGAAGCCTTGGTGCTGTGGATCCCTGTCCGTGGACGTCAGACGCGCCAGCGTAACCGACGAGCCCGTATGGTTCGCCATGTCGGCGAGATAGGCGTTGGCGTCGTTGACGGCATTGGACGACCCGGATACGTAAAAGCCCGTGTTGCCTGACACCGTGGTGTCGCTGTCGTACAGCACGTTCCACAACGCCAGCTGGAAGCCGGCCGAGTGGTCGGCATCCGAGCCGCGTGAGCCGCCGGCCTCGAACAGCTGCGCAACCCGAGTGGCCAAAGCGCCCGTGAAGGCGGTGGCGATGTAGTCGTACGGCGTGCCGAGCGAGAACGTATGGTCGAGATCGAAGCACCAGAACTCGATGTGGTTCGCGCCGAAATTGCCTTGGAAACCGCCCACCGGGACCGTCTGAGCGACGGCGCCGCGATGGACCGTGAGCACCTCGCCGGAACCGACCAGCCAGGCGGTGTTGGTCAACGGCGTTGCGCCAACGGGCGCCGCCAGCACGAGAACAGCAGCGGCCGCGCAGGCGACCGTGGAGCGCGTGAGAAGGGCCTTGAAGCTCATGTGGGTTCTTTTCAGGGTCAGGGTTGCAGAGGTTTTCGTCGCCGGCACCAGTTGCAACGCGCGTACCACCCGAACCACCGTTCGTCGGGCCCGTGTAATCAAGGGGTTGATCGGTAAATTTGTCCGCTACACCGTGTTGAGGACCAACGTTGTAAGAACGGCCGACATGGTGCAAGCGCCCGGATCGCGGACGAGACCGCCTCCGCGGCGGTAGGTGCAGTCCTACGGGGGAATCGGCCCGGGAGGGGGCGACCGCCGAGCCGCGGCGCGCTATGGTGCCAGCGCTCGCGTCGGCAACGGTCGAGGCGCGGGCAACGACGCGCCCGCATCACCGGAGATGAGCATTGGCGGAGAGAGAGGGATTCGAACCCCCGTTACCTTGCGGTAAACCTGATTTCGAGTCAGGCGCCTTCGACCACTCGGCCATCTCTCCGCGGGCGCGCATTATAGCGTGCGGGTCCGCCCCATGAGCGGGGGTCTAGCAGGCGCGGCACGCGCATGCGCGGCCGTGCTCGCCGCATGCCTGTGCGTCGCCTGCGCAACTGCCCCGCCGGGTGCCGACTTCCCGCGCGAGCCATCGCGTGCGCTGGCCCAGAGCGCCGACACCAAGCTCGGCAAGCTGGTCACCGGATGGTCCGCGCAACACGGCGGCCTGTCGGGATTTCGCCTCCTGCCCGCAGGCCTCGACGGCTTCTCGCTGCGCGCCGAGATGGCAGATGCCGCGGAGCGCACGCTCGACGCGCAGTACTTCATCCTCCATGGCGACGATACCGGCCGCCTGTTCACCAACCGGCTGCTCGGCGCGGCGGACCGCGGGGTGCGCGTGCGCTTGCTGCTCGACGATGCCAATTCGGTGGGCGGCGACGCGCGCATCACCACGCTCGCGGCGCACCCGAACATCCAGGTGCGGCTGTTCAACCCGTTTCGCATCCGCAGCGGGCTGCAGCCGTTCCGGGCCACCGATCTGCTGCTCGAGGCGGATCGCCTGTCGCGGCGCATGCACAACAAGCTCATGGCGGTCGACGGCGCGATCGCCGTCGCCGGCGGCCGCAACATCGGCGATGAATACTTCACGGGCAATCGCGCCTTCGAGTTCGGAGACTTCGACGTGTTCGTGGCGGGGCCTGCGGTCACGCGCCTCGAGCACAGCTTCGACGCCTACTGGAACAACGCGCTGTCGATTCCTGCGCAGGCGCTCGACGAGGCGTCGCCGGCGGATCTCGACGCCTATCGCAAGGAGCTCGCCGAGCATGCCGAGAAGATGGCCGACTCGGACTATGCGCGCGGCGTGGCCAAGGGCGATCCGCTCGGCGCGATCATGAAGGGCACCGTACCGCTCGTGTTCGCGCCCGCGCAGGTGCTCTACGACAATCCCGACAAGGCGACTCCCGACGGCGACGACCAGCTCGACGGGCACCTGCTGCGCGACCGTCTGATGGAGGCGTGCCGGGCGACGACGAGCGAGCTCGTCATCGTGTCACCCTACCTCGTTCCCGGCGCCGACCAGATGGCCATGCTGCGCGACCTGCGGCAGAAAGGCGTCCGGGTGCGCATCCTCACCAACTCGCTTGCGTCGACCGACGTGCCGGTCGTGCACGCCGGTTATCGCAAGCGACGGCTGCCACTGGCGCAGATGGGCGTCGAGCTCTTCGAGGTGAAGCCGCAGCTCGATGCGCCGCGGGTAGGCCGCATGCGGCTGGTCAGCGACCCGGACGGGCGCTTCGCGCTCCACGCCAAGGTGTTCGTGTTCGACCGCAAGCGCGTGTTCGTCGGCTCATCCAATTTCGACATGCGCTCGTTCCACCTCAACACCGAGGTCGGGATCATCATCGACAGTCCCGAGCTCGCGCGGCAGGCGATCGCCCGCTTCGACGCCATCACGATCCCGGCCAACAGCTACGCGGTGAAGCTCGCGACGAGCCTCGGCGAGCCGACGGTGCACTGGGTGACGGAGCAGGACGGGAAGATGGTCGAGCTCGACGAGGAGCCCGGCCATGCGTTCATGCGCGAGCTGCTGGTCGGCGCGGTCTCGATCCTGCCGATCGACGGCCAGCTGTAGCGCGTGCGGTAACGCCGCGCCGCGGCGTCCGGGGCGAATCGCCGCTACTTGTTCGCGTCGGCCTTGGGTGCGCTGACGACCGGCGGCGCGCCGGGGGCCCTGGCGGGGGTGATGGTGGGCGCGGCGCCCGCTGCGCCCGCACCGGCGGTCGGCCCCATCTGCGGCGTCACGGTGATGCCCTTGGCCTTCTGGTCGGCGATGTATTTGGCTGCCACGCGATCCTCGGCGCGCGTCAGTTGCTCCTTCGCCGCCGCCGCGGCAGCGGCGTCCTTGGCCTTTTTCCCTTCCGCGGCGGCCTTCTGCTCTTCGGTCAGCGGCGGCACGGGGATCTTCGCGACTGCGACGCCGAACAACGCAACGACCAGCGCGGCAGTGGTGAGGGCACGAACGGTGGGCGACATGGCAATCCTCGTCACGGGTGGCTTCATGCAGGACGTGCAAGCGGCGGCAGCACGTCGCCGCTGGGCGGGATGCGGCCCGCCTTGACGTCGTTGTACCAGTACTCGTGGTGCTCGCGCGCCCACGTCTCGTCGACATAGCCGGTGCGCATGGCGTCATAGGCACCGACCATGCCGATCGTGCCGATGTAGATGTGCGCGAGGCCCAGCATCATGAACAGCGACGCACCCACGATATGGATCGTGTTGGCGACCTGCATGGTGTCGCGGGTCTGGTTGAAGTTGGGGAAGTCGAGGATCAGGCCACTGCCCGCAACCACCCCGCCGATGACGAGCACGCCGAGCCAGAACCACACCTTCTCGCCCGCATTGAACCGGTGCGACGGCACTTCGTGATCCGACAGCAGGCCGCCGAAGTGACGGATCCACGTCCAGTCGTAGCGGCGCCAGCCGTTGTCCTTGAGGAACGTGGAGAAGGTGAGCAGCAGGCACACCACGAACAGGGGCCCGACGAAGTTGTGCAGGTTCTTGGAGACGATCGCGAGCAGCGAGAACAGGTTGTAGCCGATCAGCGGCAGCAGGATGTTCTTGCCGAACAGGATCACGAGGCCGGACAGCGCGAGGATCACGAAGCCCGCCGCGGTGGTCCAATGGACCATGCGCTCCCACGCCGTGAAGCGGCGCAGCAGGTTGCCGGTGGGCGGCGCGTGCAGGGGGATCGGGCCCCGGAAGAAGTAGAACGCGCCGATGGCCAGGACCATCAGCGCAAGGCCCCACCCGCCGTAGACGGAGAGCTCACCGTTGCGCAGCGCGCGCCACGTCTGGCCGCTCGAGTTGATGAGCGTGTTGGTTTCGCGGCCGGGGAGGCTGGTGTACTGCGGCTGTCCCGAGCGGACTTCGCTCCACAGCGGCTGGTTGTTGAGCGGCTGCGTCAACTGGCGCTGCTGCTGCTCCTTGGCGTAGTCCGCTTCGGCCGCATTGAGCGCGGGCGACTGCGCGCTGCACAACGCCGCACTGGCAAAACAAAGGGCGGCGATGGTGGCGCGGGCCGCCCCGATGATGCTCGCTCGCATGCGCTTCCTCGCTCCGTCAGTTCGTCCGCTTGTATTCGTTCTGGGTCTGGTTGCGGGTCTTGATCGCGTTCTCCCATTCCTGCCGGTTGCCGTTGTACTGGGCATCGTAGGGAGGCGTATCGGGCTTGCCCTGGTAGGTGCCCTGCTTGTAGTTGATGACCTGCGGGCGCTCGCCGCACGCGGTGAGCATGACGGCGGCGGCCGCAGCGAGCATGACGGTGCAAAAACGGGCGAGCCTCACGATTTGGTTCCTCCGGCCGGCGCGGCGGGCGCCGGTGGCGCTACTGGGACGCCCTGGGTGGCCGGCGTGTTGGGCGGCAGCTTGTACGCCGTGGCCCAGCCCCACACTTCGCCGCCGCGACCGCGGTGCGTGACGCGCTCGCGATAGATGTCGGACAGCACGTCGCCGTCGCCCCCGAGCAGCGCCTTGGTCGAGCACATCTCGGCGCAGGCCGGCAGCCGGCCTTCGGACAGGCGATTACGCCCGTACTTTACATATTCGGCTTCGGAGCCGTCGGGCTCCGGACCGCCCGCGCAGAACGTGCACTTGTCCATCTTGCCGCGCACGCCGAAAGCGCCCGTCTGCGGAAACTGCGGCGCGCCGAAGGGACACGCGTAGAAGCAGTACCCGCAGCCGATGCACAGGTCCTTGTCGTGCAGGACGACGCCTTCCTCGGTCTTGTAGAAGCAGTCGACCGGGCACACGGCCATGCAGGGCGCGTCCGAGCAGTGCATGCACGCCACCGAGATGGAGCGCTCGCCCGGCACGCCGTCGTTGATGGTCACGACGCGCCGGCGGTTCACGCCCCAGGGGATGTCGTGCTCCGCCTTGCACGCGGTCACGCAGCTGTTGCATTCGATGCAGCGCTCCGCGTCGCAGAGGAATTTCATTCGGGCCATGGTGGTCGCTCCCTTTACGCTTTGGCCACTTGGCAGAGGGTGGTCTTGGTTTCCTGCATCATCGTCACCGAATCGTAGCCGTACGTGGTAGCGGTGTTGACGGCCTCGCCGCGCACGATGGGCGCTGCGCCTTGAGGGTAATACGGCAGCATGTCCTTGCCTTCCCACCAGCCGGCGAAGTGGAACGGCACGAAGGTGGTGCCCTTGGCCACGCGCTCGGTGACCTGCGCCTTCACCTTGATCTGCGCGCCGGTGGGCGTCTGCACCCAGACGTACTCGCCATCGCGCACGCCGCGGTCGTTGGCGTCGTGCGGATTGATCTCGACGAAGTTCTCCTGCTGCAGCTCGGCGAGGTAGCGGTTGCTGCGCGTCTCGTCGCCGCCGCCTTCGTATTCGACCAGCCGCCCGCTCGTCAGGATGAGCGGGAAGTTCTTGGCGACCTCCTTCTTGACGTTGTCGTCCTGCAGCGTCTTGTAGAGGGTCGGCAGGCGCCAGAAGGCGGCCTTGTCGGCGTGCGTCGGATACTTGGCCACGAGGTCGGGGCGCGGCGAATACAACGGCTCGCGATGCTGCGGAATGCCGTCGGGGAAGTTCCACACGATGGCCCGCGCCTTGGCGTTGCCCCATGGCCAGCAGCCGTGCTTCAGCGCCACGCGCTGGATGCCGCCAGACAGGTCGGTTTTCCAGTTCTTGCCTTCGGCGAGCTTCTGCTCTTCGGGCGTGAGATCGGTCCACCAGCCGAGCTTCTTCATGAGCACGTGGTCGAACTCGGGATAGCCGGTGGTCAGCTCGCTGCCCTTCGGATAGCTGCCGTCCTCGGCCAGCAGGTTCACGCCGTCGCGCTCGACGCCGAAGTTGGCGCGGAAGCAGCCGCCGCCGTCCATCACGTGCTTGGACGCGTCATACAGGTTGGGCGAGCCCGGATGCTTGATCTGCGGCGTGCCGTAGCATGGCCACGGGAGGCCGAAGTAGTCGCCGTCGCACGGTCCCCCCTTGGCGCGGAGCGTCTTCACGTCGAACGTGTTCATGTTCTTCATGTGCAGCTTGAGCCGCTCGGGCGACTGCCCGGTGTAGCCGATCGTCCACATGCCGCGGTTGATCTCCTTCAGCATCGACTCGGGCGTGGGCTCCTCGAACTTGGCGTCACCGTCGGGCTTCCAGATCTCGTAGTTCTTCACGAATTCGGGGCCATATCCGAACTTCTTCGCGAACGCGTACATGATCGCGTGGTCGGTCTGCGATTCGAACAGCGGGCTGATGACACGCTCGCGCCATTGCAGCGACCGGTTGGAGGCCGTGCACGAGCCGGACGTCTCGAGCTGGGTGGCCGCGGGCAGCAGGTACACGCCGTCCTGGCGCACCATGGCCGCCATGGCCGCGGTGGCCGACGGGTACGGATCGATCACGACCAGCGTGTCGAGCTTCTTCATCGCCTCGAGCATTTCCTTGCCGCGCGTCTGGCTGTTGGGCGCATGGCCCCAGTAGACGACCGCGCGCAGGTTGCTGTCCTGGTCGATGAGCTCGTTGCGCTCGAGCACGCCGTCGATCCAGCGCGACACCGTCATGCCCGGCCGTTCCATCAGCGCCTTGCTGGCGAAGCGTCCCTTGATCCAGTCGTAGTCGACACCCCACACGGCGGCGAAGTGCTTCCACGAGCCTTCGGCAACGCCGTAGTAGCCGGGCAGCGAATCCGGGTTAGGGCCGACGTCCGTGGCACCTTGCACGTTGTCGTGGCCGCGGAAGATGTTCGCGCCGCCGCCCGACACGCCGATGTTGCCGAGTGCCAGCTGCACGATGCAGGACGCGCGCACGATCGCGTTGCCCGTGCTGTGCTGCGTCTGGCCCATGCACCAAACGATCGTCGACGGGCGGTTCTGCGCCATCATCGTCGCGACCTTCAGCACCTGGGCTTCCGGCACGCCGGTCACTTCCTCCACCTTGTCCGGCGTCCACTTGGTGAGGCATTCCTCCCGCACCTTGTCCATGCCGTACACGCGGTCGTGGATGTACTGCTTGTCTTCCCAGCCATTCTTGAAGACGTGATGCAGGATGCCGAACAGGAACGCGATGTCGCTGCCCGACCGGATGCGCACGAACTCGTCGGCCTTGGCCGCCGTGCGCGTGAAGCGCGGGTCGACCACGATCATCTTGGCGCCCGTCTCCTTCGCATGCAGCATGTGCAGCATCGACACCGGATGCGCCTCGGCCGCGTTGCTGCCGATGTACATCGCGCACTTGGTGTTGGCGAGGTCGTTGTACGAGTTGGTCATCGCGCCGTAGCCCCAGGTGTTGGCGACGCCGGCGACGGTGGTGGAATGGCAGATGCGGGCCTGGTGGTCCATGTTGTTCGTGCCGAAGTACGACACGAACTTGCGCAGCACATAGGACTGCTCGTTGCTGTGCTTCGACGAGCCGATCCAGAACACCGCGTCCGGCCCCGACTCCTGGCGGACCTTGAGCAGGCGGTCGCCCACTTCGTTGATGGCGTCTGCCCAGCTCATGCGCTGCCACTTGCCGCCGACGAGCTTCATCGGCGTCTTGAGGCGATGCGAATCGGCGACCATGCCGTGCTCGCGGATCGACGCGCCCTTGGCGCAATGAGCGCCCAGGTTGATCGGCGAATCGAACACCGGCTCCTGCCGCACCCAGACGCCGTTGTCGACGACGGCGTCGATGGCGCAGCCCACCGAGCAGTGCGTGCAGACGGTGCGATGGATCTCGCGCTTGATGGTGGACTTGTCGTCCGCAGCCTGCGCCTTGCCCATCGTGCCGTAGGGCAACTGGCTCGCGAACGCTCCGACGCCGGCCGCCAGGCCCGAGCGCTTGAGGAACGTGCGCCGGTCCAGCGTCCCAGGGCGGGGCGTGGCCTGGCGCGAGAGTCGCGAGGGGATGCGTGCGCCGTCAGCCTTGCGCTCGAGCAGCATGGTGGTCTCCTTCGGACAAGCGGACGGCGGCGTTACAGCCGGGTCGAGTCGTAGTAATCGCGGACGTGGTCGGTGACGCGATAGCCGCTGGCTGCGGCTGGCGTCGCGGCTGCGGGCGCAACCGCGGCGCTCACGGCAGGCACGGCAGCAACGGCAGCCGCGCCGGCGCTGCCCGCGCCGAGCGCGAACAGGAACCGGCGGCGACGCGGAGACGTGACGGAAGTGACGGAAGTGACGGCGGACGGACGACCGTCGCGCGCGGATTGGGACATGACAGCCTCCAAGACGAAATCGTGACGTTTGTTGTCATTCGATGGCGAACGAGTCACGTTCGAGCGCCAGAAAGATTTCGGTGCATTCTGCTACCCGGCGGTAGTAATTGGCAATAGAAGTGCGTTTTATTGCGGCGCAACAGCGAATCGGCCAGTCGTCCAGCCAGCGGCCGAAGAACGCCCGCTGCACCGCGATGCTCGCCGGTGTCACGCCCGGCCCGCCCCCGACCAGCAGCCGCATGATCTCGAGCAGCGGACCCATGTGATCCTCGAACAGCGTCGCGTCGGCGCGCCGCGCGAGCCCCTGTGCCGCGAGCTCGCCGCGCAGCTGCGCAAGCGGCGCATCGATGCCCTTCAGCCAGAAGGATGCGTGCAGATCGACCTCGCTTTGGCCCACGCCGACGAAAAGATCCGTGTATTCCTGCTCCGCCGCTTCGGCCTCCATCACCTGGCTCGCATCCGCCAGCCGGTTGAACGCCGTCGGCCAGTCGCTCTGTGCGCTCGGCGGCAATCGCGGAGCCGTGGCCAGCGCGCGCAACAGCGCATGATCGGGCGCCCGCGTGAAGAGCCGTCCGAGCAATGCGTAAACATCGGCGCGCGCCTGATCTTCCACGGCGATGGGGGGACGCACGGCAACGGAAGCGGTCATCGGACGACGCTCCCCCGCGCGGGTTGCGTCGCCGCTGCAGACGGGCGTCGTACGCTCACAGGTTACGGATATCCACGCTGGCTTCGGTCTGCACCAGGTCCACCACGCGGCAGTCGGCACACATGCGCAGGCGGTCGAGCGCACCGGGCGCCGCGAACATCGAGTGCCCCGCGAGCCGGCCGAGCATGGCCTCGATCATCTTCTGCGTGCCGACCGGCTTGCCGCATTTGACGCAGCCGAAGATCCTGGCCTCGTTCAGCACCCGGGGCGCGCGCGCCGCCGGCGTGAGGTCGAGTCGCGGCACGAGCGTGATGGCGTTTTCGGGACAGGTCTTCGCGCACAGGCCGCACTGGACGCAATTGGCCTCGATGAAGCGCAGCCGCGGCGCCTCGGCGTCGTCGAGGAGCGCGCTCTCGGGGCAGCTGCCCACGCACGCGAGACACATGGTGCACGCGTCCTGATCGACCCCCAGCGCGCCGAACGGCGCACCGGCGGGCAGCGCGATGTGCGTACGCGGCACAGGCGCGTGCGTGGCCAGGTGGTCGAACGCAAGACCGAGCGTCCGCCGCTTGTCGCTGGTGAACGCGAAGGTCGCGCTCACGCGCGGCGCCAGCGCGATCGGCCAGTGCCATAGCGCCTGCTCGACCATCGCGGTCGATGCGCCGTCCACCAGGCGGAAGTGCTGGCCCTGGTAACCGAGCGCATTGGCGATCGTGTCGGCGAGCTGCATCTGGAAGGCGAGCGCCTGGCGGTATTGCGGTGCTTCGGTGCCGGTGAGCAGCACCGCGACCTGCGCGGCGCCGTGGGCAAGCGCCCCCAGCCATACGTCCAGCCCAACGGACGCAACGTGGTGCACTTCCACCGGAATCACCCGCGCGGGAAGCCCCTGGCCCTCGCGCGCGAGCCGGGCAATCGCACCGGCTCCATCGGGTGCGTGCAGCAACAGGCAGGGGTCGCGACCGCCGGCGGCCGCATACGTGGAGAGCAGCGTGCGGATCTGGACACCGAGGTCCGGCACCCCCGGGTACGCATACGACAGCGCACCGGACGGACACACGGTGGTGCAGGCGCCGCATCCCATGCACAAGTGCGGCTCGACCCGGATGCCGTCGGCCGCCGGCGCAATGGCCGCGGTGGAGCACACGTCGATGCATTGCGTGCAGCCCGTCTTCTTGGAGCGGGTGTGCGCGCACACGGACTGGCGGTAGTCGAAGTAGCGCGGCTTCTCGAACTCGCCGACCAGCGAGGCCAGCTCGGCCATCGTCTTCAACGCGACGCGCGGGTCGTCGCCCGGCGCGAAATAGCCCTGCGGGGGTTGATGCTGGGCAAACGCAGGCACGCCGCGCAGGTCGAGGACGGCGTCGAAGCGCTCGGTGCGCGCGGTGTCGCGGCGCGCGAAGTCGATTGCGCCGGCCACGCCGCATGCACGCACGCAGTCGCGGTGGTCGCGGCACCGGTCGAGGTCGACCTGCAATGAAGCATCGATCGCGTGCTCGGGACATGCCTCGACGCACGCGTTGCAGCGCACGCACACGTCGAGATCGATCGGGTTTTCCTGGCGCCATTGCGCATCGAAGGCACCAAGCCAGCCCGACAATCCGGTCAGCTGGCCGGAATGCACGGCATATTCGCGCGCGGCGGGCAGCGCCTCGCCCTGCGCGGCGGTGAGCAGCACCGTCACGCTGAGCGCGTCCTTGAGTGCTTCCGCCCACGCCAGCGCCGCCTTCGCCGGTCCGACGATCAACAGCTCGCCATTCGAGGCATACGCGACGCGCGGCACCGGCGCCGGTGCGGGCAACGCGGCTGCCGCGAGCAGCGCTGCCATCTTCGGGGTTGCAGCTCTTGCCTCGGCGGACCAGCCGCCTGTTTCCCGCAGGTTGACGAAGCGGATCGTGCGCGTGCGGCCCGATTCCTCGGCCGCGTCGCCCAGCAGCCGCTTCTCCTGCGTGCAGGCGACGAGCGCGTCACCGGCCACATTGGCGCCGAAAGTCGCGAGATCGCGCTGGCACATCGCGTGGTGCACCGGCAGCGGCGCGTCGCGGCCGAGCGCGCGGGCGAGCGCCGCACCGTCGAGGGGCATGGTGCCGTTGCAGGAACAGACGTGCAGCGTGTGATCGGCAGCGCTCATGCGTCGCTTTGCGCGCCGGGGCGGCTCGGCGCGGGGTCGTCTTGCAGCAATGATTGCGCTACGGACGCGCCGGCGGGTGCCTCGTCGGCGACGTTGGCGCTCGGCGAAGCCGAGGTCGCGCCGTTCATCGTGCCGGTCGACTCGGCGGCTGCGTGGGCGGCGTCTGCGGCGTGCGTCGCT
>Ga0308174_10001122_pt1 | contig 12117 bp, 11 predicted proteins | sample PhyPR2_FD_203894 | JGI IMG/M metagenome (GOLD analysis project Ga0308174, IMG submission 203894) | Soil microbial communities from UC Gill Tract Community Farm, Albany, California, United States - DLSLS.P.R2 | ecosystem: Environmental > Terrestrial > Soil > Agricultural land | place: USA...
CGCGCGGATCGGCGGTCAGGATCTTGCGCGTGTCCTGGACGGCGATGATGGAAAATCCGCCGGGCACGGAGATCGGATTGCTGATCGAACCAGCGGGCATCTCACGGAGCGCCGTCGCAAGCTGCGTGGGGAGCTGCTCGGGCCGAACCCAGCCAAGGTCGCCGCCTACCGCCGCGGTGGAAGCCACGGAATATTGACGCGCGTAGCCGGCGAAGGACGCGCCGCCCCGAAGCTGGGTCAGGATCTTGTTTGCCGTATCGAGCGTCTCAGCTTCGGTCGCCGGAGTCGACGCGAGGAAGATCTCGCCGACGCGATACTCCTCTGTGCCCTTCGAAGCGGTTAGCTTGTCGAGAACCGCCTTGACCTCGTCCTCGCCGACGCTGACGCCGCTTTCGATCTTCTCGTGCTGAAGGCGCTGCCACGCGACCTCACCCTCGATCTGACGGCGCAGCGACCTGATGTCCGACCCATTCTGCTGAAGGAAGGAGGCAAGCTGGTCCGGCGACTTCTTTACGTTCTGCGCGACGCGCTGGACGGTCCGGTCGACATCGGATTTCTTGATCTCGATCTTCTCATCCTTGGCGGCCTGGATCTCGAGCGTCTCGTCGATGAGGTTGCGCAGCACCTGTTCGGACACGCGTTCGCGCTCATCGGCGGGGATCTGGCCGCCGTTGGCGATGGCAAGAAGCTGAAGCCGCTGATCGATGTCCGTCTGCGTGATGACTTCGCCGTTGATGATCGCGGTGGCCTTGACCACCGAAGGCATCGCCGTGCCGAAGACTTGCGGGTTCTGCGGGAGGCGCAGTGACTGGCTGCTGTTCACGGCAGGCTGCTGGTCCGCAGCCTTGACCGGCTGCTGCGCGGTCGCGCCGGTGGCGACGCCGAGACCGAGCGCTGCGCCGGCCATCAAGGTGCGCGTGCCATTCACTCGAAAAGCTGATCCCACGATGAGAATTTCCCTTAGTTCCCGATGCTTGCCAATGGTTCAAGCCCGCTGAACGCAGGCTTAGCGGCTAACGCCCTTCAGCGCTATATGGAGCGCGAAGGTGCTGCCTTTGCGGAAGGTTCCGATCACTTCATAGTCGCGGCGCCACGTGACGCCAAGCTCCAGGCAGTCGTCCGAATATTCGATGCCGAGACGGTTCCGGACCCACTGGAAACCGTTGGCGGCCGACAGCGGATCTTCGTTCCTGTTGGTAAGGTCGATGACGGTGGCGCCGAAGACCGACCAGTGGCGCCGAACGAGCACCCGGCCTGCGACGCGAAGCTCTTCGTGGTTGCGGAGGTCTTCGATGCCCGGATCGATATTGCGGTTGAGCTTCAGATAGCCGAGCTGAGCATAGGTCTGCGCGGTGCCGACGGTCAGGTCGAGCTCGTTGCGGCGGACAGCGAAGTTGTGCCGGTCGATACGGTAGCGCTGCGTCAGTTCGATGAAGCGGCCGTACTTGATGGTCGTGCGCCCGACGATGTCGGATACCCGCCCGGTAAGGCCGGTGCCTTCGGGGAAGATTTCAGGCAAGCGGCCGAAGCGGTAGCTCTGCCCGATGTTGCTCTGAATGGCCAGGTTCTTGCGCTCCAGCGACCAGTCGAAGCCGTAGGTGATCCGCGAGGCGTCCTCCCACCGGTCGTACCCGGGGAAGCGGTTCAGCGCGAAAAGGTTGCTGTCTTCGAGCTCGATCGCACGCGCGTCCTCGTTGGGGATGTCGAGGTTGGACGTGGGCGGCGTCGCGACCACCTGCACCCGCGGGACAAGCGTTTGGACGCCGCCGAGCAGCGGTCCGATCAATGGCCATTTGATGTCCGCGGCAAGCGCGCCGATGGCCCGCGTGTGCCACCCGTTCGTGCCGCGGTAGAGGGCCACCGTGGTGTCTTGGGCGTCGTCGGTGTGGTAGACGTCGCCCCGACCGTAGGCGGTGAAAATGACCTCCTGGCCCCAACGCGTGAGCTTCCGCAGATCCCATCGGACGCTTGCGAACGCACGTTGAGTGTCCTGACCGTCGATGCGTGTAATGGCGAGGCTGTTGCCCTGCATTTCGAGGTGACCGCCAGCGATGTCCTCCAGGCGGAAGCGCGCGTCGATCGCTGGAAGCGCAATCGGGATCTGCTTCTGATGGTCTTCGGCCCGCAGGCCCTGGAATGCCCAGCCTGCGATCGAAATGTAGCTATCGGGGGTGATCCGTTCGGCGTTGACGACACTCCGAAGCCGGTCGTCGTTGGTGATGTCGTACCGCCGGGTGACGGTCTTGTCGGTCGCGGCGCGCAGCGACGCTGTGACGCTCCACTCTGGGGTGAGCTGCCAGCGGCCGTTCGCATCGAAATAACCCCGGAAGCTGCGGTCCCTGTCGGCGTTCGGCACGAGGCTCGAGTTATCGATCCTGCCGTAAGTTGCGAATCCGCCGATCTGGAAGGCGCCGAGGCTGTTCAGCTCCCGGTACTGGACCGCAAGTGCGGGGAGCACTTGAGTGTAGACGTGCGGCGTGACCGTGAGGTCGCGGTTCTTCCCCATCTGCCAATGATAGGGGTCGGCCAGCTCGAAGCCGTTTCGGCTGGAGATGGCGAACTCAGGTACCAGCCACCCACTTGTCCCTTCGTTCGTGCGCGGCACGTTGAAGATCGGAAGCAGCGGGAGGTTGATCCCGAACAGCTGGAAGCGGCCACCTTCGAAGCGGATGCGGTTGCTTTTCGGATCATCGATCACGCGTGCTGCGGTGATCGACCAACTCGGCCGCTTGGGGCAGCCGCGATCGCTGGTGACGGGGCAGGGCGAGTAGATGGCGTTGGTGAAGGTATTCACGCCATTGACGCGCGTTCCCCTCCTCGCCGCGACCCGGCCGCCGCTTTCGAGCACGACCATCATGTCGTTGATGGTTCCGTCGCGGAGCGTGTCCGTCAGCTGGACATTGTCGCCAATGACCTTGTCGCCCTGTGGCGTGACCATCACGACGTTGCCCTTGGCGTATACCTGGCCGGACTTGCGGTCCCAGATCACCTGCTCGGCGGCGAGGTAGTTGCCCTCGCGGTTCATCCGTACCTGTCCGCTGGCGGTCACGACATCGGCGTCGCTGTCGTAAGAGACCTGGTCCGCGCTGAAGGTGACGATCTGACCGTCGTCAGTAGTGACCGGCGTCACATCGGTAGGCGCTGGAGCGGTCGCAAGCTCTTGCGCCGCCGCGCCCGCGGGCACCGTCAGGAGCATGGGCAGCGCCGACCACCAGACCAATTTCGCCCGCAACTTTAGCCTGCCCGCCCTCGGATAATGCCTGACCGGCGTGCCTATTGCACCTCCTTCACGCGCGGACAATCGTCATGGGCAAGGGTCCGCCGTTCCTTTGCCAAGCTTCGACTTGCATCTTAAGAGGCGCGGCGAACGTTCGTTTTCTTTGAGGAATAGCCGCAGATGCAAATTCGTTTCGCCGACAGCCGGCCTACGGGAGACTATGCGCTCGTGCTGCCGGTCGCAGGCAAGGACCGGGCGGCGCTGAACGCGCTTGGAGCAACGAAGGACAGCATTTCGGCGGCACTCGACCGCGCACGCTTCGACGGTGACGCGTCGAGTTCATCGGAGCAGTTCTTCGACGACCAGGGCACGGTGAGGCGTTTGCTTGTCGTGGGCACCGGCGCCGGGTCTGCCCAGGCCGACGCCGCGGAGAAGCTCGGCGGAACGGCCGCTGCAAAGCTGCAAACCTCTGGTGAAAAGACCGCTGTCATCGATGTGAGCGGCCTCGGCTACGACGCTGACGCAGCAGCGCGGGTCGCGCTTGGCGCCGCTTTGCGCTCCTGGCGGCATGATCGCTACCGCACCAAGCTGAAGGACAGTCAGAAGCCAACGCTCGAAGAAGTCGTGATTGTCGGCGGGGGTGCAGGCGCTGCCGCCCGCTACGAGCAACGCTGGGCGCCAGTGGCTCACGGCGTCGCCCTGACGCGCGAACTGGTGACTGAACCGGCGAACATCATCTACCCGGAAACCTTTGTTCAACGGGTGCGGGAGTCCGTTGAGGGATCCGGGCTTGAGGTTGACGTTCTGGACCGGGCGGCAATGGAACAGCTCGGCATGGGTGCGCTGCTTGGCGTTGCCCAGGGCTCGACCCGCGAGGGGCGGCTGCTGGTCCTGAAGTGGAACGGCGGCGGCAACGGAGGCCAACCGACAGCCTTCGTCGGCAAGGGCGTGACCTTCGACACCGGCGGCATCTCGATCAAGCCCGCCGCGGGCATGGAAGCCATGAAGTGGGACATGGGCGGCGCAGGCGCCGTCGTCGGTGCGATGAAGGCCATTGCACTGCGCAAAGCCAAGGCGAATGTCGTCGGCATCTGCGGGCTCGTGGAGAACATGCCCGGCGGAAACGCCCAGCGTCCGGGTGACGTCGTCACAAGCATGTCGGGGCAGACGGTCGAGGTGATCAACACCGACGCGGAGGGGCGCCTCGTACTTGCGGATGCGGTCACCTACGTGCAGCGCAACTTCAATCCATCGACCATCATCGACCTTGCGACGCTGACGGGCGCGATCCTGATCAGCCTCGGGCATGAATGGGCGGGACTGTTCTCGAACAATGAGGAACTCGCCGGCAAGCTTCAGCAGGCGGGCGAAGAGTCGGGCGACAAGCTGTGGCGCATGCCGCTGGCCGAATCGTTCGATCGCCTGATCGATTCGCCCATTGCCGACATGAAGAACGTCGGTCCGCGCGAGGGTGGGTCCATCACGGCAGCGCAGTTCATCCAGCGCTTCGTCGACAATGGCGTGAAGTGGGCGCACATCGACATGGCCGGCAAGGCCTGGTCCGATAAGCCCGCTTCGACCTACGACAAGGGCGCGACGGGCTTCGGCGTGCGGTTGCTGGACCGTTATGTCGAGGACATGCTGGAGCGCTGATCCGGAAAGGTGCAGGTCGACTTCTATCAGCTTGCCGGAACCCCCGCGGAGCAGGTGATCGCGAGCATCGCCGAGAAGGTTCTCGCCAGTGACGGGCGCCTGATCGTGGTGGCCGACGACGAAGTCCTTCTTGCCCGCCTTGACCGCTTGTTGTGGGATCAGGGCGCGGGGAGCTTCCTGCCGCATGGCCTTGCCGGGGGGACCGACGACGCCCAGCAGCCTATCTTGCTCTCGACCAGCCCGGATGCGCCCAACCAGGCGCGCAACATGCTGATCGCCGACGGAACGTGGCGGGAAGCGGCGCTCACCTTCGACCGCAGCTTCTACTTGTTCGACAGCAACACGCTGGAGGGCGCCCGCCTGGCTTGGAAGCTTCTGGCGGGCAGGGAAGGGGTCGAGCGGCGCTATTGGGCTCGCGAAAACTCCAAATGGGTGCGCAAGAGCTGACCCTTGCCGCAGCGCGCCGGCACGGCTAGGCGGCGCACCAAATTCCAACTCACCTCAACACAGGAGAACGCCCGGTCATGGCCGCGACGCGCACCTTTTCGATCATCAAGCCCGACGCCACCCGCCGCAACCTGACGGGCGCGGTCACCAAGATGCTGGAAGATGCCGGCCTTCGCGTTGTAGCCTCCAAGCGCATCCACATGACGCGCGACCAGGCGGAAGGGTTCTACGCCGTCCACAAGGAGCGGCCCTTCTTCAACGATCTGTGCACGTTCATGACCTCGGGCCCGGTAGTGGTTCAGGTGCTCGAGGGCGAGAACGCGGTCGCGCGTAACCGCGAAGTCATGGGGGCGACCAATCCGGAGCAGGCCGCTGAGGGCACCATCCGCAAGACCCTTGCGGAGTCGATCGAGGCCAATTCGGTCCACGGTTCGGACAGCGACGAAAACGCGAAGATCGAGATCGACTATTTCTTCAAGCCGGAAGAAATCGTCGGTTAGGCCATCCGGGTGATGGCCGTGCTGCCGACGATTGGCGGCTAAAGGACGGGGCTCATCGTCGCGAGGAGGTTCTGCCAGATCCGGCGGAAGAACCCGAAGTTGGCGACATCCTCGGGTGTGATCCGGTTGGAGTCGGCGAGGTATTGGAGTTGCCGCTCGCGGACCGCGCCCGCGAGAGTTTCGTCGGCGAAGAGGATGTTGTTCTCGAAGTTGAGTTCGAAGCTTCGCCGGTCGAGGTTTGCGCTGCCGATCAGTCCCACCTTTCCGTCGACGACCATGGTCTTCGAGTGAAGGAGGCCGTGCCGGTACTCGAACAGGTCGAGCCCCGCCTTGAGCAGGTCTTCATAGTAGCTGCGTGCCGTCGCCCCGACGAAGCGGCTGTCGCAGCGGCCCGGCACGATCAGCGTCGTCTTCACGCCGCGGCGAGCCGCAGAGGTGAGGGCGAAGAGGAGTTGTTCGTCGGGGACGAAGTAAGGCGTCGTGACGATCAGCTCATCGCGCGCCGAGTGAATCAGCTCTGAGAACGACGACGGCATCGCATCGAAGCTGGCCGTTGGGCCCGTGCCGATCACCTGCGCGAGGATGTGGCCTTCGGCAGCAGTGGTTGGATCCGCTGCGAGCAAAGCACGGATGTCGTCGCCGCCCTCTGCGATCCAGTCCGACACGAACAGATACTGGACGTGCTGCGCGACCGGTCCCTCCCAGCGCGTCATGATGTCGACCCACGGCGCGTAGCGTGGTTTGATCCGGAAATCGGGGTCGGCGATGTTCTGGCTTCCGCACCAGGTGATGCGGTTGTCGATCACGGTCATCTTGCGATGATTCCGAAGGTCCACCCGTCCACGGATCAGCGTCCAGAGCGGGTTGCCGACGGAAAGGGCGACCCTGACCTGGCAGCGGCTGTCACGCATCTCTCGCCAGTGTCTTGAGCCGATAAGCTGCCGTGAGCCGAGCGCATCCGCGAGGATACGGACCTCAATCCCGCGCTTGGCGGCGCGTATGCACGCGTCTTTCACTGCCAGCCCGTTGCGGTCCTCAAGCCAGATGTAGGTGCAGATGTGGACGTGCTGCTGCGCAGCGTCGATGTCGGCAACGATGTCCTCGATGGCGGCGTTGCTGTCGGGCGCGACGCGCGCGGCGTTCCGGCATGTTGGATCAAGATGGTTGATCGTTCGGGCAAGCTCGAACGGGGCGTCGTGTGGACCATCCTGGAGAGTCCGTAAGCAACCTTCGTCACCCTTCGGTCGGGGAAGGTGAGCGTCGACGTCTCGGCCGCGCTCGCGCCGGCGGCCGCTGATCCGGGTTTCGCCAAGGATCAGATAAGCCACGATCCCGAGGAGAGGGACGGCAAGGATGACGATGATCCACGCAAGCCTTGACGCGGGCTCGCGATGCGGGCGGACAAGCACCCGGATGAGCACTGCAATCTCGGCAAGGTAAACGACAACCTGGACCGGGATCGGCAGGTCGGGCAGCAAGTCTAGCCTCTGCTCAGCCCGAGAAGGTGAAGCGAGCGGCCGCCGAACAAGCCTCCGCCCTCCCATTTGTAGCGGAGGACATAGCTGCCTCCACCGCGCCGGTCCGTTCCGGCTTCCACGTAGCGCGCCTGAATGCGGACGGGGAGCTTGATGGCGACAGCTTTGGGTACCTTATCGCGATCCTTGAGCGCGCTCTCCACGTCGCTCGCGGACAGCTTGCCGTCGCTGCCGATGTCGATCGGTGAGGCGCCCTTGATCGCCACGGTCAGCGACTCGAGCCCGTGCGACGGGTCAGCGGGCACGATCGTGAGTGTGCGGCCCTCGCTGTCGGCGGTACCGCGAAGCGCCAACGGTACGGACGAGCGCTGTTCGATCACTCTGGTCGGCTTGTCCTCGTTGCTGCTTTTCCAGCCGATCCACACGCCGACCGCGGAGACGATCAGCGCGGCGAGTGCGATCAGCTCGCCAAGGTTCACCCAGCGTCGGCGAGTCTGTTGGTCGGTCATCGGCCGCCAGCTTCCAACAGCCGTCGCGGCGCTGCAAGCTCCCAGCTTTCAGCGATGCGATCGCCGACATGGTCCCAGTCGACGCTATCGCCCGTAAGGTTGATGGAGATCCAACTCGGAAGATAGGCGGCCTTCGAATAGAGCTTCGGATTGCTGTCGAGCAGCATCGCCTGCTCGTCGATGCTACTGACGCGTAGGCAAACGACCGTCTTCTCGTCGCCATGATGGTTCTGCCGGAACTGTGCGAACTGCTTGCCGGCGACGAAGAAAGTCGGCTGTCCATGCGATAGCCGCTCCTCCGTTCCAGGGAGTTGCAGCGCCGCCTGGCGCACCTTCTGAAGGAGAACACTCATCGCTTCACGAACTCGCTCAAAATCGTTGGGTACAACGCATGTTCGGCAGCAAGGACGCGTTCCTCAAGGCTTGAAGGTGTGTCATCCGGAAGGACCGGCACTTCCGTCCGGCCCAGTACTTCGCCGGCGTCCAGTTCCTCGGTCACCACGTGCACGGAACAGCCACTGACGCAATCTCCAGCCTCGATGGCGCGGGCGTGTGTGTCGAGGCCGGGATATTTTGGCAGCAGCGAAGGGTGGATGTTGAGGATCCGCCCGCGCCATTCCTGTACGAACCACGGCGAGAGGATGCGCATGAAACCGGCGAGCGCAACGGTGCCGACGTCGCGCTCGCCGAGCGAAGCGCTCACTTGGCGATCGAACTCCTCCCGCGACAAACCTCTGCTTGCGAGCGCCCAGGTATCGATGCCGCGTTCGCGGGCCCAGCTTAGACCAGGCGCCTGCGTGTTGTTGGACGCGACAATCGCGACCTCGTAGCCGTCAGCCTGATTGACCAGCGCCCGCATGTTGCTGCCGCGTCCAGAAATCAGGATCGCAACGCGGCGTGGGTCACGCATTGTGCGTAGCGGACCAATCCTCGGGTGAGGCCCACGATCCAGCGCTGCCCCTCACGGTGCACCCGCGCGAGCCTTGCTCGATGCGGCCGATCTCGAAAACGGTCTCACCAGCGCTGCGAAGGGCAGTCACAACCTGCTCTGCGTTTGTCGGACGGACGATCGCGACCATGCCCACGCCGCAATTGAAGGTCCGTGCCATTTCCGCTGCCGCCACGTGGCCTCCTGCCTGGAGCATGGCGAAGAGCGGCGGCAGCTGCCAGCTGCCGGTGTCTATGACGGCATGGCAGCCATCGGGCAGAACCCGCGGAATATTCTCCAGAAGACCGCCGCCCGTGATGTGCGCGAGGCCTTTGACAAGGTGCTCCTGCACCAGGGGGAGCAGCGCACGCACATAGATGCGGGTCGGCTCGAGAAGCGCCTCCGCGAGCGTGCAGCCGCTTTGTGCGGGCATCGCCGCGGCAAGATCCCAGCCTTCCTGCTGGATGATGCGCCGCACGAGCGAGAAACCGTTGCTGTGCACTCCGGAGCTGGCGAGACCGAGGACCACATCGCCGGCGGCGATGTCGGCACCGCTGAGGACCTTGTCGCGGTCGACGGCGCCGACGCAAAAACCGGCGAGGTCATAGTCGCCCGCAGAATACATGCCTGGCATTTCCGCCGTCTCGCCCCCGATCAGGGCGCACCCCGCTTGCCGGCAACCTTCGGCGATCGACGCGACGACCGCGGAGGCGACAAGATTCTCGAGTCTGCCGGTCGCATAATAGTCGAGGAAGAACAGAGGCTCGGCGCCCTGAACGATGAGGTCGTTCGCGCACATCGCGACGAGATCGATGCCAACGCCGTCGTGGCGCCCGGTATCGATCGCGAGCTTCAGCTTCGTCCCAACGCCGTCATTCGCCGCGACGAGCAAAGGGTCGGCATAGCCGGCTGCCTTCAGGTCGAAGAAACCGCCAAAGCCGCCGAGCTCCGCATCTGCCCCCGGGCGAGCCGTGGAACGGGCCAGCGGTCCGATCGCCTTGACCAGGGCGTTACCGGCATCGATCGACACGCCGGCATCGGCATAGGTCAGCGGCTTCTGGCTCATTGCGGCGGGCAGTAGAGACAAGCCGCTTGGATTTCCACGCCATTGTCGCCAAAAGACGCCCACCAATGCTGCGCCGCCCCTTTGCCGTTCCCCTCATGCTGCTCGCCGCCGCCGGTCTTGGCGGGGTCGTGTACGCACAACTCGAGAGCACCGACCGCGGCATCCTCCCCCTCGACAGCTCGAACACGCTGGAGATCGGCGGCATCCATGTCGATGTCGGCGGTGCCGACGCGGAAGGAGCGCGCTACGCCGGTTGGCGCATCGCACAGCGGGAAGGCTTCAAGGTACTTTGGGCCAAGATGCACAACGCGCCGCTCGCGCAGGCCCCGGCGTTGCCCGACGGGACGCTCGACCAGATTGTGAGCTCGATCAATGTCGAGCGGGAGCAGATCGGGCCTAACCGCTACATTGCCGATCTTGGCGTGCAGTTCGACCGCGGTCGCGCCGCTCCATTCCTCGGCGTCGAGGGCGCGGCGGTGGTGCATTCCGCACCGATGCTCCTCATCCCGGTGATCGTCTCCGGAGGAACGGCAACCAGCGTCGAACTGCGCAATTCGTGGCAGCGTGCCTGGGCGCAGTTCCGCACGTCGCAGACCCCGATCGACTATATTCGGGTCAGCGGCATGGGTGCGGACCCGCTCCTCATCAACGCCTCGCAGACCAGTCGGCCCGGGCGAGGCTGGTGGCGCAACTTGCTCCAGATGTACGGCGCGGCCGACGTGCTGGTCGCCGAAGTCCAGTTGCAGCGGCTCTACCCCGGCGGTCCTGCCCGGGGCCGCTTCATCGCGCGGCACGGCCCGGACAACGAGATCATCGGCGGCTTTACGCTGTCGGCGGCCAACAGCGAGGGCATCCCAGCGATGATGGCGCAGGGTGCGCAGCGGATCGACCAGATCTTCGGGCAGGCCATGGCCGCCGGAAAGCTGTCGCGGGATGCCTCGCTCGACCTGCCGCCGCCGCCCACTCTTCCGCCGCTGCCGGTACAGAGCAGGCCTGTGGCCCCTCCAACGAGCAATGTGAACTCGTTCCAGGTTCAGGTCACGGGCAAGAACGTCAACTTCTACAATTTCGCGATGGCTCACCTGCGGACGCTGCAGGGGGTTGAATCCGCAACTCCCCAGCAGATCAATCCGGGCGGCACGAGCTACATCCTCGTCCGCTTCAAGGGGAATGTGGGGCAGCTCGCCGCAGGGCTGGGCGGTCGCGGGTGGACGGCAGAGGCGGCCGGCACAGTGGTCAAGATCCGCTCTGAGGGGGATAAACCTCCCTCATTGCCGCCGCCGCCGGCCCCGAGGCCCTCCGGTCAGCCGGCCGCCCAGCCGGCCAGTCCGCCGACTCAGCCGCCACCGCAAGGTCAGCAATGAAGCAAGGTCCCGACCAGATCGCGCTCCCGCTCGACTGGCCGCAAAGCGAAGGCGACGCCCGCTTCATCGTCTCGGACGCAAATCGCGACGCATTCGAACATTTCCGCAAGTTCAGCATGTGGCCGGTGAAGTCGACGATCCTGACGGGACCGCGGCGTTCCGGGCGTTCGCTGCTCGCTCGCAGTTTCGTGGAACGGGTCGGGGGACGTTTGTTCGACGATGCCGATCAGCGGGACGAGGAGGAGCTGTTCCACGCCTGGAACCAGGCGCAGGATACCGGGCGTCCCGTGGTCATGGTCGCGGACGCACCGCCGCCGGCGTGGGCGCCCAAGCTCCCCGACCTCAAGACCCGCCTTGCAATCACCCCCGTGACCGCGATCGGTCACCCGGACGATGCGCTGTTCACGGCGCTGATCCAGCTTCATTTCGCGGATCGCGGCCTCCACATCCCGGCGGATGCGCTGCGCTTCATTAGCGAGCGGCTGCACCGGGACTATTGGACCATCGAGAGGGCCGTAGAAGCGGTGGACCGCTACGCCATCGCGGAACGGGCCCGGGTCTCGCTCCCGACGATCCGCCGGGCATTGATCGATGCGAGGATGATCGGCGAAGCGGCCTAGCCGCAGTCTACCTACCTGATCTGCTCAGAAGGTAAGCAGGAGGGTGAGCTTAGGCATCGATCGGCTCCGGGGCTGGGACGCGGCTCATTTTGAGCTTCCCATTCTCGATGCCGAAGGCCAGCCGGCCTTCCACCAGATCCACCGCGTCCTTGCCAAATTGGTCGTAGCGCCAGCCATTGAGGATGTTGAGGTTCTTCCGGACTCCCGCGGCAAGCGCTTCGAGATCATCGGAACGTGCGATGAGCCGGGCCGCAACGCCGCTTTCCTTCGCGCGGATCTTCAGGAGCAGCTTCAACAGGTCGCTCACCAGAGCAGCGTCTTTGGTCAATCCCGGGCGC
>Ga0308174_10001123_pt1 | contig 12115 bp, 11 predicted proteins | sample PhyPR2_FD_203894 | JGI IMG/M metagenome (GOLD analysis project Ga0308174, IMG submission 203894) | Soil microbial communities from UC Gill Tract Community Farm, Albany, California, United States - DLSLS.P.R2 | ecosystem: Environmental > Terrestrial > Soil > Agricultural land | place: USA...
CTGTATATCGCGTACCGTGAGCGTCTGCAGCGCCTCACGAACACCGCCGCCGGCAGAGCCCACGACCGTGGCGCCACGTTGCTCCAGCGCGGCGACGGCGGACTGATTGCGCTCCATTGCGTCAAGAGACGTCAGTATTATCACCGGTCCGTCGGGCACGGTGGAGAAGACTCTGGCATACGGGGACACTCGCAAACGCCGGTCGAACACCACGCGCACCATCGGTCGCTCCCGGAAGACCTCCCGGGTTGTCAGCAGCGGGTCGTCGACCCGCACAGTTTCCGAGCCCACGGCGATGGCGTCCACGCTCGCCCGCTGGTACTGCGCGTGCCGCAATGCGGCTGCCGACGTGAGCCGGGTTCGCTGCCCGGGAGCCGCAGCGATGTGCCCATCCAGGCTGATGGCTGCCTTGGCAATCACAAACGGCCGGCCTTCGCGGACAGTTGTCAGGAAGGGTTGATTCAGCCGTGCGGCCTCGTCGGCACAGAGACCCACATCGACCTCGATACCGTGCGCCCGTAAGACCGCAAATCCGCGGCCGCGCACCTGCGGAAACGGATCTTCCATCGCGGCGACGACCCGGCGGATACCGGCGGCGATGATCCGGTCAGTGCACGGCCCGGTGCGACCGAGATGCACACAGGGTTCGAGCGTGCAGTACAGCGTGGCGCCCCGGGCGGCAGCGCCCGCTTCGTCGAGCGCGTGCACTTCAGCGTGCGGCTCGCCGGCGCGTTCGTGCGAGCCCTGGCCGACCACCACGCCTTCGCTCGACACCACGCAGGCGCCGACCACCGGGTTGGGCGTCGTCCGGCCGAGCCCCCGCCGCGCGTGTTCGAGCGCGCGTCGCATCCACCGCAGGTCCGCGTCAGTGCGGCTGTCGGCGGACACGAGGTCTACCACTTTTCCTGGAACAGCGCGTCGACGTACTCCTGCGGCGAAAACGGTATGAGGTCGTCGATGCCTTCGCCGACGCCGACATACCGGATCGGCAGCCTGAGATCGTGCGCAATCGCGACGGCCACTCCCCCTTTGGCCGTGCCATCGAGCTTGGTGAGAACGATGCCCGTCACGCCGGCGACGTTGGTGAACTCGCGGGCCTGCTGCACGCCATTCTGACCGACGGTCGCATCGAGGACGAGCAGCACTTCGTGCGGCGCTCCGTCAGCGGCGCGCCCAGCCACGCGGCGGATCTTGTCGAGCTCGTTCATCAGGTTGACGCGCGTATGCAGCCGGCCAGCCGTGTCGACCAGAATCGGGTCGCGGCCACGCGCCTTACCGGATTGAATGGCGTCGAACACGACGGCCGCGGGGTCCGACCCTTCCTTGGCGCGCACGATATCGACGTCGGCGCGGCGCGCCCAGATCTCCAGCTGTTCAACCGCGGCCGCACGGAACGTGTCCGCCGCACACACCAGCGGATCCTTGCCGGAGGCTTTCAACAGGTTCGCCAGCTTGCCGATGGTGGTCGTCTTCCCCGTCCCGTTGACGCCGACGATCAATGTGACGTGCGGACGGTGTCCATTGATAACGGGTTGCTCGACGGCATCGAAAATCTTCCGGATCTCTTCTTTGACGAGGTCACGAAGGCTCTCGCCATGGCGCGCCCGCGACCTGACGGCAGCAACGATCCTTTCCGTGGCGGGCAAGCCGACATCGGCCGACACGAGCACCTCTTCGAGGGCTTCGATCGTTTCGACGTTAACCGGGCGCGAGCGCTGCTCGGTGGTGTCCGCCTGTTCGACGATCTCCTCGAAGCGGCTGAGGATCTGCTGCTTCGTGCGAGTGAGTCCGTCGCGTAACTTGTCAAAGAATCCCAAGGTTCACGTCCTGAATCCCGGCGAGCGCACCGTTACCCGACTTCGGCGCGCTGCGGTCGCAACATCAATTCGTAAAGGGCGGTCTTGGCGTCCCTGCGGCCCGCCAGCAACTCGGCCACTTGACCGGCGATCGGCAACTCCACGCCGTGCCGCGCCGCAAGAGCGAGGGCCGCTTCGGTGGTGCGGACACCCTCCGCCACCATCTTCATCGCGGCCAGGATGTCCTGCAGCGAACGGCCACGGGCGAGCTCGATTCCGACGTGCCGGTTGCGGCTGAGAGACCCTGTGCAGGTCAGCACCAGGTCGCCAAGGCCGGTGAGGCCGGCCAGCGTCTCCCGGCTGGCCCCGGCGGCGCACGCCAGTCGCGACATTTCGGCGAGTCCGCGCGTGATCAGCCCCGCTTGTGCGTTGTGTCCCAACCCGAGGCCTTCCGCGACCCCAGCGGCGATCGCGATCACGTTCTTCAACGCGCCGCCAATCTCCACGCCCACGACATCGCTGGTCCCGTACAGCCTGAAGTACGGCGCCCGGAATTCTTCCTGGACCTGGTGCACCACCGCGACCTCGCGTGACGCGACGGAAACGGCCGTCGGCAACTCGCGCGCCAGTTCCGCAGCAAAGCTGGGCCCCGACAACACCGCGACGTGCACGGCGCGTCCCAGCTCCTGCTCGACGATTTCAGAGACGCGGAAGAGCGACTCCTGCTCCAGCCCTTTGGTCGCGCTGACCACCGTCGCGCCGGCTTTCACGTGCGAGGCCGCATGGCGCAGGATCTCCCGCGTCCCGTGCGACGGCACGGCGGACACGATGAATTCGGTGTCGCCCAGCGCGTCGGCCAGATCAGTCGTCAGCCGAAGACGATCGGGAAATCGCACGTCCGGCAGGTAGATCGCGTTGGCGCGACGCGCGGACATCTCGCGAACGAGTCCCGCGTCACGCGCCCAGAGACGCGTGTCGTGACCGATTCGGGCCAGGTGCACGGCCAGAGCCGTTCCCCACCCGCCCGCCCCCAGAACCGTGACTTGTCTGATGACGAAATCTCCTTGTTGGGGCCGACGCCGCTGGGGCGTCAGTCCGTCAGGTACAACCGCTGTCCCACCCGGCGCTCGGTCCCGGCCCGCACTCGCGCCAGGTTCGCGCGATGCCGCTGCACGATGACCAATGCGGCGACCGCCGTCCCAATCTCGACGACACCGGGCGAATCCGTGACGATCGCGACGACCACCAGCGTCAGGGCCCCGACGACCGACCCCACCGAGATGTACCGCGTCGTCCAGACCGCCACGACAAACGCCGCGCTCGCGATGCCGAGTGCCAGCGGAGCCAGGACCGCAAACACGCCGGCCGCCGTGGCCACGCCCTTGCCACCCCGGAAACGCAGCCACACGGGATAGATGTGGCCCAGGACCGACGCCAGCCCGGCGACCACCGGCGCACCGACACCGCCGGTCAGGCGCTGCGCCAGGATGACGGCAAGAGCGCCTTTCACCGCATCCAACCCCATGGCGATCACGGCCGTCCTCACGCCACTCGTGCGCAACACGTTCGTGGCACCGACATTACCGCTACCGACGCGGCGCAGATCGATGCCCCGTCGTCGCGACAGCAGATACGCGAACGGAACCGACCCGACCAGGTACGCGAGCGTGACGACAGTGAGGACTTCCATCGATCGATGCGCCTCACCCCCGGCTGAGCGGCGTGCGCTGGAGTTCCGTATAGACCGGGCCTTTCGGCGACAATCGGCTCTCAAACAGTGTAATCGCGTCGACCTCGCCCCCGGCATCGGCGGGCACACTGACCCGTTGGAGCCAGCTGGTGCCCCGCAGCCCCGCCAGATCACGCACGCGGGCCACCGTGACGTGCGGCGTGAACGGCCGTGGCTCGCGCGGCATCGCAAGTTCCTCCAGTCGTACGGCAATCTCGGCCTCGAGCGCCCGCAAGGAGTCCAGCCCGGTCGCGATTGACAGCCAGCAGGTCCGTGGCGCGCCACGAGCGGGAAAGACGCCGGGACTGCCGACCGTCAAGGTGAACGGAGGTGTGTTCAACGGCGGCGCCAATATTCCAGCGACGGCGGCGGCGACGCCGGTCTCCACGTCGCCGAGAAACCGCAGGGTCACGTGCATGCGGTCGGGGGTTACCCACGCCAGACGAGCGCGCGGAGCTTGCGTGGCGATCTCATCCCGTAACTGGCGGCTGGCTGACGCGGCAGCGGCAATCACGCGGGCTGGCAGTGCGACGGCAATGAACACGCGCATGACCGGGCGGTCCGCGCCACCCACTGCCGTTCAGGAAACGAGGAGCATGCGACGCACCATGTCGAGCGCCGCCTGCGAGGCCTGGAACTTGACCTGTTCGCGCTCGCCCGAAAACCGGAAGACGTGCGATCGCGTGACGCGCGCCGTGACAGCGGCAATCGCCACCGTGCCCACGGGCTTCTGCGGCGTGCCGCCCGACGGACCGGCAATGCCGGTCACGCCGACGCCCACGCCGACGCCGCTGCGTGAGCGAATGCCGTCCGCCATCGCGAACGCCACGTTCTCGCTGACGGCGCCGTGCTCGGCAATCATCTCCGCCGGGACGCCGAGGAGCGAGGTCTTCGCCTCGTTGCTGTACGAGATGACCGACTCCTGCACGTACCGCGAGCTGCCGGCAATATCAGTGAGTCGCGAGGTGATCAGCCCGCCCGTACACGATTCGGCGACTGCGATCGTCAGTCCGCGTTCCACCAGCAGATCACCGACCACGTGCTCGAGCGGCCGTCCGTCGACGCTGAAGATGTCCTCGCCCAGCACTTCGGTGCCGCGAGCCACGGCGGAGTCGAGACGCTGGACTGCGCGGACCGCATCGCTGTCGCGTGTGAACAGGTGCAATTCGATCTGCCCGAGTTGCGCCAGGATCGTCGCGCCGATTGGAGGCGTCATCTGCTCCCATTCGCGATAGAGCGGCTGCAGGACCTCGTCGGTCTGCGATTCAATCCGGCCGGCGATCTTCATCACCCGCCGTAGCAGCACCGACCCGGAGGCGCGCGCCTTGAGCGGCCCCGCAACGAGCGCCGTCAGCATCGGGCGCAGTTCTCGTGGCGGTCCTGGTAACAACAACACCACGCGGCCTCCGTCTTCCAGCCAGAGCCCGGGCGCGCTGCCGCGACTGTTCTCGATCACCGTCGCACCGTGCGGGACCATCGCCTGCCGCCGGTTGCTTTCCGGCATCGGCACCGCGAAACCACGCGCCGCGAATCGCGCCCGCAGCCGCTCGGTCATCGACTCGTCCTCAACGATGCTGCGCCCGAGCGCCGCCGCCACCGCCTCGCGTGTGATGTCGTCATCCGTTGGTCCGAGACCACCGCAGAAGACGATCACATCCGCGCGACTGCGAACGGCATTGAACAGGTGTGTCAGCTCATCCCCGCTGTCACCGACCACGGCTTTCGTGACCACGTCGACGCCGATCGCGTTGAGTTGCTCGGTAATGAACAGCGAATTGGTGTCGAGCCGAAGCGGCGTTAGCAGTTCACTGCCGACGGCGATGATGGCGGCGGTGGACAGGACGTGCGGCGCACCTGACCGACGGTCGCTCACACCAGCCATCCCACCGGCGCCATCAGGATGAGGCCACGCATGATCAGATTTCCATAGACCGCGGCCATCCCGTCGTCGGCCATCACACCCAGTCCGCCTGGCAGCCGTTCGAACCGGCCCGCGGGCCATGGCTTGACGACGTCGAGTAGCCGGAACACGAGAAAGGCGATGAACGCGCCTGTCCAGTTCACGGGCAGGAATGCGAGCGTGATCAGCATCCCCACGACTTCGTCCATGATCACGGGGCCAGGATCGACATCGCCGAAATGATGCTCGGCCTGGGTGCCGCTCCAGACACCCACGGTGAACAGAATCACGATCACGAGCACTTCGACCGCGTGCGAGCCCGACGTCTGCACGGCCGCCCAGGCGACCAGGCCCGCGGCAGATCCGAACGTGCCCGGCGCCACCGGCACGTAGCCGAGATAGCCACACGTGGCGATGAACAGGCCGAGTCGACGCATCACGAGAAGCCCGGATCAGGCGGTTGGGAGCGCCACCACGCGCGTATGCGCGAGGCGATCGTGCAGCGCCCGCCGATCGGACCCGAGCAGCGCCGGGACGAACCCGGCACCCAGGATCAAGAACGAGACCGCGCCGGCCAGCGCCCGGTGCATCGCATGCGGCGCATCCAGCGGCTTGTCATCATCACCCACGACGCGGATGCTCGCGGCCATCTTGCCAATCGTCTGGCCGCCGACGCACGTGAACGCGGTGAAATAGGACAGCTTCAGCAGGCCGAGGAACGTCAGCATCGGCAGAATCGGCAGCGCTCGCCAGTCGCTCATCGTCAACTGCGCAATCCGCAAGGTCAAGTACAGGACACCGGCATCGATGGCGAAGAGGATTGCGTGATCCACCGCGGCCGCCAGCAAGCGGCGCACGACACCGCTCGCCTCGAGATGCCCGGGCACCGCGTGCGCCTCGGGGCGGACTGCCGCCGGCGCCGTTCGCTCGGCCGCGAAGTCCAGTTCCGGTTCGTACTGACGCACCCGCTCGACTGCCCTGGGGACCGCGCGCAACCGTGCATCGGGCGTGCGTCGCACCGACAGCGGCGCGCGTGGGGCGGACGGCACCTTGATCAGCGGTTCGTCGTCGCCGCCGCGGGAGCCGCCGAAGAGCGGCAGCGCCGGCTCACCGCGAAACGACACTGGCGGGACGGCCGGCTCGAATTGCATCGGGGGAACAATCGGGCTCTGTTGAGGGGCAGGCGGCGCCGCGAGCGCTGGCGCGGGGGGCATCACGGCCGCCGTCGGCGCGAGGCCGTGGTCGAGCGTGTCCAGCCATGCCGGCGCCGGTCGGACGGCGTCGTCTCCTCGCAAGGTGGCCTCGCCGGCCGGATCTGCTGTCGGCATCAACGAGAAATCGTAACCACAGTTCCGGCAGCGCTCCCCCGTGTCGAAACCAAGGTATGCGCATTTCGGACACTTCATCGAACCGCGCCTTTCTCATCGTCGAGCGGGACACCTGCGGCAGCGAGCGCCTCCCGCTGCACCAACGCCTTCAACCGATCAGCCTCGCGCCTCAGCGGATCCGATCGGTTGATGCGGTCGAGCAGTGCTGCCGCATCCTTCAGCTTGCCGCCCGCGCGCAGCGCCTCAGCGCGGGCCAGCACCATTTCCGATGGGCGCGCGATGGGCAACGGCTCCGGCCTGGTGGTTTCTGCCGGCGGAGCCGCGATCGGCAACTCGGCAATCCAGGACGCGACCGGCAACGCGAGCAGGACGATTCCTGATGCGATCGCGGCGCTCACGAGCAGCGTCGGCAGCCAGCGCGTCGGCCTCACTTCTGAGACTCGGGCAGCCGCGTCGCGGGGCGGCCGCGCCGGGAACGCGCGATCAGCGGCCGCGTCGAATCGATTCAACCGCTGGAGAAACGCCAGCGCCACATCGCTCGGCGCGCCTTCGTCGACCGCACGCATCAGCAACGCGCGCGCCGTGTCAGTCTCGCCAGCCTGGTAGGCCGCAATGCCGCGATGCAGCAGTTCTTCGCTTTCGCGCTGCCGCTCCGCCTGCGCGCCTCGCGCACGTTCGATGTACGCACGGGCGCGGCCGTGGCCGCGTTCGAGGAACGCAACCCGGGTCCAGATATTGATGGCTTCTTCGTAGCGCCCAGCGAAATACCGATCGAGACCGGCGAGCAACAGTTCTTCGATGCGCGCCTCTCGGTGCGGGTCGGGTGACGCGCCCCCGCCGGCGGGGTCGACTGGCAGCGTCTCAGGCATCAACAGGAGGTCGCGGGACCGCCGCGACGGCAGCGATTATCAGCCGAAACCTCCGCTGATACAAGAGTTTAGATGGCCTGTAACCCTTTCGTCGTCCCGCTGTTTCTCCCAGGCGCTGACGGGCACGCCCAACCGGGGCGGAACGCGGGTGAACTCCGCACGGTCAATGGTGGTGTCTACCTCCGCAAGGGTGGGCAGTAATAGATAGGGATATCCCGCCGCCGAACACCTGTCCCACGAATGGACATTGCGACGCCTCCAGGATGCGAGAAAATTCGCTGGCCCACCAACTTCGACGACCGAACTGACGTCTACTGAACTGTCATCGTCATGCTTCGTTCAATGCGCACGCTCGCGGCAGCCATGCTCGTGCTTGGCTCCCCCGCTCCGGCCCGCGCGCGGGATCTACCGCCGCCGGTTGCCATCCTCGAGGTCAAGGCCACGCGCACACCGCGGCCGCCCGAGATCGACGGCCACCTGAATGAAGAGGCCTGGGCGGCCGCCATTCCCGTTTCCGGCTTCACGCAGCGCGATCCAGACGAAGGCAAACCGGCGACCGAAGATACCGAGATCCGAATCCTCTATGACGACACCGCGCTCTACATCGGCGCGCGGCTGTTCGACGACCAACCCGGCGCACTGTCGCGCCGTCTGTCATCCCGCGACAATGACTTCGATTCAGACTGGATCGGCGTGTACCTTGACCCACTGCACGACCGGCTGACTGGAGCGATGTTCCGCGTCTCGTCCACCAACGCCCAGCAGGACATGGTGCTCTACAACGACAGCTGGACCGATTCGAACTGGGATGCCGTGTGGCAGTCGGCGGTCAGCGCCGACGACAAGGGCTGGGTCGCGGAGATCCGCATTCCGCTGTCGCAGCTTCGCTTCACCGGAGCCAGCCAGCAGACCTGGGGGATCAACATCGAGCGTTACGTCAAGCGGAAGAACGAGAGCACCTTTCTGCGGATGGTGCCGAAGAATGAATCGGGCCTCGCCTCCCGGATGGTTGACCTGACAGGTTTCGACGGTCTGCACCCCGGCCGACACCTCGAACTGCTCCCCTATACCGCCGCGCGCACCGAGTTCGTCCAGCCGGCGACGAGAGACGGAGTCCGCACGCCATTCAACGACGGGTCGCGGGCGTTTGCCTCAGCCGGCCTCGACGTGAAGTGGGGCGTCACCAACAACCTGACGCTGACCGGCACGGTGAATCCGGATTTCGGCCAGGTCGAAGTCGACCCGGCGGTCGTGAATCTCACCGCGTTTGAAACCTTCTTCCCCGAAAAGCGCGCGTTCTTCCTCGAAGGCTCGCAGATCTTCGGCAACTTCGGCCAGGGCGGCGCCAACGATTCGTGGGGATTCAATAATTCGGAGCCCACGCTGTTCTACTCGAGGCGAATCGGACGCGCGCCCCAGGTGACGGCCGGCGGCGATTTCGCCGACGTGCCGAGCGCCACGACCATCCTGGGTGCTGCCAAACTCACCGGCAAGACCAGCGGCAACTGGAGCCTCGGGTTCCTCGATGCGGTGACCGGGGAAGAGAGCGCCGCGACCCAGACGGGACTCGTGCGCGGCACCGTCGTAGTGGAACCGCTCACGAATTACATGGTGACGAGAGTCCAGCGCGACATTGGCAAGCGCGCCGGCGCGGGCCTCCTGATGACGGCAACGAATCGCCAGCTCGCCGACCAGCGGATGCAGAACGCGCTATCCAGCCAGGCGTACGTCTTCGGCGCCGACGGCTACTACTTCTTCGACAAGGACCGCGAGTGGGTCGTCACCGGCCGCCTCTCGAGCAGCGACGTCGTCGGCACGACTGCCGTGGTCAGTCGGCTGCAGCTGGCGCCGCAGCGGTACTACCAGCGTCCGGATGCGCCACACATCGCATTCGATCCGACGCGCACCTCGCTCCAGGGCTACACCGGCCGGGTCATGCTCAATCGCAACACCGGCATCTGGCGTGTGAACGCTTCGCTCTGGGGCGTGAGCCCGGGTTTCGAATCGAACGACCTCGGCTTCCACAGCACGGTCGACCGCGCCGGCATGCACGCGGTGTGGAATCTGCGGAACAACACGCCGGGGCGGCTGCTGCGCAGCCGCTTCATCTGGTTCGGCAAGTGGTACACCTGGAACTACGACCGCGATCTGCAGAGCGACGGCGCGCAGGGTTCAATTCAGATGTCGTTCCTGAATTATCAGAACCTGAATTTCAACTCTGGTTGGAACCGGGCCGCGCAGAACGATCGCCTGACGCGAGGCGGTCCCAGTGCGCAAAGCCCGGCCGGCAGCTTCTTCAACGTCAACGGCGGCACCGACTCGCGGAAACAGCTGTCGCTGAACGGCTTCTACACGAAGAACTGGTGCGATTGCGACGGCGGCAATTACACCGTCGGCGTCACCGTCAACTACAAGCCCTCGTCGCGTCTGACCCTGTCGACCGGGCCCAACTGGAACGAGAACCGTCAAGCTGCGCAGTACGTGCGCAGCGTCGTCGATTCGACAGCCGTGGCGACCTACGGTGGACGCTATGTGTTCGGCGAGCTCAAGCAACGCCAGCTCACGCTGCAGACGCGGCTGACGACGCTGCTGTCATCGAAGACGTCGATCACCCTGTTCATGCAGCCGTTGATTGCGGTCGGCGATTACCGGCAGTTCAAGGAACTCGCGGCTCCGCGAACCTTCGACTTCACGAACTACACGGACTCGGGGACGCATCTCATCGCCTACGACCAGGCGACCGACAGCTACACCGTGTCGCCGGATACCGACGCCGGGGCGGCGAACTTCAGCTTCAAGAACCCCGACTTCAACGTGAAATCGCTGCGCCTGAACGTCGTCTACCGCTGGGAAATGAAGCCCGGCTCGACGTTCTACGCCGTCTGGACGCGTCAGCAGCAGGACAATCGGTTTCCGGGTGACTACCAGTTGGGACGCGACGCCAAGGCCATGTTCGGCGCACCTGGCGACGACGTGTTCCTGGTGAAAATGGCGTACTGGATCGGACGATGAAACGCAGAACCTGAAAGTTGAAAGAAAGTCTACGTGCGCGTTTCAAGTTTCAAGTTCTGGATCCCCTCTCCTCGGCGCAATTCCAAACCCCCTCATCTTCTTGTACAGATTGCTGCGCTCCACCCCGAGCGCCTCGGCTGTCCGCGACATGTTGCCGTCGTTCGCCGCCAACGCCCGGAGAATGTAGTCGCGCTCGAACTGGTCGCGCGCGTCGTGAAGGGGCACGAGCGGCGCCGTCTTTTCCGGCCGCGGCGGTGCCGCGAGGTTGCCGTCGAGAAAGCTGAGGTCGCGCGCGGCAATCACATCACCGGGCACCATGATGATCAGCCGCTCCACGAGATTGCGGAGTTCGCGCACGTTCCCCGGCCAGCTGTACTCCTTCAATGCCGACATCGCCTCGGCATCGAACGTCTTGGCCCTCCGGCCGTACTCACGCGCCAGCATGGCCATGAAGTGATCGGCCAGCAGCGGCACATCATCCTGCCGCTCACGCAGTGATGGGACGAAGATCGGGACGACGTTCAAGCGGAAGTACAGGTCCTCGCGAAAATGGCCCGTCCGGATCTCCGCCGTGAGGTCCTTGTTGGTGGCCGCCAGGACTCGCGCATCCACCCGGATCCGATTCGATCCGCCGACCGGCTCCATTACCTGTTCCTGGAGTACGCGCAGCACCTTGGCCTGGGTCTTCAGGCTCATGTCACCGATCTCGTCGAGGAAGATTGTCCCACCATGCGCCAATTCGAACTTGCCCCGTCGATCGGCGACGGCGCCGGTGAACGCGCCGCGGACGTGGCCGAACAGCTCGCTCTCGATCAGCTCCTCGGGAATGGCCGCGCAGTTAACCTCGACAAACGGCCCGGTACGTCGCCGGCTGAGCGCGTGGATGTTCCGCGCCACCAACTCCTTGCCCGTTCCGTTGTCTCCGAAGATGAGCACCCTTCCGTTGGTGGGCGCCGCGATGGTGACCTGTTCGCGCAGCTTCACCATCGCGTAGCTTTCGCCGACCATCGTGTGGTGCGCGTCTACTTTCGCGCGCAGCGCGAGGTTCTCGGCTTCGAGGTGACGCTGTCGCAGCGCATTGCGGACGACCAGCACCGTCTTCTCGAGCGACAGCGGCTTCTCGACGAAGTCGAACGCGCCCATCTTGATGGCGCGGACGGCGGACTCGACACTGCCGTGGCCCGAGATGATCACCACCTGCGAGTCCACCTGACGCTCGCGCATGCGGGTCAGCGTCGCCAGTCCGTCCATCCCGGGCAGCCAGACGTCCAGGACTACGACGTCGTAGGGCTGACGCGCCAGCCGCTCCAGGCACGCTTCCCCGCTCTCGACGGCGTCGACCTGGTAGCCCTCGTCGCGCAACACGCCGCTCACGGCGCTGCGAACACCAGGCTCGTCGTCGACGATCAGAACAGATGGCATCAGGTACTCGGCAACTCGATGGTAAACCGGGTGCCGCTTGGGGCATTGTCGCCGACTTC
>Ga0308174_10001125_pt1 | contig 12106 bp, 14 predicted proteins | sample PhyPR2_FD_203894 | JGI IMG/M metagenome (GOLD analysis project Ga0308174, IMG submission 203894) | Soil microbial communities from UC Gill Tract Community Farm, Albany, California, United States - DLSLS.P.R2 | ecosystem: Environmental > Terrestrial > Soil > Agricultural land | place: USA...
GATCCACGTGGAAGGCGGCGACGCGGCACTTGAGGAGTTTCTTAGAGGGCTGACAGCCCATCATCCATCTGCAGCAGAAATTAGCTCGCTCGAAGTTCTCGAAAGCGAGCCTGTGGGAGTGACTAAGTTTGTCATCCGGGAAAGTCAGACCTCCGGGCGGCCGTCGGTTCGTATCTCGCCTGATCTGCCGATTTGCGATGCATGCTTAGCAGAGCTATTTGATTCCACCGACCCCAGATACCTTTATCCTTACATCAATTGCACCGACTGTGGACCCCGATTCACCATTATCGAAGGTCTGCCGTACGACCGCTCGCGCACGACTATGCGGCAGTGGCCCATGGATTCGCGCTGTGCGGAGCAATACATGGATCCGCTTGACCGCCGGTTCCACGCTCAGCCGGTTGCGTGCCCTGAGTGTGGTCCGCAGTACTGGCTTGATTCGCCCGAAGGCGCCATTCACAGTAGCCGGGCCAGTGTAGAGGCTGCAGCAGAACTGCTCAGCAGCGGAAAAATCGTCGCAATAAAAGGAATTGGTGGATATCACCTCAGTTGCGATGCCCGGAATGTTCTCGCCGTGCAGGCGCTGCGCGATCGAAAGTTCCGGAAAGAAAAGCCGTTCGCGGTGATGGTCAAGGATATCGAAGTGGCTCGAAGGCTGGCGGACCTCTCACCCGCAGCGGAGCAGATTTTATGTTCCACCGCCCGGCCCATTGTTCTGGCACCTGCGAAGGCGACCCTTCCTGGGATTGCTCCGGGAAACCACGAATTGGGAGTGATGCTTCCCTACGCACCGCTTCATCACATGCTTTTCGCTGCCGGCGCGCCGGCAGTTGTGGTGATGACGAGCGCCAACCGCTCTAGCGAGCCCATCGCCTATCGGGATGAAGATGCTCGTCAACGCTTATCGGGCATAGCGGATGCCTATCTGATTGGCGAGCGTCCCATTGCGCGGCGTGTGGACGATTCGGTCACTCGAGCGGGCGTATTTGGCCCCCTGGTGCTGCGTCGTTCGCGCGGATATGCACCGGCGGCTGTAACGGGGGTGCCGGGAACGCGGCCGGTGCTGGCTCTGGGCGCGGACTTGAAGAACACCATTGCTCTAGTCGTCGAAGGGCAGACCTTCGTCAGTCAGCATATCGGCGATCTGAGCCACTATGAAGCATTCGTTTCCTTCCGGGACACGGTTCAGGATTTCGTCGCAATGTACAGCGTAGATTGGGACGATCTGGTGATTGTTCACGATCGTCATCCCGAGTACGTGTCTACGTTATATGCGCTGGATTTGCCCGCCCGTTCCATAGTTGCCGTGCAACACCATCGTGCTCATGTAGCCTCCGTCATGGCCGAGCGGCAGGCTTGGGACCGACGCGCTGTAGGCATCAGCTTCGACGGGACCGGTTACGGCGACGATGGAAGTATCTGGGGAGGCGAGTTTTTCATCGGCAGTATGAGGGCTGGCTGGACACGGGTAGCCCATCTGAGAAAAGCGTTGCTCCCCGGCGGAGATGCTGCTGCACTCTTTCCCGTACAATGCGCGGCCGGATTTCTAAGCGAACTGGGAGCTGTTCCGAATCTACTCGACCCGCCCTTTCATTTCCCCAAGCGCTACCTGGCTTCAGTGCAATTGGTTCGTAAACAGCTTCGGACGTTCGAAACTTCATCGATTGGTCGTCTCTTTGACACTGCGGCCGCATTGTTGGGCTTTACGCAGGAAATTACGTTTGAAGGACAGGCAGCGATCTGGCTCGAGCAAATCGCGCGCGCAGCACCGCCCTCGGCGCCGTATCCTTTTCCGCTCGCTGACAACACACTGGATTTCCGGCCGTTGCTGGCAGAGATAGTTCACGATCGGATTCGCGGACGAGATCCCGGTGAAATTGCCCGCGCCTTTCACGCGAGCATCGCGCACGGCCTATGGCAAGGAGCGATGCAGTTGTGTGAGGCCAGTTCCATCGACTTGGTCGTCCTGTCCGGCGGAGTTTTTCAAAATGAACTGTTGCTTTCCGAGATACGGGTGCGCGCGGAGCACGACAGGCTGGAAATATGGATGAATAGGGCCGTGCCTCCAAACGACGGCGGTATCAGCCTGGGGCAGGCGGCCACTGCTCTGGTGGGTGGATTAAATCCTGGACCCGATAGTACCTGTCAATGATACTGGGATGCATTAGAATTCACTTCCCGCGAATCGCCACCTGTGATAAATTCTAGCTGCTGCATCTGGTTTCCAGCCCCGCGCTGAGTCACAGCCACAAAAGGAGGCGTAACGACCATGGCGACCACGCCGCTCCCGCAGTCCCCCCCGCGCAGTTCCGGTGTCTCCGAAGTTCATATTATCTGGATCACCGCTGGTCTGAGTTGTGATGGCGACACCATCTCGGTTACCGCTGCTGAACAGCCAAGCATCGAAGATCTGCTGCTGGGCGCAATTCCCGGGCTGCCTAAAGTGCATCTTCACAATCCAGTGCTCGCGATGGAAGTTGGCGACGATTTCATGAAGTACTTCTATCAGGCGGAAAAGGGTCAGCTCGATCCGTTCGTGCTGGTGGTGGAAGGATCCATACCGAACGAGCGTATCAAGAGTGAGGGCTACTGGGCCGCTCAGGGCACGGACCACAGCACGGGACAACCGATCACGACCTGTGAATGGATTGACCGTCTAGCGCCGAAGGCATGGGGCGTAATCGCCTGTGGCACCTGCGCTACTTACGGTGGGATTCACGCTATGGCCGGCAATCCAACGGGCGCCATGGGGTTGGTCGACTATCTCGGAAAGTCCTTTCGGTCGGCCGCAGGGCTGCCTGTTGTCAACGTACCGGGCTGCCCCGTGCAGCCAGACAACATGATGGAAACCGTCCTGTACCTGCTTTATCAGGCAGCCGGGCTTTCGCCCATCATTCCGCTGGATGACCAGTTACGCCCTACCTGGCTGTTTGGGAAAACCGTTCACGAAGGTTGCGACCGCGCGGGCTACTACGAACAGGGCGACTTTGCACATGAATACGGCTCTCCGAAATGCCTCGTGAAGATTGGCTGCTGGGGTCCCGTGGTCAACTGCAATGTCACCAAGCGCGGCTGGATGCGCGGCATCGGAGGCTGCCCAAATGTCGGCGGTATTTGCATCGCCTGCACTATGCCCGGCTTCCCGGATAAATTCATGCCTTTTATGGATCAGCCCCCTGGCGCGACACTGTCTTCGACTGTGGCCGTCAGCTACGGACGGGTAATGCGGGCGCTGCGATCTATTACTAACAACACAGCCAACAAAGAGCCAAAATGGCGGCATCGCGGCTCGCAGTTGACCACTGGCTACCAACCAACCACGTACTGAGCAAGGAGCGATTATCATGGCGACTTTAGCTGAACCCGCGAGAGGCCAGGAACAAAAAGGCAGGAATCTTGTCGAGATGAACTGGGACCCGATCACGCGGATCGTGGGCAGCCTTGGCATATTCACAAAGATCGATTTCGACAACAAGCAGGTAGCCGAGTGTTACAGTACGTCTTCCATCTTCCGCGGCTACAGCATCTTCATGCAGGGCAAGGATCCGCGCGACGCGCCGTTCATCACGTCGCGGATATGCGGCATCTGCGGCGACAACCACGCCACCTGCGCCGTGTATGCCGCCAATATGGCTTGCGGCATGAAAACGCCTGAGCTTGGAGAATGGATTCTCAACCTCGGTGAAGCCGCCGAGTACATGTTCGACCACAATCTATACCAGGACAACCTTGTGGGCGTTGATTTCTGCGAGGCGATGGTGAAGCAGACCAACCCTGGTGTTCTCACGAAGGCCGAATCCACAATGTGTCCGAAGGCTTCCAAGCACGGCTACCGCACCATTGCCGATATCATGCGCGCACTCAACCCCTTTACGGGCGAGTTTTATCGCGAAGCCTTGGTGATGAGCCGCATGACGCGCGAGATGTTTTGTCTCATGGAGGGGCGGCACGTTCATCCGTCCACCCTTTATCCCGGTGGTGTGGGTACGGTTCCCACGCATCAGCTCTTTACCGATTACTTGGTCCGGCTGATGAAGTACGTGGAGTTCATGAAAAAGGTGCTGCCCATGCACGACGATCTCTTCGACTTCTTCTATGAGGCATTGCCCGGCTACGAAGAGGTAGGACGCCGTCGCATTTTGATGGGGTGCTGGGGATCGTTCAACAATCCCTACGATTGCGATTACCGGTACGAAAACATGTCGCGATGGGGCCGCTCGATGTACGTAACGCCCAGCGTGATTGTCGATGGACAGGTAGTTACCAACGACCTGGTCGACATCAACCTGAACATGCGCATTTTGCTCGGCAGCTCCTACTATCAGGATTGGGAGCAGAACGGCGAGACGTTCGTTAAAACCGACCCACTAGGCAACCCGATTGACAAACGGCATCCTTGGAACCAGACCACGATCCCGAAGCCCCAAAAGCGTGACTTCAAAGGCAACTACACATGGGTGATGTCACCAAGATGGCTCGATAAGCGGACCGGTGACCACTTGGCCCTCGACACCGGCGGCGGTCCCCTGCCACGCCTATGGTCAACCGCATTGAACGGACTGGTGGATATCGGCTACATCAAAGCAACTGGCAACAGCGTCAAAATCAATCTGCCTAAGACGGCTATGCTGCCCGAAACGGAGTTTGAATGGAAAATTCCGAAGTGGAGCAACGCTATCGAACGCGACCGGGCTCGCACATATTTCCAGGCCTACGCGGCGGCTGCGGCCTTATATTTCGTCGAAAAAGCCCTCCAATGCGTGCGAACCGGCAATACCAAGACTTGGGCCGAGTTCAAAGTACCAGACGAAGCAATCGGGTGCGGGTTCCACGAGGCAGTGCGCGGCGTACTTTCGCATCATGTTGTAATTCGAGACAAGAAGATCGCGAACTACCATCCGTACCCTCCGACACCGTGGAACGCAAATCCGCGAGATTTCTATGGAACTCCTGGACCTTATGAAGACGCCATTCAGAACACGCCGATATTCGAAGAGAATGGACCGGACAATTTCAAGGGAATCGATATCATGCGCGCCGTCCGGAGCTTTGATCCCTGCTTGCCATGCGGCGTTCATATGTACTTGGGGAATGGAAAGGTTTTGAGCACCCAGCATTCATCGATATTTGGGGCTCACTCATCGTAAGGAAATTCCATGCCACACACCGAGAAATCGAAGATCTCCTCCCACAGTGAAGGCACCAGCCGCGGGGAGGAGGTCGTGCAACGCAAAGGACCGGAGCCAGGCCGTGAAACGGGTGTTCGCACCGCGCGCGACTCCACAAGTATCAATCCGAAAATGCGCGATCCTATTGACCCGCGCATGCCACACATGCCACCTCCGTAATCACAGATTGGCTACGCTATGACATCTGGCGAGGTTCGTTCCCAGAAGTGGATCGACAAAATTGAGGAACTCGTGCACCGCGCAGAGTCGATCTCTGACCAAAACGCGCGCGGTGTCACGGTGGAACTCTTGCAAGCTGTCCTGGAGTTTCATGCAGCGGCTCTTGAGCGAGTTTTGGAAGTCGCTGCTGGTTCAGGACCTGGAGGCGAAGCAATCATCAGGCAAATCGCAACGGACGATCTCACCAGCAGCATGTTGCTCCTGCACAACCTGCATCCCGACGATCTAGAAACGCGAATCAACCGCGCGGTACAGAGATTACACGACGTCTTTGTTTCACTCGGAGCCAGGCTGTCGCTTTCTGCGATTGAGCCCGGGACCGTGCGGCTGTGCTTCGATTCGGCACGCTCCTGGCCTGGTGCCCCTGTAAAGACGAGCATAGAAAATGCGATCTTCCAGGCTGCTCCCGAAATTGACCGAGTCATTATCGAAGGATTGAAGGAGACTCCGGCCGCCAATTTCGTGCCGGTTTCCGATCTTTTGACTACCTTACAAGTGTCTGGATCCGGGATATGAGGACACATGGCGCAAGCACACGCGGCTTGATGTCGCTGCGCAATTTTGTGCAGAAGCCACCCGATGTCGAGCGATGCGATCTCTGCGCAACCATGCTCGCCGAGCAGCATCAGCATCTGGTTGCACCCGAATCGCGCCGTCTTCTTTGCGCTTGCGATCCATGCGCGATCTTGTTCAGCAGCAATGGCCAGACACGCTACCGCCGGGTGCCACGTGACGCTCGCTACTTGAATGATTTCAGGCTCTCGGATCAAGGCTGGAACAGCCTCGCGATCCCCACCGGGCTGGCGTTCATTTACTGTTCTAGCGCACAGAACCAAATCCTTGCCGTCTATCCCAGCCCCGCGGGGCCGACCGAGTCGGCACTCGACAAAGAATCTTGGGAAGAGGTTCTCGCTGACAATCCGGTGCTCGTCAAATTGAGCCCGGATGTGGAAGCTCTGCTGATCAATCGCATGAACGGGGCGCGAGAATACTTTTGGGTTCCGATTGACGAGTGCTATAAACTTACCGGTCTCGTCCGCACATACTGGCGCGGGTTTTCGGGCGGAGAAGAAGGCTGGGAACAGATCCGAAAATTCTTTGAACGATTGAAGATGCGAGCGTACGGGGATACGGTGAGTTCCTGTGCCTGATCTATCGTTCGAGATTTTAGGGGCCTCTCCCGTGCGAGACATCATCACTCCTGCACTTGCGTTTGATCTGCGCGTGACAAATTCCGTCCCGGAGCAGCCTATTGAGGCCGTTTTACTCCGGTGCCAGATTCTGATTGAGGTGGCTCGACGGCGCTACACGTCCACCGAGCAGGATCAGCTCCACGAATTGTTCGATGCCCCCGACCGCTGGGCAGACACGCTGCGCCCCATAACATGGGTGAACACCTCCCTGAACATCCCGGCATTCTCCGGCCGCACGGCGTGTCTCATCACCGTGCCATGCACGTTCGACTTCAACGTAGCGACGACAAAATACTTTCGCGGCATCAGCGATGGTGATATCCCGCTCAGCTTCCTATTCAGCGGTTCTGTGCTTTACCGTGCGGTCGAGGGGGCGCTGCAAATATCACCGATCTCGTGGAATAAGGAAACTCGCTTTCGCTTGCCAGTCCAAGCCTGGAAGAGCGTGATGGACACGTTCTATCCGAACTCTGCGTGTCTCAGTCTGCGCCGCGACGTCTTCGACGAACTGTACCGTTTCAAAAGCAGTGCGGGGTTTACTACTTTGGAACAAACAATCGAGCACATGTTATCCATCGCGAAACAGGAGAGTCGCGTTCCATGAGTTCCCGGATGGTAGACAAGATTGCACAAGCGGTTCTATACGAGGGATATCTTCTGTATCCCTACCGTCAGTCCGCGTTGAAGAATCAGCAGCGGTGGAACTTCGGTGTGCTGTATCCGCCGTCTTGGGTCGCGAATCAAACGGGTTCGGACCGTTCGTATTTCGAGATGGAGTGCTTAGCCAAGGCTTCACGGGAAGGACGTCTCGACGTTTCGCTACGCTTCTTGCAGCTTGTTGCCCGCCGGACAGGCGAGCAGGTGTGGCAGGAAGCCCTGGAGCAGACTGTGAGCGTCCACTCCCTGTCTCCCGCAGCGTTGGGTGCGAGCCCTCGCGTGGATAGTTTCTCATTCCCGGGCACCGAGAGTCTGGATCCCGGCAAGGTATGCCGGATTTCCACAATCAAAGGCCAGATCGAAATTTCAGCAACGCCCATCGGAGCACAGGTATTTCGGCTGAGTGTTCGCGCGCAGAATACAACAAGCTGTCCAGTAGCGACTCGCGAGGAGGCGCTCATGCATTCTCTCGCCTCGGCGCACACGGTACTTCGTCTTCAGGAAGGTGAATTCATCTCACAAACGGACCCTCCAGAAGACTTTAGGGAGGCTGCGGCTGCCTGTCAAAATACCGGCGTCTGGCCCGTGCTCGCCGGCGATAGCGGAGCACGCGACACCATGCTAGGTTCGCCCATCATTCTCTATGACTATCCGCAAGTCGCGCCCGAAAGCGCTGGCGACCTGTTCGATGCTACTGAAATCGATGAGATCCTCGTCCTGCGAATTCTTACCTTGAGTGATGCAGAAAAGGAAGAACTACGCCGCTCCGACGATCGTGCCCGGCGAATCTTAGAACGGCTGGAAGAGAGCCCTCCAGAACGCCTGCTGGCACTGCATGGGACAATTCGTGGCATGCGCCGGCCACAAGCTGACGCATGGAGCGCGTGGGATACAGTGCAGGGTGACCTCGCCGGTACGGCCGTACCAGGTACCACTCTAACCAAGGGCGATCGCGTCCGGCTCCGGCCTCGAAGGCGGGCCGACATCTTTGATACGCTGCTCGATAATCAAACCGCCATTATCGAAGCAGTGGAAGAGGACTTCGAGCACAAGATCCATTTTGCGGTCGTGCTCGAAGATGACCCTGGCCGGGACATGGGCGAGATGCGTCAGGCCGGACATCGTTTTTTCTTCTCGGCGGAAGAAATTGAACCGATCTAGCCCTTCGGTTTCGGGAAGGACATGCGCGATGGACCGCTCCGTGCTGATTGCGGGAATCGGCAATATTTTTCACGGTGACGATGCGTTCGGCATTTCGGTGATCCAAAGACTGGCTACGGTCGACAGCCCATCACAGGTCCGCCTTATGGATGTGGGGATTCGCGCGATCGATCTTGGCTTCGCTTTGCTTGACGGATATGAGTTGACGATTCTCGTCGACGCAACGTCGCGCGGCGGCGTGCCAGGCACGCTCTATACCATCGAGATAGAGCCCGACGATGTTCCCGACCTCGCAAACCAAACGCTACTGGTTAATTCCCATGGACTGAATCCAGTTAGCGTACTCGCATTAGCCAAGAGCATGGGCGCAAATTTCAAAAGGCTTTTGCTCGTCGGCTGCGAACCATCGATCCTTGACCGGGACGACACCGGGCACATTGGACTGAGCGAAGCTGTTGAAGCGGCTGTGAATCCAGCAGTTCAAATCATTCAGAGTTTAGTAGCGAGTTTCCTATATCCAGAGGAGGTTTATTCCCATGAAATCGTTTAAGTTTGCGGGCATGGTTGCGGCGCTGGCGGTTGTCGCTGCTCTCGTAATGAATTACGCGGATGTGAAGCGATATATCAAAATTGAGCGGATGTAGTCGAATCAGGCTGAAATGCATGAGCTGTCGATAGCACTGAGCATCATCGAGGGGGTTGAAGAAGAAATGGAACGGCGCGGAACCTCGAGGGTAGCTGCGGTCCATCTGAAGATTGGACCACTTTCGGGCGTATCCAAAGACGCATTGCTCTTCTCGTACGAAATCGCACGTGAGGGAACACTGTTAGAAGGCGCCCGGCTTGAGATCGAGGAGACGCCTGTCCTCCTGTATTGCGAAGTATGCCGGGATCAAGTCCCCGCCGTTTCCATGCAGCGCTTGTACTGCGCGATTTGCGACAACCCCAGTGCAGATATTCGCCAAGGTTCAGAGATGGAGGTGGTCGCGTTGGAGTTAATGGATGAGTATTCAGCCGAGGCTGGTTGAAGTCCGCCAAAAAATTCTGAAGCGTAACGACCTGCTTGCGCGCGAACTCCGCGATCGCTTTGGCGCGGCGGGCGTCTACGTGGCTAGCCTGGTCTCCAGCCCGGGCGCGGGCAAAACTGCATTTCTTGAGAAAACACTATCCCTGCTGAAGCCGAAGGCACGCGTGGCCGCGCTTGTGGGCGACCTCGCAACCGACAACGATGCTGCTCGCCTCGCTAGGAGCATGGCACCCGTGCGTCAGATCACGACTGGCACGATCTGTCATTTAGATGCTGAGATGGTGTCTAAAGCCCTTGAAGGCTGGAATCTCGAGGAGTTGGATCTGCTCTTTATTGAGAACGTCGGCAATCTCGTCTGTCCTTCCAGCTACGACCTTGGCGAGAACCTGCGAGCGGTCCTCATGTCGGTCACGGAAGGCGAGGACAAGCCATTAAAGTACCCCACCATATTCAACACGGCTGATGTAGCGGTCATCACAAAGACTGACTTAGCACAGGCTGTCGAGTTCAATTGGGATGCCGCAAAGCAAAACATCGAAGCGGTTCGGCCCGGCATGCATGTGATTGCCGTTTCTTCCAAAACAGGCGAGGGCATGGACGCTTGGCTGGACTACTTGCCTGCCCCGGCCGCGCGCCGCTAGAACTAATTCGCGCAGCCTAAGGGCAGGTCCTGAACGCTCGTCTTTGGTGCGGGGGAGCTTTCGGCTATTTTTCTGAAGGGGTGATGTCTGTCACGGGAAGATCCCAATGAGCCAGGAGGATCTGAAATCGCCGCTGTTCCTCTCGCTTGTAGGTCTCCTGGTCCGGCCAGAGTTGCTTGATCAGCAATTCCTCTGTTGGATTCGCCGTTGTTGCCACTTGCGAGTTCTTGAATCGGATCGTTACACGGTAATCCCACCGTGCGTCTTCGGTCATGTGATTCGCCGGGCTTTCGATTTTGACCGAAACGATACGACCGCCCTCGACCAGTTTTCTGAGCAGCGGATAGTGATTCTTCAGGAAAAGCTGCAAGAACTCCTCCTGATGGCCCCATTGCGTTTTGTAATAATACTCCACTACGTAGGGCTGGTCGGCAGTGGCCCGCGGCGGAGCGCCTTGACTGAACAGCAGCGCGGCAGAGCCTAACAGCAGGAGCGCGAGTAGCAGGTTTCTCATCGATCCTCCGAAGCGTATCTTCGGGCGTTCTGAGTGATCATAGCGCGTCCAGTTCCAGATCTGCGAGACCACCGTCGGACTTGGAACCGAAACTACTTCCAGGAACTACGCTTCCTGGGATCGGAATCGGAATCAGCGCCCAGAAGTCGCATGGTGGAGGTACGATTGAGGAGTTCACGGGAGGGCCGGCATTGCCTCCGAAATCCGAAGGAGTCCTCGAGACTTCGCTCTACGTAGATGACGTAATGCGTTCTGCTCAATTTTACGAAAGGATTTTCTGTCTTCGCGTCATCAGCGATTTCGGAGAGCGCGGTTGCGCAATGCAAGCTGGCAGCCGCCAAGTCTTATCAATATTTAAGAAGGGGCGCTCGCGGTCAATCCTGTCTCCCCACGACGGCGAAGGTGAGCGTCATCTCGCGTTTGCGATTACTTGTTCGGAGCTGGCAGGATGGGAAGCGTGGCTAGCGGAGAACGGAATCGCGCTGGAAGAGAAGCGAACGTGGGACTTGGGTGGCCACAGCATCTACCTTCGTGATCCGGACCGCCATCTGATAGAAATTGCCACACCGGGTGTCTGGTCGATCTATTGATCTGTAACCCAGCAAGCTATTAACAGCAGGCATTTCATCATGGTCCTCTCCTCATTCCAGCTCGCCTTGGTGAAGATGAGGTCCCTGTAAGAGAGATCCTGTAATTTATTGCGAACCGCGGGCCGATGTTATCTCAGTCATTAGAGCGTTACGTTATCCGGCTGTCGTTCGTCCCACCAAACGGGTCAGGTCCACGCGAGGGTTGGAATTATGACCCATTGAGGTACAAGCATGCAAATACGTGAACTGATGACCAGTAATCCGGCCTGTTGTACGCCGGATACGCCGCTACAAGAAGTCGCGCGCATGATGATGGAGTGCGACTGCGGGGAGATCCCGGTGGTGGACAGCCGCGAGTCGATGCGGCCCATAGGAGTAATCACGGACCGTGACATAACGATCCGGGTCGTGGCGCAGGGACGGAATCCGCTGGAGATGAAAACGTCGGATTGTATGACGCGGCCCTGCATTACGGTATCGGCCGACGCCTCGATTATGGATTGCATTTACCTCCTGGAGAAACATCAGATCCGGCGTGTACCGGTCGTGGGTCAACGGGGAAGGTGCTGCGGGATCGTCTCCCAGGCCGATGTGGCGAGAAGGATCGATCAACATGCCGCCGAGGTGTTGAAACAGGTTTCACAGCCTGCGACGGCGCATCGCCAGGCGCACTAGAGGAGATAAACAAGGCCGGTTCCGGGGCCTTTCCGGGGCCGGCCATGCGATGGTGCAATACGCACTCCTGTGGCGGGTGTTGCTACGCGGGAGTGCCAATGTCGAAGAGATCAGTGATCTCTTTGGAGCAGGCTGCCAGATTGAGGTCGGGGTACCCAGCAGTTTAGCCGGTGCCCCCTCGACAGCCGCCGCAAAGCACCGGCGTTTACCTTACATGGAATATGAAGCCGCGCGGAA
>Ga0308174_10001127_pt1 | contig 12104 bp, 7 predicted proteins | sample PhyPR2_FD_203894 | JGI IMG/M metagenome (GOLD analysis project Ga0308174, IMG submission 203894) | Soil microbial communities from UC Gill Tract Community Farm, Albany, California, United States - DLSLS.P.R2 | ecosystem: Environmental > Terrestrial > Soil > Agricultural land | place: USA...
GCGTTTTGTTGCGTCGCTCCGGGTCCGTAGATTGCGGGGTTCGCCTCGATGAAGCGAGGCAAATGTGTGCCCTTGTTTCCGACATAGCGCACGTCCAGTAAGTATGAGCCGCCAATCACATGTTCAATGGAGAAATCCCAGTTCTGCGAATAGGGCGGCAGCATGCCGGATTGAACGGTCAAAATGGTGGCGGGCCGAACGAACGTCTGATTCGCAAACGGCGGGATTTGCCCGTTGTAGGGATCCGCGAAATTCAACCCGGGACCCGGCAACTGATACGCTTCTGTCCACGGCAGCGCGCTGACTGCGGCCTGGAGCGGGCCGCCGGTACCATTCGTGTAACCGTCATAGAAAATCCCGTAGCCTGCGCGGATGGTGGTGCGGCCGTTTCCGATCGGGTCCCACGCAACGCCAATGCGAGGCATAAATTCGTGATAATCGACGGGTGCGATGCCGGCCGGCACTCCCGGGTCGCCGGGGAAGAGGATACCGGCGGGAGCGTCTGCCCTGATCTTCGATTGTTGGCCCGGCGCCCAGGCATTCAGACGATTTCGAATCTCCGTATACGGTGTATTGACCTCGTATCGGAGCCCATAGCTGATGGTGAGATTTGACGTGGCGCGCCATTCGTCCTGAGCGTATCCGGCAGCGATCCACTTCCGCAGTCCACGGCTGAAGTCGCCGCCGCCCTGAAAGAATTGCACCGGCTGCCCCAGCAGGAAGCTGGCGAAGGAATCGCTCGCCGGAAATGGAGCGAAGACGAAGAAGCCGTTCGTCGCGATGCCAAGCAGTGCGTTGATCTGCTGCCGGTCCAGATCTGCGCCGAACTTGAAGTTGTGCCGCCCGCGCGTCGTTGCCAGCGAATAGTAGAGCTGATAGTCATTTTGGTGAGTGTTTTGCGGCCCTGTAATTGGATTGCCCACGTTGGCATAGCCGCTGACAATCAGATAGGGAATGCCGGTCGCGGCAGGCAAGGTGGGTTGATATTGAAATCCCAGACTGCTCGCGGGCGTGTGGTTTTGGGCGCTCTCATACAAGAACACATTGCGGAAGAAAGCAGCTCGTACGGTTTGAACTGTTCGGGGTGAGAACAGATGCACATGCGAGACCGTCGCGGAATTGGTCGTGATGGCATCGGCAACTGGAAAGCCGGGGACATTCGAGCCGTTGATCGGAAGCGGATCGAGCATATTGAGGCTCGAAGTAGCGTACCGCGCAAAGACTTGATCGCCATTTCCGAAGTAGTGATCGAGCCGGAAGCCGCCTTGATCGTAGTCGTTGGTCAGGATTTCAGTGGAAGAAAAAAGCGATGGAGCGATGTTTCCGAGCGGATAGAGTGCTTCAGCGTTCCGCGCAATCGGGCTGATCAGAAATGGAGGGATCTGATTTCCGGGAAACGGCTGGCCGGTGAATTCATTAATCAGCGGCCTAGGCTTGCCCGTACTCGGATCGATGATACCGGAGAAATCGCCGCGTCGTTGGGCTGGAGTTGGCACGATCGCCGCCTGTGTTTCCCCCTGGCGGTCTCTTTGCCCTTCATAGTAGGCGAAGAAAAAGTCCTTGTTCCGCCGAATGGGACCGCCGAGCGTTGCCCCGAACTGATTTTGATGCAGGGGCTCGGTACCGGCGGCAAAGAAATTCCGTGCATCGAAAGCGTTGTTCCGCAGGAACTCATACAGCGCGCCGTGAAATTCGTTCCCGCCCGATTTCGTGACCACGGACGTTGTCGCGCCGCTTGTCTCGCCGTATTCAGCGGGCGGGTTAGACGTGAGAATACGAAACTCGGCGACGGCATCAACGGGTGTCCGAAGTGCGAAGCCGCCGTTAACGGAATCCACGTTGCTGACGCCGTCCAACAAGTAGTTGTTAGATTCCGGCGGCTCACCATTCACAGAATAAGCTTGCCCTGCGCGCAGGATTCCCCCCGCTTTTGCAATGCCGAACGTCATGGGCGCAACCCCTGGTTGAAGCAGTCCAAGCTGCGTGAGATTCCGGCCATTCAGAGGCAGATCCGTCGCCTCGCGTGAGGAAACGACATTGCCTAGCGTGGAACTGACGTCCACCGTCGCTGCGTTCGCAGTCACATCCAAACGGCTGGACTCTGTCGAGATCTTTAACTCCACTGGAAAGCTGATGATTCGGTCGACGTCAATACGCAGGCCGGAGATTTGAAACTGCGCAAATCCGGCCGCCGTCACGCGCAGCTCATATTCACCGACGGGCAGATACGAAAAGTGGAAATTTCCGTTTTGCTCCGATTCCTGGTCCGCATGAAACCCGGTAGCGGTATTTCGGACCGTGATCTGCGCCTTCGGCACTCGTGCTCCGGAGGGATCCTTGACCTGACCTTGCAGAGTTCCCGTTGGGTCCTGGGCAACAGCGAAAGAGCAGAAAATAATGCAAATTGGCAGACTGCGAGCGAGGCGATGAAGCAACATGCGCATAGGTTGGAGGTAGAGTACCAGGAACTTACGATTGCGTCTTGGACCCGAAGACTGATGCGGAACTCATTCTTTGGATTGATGCTCTGTCCTTCCTTCGTTCGCGCAGGCGCTACCACAAGTTCATCAGACTGAATTGAAATATGAAAAGTATTTCTGAGCCGCGACTGCAAAGGAGCGGTTATGACGAACTTGCACAACGCTCACCTTACGTCCAAGCCGCCACCGCTGCACCCCGGCCTCCCGGGCACCTCAACGCTGGTTCGGCAAATCGATCAGCACAATATCCGAATTGTTTCTTAACCGGTCGAACACAATCTGCTTGCCGTCGGCCGTAATATCAAACGTCCGCATAACGGCAGGGTTCGTCAGATGGGTCAACTGACGCGTTTGCCTCGCCTTAATGTTCAGCAATCTGAAATCCTGCGCCCCGAATCCTCCCTGCATGTAGACAAGCCCCTTCCCATCGGGCGTAAAGCGGAACCGTTCGCCGTTTTCACTCGTCTTGATCGCAGGCAGATCGACGGCCTTCCCGTCCGGTGTAATGCCGCAAAGCGGTGCTTTGCCCCCGACATCCGGCCCGGAATAAACGATGAGCTCTCCATTGGGCGACCACACCGGATTGAGACCTGTGTCAGCCAGGCGAACCGGAGCGCCACGCTCCACCGGAATCTTGAACAATCCGGCGCCTTTTGCGTCATTACCGCCGATGACAAGCCAATTTTTGTCTGGGGACCACGACGCCCCGCCCCGAACATCAATCGCATCCGTCAAGATACGCGGCTGCGAGCCGTCCGCTTGCAGCACCCAAAGGCTCCGTCTTCCGTTGCGTCTCAGAACAATAGCTGCCTCGCCGCCATCTCCGGAAATGGCTGCGGGTTCGAGTAAAGCTCCTTCGGATCCGTTCCATATCTCCGCCGCTTGACCGTCTTCCAGACGCCACAAACCATCACCGCCGCCGTGGGAAGACAGATAGAACAAGGACCTTCCGCCGAAGCGCGGCATGAGCGCCCGCACGTTCGGGACCGCGTACGGCTTGGCGTCGTGCTCTTCAGCGACGCGCTCAAGAATCGGAACGCTCCACAGGTCAGCAAGCGGGTTCGCCACCGCCGCAACCAGGCGGCGTCCGTCCCCATTCGCCGCGACCGAGGTGTATCTCTCCAAGCCGAAACTGATACGCCGCGTGACCTTACGCTCAACGTCCAACGCCCATAACCAGGGGCCGGAACCATCCCGGTCCTCCGCAACATAGAGCACGATTCGGGAGTCCAAGGGCGTTGGGAAACCAATGTACTTGTTATTCTCCGTCAGGCGTTCCCGCTGACGGCCCGTGGCGTCGATGCGCCACAGATCCAGTTCCAACGTCCCAGGATTGCCGTGGACGAAATAAATCCATCGGCCATCCGGCGACCAGGTCGGGAAATGGTTATGCACGCCGGGGCGATCGACGAAAATCTGCCGGGCATTTTCGCCATCTTTATCCGCGACCAAGAGGGGATCGCCCGGACGATCAGTATGATAGGCGATGCGCGTACCGTCGTGCGACCAGCCAACGTTCACCGCGTGTTCGCCTAGGAAAGGACGCGCTGGACCGCCCATCAAAGGCAGCAGGCGCATGCGATTCAAAGGCGGTCCGCGAAGCCATATTTCAGATGCGTCGCCCGTGAAGCCGGCTTGAAATAAGTTGCGGTTGCTCTGGAAAAAACTACCCCGCGTAAGGTTCTGGAACCTTCCGGTACCGATCTGGCCGAGCCAAAGGTCGGCACTGCCGTCGCGATCGGACACAAAGGTCACGAACTTGCCGTCGGGCGAGATCGATGCGCTCGTTTCGTCACCTGGGAAATCGGTAAGGCGGGTGAACTTAGCGCCGGCCAGCGGGTTGTCGATGGGTGCCGCAGTTCTGCGGCCAGCCCACCAGGCTATCGGCATAGCCACGAGGAGAACAGCAATCGCTATCCATAGTGAATGCCGGATATGTCCAATGGCCGGCTCGGCGTACCGTGCCCCCACAGGTTTTTGCTGGAATCTCCGGAGATCGAGCGCGAGATCACCAGCGTGTTGATAGCGCTCGGTGGGATCTTTCGCGAGAGCTTTAGACAGAATCTCCTCGATCTCCGCTGGTTGCCCGGGGAGAGACGGGGTGGGCGCGTTGATGATCGCGTGCATCGTTTCAACCTGCGATTTGCCCCCGAAAGGAAGGCTCCCGGCTAGCATTTCATACAGCATCACTCCGAGAGAGAATATGTCGCTGCGGTGATCGAGCGGTTGTCCCCTGGCTTGCTCGGGCGACATGTAGGCGACGGTACCCATCACCGTCCCGTTTTCAGTCAGTGCAGGCTCTCGCGCCTCCGTTTCGCCATCTGGCCCGCAAGCGCGCTCCACCAATTTTGCTAGTCCGAAGTCCAAAACCTTAAGCTGGGACTCGGAGGTAACAATCACGTTGGCGGGTTTGATGTCCCGGTGCACGATTCCCGCATCGTGGGCGGCCGCTAAAGCGCTGGCAATCTGGCGGGCGTAACCGACCGCCTCGGCCACCGGCAGTCCCTTGGACGTGATGATCTTATCAAGCGATTTGCCCGGCACGAACTCCATCACCAGATAGTCCACGCCCCTGTCGCTCGCGATATCGTGCAGCATCACGATGTTTGGATGATTCAGCGCCGAAGCAGCACGAGCTTCTCGCAAAAATCGCGCCTTACACTCAGACGCGGCCATCTTGTCGCGTGGCAGGATCTTGATCGCCACAGTGCGGCGCAGCCGCGTATCCTTCGCCCGGAAGACCTCGCCCATGCCACCCGCGCCGATGGGCGCAAGGATTTCGTAAGGGCCGAGTTTTTCGCCGGAAGAGAGCGGCATCTGGGCGATAGAGCTTCAGTCTAGCCGATCACAGGCCGAAATAATATCTCTCCTTCCTGCCGGTGATAACAAACGCAAGCTGGTTCAATCGCTCGAGATCCAGCCAAATCTTTTCGCCGGCTGGAAACCCGATTCCGAGGCCGAAGCCCCCTAAAAAGCTGAAAGCTCGCGGCTCACTGCTGAGGGCTGATTGCTGAGGGCTGCGCTGGCAAAACCGCCTCTGCGGCAATCTGCTATAAGTCGTGGGAAGCCCAATTCATGTGTCACCCGGGGCGGCTTGGGGCCGCGGCCTTCCTGTTCGTCCTCGCCCGCGGACTCATCGCGGCGGGTCCGCCGGCGCATGCTCCTGCCACGCCCCCGGGCCCGGATGAATTCGGCCGGCAGATCTGGGAAACCGAAAATGGACTTCCTCAAAACACAGTCCATTCCATCTTGCAGTCGCAGGTTGGATACATCTGGGTGGGAACGGAAGGCGGCCTGGCGCGTTTTGACGGACTGAAATTCGCAGTGTTTAATGCCCAGAACACTCCCTCGCTGAAGAGCAATAATATCCGGACCCTCGCCGAGACTCGCGATGGTTCACTCTGGATCGCCACTGCTGACGGCATCGCGCGTTTCAAGGAGCATCGCTTTTCATCTTTCACTACGGACGACGGGCTGCCCAGTAACAACGTGTGGTCGCTTTCCGAAGACCGTGCGGGTACGTTGTGGGCTGTAACCGCCGAGGGCCTGGCTCGGTTCTCAGGCAGTCGCTTTCAGCCATCCGCCGTTCCAGGAGCCGCAACACTCACGGGAGCCATTGCCGCGGACAATCGCGGCACACTCTGGGTAGGAACCCGCAACGGCGTGCGGACGCTGGGGACGAGCGCGCCTCCCGAAAAGCGGAATCAGAGCAGGCCGGCGAACAACGATATTGAACAAATCCTCATCGATAGTCGTGAAACCAGGTGGATGGGAACCTCCAACGGACTGTACGCTTTCAAGAATGGCGATGTGAAAGTTTATACGGCGGAGAGCGGCCTTCCCGCAAACAGAATCACCGCTCTATTTGAAGACACGGATCACAATATTTGGGTCGGGACAGATGCTGGATTGGCCAGAATCGTGAACGGGGCGGTCGTACCGCTTTCCGCAAGTGATGCCTGGCATTCGGAGACGATACTTTCCATCACGCAGGATCGGGAGGGAGATATCTGGGTCGGCACGGCGTCGAACGGCTTGGGAGTTCTGCGTCCTCAGCGCTTCGCCACTTACACCGTACGGAACGGCCTTTCCGATGACCTTGTCAGGTGTGTGTTCCAGGATCGCGAGGGAGTGATCTGGATTGGTACGAACGCGGGCGGATTGACGCGTTATCAGAATGGCCATTTTTCAAGCTTCACTACGCGCGATGGTCTCGCGAGCGATGTGATTCTTGCTCTCGCACAGGGCGAGGACGGCAGTCTCCTGGTTGGGACACCGGACGGGCTCAACCTGATTCGCGGCAACGCGGTCACTTTACTTACTTCAGCGGACGGGCTTCCCGATGACTTTGTCCGATCGATTCTTGCCGATCGCGAGGGGCGTCTCTGGATTGGCACTCGGCGGGGTCTGGCGTGCCGCAAAGACGGGCGGTTTACCATCTATGGAGAAGCCGACGGCTTAGGCAGCGATCTGGTCGGCGCCATTCTGGCTGATGGTGACGGCGGCCTTTGGATTGCAACTCTGCATGGACTCACGCGTTTTCAGAATGGAAAGCTGAGGAACTACACAACTAAGGATGGGCTCTCGAGCGATACCATCACGGCCCTATATCGCGACGACAAAGGCGTTTTGTGGATTGGAACCCAGGATGGGGGCCTGAACGGGTTTATCGAAGGTAAGTTCGTGCGCTTCCCGGCGGCCTTGAATCTACCGACCGCGATCGATGGCGTCGCCGAGGACCTGGATCAGGATCTCTGGATTTCGTCTAACGTCGGAATTTATCGGGTTAGCCGAAGAGAACTGCTGCGCTTCGCCGCGGGCCAGAAGAACCAGGTCACGGCAATTTCATATGGCACCAGCGACGGCCTCAGAATTAGCGAATCGAGCGGCGGCGGCCACCCGGCGATCTGGAGAGCGCACGATGGATCGCTGTGGTTCGCCACCTTGAAGGGCGTCGCGGAGATGCGCGGACCGCAACCCCGGCTAAACCGCGTCCCGCCGGGTATCGTGATCGAATCAGTTTCTATCGACGATCAAACGGTTGACCCCGGACAGCTAACTTCAATACGGCCCGGCCATTCACGAGTCGCCTTTCAATACACGGGGTTGAGTTTTGCCGCTCCGCAAAAGGTGCGCTTCCGTTACAAGTTGGAGGGCTTCGATCGTAATTGGGTGGATGCTGGGACGCGTAGAGTCGCGTATTACACCAATCTTCCTCCAGGCAAATACCGGTTCCGCGTACTCGCTTGCAATAATGACGGGTTCTGGAACGAAAGTGGCGCGGCGCTTGCGTTTAGGCTGGAGCCGCACTTTTATCAGACCTACTGGTTCGACGCTCTGATGCTTGTTGGTTTAGCGCTTGTAGCGTGGTCAGGTTACCGCTGGCGAGTGAGGCAGGTGGAAGCTCAATTCGATGCTGTACTGCAGGAGCGGAACCGGATTGCACGCGAAATTCACGACACCCTTGCGCAGGGATTTGCCGGCGTCTCGGTGCAGTTGGAGCTTGTCTCGCGCCTGCTCGCATCGTCGGCGGATGCAGCCAGAGAGCACCTGGACCAAGCGCGTGTTTTGGTTCGCAGGAGCCTGGCCGATGCGCGCAGCTCTATCTGGGAGCTTCGGTTGCAGTCGGCGGAACGCGAAGACCTGGCGGCGCGACTTTCCAAAATGGCAAATCAAGTAACCGGATCGGGGCCAGCGAAACTGGAGCTGCAGATCCGCGGCGCATACCGGCCGCTTGCGCCTAAAGTGGAGAATGAGCTACTGAAGATTGCGCAAGAAGCTCTCACGAACGCCGTTCGCCACGCGAACGCCGAACGCATCAACCTGGAACTGGCCTTCGATGCAGGAAAGCTGCGGATGACAATCGCGGACAATGGGCAGGGCTTTGCGGGCGTGCCGAACAGTTCCGGGCCGGACGGACATTTCGGATTGCGCGGCATGCGCGAGCGCGCCGAAGAAATAGATGCTGAGCTCAAAGTGCAAACGGCGGCTGGAAAGGGAACGGTAATTTCTGTGGAGGCGATGGTTAATTGAGCGATTCGATTCGTATTCTGGTCGCTGACGATCACAACGTTGTAAGGCAGGGCTTGGTCGCCCTCATCAAGACCGTTTCGGATATGACCGTTGTCGCCGAGGCCGCTGACGGCGCGCAGGCTGTCGAACTATTTCGTAAGTACAAACCTGACGTGACCATTATGGATCTCAGGCTGCCTGTCATGAGCGGTGTTGAGGCAATTACGCATATACGCCGCGATTTCCCTTCCGCGCGCATACTTGTGCTGACAACGTTTGATGGCGACGAAAACATTTTCCGCGCCTTACAGGCGGGGGCGCGGGGATATCTGTTGAAGGACATGTTTGGCGATGAATTAATGGAGGCTATACGCGGCGTGCATGCGGGCAAGACGCGCATTCCTGCTCCTATTGCACAACGATTGGCCGAGCGGATGGGCGGCCCTTCTCTCACAAATCGCGAACTCGAAGTGCTGAAATTGATCGTGTCGGGCAAGAGCAATAAAGATATCGGAAACGACCTGTCCATCTCCGAAGCGACCGTCAAGACGCACATCAACAGCATTCTCAGCAAGCTGGGCGTCTCCGATCGAACTCAGGCCGCTACTACGGCGCTTCAGCGCGGGATCGTCGAATTGCCGGAAGTACAATGATTCGAATCTCACTCTTGATAACCTTGCTTGCTTCATTGCTGGCGGCATCTTCCAAAACGGACGCGTGGCGGCCGGCAACCGAAAGCGAACTGAAAGCTATCATTCCGGCCCGCGCCCCGGTGGAGAAGGAACGTATCGAGACGGAGTTTCGAACCGCCTCCGGAATAACGGACGGGAAGGGTAAATTTGTTGCCGGCGTTGTCCTGATCACTGCCGGCTACTCAGCCGAAGGCAAGTACTCACACTTCTTTCTTACGCAGGTTCCGATCAAACTGAGGAATCTTTCTCTTAAGCCGGGTGAATACGTGTTCGGCTGGCGCAAGGACTCGGATTCATTGGCGGTGAGCTTCTATGAGGCGCAAACAGGAAAATATCTCGGACGCGTGGAAGCCCTGCGGAACAGCCGCGTTGGCAGAATCGAATCTTTCCAGATCCAGCCGCCAAGCCAGAAGCCGCTGATCCTGATTGGACGATTCGGTTTCCCCTACAATCTCGGCGAGTAGTGTTGCTGCATAAGAAATTCGATCCAGCTTTCTAACCCCTGCTCGCTTTTCGATGAGACTTCGATGATCTGCATCCCCGGGCGAACCGCCTGGATGTTCTTGTACGTCTCCTGACGATTGAACTCAACAGCCTCCGCCAGATCAACCTTCGTGATGACGGCCGCGTCGGCTGTGTTGAAAATTGTCGGATACTTGAGCGGTTTGTCCTCTCCTTCCGTTACCGAGAGCAAGACCACGCGCATGTTTTCGCCAAGGTCGTATGAAGACGGGCAGACCAGGTTGCCCACGTTCTCGACGAACAGAAAGTCCAGACCGGCGAGCTTCCATTCTTCAAGGGCGCTTCGCACCATAGCCGCTTCGAGATGGCAAAGCGTGCCTGTGTTGATTTGCTTTACCGGAGCACAGCTTCGCGCCAGACGTACCGCATCGTTCTCAGTTGCAAGATCGCCGACCAGTGCAGCGGGGCGGTAGACCTGATTCAACCGGGTGAGCGTCTTTTCCAACAATGCCGTTTTCCCTGCGCCGGGACTCGAAACCAGGCTGACGACGAAGACGCCAGCATCATGGAATTCCCGCCGCAGCTCGCGGGCAACCTGATCGTTGTGCTTCAGGACGTTCTGCCTAACCTCCACAATACGGGGCCCGAACGTCATTCGCTCAACTCCAGTGCAGAGACTTGCAGCTCGCGGCCTCGCACTACGTCAGAGGCCGGGGTTCCGCATTCAGGACACTCGAACAATTGAATGGAGGGGATTGTGCGCTCTGCTTCGCATTTCGAACAATACACAGTGGTGGGAATGTCTTCGATAATCAGTTGGCAATCGGCGAATTGAGTTTGCTCGACCGCCAGTTCGTAGGCGGAAAGTAGCGCCTGTTTATCAACCCCCGAGAGAGCGCCCAGCTTGAGGTAAATAGTCCGCACGCCAACTCCGCCGCGGCGGTCCGCTTCTTCTTCCGCGAGTTCCAAAACACTCATTGCGATAGAAAGCTCATGCATGCGGTTCATCGGCTTTGTGAAATGCGGCGATGGCTGCCTGGCCGAGGCTGATGCCGCCGTCGTTCGGTGGAACGGCAGCGTTCATCCAGACCTGAAGGGGTCCACGGGCCAGGCGTGATTGTATTTCCGTCAGCAGCAGTTCATTCTGAAAAACACCGCCCGAGAGAACCACGGTATCGGTGGCATTCTGTTCGCTTAATTGGCGTGCCGCGGTCCACAGGCCATGTGCGATTCCGGCATGAAAGGCCCGAGCAATTTCGCAGCAAGCACGCCCGCGCAGCCGGTCGTGAATTACCGCTTCAAGCAAGGGCCTGAAATCGAGTTCTCCTTCGATGATCGGGAAAGGATGGGGCTCGCACGGCCCGGCGCTCTGCGCTATGTGTTCCAGCCACATCGCCGCCTGGCCTTCAAAACTGATCTTCCGCGTGAAGCCGAGCAGCGCGGCGGCAGTATCAAACAGGCGTCCGGCAGAAGTCGTTTCAAATGTCCGTACTCTCTTCCGAACTAAGTCGGCGCAAGGGCGATACTGTGATGGAAAGTAAAAAGGTGCAGCGGTGAGATCGGGAATGCCCTCCATTTCGGCCAGAAAGCCGGCGGCGCACTGGACGGGATAGCGCGCTGCCGCATCTCCACCCGGCAGCACTGCGCTTTTCAAATGCAAGACGCGCTGAAAGCCCTCGGTTACGCTGCCGGTGAAGAGCTCACCGCCCCAGATAGTCCCGTCGTCTCCGTAGCCAGTGCCATCGAAGCTGATGCCAACCACACGCTTTTCCCACGCCTGTTTCTCGGCAAGTACAGAGGCGATGTGCGCACGGTGGTGTTGAACCGCCGATTTGCTCCGGGCTGGAAGCTCAAGCGCATGCGTGGTCGAAAGGTATTGAGGATGGCTATCATACGCAACCAGCAACTCTTTCCAATCCACTTGGTACATCGAAACAAGATCTTGTATGGTCTCGTGAAAGGATTTGAGCGATTCGTACTGATCGAGATCGCCAATGTGCTGGCTCACGAATGCCTGGCCATTTACGACCAGGGTGATGCTGTTCTTCAGGTCGGCTCCAAGAGCCAGAATGGGCCGAGCCGTCGGAAGAGTTGTCACCGCCCCGGGCGCATATCCGCGAGAGCGTCTAAGAATCATCGGACCGAAAGCTCCCACGCGAGCGACCGAATCATCTACACGGCGCGCGATGGGCCGCTCGCCGATCAAAAACGCGTCTGCAATTCCAGAGAGACGCTCTCTGGCATCTCCATCGTCAAATGCGATGGGCTCGCTGGAGCGGTTTGCGCTGGTCATGATGAGCGCATCCGGTGCGCCCGCGGCGAATATCAAATGATGCAATGGCGCATACGGCAGCATCAGTCCGAGCTCATGATTTTCGGGCGCGACTTCGGGGAGTTGAATCCTTGCGGGGACCAGAACGATCGGCCGCGCTATAGACCTAAGCAGCGCCTCCGCGTC
>Ga0308174_10001128_pt1 | contig 12103 bp, 9 predicted proteins | sample PhyPR2_FD_203894 | JGI IMG/M metagenome (GOLD analysis project Ga0308174, IMG submission 203894) | Soil microbial communities from UC Gill Tract Community Farm, Albany, California, United States - DLSLS.P.R2 | ecosystem: Environmental > Terrestrial > Soil > Agricultural land | place: USA...
TGACGACGGCGCGGCATGGCCGTTGCTCGACGAGGCGTTCGACTACGCCACGGCGCTCCTGTGCGCCGAGGCCGTGGGCGCCCTGCGCCATGCGAATGCCGCAACGCTCGAGTACTTGAAGGAGCGGCGTCAGTTCGGGGTGCCGATCGGATCGTTCCAGGCGCTGCAGCACCGGATGGTGGACATGACGCTCTCGTACGAGCAGGCGCGTTCCATGGCGGCGCTCGCGGCCGCCACCGTGGATCAGCCGCAGGACCCCGTGCAGCGCCGGCGCATCGTGTCGGCGGCCAAGGTCCGCATCGCGGACGCCGCGCGGCACGTGAGCCAGGAAGCGGTGCAGCTCCACGGCGGCATGGGCATGACCGACGAGCTCAAGATCAGCCACACGTTTCGCCGCCTCACCGTCATCGCGCAACAGTTCGGCGATGCGGACTACCACCTGCGGCGCTTCGCCGCGTGCGACACGGGCCCGCGCGGGGAGACGCCATGAATCGTTGCGTGTTGCTGCAAAGCCGGCCGCAGGGGCCGGTGGAAGAATCCAACTTCACGCTCGCCGATGCGCCCATCCCGCAGCCGGGCGAAGGTGAAGTGCTCGTGCGCAACCAATGGCTGTCGCTCGACCCGTACATGCGCGGCCGGATGAGCGACGCGAAGTCCTACGTGCCACCCGCCAAGCTCGGCGAGGTCATGGTGGGCCAGACGGTCGGCGTGGTGGAGGCGTCGCACGATCCGCGCTTCACGCCAGGCGATGTCGTGCTGACCTCGCTCGGATGGCAGCGCTATGGCATTGCGCGCGGATCGGACCTCGAGCGCATGGACACGCGCGATGTTCCGGCCTCGTATTACCTCGGTGTGCTCGGCATGCCGGGGATGACGGCGTGGTTCGGCTTGTTCTCGCTCGGCATGCCGAAAGCCGGCGAGACCCTCGTCGTGTCCGCGGCCTCGGGCGCCGTCGGCAGCGTCGTGGGCCAGCTCGCCAGGCTGCACGGCTGCCGCGTCGTGGGCATCGCGGGCGGCACGGCCAAATGCGCGTACGTCGTCGACCAGCTCGGGTTCGATGCGTGCGTCGACTACAAGGCCGGACGCCTGGCGGATGACCTGCGCGAAGCGTGCCCCCAGGGCATCGACGTCGATTTCGAAAATGTGGGCGGCGAAGTCCTCGACACCGTGCTGAAGCGGATGAACCGGCATTCGCGCATCGTGGTGTGCGGGCTGGTGGCCGAATACAGCCGGACCGAGCCATACGCCTATCGCAGCATGCGCTCCATCCTGGTCAATCGGATCCGCATGCAAGGCATGATCGTGTTCGACTGGAAGGACCGCTACGCCGAAGCGCGCGCGTCACTGATGCCGCTGGTGCGGACCGGCAAGCTGCGCACTCGCGAATCGGTCGTCGAAGGCATCGACGCTGCGCCGCGCGCGCTGATCGGCCTGCTCAAGGGCGAGAACTTCGGCAAGCAGCTCGTGAGGCTCGGCGACTGATGCAGCGTTACTGCGCCACTTCGAACAGGCCCGCGGCGCCCATGCCGCCCCCGATGCACATCGTGACCACGACGTGCGCAGCGCCGCGCCGGCGGCCCTCGATGAGCGCGTGGGCCGTGAGCCGCGTGCCCGACGTGCCGTACGGATGGCCCACCGCGATGGCGCCGCCATCCACGTTCAGGCGATCGTCGGGAATGCCGAGCTGGTCGCGGCAATAGAGCACCTGCACCGCGAACGCCTCGTTGAGCTCCCACAGGTCGATGTCCTGCACGCGCAGGCCTGCGCGTGCCAGGAGCTTCGGCACCGCGAACACCGGCCCGATGCCCATCTCGTCGGGATCGCAACCGGCCACCGCGAAGCCGCGGAAGATGCCGAGCGGCGTGCGTCCCTGCGCGGCGGCGGCTTCCGCGCTCATGACCACGCATGCTGCAGCGCCGTCGGAGAACTGGCTGGCGTTGCCGGCAGCAATGACGCCGCCCGGCAACGCGGGCTTGATCTTCGAAACCGCCTCGAACGTCGTATCGGCGCGGATGCCTTCGTCGGCCGCGATCGTCACCTCGCGCGTGAACAGTCGCGCAGTCGTCTTGTCGGCCACGCCCATCGTCGTCGTCATCGGCACGATCTCGTCCGCGAAACGCCCGGCCGCAGCAGCCGCGGCGGCGCGTTGCTGGCTGCGCGCGCCGAACTCGTCCTGACGCTGACGCGAGATGCCGTAGCGCTTGGCGACATTTTCGGCGGTCTGCAGCATCGTCCAGTACAGCGCCGGCTTGTGTGCAGCCAGCCACGGCTCGCGGGCCATGTGCCGATTCGCTTCGTTCTGCACGCACGAGATCGACTCGACGCCGCCCGCCACGATGACGTCGGCCTCGCCCGTCATGATGCGCTGCGCGGCGAGCGCGATCGTCTGCAGGCCCGAGGAGCAGAAACGGTTGACCGTCATGCCCGGCACCGTGACCGGACAGCCGGCGCGCAGCGCGATCTGGCGGCCGATGTTCGACCCCGTCGCCCCTTCGGGAAAGGCGCAGCCCATCACGACGTCGTCGACGTGCGCCGGATCGACGCCTGCGCGCCCGAGCGCGTGCGCGACGACATGCCCGCCCATGGTGGCGCCGTGCGTCATGTTGAACGCGCCGCGCCACGACTTGGCCAGGCCCGTCCGCGCGGTCGAAACGATGACGGCGTCACGCATGGGCATCCTCAGCCGTTGAACGGTCCGCCCTCGGCCGCGAGCCGGGCGAGCAGCGGCGCGGGCTGCCAGAACGCGGCATCCGCGCGGGGCATCGCGCCGATCCGGCGCATCGCGCGCACCACGTTGTAGAGACCGAGCGTGTCGGCGTAGAACATCGGACCGCCGCGGTAACGTGGAAAGCCGTAGCCGGTGAGGTACACGACGTCGATGTCCGATGCGCGCAGCGCGATGCCCTCCTCGAGCAGGCGCGCGCCTTCGTTGACGAGCGCGAGGATGCAGCGCTCCACGATCTCGTCGCCTGGAATCGCGCGCGGCGCGACGCCGATGTCGCGGCGATACTGCTCGATCAGCGCGTCGACCTCCGGATCGGGCAGCGCGGTGCGCGCGCCCGGCTCGTAGCGATACCAGCCTGCGCCGGTCTTCTGCCCGAAGCGGCCGCGCTCGCAGAGCCCGTCGCCGATGCGCGAATACGTCACATGCGGCTTGTCGACATAGCGGCGCTGGCGGATGTGCCAGCCGATGTCGTTCCCGGCGAGGTCGCCCATGCGGAACGGCCCCATCGCCATGCCGAACCCTTCGAGCGCAGTGTCGACCTGCTGCGGCGACGCGCCTTCCTCGAGCAGGAACATCGCCTGGCGCACGTACTGCTCGAGCATGCGATTGCCGATGAAGCCGTCGCACACGCCGGCCACCACCGCCGTCTTGCCGATGCGCTTGCCGACCTGCATCATCGTCGCGAGGACATCCGGCGCGGTCGCGGCGCCGCGTACGATCTCCAGCAGCTTCATGACGTGGGCCGGGCTGAAGAAATGCGCGCCCACGACGTCCTGCGGCCGCCGGGTGGACCGGGCGATGCGATCGACGTCGAGCGTCGAGGTGTTGGTCGCGAGGATGGCACCGGGTCGCGCGATCTCGTCGAGCTGGCGGAAGACCTCCTGCTTGACGGCCATGTCCTCGAACACGGCCTCGACGATGAGATCGGCGTGCGCGAGCGCCCTGGCGTCGAGCGTGGGCGTGATCAGCGCCATGGTCGCGGCCAGCGCGTCGGCGGTCATGCGGCCTTTCTTCACCGCGCCCTCGTAGTTGCCGCGGATGGTGCCTACACCACGCTCCAGCGCCGCCGGCGTCGTCTCGAGCAGCGTCACCGGAATGCCGGCGCTGGCAAAGCTCATCGCGATGCCGCCCCCCATGGTGCCGGCGCCGACGACGCCGACCCGCCCGACGCTGCGCGGCACGACGTCTTGCCCCAACCCGGGGATGCGCGCGGCGGCACGCTCGGCAAAGAATGCATGGCGCAGCGCGCGCGATTCGGGCGTCTGCACGAGCTCGAGGAACAGCGAGCGCTCGAAGCGCAGGCCCTCCTCGAAGGGCTTCGCGACGGCCGCGGCGACCGCATCGACGCATTTCAGCGGCGCCGGGAGATTGCGCACCGCGGCCGCGACGCTGTTGCGGGCGAACTGGAAGAACGCTTCAGCGTTGGGATAGTCGATGCGCACGTCGCGCACGCGCCGGGGCGGGCGGCCCTCCTGCGCGACGCGGCGCCCGTGCGCGATGGCCGCGGGAAGCGGATCGCCTTCCACGACCGCATCGAACAACGCCGTGCCGGCGAGCTCGCTGGCCGGCACCGGCGTACCGGAGACGATCATGTTGAGCGCCGTCTCGACGCCGACCATGCGCGGCAGCCGTTGCGTGCCGCCTGCCCCCGGCAGCAGGCCGAGCTTGACCTCGGGCAGCGCGACCTGCGCGCGCGCCGACGCGACGCGGTCGCTGCACCCGAGCGCGAGCTCGAGGCCGCCGCCCATGCACACGCCGCCGATGGCCGCGACCACGGGCTTGCTGCTCGCTTCCGCCATGCGGATCAACGTGTGCAGCGTGGGCTCGGCGAGCGCTTTCGGCGTGTTGAATTCGCGGATGTCCGCGCCGCCCGAGAACGCCGTTCCGGCACCTGCGAGCACCGTGGCCACGACGGCCGGATCGGCCAGCGCGCGGTCGAGGCCCTCGGCCACCGCCATGCGCACGGCGTGCCCGAGCCCGTTGACCGGCGGATTGTCGAGGGTGATGACTGCAACGTCGCCCTGGCGTTCGTAGCGGGTCGCGATGATGTCCTCGTCGATCGTTGAACGGCGCTACTTTACGCCTGCCGCCGTCATACCTCGAGCCATTCGCGCCGCACCGCGTCGTTGGCGAGCAGCGCCTGGGCCGAGCCGTCGAAGACGATGCGGCCATGCCCCATCACGTAGAGCCGGTCGGAGATCTCGAGCGCGATGGTGAGCTTCTGCTCGATCAGCAGGATCGCCACGCCGCGCTGCGCGATCGTCTTCAGCAGATCGCGCACCCGCGTCACCAGCGCCGGCGCCAGACCCTCGGTGGGCTCGTCCACCATCACCAGATCGGGGTCGCCCATGAGCGTGCGGCAGATCGACAGCATCTGCTGCTCGCCGCCCGAGAGCACGCCGCCGGGCGTGTCGGCGCGCTCGCGCAGCATGGGAAAGAGCGCGAACACGTCGTCGAGCGACCAGCGGCCGGCGGCGCGCGCCGATTTCTGCCCGAGCAGCAGGTTCTCGCGCACCGTGAGGCCGGGAAAGATGTCGCGGTCCTCGGGCACGTAGCCCACGCCGCGGCGTGCCACGTGATGCGGCGGCAAGCCGTCGATGCGCGCGCCCTTGAAGAGGATCGTGCCCGAAGGTGGCACTTCGCCCATGATGGTCTTCACCGTGGTCGAGCGGCCTGCGCCATTGCGGCCGAGCAGGCTGACGATCTCGCCGCCGCCGACATGGAACGACACGCCCTGCAGGATGTGGCTCTTGCCGTAATACGCGTGCAGGTCGCGCACCTCAAGCATGCGCGGTCACGCCGAGGTAGGCCGTCTGGACGTCGGCATTCGCGCGGATGCGCTGCGGCGTGTCCGTCGCGACGATGCGACCGTACACGAGCACGGAAATGCGGTCGGCCAGTCCGAACACCACGCTCATGTCGTGCTCGACGATGAGCAGCGTGCGGTCCTGCGACACCGTGCGAACGAGCTCCACCGCGTTGTCCGCTTCGCTGCGGCTCATGCCGGCGGTGGGCTCGTCGAGCAGGATCACGTCGGCGCCGCTGGCGATCGTGATGCCGATCTCCAGGGCACGCTGCTCCGCATAGGTCAGCACGCCCGCCGGTGCGTCGCGCCGGCTCGTCATGCGAATCTGCTCGAGCGTGCGCTCGGTGCGCTCGCGCACGTCCGGCAGGCGATCCACCGGGTGGCGCCAGTCGTAGCGGTGCCCGAGCGACCAGAGCACGCTGCAGCGCACGTTCTCGAAGACGCTGAGGCGCGGAAAGATGTTGGTCACCTGGAAGCTGCGCGACAGGCCCAGCCGATTGATCTCGTAGGCGCGCGCGCCGGCAATCTCTCGGCCATGCAGGCGAATCGACCCCTGCGTCGGCGCGAATCGTCCACTGATCACGTTGAACAGCGTCGACTTGCCCGCGCCGTTGGGTCCGATCAACGCGTGGCGCTCGCCCGGCGCCACGGCCAGCGACACGCCGCGCACGATCGGCGTCGCGCCGAAGCGCTTGTGGACCTCGACGAGCTCGAGCGCCGGCGGCGAGCCCGCGTTCATGGCGCACCGCCGCCGCGCGCTTCCAGCGTCGCAGCCTGCCACGCCACCGCGACGAACCGCGCGCTGATGCGCAAGAGCACGAGGCCCCCGACCAGCATGGCAGCGCCGGCGATCCACGGCACTGGCGTCGACGCATCCAGCGCCAACGGACCCAGCTTCACCACGCTGCCGAGCTCCCGCTGTGTCGACAACCGGTAGCTCATCTCGATGAGCGCGGCCGCACCGGCGACCATGATGGCCCCGGGGAGCAGCGCGACCGCGTAGCGCGCCAGCACCCGGCGCAACGCGCGCGTGTGCAGGATCGGCGCGTGCATCGCCACGATGCCCCACAAACCAGCGGGTGCGAACAGGATGATGGCGATGAAGATGAGGCCGACGTACAGCAGCCACGCGCTCGTGTACGCGCTGAGGCTCGTTTCGAGCCAGGTCAGCACGATGGCGCCCACCACCGGGCCGGCAAACGAGCCGGTGCCGCCCATGTACGCCATCACGAGGACGGAGCCGGAGCGTTGCGCGCCGACCGCGTCGGCCGCGACGATCTCATAGTTGAGCGCATGCAGGCCGCCCGCGACGCCGGCGAAGAGGCCCGCGACGGCGAATGCGATGAAGCGGATGCGCTGCGGGTCGTAGCCGACGAACTGCACGCGCTCGGGATTGTCGCGCACGGCGTTGCACAGGCGCCCCACGGGGGTGCGCGTGAAGGCGCGCATCGCCGCGGCTGAAACGAGCGCCCAGGCGGCCACCACATAGTAGACCTGCAATTGCGAGCCGAGATCGAGCCCGGGCAGCGCGAGCGCCCGCGTCCGGCTCGCGGTGATGCCCTCTTCGCCGCCGAACAGGCCCGGCAACAGGAAGGTCGCCGCGTAGACCAGCTCACCGACCCCGAGCGAGATGAGCGCGAAGATGGTCCCTGCCCGCCGAGTGGTGAGCGCGCCGAACGCGAGCCCGCAGACGAGACCGCCCGCGGCGCCGGCCAGCGGCACGAACGGCATGGGAAGCGGCAAGCCGTGGTTGATGGCGCGCATGCAGTGGATCGCGGCGTAGCCACCCAGCCCGAAATAGACGGCGTGCCCGAACGACAGCAGGCCGGTCTCGCCGAACAGCACGTTGTACGACAGCGCGAAGACGATCGCGATGCCCATCTGGGTGAGCAGCGAGCGCCCGAAATCCGTCGTCAGGCCGGGAGCGTGCGGCAGCACGACGACGAGCACCGCCACGGCAAGCCACACGCGGCGGTCACGGGCGCCGTGCGCATGCGTGGTGCGCCCGCCGAGCGACGGCGCGGCAACGCCGGCGTCGGTCATGCGTCGCGCGTGCCGAGCAGGCCGCGCGGACGCACGATCAGCATCAGCACCAGCAGCAGGTACGGGATCATCGGCGCCGCCGTCGCGACCTTGATCGCCGCGACGTCGTACCAGGGCGAACCGCGCGTCACCGCGATGCCAAGCGCGCGCAACGCATCCAGGAGCGAGTAATCGATCGCGACTGCGAACGTCTGCAGGATGCCGATCAGCATCGAGGCGATCAGCGCCCCCGCCAGCGAGCCGAGCCCGCCCAGCACCACGATGACGAAGACGATCGGGCCCACGACGTGCGCGAGCGTCGGCTGCGTGAGCAGCATGAACCCGCCGATGACGCCGGCGAGCCCCGCAAGCGCGCTGCCGATCGCGAACACGAGCACGAAGACGCCCGGCACGTCGTGCCCGAGTGCTGCCACCATGCGCGGATGGGTCAACGCCCCGCGGATGACCAGCCCGATGCGCGTGCGCTGGAGCATCAGGTAGAGGAACACGAACATGGCGACCGAGATCGCCATCATGAGGCCCTTGTAGGCGGGAAATTGCGTGCCGAACACGGTGAAGAGCGGAAAGTCGATCGCGCTGGGCACCCCGTTGGCGACGGCGTTCCGGCCCCAGATCATCGTCACGACTTCCTCGATGATGTAGGCGAGACCGAACGTGAACAGGATCTCCGCCACGTGGCCCCTGCCGTGCACGCGCCGCAGCCCGTAGCGCTCGATCGCAGCACCAATCAAGCCGCACAGCAGCGGCGCGAGCAGGATGGCAGGCCAGAAGCCGACCCAGCGCCCAAGCTGCCATGAGCAGTAGGCGCCGAGCATGAAGAGGCTGGCATGCGCGAAATTGAGCACGCCCATCATGCTGAAGATGAGCGTGAGCCCGCTCGACAGCATGAACAACAGCAGGCCGTACACGATCCCGTTGAGCAACGAGATCGTGGCGAGCTCGAGCATGCCGCTACTTCGGCCGCTCCATCTTGCAGGTCGTGGGCAGCGCAGTGGCCTTGCCGTCGACCTTGGTGTCCGTGCGCCAGCCGAGCCCGGTGCCTTCAGCGTCGTACTTCTGCCCTTTCTCTAGCGTCGAAACGTACAGCGGCTGGAGCAGCTGATGATTGTCCGCACGCATCTCGACGTCGCCGAGCGGCGTCGACATCTTCATGCCCTCGAGCGCGCGCGCGACCTTGGCCGGGTCGTTCGACTGCGCCTTCTTCGCCGCCGCAGCGAACATCTCCCACATCGTCTTGGCGCGCCAATAGGCGTATTCGTTCTCCGCGCCGGGAAACCGCTTGTCGAACGCAGCGACCGTCGTGTCCAGATCCGGCTGCGCGTTCTTGTGCCATTCCGAGACCTGCTTCAGCGTGTCGACGCCCGCCTCGCGCACCGCGCTCACCGTGCCCGGCGTGCCGCCGTAATACGTGTCCCAGTTGACCTTGAGCCCCGCGTCTCGGCCCGCCTTGATCAGCAGGACCATGTCGTTGCCCCAGTTGCCCGTGATCACGGTGTCGGCACCGGACGCCTTGATCTTGGCGACGTAAGGCGAAAAATCCTGCACCTTCTGGAGCGGATGCAGCTCGTCGCCGACGATCTTGATGTCCGGACGCTTTTCGGCAAGCATCTTCTGCGCCGCTGCAGCGACCGCCTTGCCGAACGAATAGTCCTGGTTGATGAGATACACCTTCTGCGTCTTTTTGTCGCCCGCGATGGCGCTGGTCATCGCGGCCATCTTCATGTCGGCATCGGCGTCGAAGCGAAAGTGCCAGAAGCTGCACTTGTCGTTGGTGAGCGCAGGGTCGATCGCCGCGTAGTTGAGGTACAGCACCTCCTTGCCCGGGTTGCGCTCGTTGTACTTCTGCACGGCGTCGGTGAGCGCGAGCGCCACCGCGCTGCCGTTGCCCTGCACGAGGTAGCGCGCGCCTTCGTCGAGGGCCTTCTTGAGCTGGATCAGCGACTCCTGCGGGTTCACCTTGTTGTCGTACGACAGCAGCTCGATCTTCTCGCCGTTGATCCCGCCCGCCGCATTGATCGCGTCGATGTAGAACTGGTGCGTCTTCTGCGCCAGAATGCCGGTGCTCGCGCCCCCGCCCGACAGCGGGTCGATGAACGCGATCTTGACGTCGGCGGCTGCGCTGCCCGCGCCAAGCGCCAGCGCAACCGCTACTGCGACGACACGACGACGATGTGCACGCATGGATCCTCCTGGTGGCGAGGCGTTGGCCGGCTGCCGCGAAGGCCGCGCGAGGGCGCGGGCGGATCGCCGGCTTCGACGAGCGCCGATGCTAACGGGCGGCCCTCGCCTTTACAAGCACGGCCGGCGCGGCCGTTTTGTTGCAATGCACACCAGCAGGAGGGGACGCCATGCAAGGCCTCATGATGACGATGCCGCTCATGATCTCCTCGCTGATCCGGCACGCGGACCGCTGGCACGGCGACACCGAGATCGTCTCGCGCACGATCGAAGGTCCGATCCATCGTTATACATACCGCGACGCCCACGCCCGCTCACGGCAGCTTGCACGCGCGCTGCTGCGCCTGCGCATCGCGCCGGGCGATCGCGTCGCCACGCTGGCGTGGAACGGCTACCGGCATTTCGAGCTCTACTACGGCGTTTCCGGAATGGGCGCGGTGATCCACACGGTCAATCCGCGCCTGTTCTTCGAGCAGCTGGTCTACATCATCGGGCACGCGCAGGACCGCCTCGTGTTCTTCGACCTGACGTTCGCGCCACTGGTCGAGCGGCTGGCCGCGCAATGCGCAAGCGTCGAGGCGTGGGTCGCGATGACCGATCGCGCCCACATGCCCGAGCTCGTTCTGCCCAACCTGCTCTGCTACGAGGATCTGCTCACCGCGGAAAGCGACGACTACGAATGGCCCCAGTTCGACGAGAACACGGCTTGCACGCTGTGCTACACGTCCGGTACGACGGCCAATCCCAAGGGCGTCCTGTTCAGCCACCGCTCGACGCTGCTGCATGCGCTTGCCACCGCCGCCGCCGACGTCAACAACTACACCGCGCGCAGCACCGTGCTGCCGATCGTGCCGATGTTCCACGTCAACGCGTGGGGCATTCCGTATTCGGCGCCGCTCGTGGGCGCCAAGCTGGTCCTGCCCGGTGCCGGGCTCGACGGTGCGAGCCTCTACGAGCTGTGCGAGCAGGAGAAGGTGGACTGCAGCTCAGGCGTGCCGACCGTGTGGTTCAACCTCATCGCGTATCTGCAGGAGCACGGCCGCAAGCTCACCACGCTCAAGCGCACGATCATCGGTGGTGCCGCATGTCCACCCGCAATGATCCGCATCCTGCGCGACGACTACGGCATCACGGTGACGCACGGATGGGGCATGACGGAGATGAGCCCGATCGGCACCATCAACAATCCCAAGGCGCGGCATGCCGGGCTCGACGCGGACGAAGCGATCGCCCTGGCCTCCAAGCAGGGCCGGCCGCTGTTCGGGGTGGACATGAAGCTCGTCGATGCCGAAGGGGCGGAGCTGCCGCACGACGGGCGCGCGGCGGGCAACCTGCTCGTGCGCGGGCCGTGGGTCCTCGCCCGTTACTACCGCGAGGACGGTGCAGGTCCGCTCACCTCCGACGGCTGGCTGCCCACCGGCGATGTCGGCACGATCGATGCGGACGGGTATCTCACGATCACCGACCGGTCGAAGGACATGATCAAGTCGGGCGGCGAATGGATCAGCTCCATCGAGCTCGAGAACATCGCGATGGGCCATCCGGCCGTTGCCGAGGCCGCAGTGATCGGCGTGCGCCATCCGCGCTGGGACGAGCGGCCGCTCCTCGTGGTGGTGCGCCGCGCCGGCGCCGCGGTCGACCGCGGCGCGCTGCTCGCATACTACGAAGGCAAGGTGGCGAAGTGGGCGCGGCCCGACGACGTGGTCTTCGTCGACGAGCTGCCGCACACCGCGACCGGCAAGCTCTCCAAGCGCACGCTGCGCGAGCGCTACCGCGACTACGTCCTGCCGCAGTAGCGGCTAGGCGAGATCGCGCGCGAGCGCGTCGCGCGTGGCGGCCGGTACCGGATCGAGCGACGCGCGATACGCCGGGTGATCCACGCCCATCGCGAGCGCGCCGCCGCGCTTGAGCGTGGCGATCATCGGCGGCGTGAGCTCGAAGCGCAGGAAATGCACCGAGGACGTCTTTTGCGCGTTCTCGCGCTCGAGGTCCTCGTCGGCGATCGCGAAGACGCTGTCGGCGCCTTCGACGCGGATCCACACGCGATCCTCGACGCCGCGCAGCTGCGCCAGCGCCGCGCGGCGCTCCTCCACGTCCTCGTATTCGATGAGCATCGTCGCCTTGAGATTCGTGCCGTCGGGCACGAGCGGGTTGTAGGCATCGAGCTCGTCCTGGATGCCCGCTTCCTCGAAGGTCTTCTCGATGCGCAACATCTCCTGGATCTGGTAGCGGATGGTGAGCTCGTCCTCGAACGCGAGGGTCACGTGATCGCCCAGGTGCACCGTGCGGGCCTTCTTGTGCGCCAGCACGCGGGCGCGGAAATCGGCGCGCTCGCGGGCGTACGCTTCGAG
>Ga0308174_10001129_pt1 | contig 12098 bp, 10 predicted proteins | sample PhyPR2_FD_203894 | JGI IMG/M metagenome (GOLD analysis project Ga0308174, IMG submission 203894) | Soil microbial communities from UC Gill Tract Community Farm, Albany, California, United States - DLSLS.P.R2 | ecosystem: Environmental > Terrestrial > Soil > Agricultural land | place: USA...
ACGTTGTGAATTGGGCGGTTCGTGTGAGTCGGCGCACACCGGCATGTCGGTCTGCGTCGTTTCGGCGGGGTAGCCACAACTGCTGACGGGTGTCGTGCGGCGCAAAGCGCCCGCGTGCGCCCGTCATTGTTGTTTTCGTCTCGGATTCGGCAGTTTGCACAACATGGGGCACAGGACCGGTCATTACGCCATCATCGAGCAGTTCCTCGCTGACGGCATCACACACATGTTCGGGAATCCCGGCACGGTCGAACAGGGGTTCCTCGATGCGCTGCGGGCGTACCCGCAGATGAAATACATCCTCACGCTGCAGGAGACCATCGCGGTGCTTGCGGCCGACGGATATGCGCGCGCGACCCAGAAGCCGACGCTGGTGCAGCTGCACAGTTCACCAGGTATCGGCAATGGCGTCGGCGCCCTGTACCAGGCCAAGCGGGGTAATTCGCCCTTGATCGTGATCGGCGGTGATGCCGGCATCAAGTACGCGGCCATGGACGCGCAGATGGCTGGCGACCTGGTCGGGATGATGCGGCCGGTCACCAAGTGGGCAACCGTCGTCCAGCATCCCTCGTCGTTGCTGCGCATCCTGCGGCGGGCGATCAAGATTGCGGCGACGCCACCGATGGGCCCGGTTTACGTGTGCCTGCCGGAGGACATTCTCGACGCTCCAGCGGAGGAGCCGGTGCGACCGACCTCGCTGCCGTCCACGCGCGTCGTTCCGGCGCCGGCGCTCATCGAGCAGGCGGCTTCCATCCTTGCGGCCGCCGAGCGGCCCATGATTTTCGTCGGCGACGGCGTGGCGTTTTCGGGAGCGCAGCAGGAACTCACGCGCGTGGCCGAACGGCTTGGCGCCGAAGTCTGGGAAGCGGACGCCGGCGAGGTGAACATGGACGAACGGCATCCCCTCTACCAGGGAATGACGGGGCACATGTTCGGTGAGCACAGCCTTCCGATTCTCCGGAAAGGCGACGCCAACCTCATCGTCGGCACCTACATCGTTCCCGAAGTCTTCCCGGAACTGGGCGATGTCTTTGCCGAAGGCGCGAAGGTCGTGCACATCGATCTGAACGCCTACGAAATCGCCAAGAACCACCCGGTCGACCTCGGAATGGTCGCCGATCCCAAGCTCTCGCTCGCCCTGCTGGCCGACGCGCTCGACCGCACGTTGCCCGATGCGAAGAAACAGGCCGCACAGGCACGGATCGAGCAGGGCGGCCGCGACAAGGCGGCACGCCACGCCGCCGAAATCGAGCAGGATCGCGCCGTCCGCGATGCGGTCCCCATGAAGATGTCGCGCTTCATGGAGGAGCTCTCGGCGCAGCTCACCGGCGACGTCGTGATCTTCGACGAAGCGCTGACCAACTCCCCGGCGGTGTCGCGGTACCTGCCGCCGTCGCACACGGGCCAGTACTTCCTGACCCGCGGCGGGTCGCTGGGAGTCGGGTTCCCGGGCGGCATCGGCGTCAAGCTGGCAAACCCCGACAAGACGGTTTTTGCGTTCAGCGGCGACGGCGGGTCGATGTACACGATCCAGTCGCTGTGGACCGCGGCCAGGCACAACATCAACGTCAAGTTCGTGGTCTGCAACAACGGCTCGTACCGTCTGCTGCAGTTGAACATCGACCAGTACTGGCGCGAGCAGGGGATCGAGAAACACGATTTTCCGATCAGCTTCGACTTGTCATTCCCGCCGCTCAAGTTCGCGGAACTGGCGCAGTCGCTGAGCGTTCCGGCCGTACGCGTCGAGAAACCATGGGAGATTGCAGCGGCCATCCGCCAGGCGCTGGCGAGCCCGGGCCCTTTCCTCATCGACCTGGTTCTCGAAGGCGATACCCATCCCGACCGTGTCGGGAACACCTGCGGCCAGTAATCCAGAACACAAGGAACACGACATGAGCATGGACCAGAAGGTGATCGAGCAGTTCGTTGCGGCGTGGTACCTCGCGCTCGACAATCACGCGCCGACCGCGGAACTCGAGGCGCTGCTGACCGACGATGTGCAGATGATCTTTCCCGAGAAGACGCTTCCGGGCATCGCGGACTTCAAGGCGTGGTACGCCGGCGGCAAGTACTCGGACGGCACCGATGCGCCTGGCGTCATCAACATTTTCTTTGATGAGAACCACAACGTGGTTTCAGTCGACGTCGTGGGAGGCACCGGGGACGAGCCTGACCTGAAGGTCATCGTGGCGTGGCAGGCGAGCTGGTTCTTGAAGCCGGCCACCAAGGCGAAGCGCACGTCGCTCGATGCGACGCAGGCGTGGACGCTCCGGGCATCGAAGAAGAACAGGTTTGGCATGGCGATCTGCCGCTACAACGCGATGGCCGCGCCCTTCGCGTACGCTCCGGGTTTCGCGCGGCTTTAGACGCGTTTGCGCGGTTCGTCGGCAGGCGGCGATTTCACATGTCTGTGATGGACGCGGTACGGCGCTTTTACCAGGTCTATAACGAGCACGACGTCAGCCTGTGGGAGCGCGCGATGGCCCCCGGTTACATCGGGCACGTGAACGGACAGACGATCGCCAGCCGCGATATCGGCCGGGGATTTGTCGAAGCGATTCTGACGGCGTTTCCCGACATCCGGTACTCGATCGATGACTCGCTGAACGAAGGCGCACGGGTCGCCGTGCGATGGTCTGCCGTGGCGACGCACACGGGCGACTTGCTTGGAATGGCGCCGACCGGCAAGAGCGTCACGATTCTTGGCATGACAATCTTCCGCGTTGAGCGCGACCAGATCGTCGAACTGTGGGACGTCTGGGATGAGGCCGGGCTGCTCCGGCAGCTTGAAGCAACTGACTAGCCCGGCGCCACCGGTGGCGCCGGGATATGCACATGAACCGGGATGCCATCCCGGAGTTGGAGTAACGGTGAGGAAAAACACAGTGCGAAGTTTGTGGGCGCTGGCCCTGGTCAGCCTTCTCTGGACGGGCGTGGCTCGCGGGCAGGATGTCCAGCCGCCGAGAGCGACCGCTCCACCCAACGCCCCCGATGCGGCCGGTGCGATGGCCGCTCAGATCGGTCAGATGATCGGCGGCGCCGAGTTCATGCTGATTCTCGACAAGCCGTTCGAGGCGGAAAAGCTGTTCGGGGCCATCCTGTCGATGGATCCCAACAATGCCTACGCCAAGCAGGGGCTCGAGCGCGTCAAGGTCGCCAAGCGTCCGAACTGGACCTTCCTGGTGCACCCGTTCACGTTCCCCAAGCTCGATCAGTCGATGTTCACCTACGGCGGCGGACCTTCGTTCTATTCGAAGAACCTGAAGTCCACCTTCTGGATTGGTGACGGTTGGTACAAGAACAACATCGACCCGAACAACAAAGACAACCCACTGGGGTTTCTCGGCTACCAGATCGGTACCGCCGACGACGCGGCCCTGCGCAAGCAGACCTACAACGTCATTCTCGAACCCTATTACAAGCAGTTCGACGGCTACTTCTTCCTGAACCGCACGGTCTACCAGGAGGCGCCAGACCGCTGGCTGTTCTTCGGCAAGGCGACCTGGAACCGCCAGTTCGGTCGTGAGAGCTACGCGTTGTCAGGCGGTCAGCACGACAGCTACTTCCAGAACGACCTCGCCCAGTTCTTCGCACCGGAATCCTGGACGGCGGTCCAGCAGAAGATCCTGTCGCGCGAAGTCGGCGCATCGGCGACCCACCCGTTCGGCCGCTTCATCGACACGACGGCCTCATTTCAATACTTCGACTACACGGACGGCAATAACCGCAAGATGGTCCGGCTGCAGGGCATGTACCGCATTCTTCCCGGCAAGGCCAAGCAGATGCCGATCTTCCGCGTCGGCGCATCGTACCTGTATGACGACGGCGACTTCGCGGCGTTGTATTACTACATCCCCCTGAACTATCACCACGTGCAGATCAGCGCCGACTACACGTATGTGGCCGGGAACACGCGCTACGGCATTTACGGCAACCTCCCCGTGACCGGCGAAAGCGGCACAGGGTTCGGGCGCTTCAATCCGCCGTACACCACCTACATGTTCATCAATCACAAGCTGAATGCGAAGAACGAGATCTGGGGCAAGTACGCCGGGTTGCAGATCAAGAACAACGGCCCTGCGTTCGGCGACTGGGTATTCGGCTTCAACACGAGGTTCTAGCGGCTCCGAGGAGATGCGATGGCGACCGAATTCGATTACATCATCGTCGGCAGCGGCGCATCGGGCGCAGTCGTCGCCAACAGACTGAGCGCGGTCGATGGACGTTCCGTGCTGCTGCTCGAGGCTGGCGGTCCTGACACGCGGCAAAACATCCAGGATCCCGGCGGGTTCGTCCAGTTGTGGGGTTCCGACGTCGACTGGAAGCTCCAGACCGAACCGCAGCCAGCGATGGCCGGTCGCTCGATCACGATCAACCAGGGCAAGGTGCTCGGCGGCAGCACGTCCATCAACGCGATGATGTACGTGAGAGGCAACCCGCGCAACTTCGACACCTGGAAGGCGATGGGCGCCGACGGCTGGTCGTACAAGGAGGTCCTGCCGTATTTCAAGAAGTCCGAGGACTTCGAGGGTGGGGCGTCCGACTATCACGGCGCCGGCGGACCGTTGTCCGTGCGGGTCTGTCCCGACGACGTGATGCGGAGCGAGCACTTCCTGAACGGCGCGGTCGAACTCGGGTTCGACGGACCTCGGTGGGACTACAACGGCGCGCGCCAGGAGAACGGCGCCGGCTTCCTGCAGTTCCACATCACCAAAACGGGCACCCGCGCAAACTCGGGCGTCGCGTTCCTGGCGCCGATTGCGGACCGCAAGAACCTGACGATCGAACTCGGCGCGGAGGCCGAGAAACTGATCCTCGAGGGTACCCGTGTCGTCGGCGTGCAGTACCGCCAGAACGGCCAGTTGAAGACCGCACGGGCGGGGCGGGAAGTGATCGTCAGCGCCGGGGCGTTCCTGTCGCCGAAGCTGCTGATGCTCTCGGGTATTGGACCGGCCGACCACTTGAAGTCGGTCGGTGTACCGGTCGTGGCCGATCTGCCCGGCGTCGGCCAGAACCTGCAGGATCACCTGCAGGTGCCGGTCGTGTTTGCGTCGACGCTCAATCTGCCGAACACGATGCTCCTGACGGGGAACATCCTGTTTGCGAAGATGCGCAATGGGCAGTCCGACGCCGCGCCGGATCTGCAGTTGAACTTCACGCCGAGCGTGCCGGCGCCGCTCAAGCCGATTCTTCCGTTTCCATCGGCGTCCATCTTCCTGCCGATCCTGGTGCAGCCGTTCAGCGTTGGCGACGTGACGCTGCGTTCGTCCAACCCCCAGGATGCCCCGAAGATCAACCCGAATTACTTGAGCAGCCAGGCCGACGTCGACGTGCTGGTGAAAGCGGTGAAGCTGGTCCGCGACATCGCGGGCACGAAGGCATTCTCGCCCTCGAATGGCGGCGAACTGTTTCCCGGGCCTGACGCGGATCTCACGAACCATGTCCGCACGCAGGCGTCGACGCTGTGGCACCCGGCGGGCACCTGCAAGATCGGACACGACCGGATGTCTGTGGTCGATCCGCAGCTTCGGGTGCACGGACTCCAGGGCATACGCGTCGCCGACGCCTCGGTGATGCCCACGGTTCCGAGCGGCAATACGGTGGCAGGCTGCTTCATGGTCGGCGAGAAGGCGGCCGACATGATTCTCAACGGCTGAAACGACTGACATGGGCCGACGCGGAGTGCGGCCATCGAAGAGTGGGAGACGACGATCATGAACGTGCCAGACACCAAGCTCGGTCGGATGTTCGCGCAGCACATTCAGTACATCATCGACAAGAACGTCGATGCGCTGCTCGATCAGTACACGGACGACTGTGTCCTCATCAGCAGCTTCCAGAAGAAGCCGCTCTATTACCGCGGCAAGACGGAGCTGCGGGAGCACATGAATGGCATCCTCGGCCTGGCCGGCCTCGAGGACGAGATCGTGTTCTGGGCGGAAACGCAGAACCCGGACACGATCATGATCACCGAGAAGATCACGATGAAGCTCCCTGACGGCACCGAGGCAAAGATGCGCTTTGCCGACAGCTGGGTGCTGCGCGACGGCAAGATCGCCATCCACTTCGCCGGCATGGTCCAGCATCCTGACGGTTCGCTGTCGTAGGAGATCGGGACATCCTTATGGCTTCCAAGAAAAAGATCGGTGTACTGCTCGAAGCTGACTACTACGAGAAGGAAATCTTCTATTACGAGCACCGGTTCCCCGAAGACGGTATAGAGCTGCACTTCCTGAGCCGCCTCTGGGGTCAGAACGCCCTCACGTTTACCGGCCACGAATGGAAGGTGCCATTCGAGGTGCGTGAGAGTTTCGAGAACATGTCCGACCAGGAGCTGCGGAGCTACTCGGCCATCATCGTCCCGTCCGGCATAGTCGCGGATCGGCTCCGCTACACCGAGGACGTGAACAAGCTTCCGCCGGCGACCGAGTTCCTCAAACGCGCGTTTGCCGAGAAACAGATCATCAAGGGCATCATCTGCCACGGGATGTGGCTGGTTGCGCCGGCGACCGAGCTGGTCCGCGGCCGCCGCGTCGTCGTGCACAACAATCTGATCGGCGACGCGAAGGCGTACGGCGCGACCTACGTCGACCAGGATGTCGTCGTCGATGGCGACCTTGTGACCGGACGGACCGGGGGGCACTGCCACCTCTTCGCGCGCAAGATCATCGACATGATTTCGGAAGCTCCTGCCACCGCAGGAGTCTGACGGCGACGGGACAGGAGCCATGGCGAACATTTCCCTGCATCACATCGCGATTTCGTGCGTCGACCTTGCGACGAGCGAAGCCTTCTACTCAAAGCACTTCGGCTTCCGACGCGCGCGGGCCATCGACCTGGGCGGCGGCAACCAGATCATCTTCCTGAAGAACGGCTCCGCCTACCTCGAACTCTTCAAGGCGGAAGGCGATCGGCCGTCGCCGGCCGTTGCCGCCGACGGGCCGCACTATCCCGGCTGGCGGCACATTGCGTTCATGGTGGACGACGTCGACGCCGCGCTGAAGGCGATGGGCGCCGACGCAAAGATCACGCTCGGTCCCATGGCATTCGACGCGTTCATCCCGGGCTGGAAGACGGCGTGGGTATCTGACCCTGACGGCAACATCGTCGAGATCAGCCAGGGTTTCAAGGACGCGTAACGTCCCGACAGGCTGCGCGGCGCCCAGGGCGGCGCGCACCAGACGGTCATGCGGGAGTCCATGGCACATGGTCCATGCATGCCTCAGGAGAGTTTGATGGCGAAAGGCTCGACAGCGGCGAACGCGCAACCGACCAGCGACAACCTGAAGGCCGCCGCTCCCTATGAGACGGGGCCGGGTCGTCCACATCCGCTCGGCGCGACCGTGCATCCCGGCGGTGTCAACTTCGCGTTCTTCTCGCAGCATGCCACCGGACTCGAGTTGCTGCTGTTCGACGAACACGACGACCCCGATCCCGTCCAGCGGATCGCGCTCTATCCGGAGTCCAACAAGACCTTCCACTTCTGGCACGTCGAAGTGAAAGGGCTCCAGCCGGGGATGCACTACGCGATCCGGGTCGATGGACCGTGGGCTCCGCACGACGGCCACCGCTTCAACCGCAACAAGGTGCTGCTCGATCCGTATGCGAAAGGCAACACCAACAACCTCTGGGATCGCGGTGCGGCGTGCGGGCCCGACGACAACGGCGACCGGTCGATGCGCAGCGTCGTGCTGGATCCGGACGACTACGACTGGGAGGACGACCAGGCCCCCCGGCGCCCGATGAGCGAGACGATCGTGTACGAGATGCACGTCGGCGGCTTCACGCGGCACCCGAGCGCCGGCGTGAAGAGCCCGGGCACCTTTGCAGCGGTCATCGAGAAGATTCCGTACCTGCAGGCGCTCGGCGTCACGGCGGTGGAACTGCTGCCGGTCTTCGAATTCGACGAGACCGAATGCATCCGGCAACTTCCGGATGGTCGGCGGCTCTACAACTACTGGGGCTACAGCACGGTCAGTTTCTTCGCACCGCACCGCGCGTACTGCAAGTCGCCGGAGGAAGGAACGCACCTGACCGAGTTCCGCGACATGGTGAAGGCCCTTCACAAGGCTGGTATCGAGGTCATCCTCGACGTGGTGTTCAACCACACGACTGAAGGCAATCACGAAGGGCCGACGATCAATTTCAAGGGCTTCGACAGCAGCATCTACTACCACACGGTTCCGAGTGATCGGCAGTACTTCATGGACTATTCGGGGTGCGGCAACACCCTGAACTGCAACCATCCGATCACGGAGAAGATGATCGTCGAGTGCCTTGAGTACTGGACGGCGGAGATGCACGTCGACGGCTTCCGGTTCGACGAGGGCTCGATCCTCGCACGCGGACAGAACGGCGAAGTGCTCGCCTACCCGCCGGTCATCTGGGAAATCGAGCTGTCGGAAACGCTGGCGGAGAGCAAGATCATTGCGGAAGCCTGGGATGCGGCCGGGTTGTACCAGATCGGGTACTTCCCCGGGTTCCGGTGGGCCGAATGGAACGGCAAGTTCCGCGACGACATCCGCCGCTTCCTGCGTGGTGAGGGCGGCCTGGTTGGCGCGGTCGCGAAGCGCATTTCCGGATCGGCCGACCTCTATCAGACCTCAGGACATCTGCCGATCAACAGCATCAATTTCATCAACTGCCACGACGGGTTCACGCTGAACGACACGGTCAGCTACAACGAAAAGCACAACCTGGAGAACGGCGAAGGCAACAACGACGGCGTGAACGACAACATGTCGTGGAACTGCGGCGTCGAAGGTCCGACCGACGATCCGGGGATCGAGGCCCTGCGCAACCGCCAGATCAAGAACGCGTTCGCGATACTGATGCTCTCGCGGGGTGTCCCGATGTTCGTGGCCGGCGACGAGATCCGCCGGACGCAGCGCGGGAACAACAACGCGTACTGCCAGGACAACGAGCTCAGCTGGATTGACTGGTCCCTGCAGGACAGGCACGCGGACGTGTTACGGTTCTTCCGCCTGATGATCGCCTTCCGCAAACGCATGAGCACGGTGCACAAGCCGCGCTTCTTCACCGGAGCGTCGAACATGCGCGGATTGAAGGACCTGGTCTGGCATGGAACGACGCTCGGGACTCCGGGATGGGACGATCCCGACGCCCGCGCCCTCGCATTTACGATGGCGGGGTTTGGAGACGACCCCGATCTCCACGTCATGCTCAACATGCATTGGGATGGTCTCGACTTCGAGCTGCCGGCCGTTCCGGGACGGCAGTGGTACCTCGCGGTCGACACCGATGCCCCCGTGCCAGGCGACATCGTCGAACCAGGCATGGAGAGGGTCGTGAACGCCGCTACGCACCACGTCGCCGCCCGCAGCATCGTCGCACTCATTTCGCGTTAGCCGGGAACGGACAGCAGCAGTCAGCAGAAGGAGCGTCAGGACAATGGACGTCAAGAATTCGCTATCGGACACGACAGTAGGGACAGGATTCGCGTTCTCGGACACGATCGCCGGCTATGTGGGCAGCGTTGACGCGGATCGCAACGGATTTCGCCTGACGACTTCGGATGGTCGGGAATATCCCGTGCGGTTTGCCGCGGCGTGCTACGCGGAACTCGCGCGCAACCTCGGTGATTCGTACATCGACTGCACGGGGCAGATGCGCGACATGCTTCAGCCCGGGCGTTTTCTCTACGCCTATGGCGTCTTCTATCCCGACCAGGCGATTGGGCTCGATGCGTACCACATCGTGTTCGTCGGACGCGGCCCGACCGAGTTCGTCTTCGAGAAGCCGGACTGGTGGGTGCGGCAGATCCAGGAACTCGGCAACTTCTACTTCCGCGCGCAGTTCGGTGACGGCCCGGTGGACTTCCGGAACTACCGGACGATGCTCGACCTGTACGGACGAAAGATCGAAGCGACCCGGCAGGAGACCGACACGATCTCGCGCCTCATCTTCGGCTTCGCATCGGCGTACCTGCTGACGGGCGACGAGCGGTTCCTCACGGCCGCTGAAAAGGGCAGCGACTACCTGCGCGAGCACTTCTGCGCGATCGACACCGTGGAAGACACCTGCTACTGGTACCACGCGGTCGACTTCGCCGAGGCGAAGGGCAAGAAAGTGCTGGCATCGAAGATGGCGGAAGTGCCGGGGATGCGTCGCGGCGAAAACGCCTCGGCGCACGAGCGCAAGATGCTCTCCTCCGAGTTCGGCGACGACTGGGATGCGATTCCGGCGTACGAACAGATTTACGCGCTCGCGGGTCCGACCCAGACCTATCGCATCACCGGCGATCCGAAGATCCGCAAGGACATCGATCGGACGCTGAACATGTTCAACCGCTACTACCGCGACTACGACAAGGGCGGGTACTTCTCTCACATCGACCCGGTCACCTTCGATCCGAAGGCGGAGTCGCTCGGACGCAATCGTGCGCGCAAGAACTGGAACTCGGTCGGCGACCACGCACCGGCCTACCTGATCAATCTGGTGCTGGCGACTGGTGAGGCGCAGCACGAAGAGATGCTCATCGACACGGCGACGACGATCGCGACGCGATTCCCGGATTACCAGAACAGTGTCTTCGTGCAGGAGAAGTTCCACGAGGACTGGAGCCCGGATCGCGAGTGGGGATGGCAGCAGAACCGCGCGGTCGTCGGGCACAACCTGAAGATCGCGTGGAATCTGATGCGCATGAACAACGCGAAGCAGGACGATCGATACGTCGCGCTCGCCGAGAAGATTGCCGGCCTCATGCCGAAGCACGGCGGCGACCCGCAGCGCGGCGGCTGGTACGACGTGGTCGAGCGCGCGTTGCCCGCAGGGCAGACCGTTCACCGCTTCGCATTCCACGACCGCAAGGCCTGGTGGCAGCAGGAACAGGGCATCCTCGCGTACCTGATTCTGCACGGCACCCTGAACAAGCCCGAATACCAGAAGCAGGCGCGTGAGTCGTCGGCGTTCTACAGCTCGTTCTTCCTCGATCACGACTCGGGAGCGGTCTACTTCAACGTGCTGGCCAACGGCCTGCCGTACCTGCTCGGCACGGAACGCAACAAGGGCAGCCACTCGATGAGCGGTTACCACTCATTCGAGCTGTGCTATCTCGCTGCGACCTACACGAACCTGCTCATCACGAAGCAGCCGCTCGACATGCACTTCAAGCCGAAGCCGGGAGCGTTCAAGGACAACATCCTGCGCGTGGCGCCGGACATGCTGCCGAAGGGCAGCATCAAGATCGAGTCGGTCACCGTCGACGGCGTCGATTACACCGATTTCGACGCGGACGCCCTGACGGTGAAGATCCCGCAGGCCGACGAACCGGTGAAGATCGTCGTGCGCATCGTGCCGACCGAGGGCCTGCAGCACTTCAGCGCTCACGCGACGGTAGACAAGGGTGTCGCGACGTTGACGCTGGCTGGTGACGCCGATCACGTGGCCCTGCCTTTCCTTATGGCCAAGCTGCAGGAGATCATCAACGCGCAGCCCGATACCCTGGTACTCCGCGTGACCGAACTGAAAACCCTGTCCCAGGCTGCCGTTCGCGCGCTGATCTTCGGCAAGCAGAAGCTGCGGACCGACGAGGATGTCGAGGTCATCGGGGCAAACGCCTCGGTCAAGGAGGCGCTGAACGCCAGCGAGTTCGCCGAGAGCATCACCTTCACCGACTAGGCGATTTTCGGATCGACGTAGCTGCCGACCTTCAGGTCGGCCTCATCTGGCGGGCCTGAAGGCCCGCGGCTACGCAAGGTCGATCAGAGCATCAGGCCGCCTGCGCCGTAGCGCAGGCGGCCTTTTTTATGTGACCGATGCGCTATGATCGGTCTCGCTTCCGAATGGCGCACGAGGTCTTCATCAGCTACGCTTCGCCCAACAAGGCGGCTGCAGACGCGGTTTGCGCCGGGCTCGAGCAACGCTCGATCCGCTGCTGGATGGCGCCCCGGGACATCGTGCCGGGGGTGCCCTGGGCGGAGTCGATCATCGACGCGATCGAAGGCTCGCGCGTCATGCTCCTGCTGTTCAGCGAGGCGTCCAACAAGTCGGTCCAGGTTCAGCGCGAGGTCGAACGGGCGGTCCACAAGGACGTCCCGCTGGTCCCGGTACGCATCGAGAACGTCATGCCGACGCGA